>JADMIO011545374.1_pt1 | contig 43828 bp, 26 predicted proteins | sample 8958161 | NCBI WGS metagenome assembly JADMIO01 (sample SAMN16585339, study PRJNA669376) | soil metagenome | isolation source: Crop rotation soil | place: USA: Cullars Rotation, Alabama | collected 2011
GGCCGGCGCACGCCGGCCTTTTTTGTTCCCCAGATGCGGTTCTGAACCGGCAGCTACCATCCATCGGCTACGGTCGCCGCTCTTTAATCGCCTGTAAAATTTCTCCCATCACTTCCGCCTTCGGCTTCGCCCCACGTTGCCTTTCCGTTTAACGGCACGCTCGCGTTTCCGGTTTCCACGTCGCGGCCACCGATCACAACTACCGTGTGAACTTTCGTTTTCTCGGCTTCCGCGATTTTCGCTTTGATTGGGTAGGGGCTGAAATCGGTTTGGACGCGGACCTGTTCGGGCGCGAGCCAGAGTGGGAAATTGCCGGCACGTAGCCGACGACGTAAGGAGGCGGACTGGCCTCAATCCCATGAAACGTTCGTGCGTGCCGAGGCTTACGGCCAGCGCAGACGATACGAGCGCTGTGGGCTGTTTGTCGCGTCTGGGTCGCTGAACAAATAACGCGGCCTCGCGGGGCCGAGAAGTTGCCAGTCCGTGAGATTGGTTGAGTACTCCACGCTCAACGCGCCCGCGATGTCATTCGTGAGGGCAAATGTCACATTCGTTCCGCCTAAACCCGCAGTGTTCGTGATGCGAAGGTAAGGACTGTTTGCCAGATAATTTCCCAGCACGATGTCGAATTCTGTTTTGCTGACCACGCCGTCGTTGTCGAGATCGCCGGAGGTTGGAATGCGCGTCGTGAAATTGCCTTCCGAAGCCCACGCGCTGCCTGCGAATGCAGTATCCACAGCTTGCACGCTCCAATAATAAGTCCGGCCAAATTCGAGATTGCGCAGAAGAGCAAAGTGACGCATCTGCGCATTGCCCAGAGCGGGGATTCGTCGTTTACCGGTGACAACGTCCGCCATTGGAGAAACGACATCGCAACCGCCGGGAGTGGTTCCCACACGAACATTGTAGGTTAACCCGCCGTCGGGCGTTTGCGCATCACTCGCGGCCAGCCAGCGCAAAGTGACATTCGTTCCTTCTTGTGAAAGCTCATAGGTCAATCCGCTTGGAGCAGCCGGTGGCGTGTTGCTCACGAGCGTGTTGTTGCGATAAAGCCGGTAGGCATCTCCGGGATAATTCGCAAGGGAGACGGACATCAACAGGTCGAGTTTGCCGTCGTTATCGAAATCGCCCCATTCACCAATTTGCGAGGCAGTCGTGCCGTCGGGATTAGGAAAGTTGGCGTTGATATTTGTGAAGATGCTGCCGCCGGTGTTTCGGAAAACCCGCGCCATCTGACCCCTCCACAAGAGAAATACGTCTGAGAATCCATCATTGTCGTAATCTCCCCAGGAAGCCTCCGCCGTGCCTCCTCCAAAACTCGGCGGCGGAAACTCGTTGCCGCTCTCCAGAAATTCAACGCCATTGTTGAACCAAACGTGCGCGTTCGTATCCGACCCCAATGTGGAAGCGGTCAGCAGGTCCAAACGACCGTCGTGATTGTAATCGCCGAATTCGCCGCGCGCATAACCCGCTCCTGGAAGACTCGCGGTGTTAGTCAGGCCAACGCCGTTTAGATTGCGATAGAGCCGGGCAAACGGCTCGCCCGCTCCAAAAGAATCGGGATCTCCATCGACAAAAAGATCCAACCAACCGTCGTTATCCACGTCAGCAAATTGCGAAAAACCGACGCCCGGATTGGAGAATTGGGGCATGCCATTGTCAGTGAATGCGAAGTTGCCCAGATTTCGAAACACCGCGTTGGACGTCGCTCCTTCAGATCCGTTCAACACCACGTCCAACCGCCCGTCATTGTCAAAATCTCCTGTCGTGATTGAACCCGAACTGCCCGCCGGAAGGTTATTTGGAACACGCACAAAATTGGTTCCACTCTGGTTCCGCCAGATTTCCGTGCTGTAATTCGCAGCCGGAGGATTGGTTTTTCCCGTCAGAATCAAATCAAGAAAACCATCATTATTGAGGTCGGCCCAAGCCACCGCACCTTGCGCGTGCGGGCCAAGGTCGGCCGGGAACCTGGAAAACGTACTGTCGCCATTGTTGCGCCAGATTTCAGAGATGTAAGGAAGCACGTTCGTAAATCCAGTGACAACAAGGTCGAGATAACCGTCATTATCGAAATCGCCCCAAGCCGCAGAACCATTCCGCAGAATGGGAAATTCAACTCCCGATGCTGAAAACGCATTTTGGGCGCGAGTGGCAAACGGATGAAACAGTTGCAGAAAAAGCAGGACGAGAGCGACCGGGAGCGTTTTAAATTTGATGTTCATAGTTCGCGAATGTCGAAGCCATTTTAATAAATTTCGCATGACAACGAAGAAAAAAATTAAATTCCCTTCTCCACACCGAACGGCGTCCCGACGTCAATGGACGCATTCTAAGCTCGTCCAGGCAGCACGGCGAAATCACCCGCAACTAAAGTGTGGACGCGTTGATTTTATACTAATTCTGCTTACTTTATTCGCACATGACTTCCCGTTTGGTTTCAGTTGCCGTTCTTATTTTTTCCTTCCTAAAAGGGGATTGTGACGCGCAAACGCAAGTGCAGGATATTTTTGGTCGTTCGTTGGATCAACGCGGCATCACGCTCGTAGATTGGGACGGCTACATGGCCAATCCGCTGTTGCAGTTCTATATTTTTGCCCCGACGAACGCTGCATTGCCGGGGTCCGCTCAACTCAGAATCAACGGGCCGCGACTTTATTTCGCTTCGCCGAGCGGCGTGAGCACCAATGGTCCCAGCAAAACCCTCTCGCTCCCAAGCGTGGCGACCGGTGTTCCGATAGGACTTTCGATTTTTCCGGACCGCGACAGCGTGGACGAAGATTACACGCTGACGATCGTGTTCACGGCCGCGAACAACGAGAAGCAAACCAACACGTTGCCGATTCATGTGATTGACCAGGACCTTCAACGCACGAATGAGTTCAACGTCATTCAGAATTTCGATCGGGATAAAGCCGGTTTTTTCACGAACACGCCCGCCCGCTTGCTGGTGACGCAAGCCGCCGACGATTGGAGTTATTTTTTCACCAACATGAATCTCAATACCGTCCTGGCGGGGAGAGAAAGCACCTTTATTTGGTCGAACAACAACAATGGAGGTTACTATTTCGCGAACACTAATGTGTATAACGGCTTTCTCCTTTACACGTATGGTTTCACTAACGTCGCGCACACATCAGGAGGACAAGGCAACTGGTTTGGTCCGTTGCAAACGAACCAGAGCGGTGCTCTCAAAATAAATCGATCCGGCACCTACAATGCGGAGATTTACGGCAACTACAACGACCTCGGCTGGTTGTATCTCACCAATGACAATGATTGGCTCGCCACAGGCAATCTTGGCGATGAGGCCAATGATTTATATTCGGTGGCGCACCACGAAATCGGTCATGCCCTTATGTTCGATGCGTCGCATCCTGGATTTGGCATGGTCGTGACGAACGGCGCTTTCATCAGTGCCGCCGTCACCGATTATTTTGGAGGTGTTGTTCCCGTAGATAATTTTAACCATTTTACTAACGCGATTGACCCTGAAAGCGGGCAGGGCGCATTTGGGCATGAATATTATGGACTCATTCCACGCAAACGGTGGCTCATCACTAAACTCGATTTGCTCTGCGCTCAGGAAGTGGGTTACACATTAAGGTCTTGCTCCGCCTTGGTACCGCTCACTTTTCCAGGCAACTCACTTCCGCCCGCAACGTCCAGTGTGGCCTTTTCCAATACGTTTGCTGCGAGCGGTGGGATTGTGGTTTATAGCTGGGACGTTTCCGCCGGCGCATTGCCGCCCGGCATGACATTGGATTCCTTCACGGGATCGCTAACAGGAACACCCGTAACGAACGGAGTATTCAATTTCACGGTTCGTGTTCGTGATTATCACGAGGTCACTGCCGGATTGACGCGGAGCTTTTCGATGAACGTTTCCCCGCCACCTTCGACTCAACTCGATCTGTCGTTTTCCGGACAAGGGACAAACACTCAAGCGCAATTGACCCTCGCGGGAACGACCGGCCAACACCAAGCCATTCAGGCATCAACGAATCTGGTGAATTGGACATCCCTCGCGACGAATGCTTCCGGCACGAATTTATTTCAGTTCACGGAAACAAACGTTTTCCGCTTTCCGCAACGGTTCTATCGCTCAGTAGTTGTTCCGTGAGTTGAACCTAACCTTTTCGCTCTTTAATCGCCGACAATATATCTGCGACAACTTCTGCCTTCGGCTTCGCGCCGACATTGCCCTTGCCGTGCAGTCGAACGGAGATATTTCCCGCTTCCACGTCGCGGCCACCGATGACAAGCATCGTGTGGACCTTGGCTTTTTCGGCTTCGGCGATTTTCGCTTTGATCGGGTCGGGGCTGAAATCGGTTTGGACACGGACTTCGTTTCGGTGGAGTTCGCTCGCGATTTCTTTCGCGTAATTCACGAGATTGTCGTCGGCGTTGAGCGTCAGGACGCGGACTTGTTCGGGCGCGAGCCAGAGCGGGAAGTTGCCGGCGTAATGTTCGATCAGGAATCCGATGAAACGTTCGTGCGTGCCGAGCGGCGCGCGATGAATGCACAACGGCGTTTTCTCCGAGTTATCGCGGTCGCGATATTTCAGGCCGAACTTCGCGGGCACGGCGAAATCCACCTGGTTGGTCGCAATCGTGAATTCGCGGCCGATGGCGCTCCAGACCTGCACGTCGATTTTCGGGCCGTAAAACGCGGCTTCGTTCGCCACCTCGACGTAGTTGATTCCGCTCTCGACGAGGACGCGGCGCACCATGTCCTCGGTTTTTTTCCAGAGTTCCGGTTCGTTGACGTATTTTTTACCGAGACCTTCCGGCGACGACGTGCTGAAACGCATCTGATATTTTTCCAATCCGAAGATTTTGAAATATTTCAGATACATGTCGTTGACGGCGCGAAACTCGTCGGCGAACTGGTCTTCGGTGCAATAGATGTGCGCGTCGTTCATGTTGAGCGAGCGGACGCGCATGAGGCCGAACAACTCGCCGGATTGTTCGTAGCGATAGCAGGTGCCGTATTCGGCCAGGCGCAACGGCAGGTCGCGATAACTGTGCGGTTCCGCCGCAAAAATGCGGTGGTGATGCGGACAGTTCATGGCTTTGAGGTAGTAGCGCTCTGGCTCGGCTGCAAAAACTTTTGCGTTCTCCAAATATAAATCATCCATGAGGTGATTGAACGCGAGTTCGTCGCAATCCTCTTGAAACTCCTTTTGAATCAGTTCTTTGACGGCTTTAAATGAAAGTGGGTCGCCTTTTCCTGTCGCCGCCATTTGTTGCATGTGGCTCTTCATATAATCTTTGAGCCACGCCGATGCAGTCGCACGCACCTCTTTTCGCTCCATGGCCGCTTTCAGCTGTGGATTGCCTTCAATAATTTCCATCGGCGGAAACATCGACTCCGCGTAATACGGCAAGTGGCCGGAAGTTTTATACATTTTCTCCCGCGCAATGTGCGGCGTCTTCACCCGCACATAACCCGCCTGAAATTCCGTTTCCTTCGCGAGCTTTTCCAATTCCTCCAGAATCGCCGTCCCTTTCGGCAACCAAAGTGCCAAACCCGGCCCGACAAATTCCGTGTCAATCGCGAACAAACCCATCTCCACGCCAATCTTGCGATGATCGCGTTTCTTCGCCTCTTCCAACATCGCGAAGTAGGCGTCCATCTCGGTTTTGTTTTTGAACGCGGTGCCGTAAATGCGTTGAAGCTGCGGATTTTTTTCGTCGCCTTTGTAGTAGGCACTGGCGACGTGCGTGAGCTTGAACGCGCCAATGTTGCCCGTGCGCATCACGTGCGGCCCAGCGCAAAGATCAATGAAATCGCCGTTCTTGAAATAAGAAATCGGCTCGTTTTCCGGAATGTTCTGCACGATGTCCAACTTGAACTTCGATGGTGTGCCGCGCTCGCCCAGGGCCGCAAGCTTTCCCGATTTCGCATCCGCCAAAGCCTGTTCGCGCGTGACGACAACTTTTTCAAACGGCTGATTGGCTTTCGTGATCGCCTTCATCTCCGCCTCGATTTTCGGGAAATCTTCCGGCGAAATGCGGTGCGATAATTCCACGTCGTAATAAAAGCCGTTTTCAACCGGCGGCCCGGCAGCGAATTGCGCGTCCGGCCAAATTTTCAAAATGGCCGTCGCGAGCACGTGCGCGGCGGAATGGCGCAGACGTTCGAGGTCGGTCATCTTGTTGCGGTCGTCTAAAGTTTTGCGTTCAGTTTCCATAAAAATTTATTTTAACCGCAGATGGACGCGGATTAACGCAGATGGGGAGGGGAATTTTTTTTATCTGCGTCCATCTGTGTTCATCTGCGGTTGTTGTCTTTCTTAATATCCGCAGCGGTTAATACGATTCGTTCCCATTCTAAACGAGGATGCTTGAAATTTAGAATCAATCCAACTGGCAGTTTCGTAATCCTCAGATAGTTCAACATTTGTCCGCGTTCATAATCGGTGATGCGTTCGATGACTTTTGCATCCACGACAATTTGGCCGTAAGCGATCAGGTCAGGGATGAATTCCCCGACATGCTGAGTTTTATAAAGCACTTCGTAACGCCGTTGTTGATCAAAGGCGATCCCATGTCTTTTAAAATCCACAATCAGGGAGTTTTCGTAACACTTCTCGTTCAATCCGTGGCCCACCTCGTTCAGCACTTCGAAGGCGCAACCGATGATGCAATGCGTTTCCTCTTTCAGGGGAAAATCTTTTCGATAGGCATGCAAATCTATCTCATCTGCGTTCATCTGTGTTTATCTGCGGTTGTAATCAGGAAATAAAAACGCCTCGAACGGTCGGTGTCGAGGCGTTGGCGTTCATCCGCGCTGGGCGAAATGAACGCTAAATCGTCGTTGTGGTTGTCTGCTTCATCCAAGTTTCCAGTGAAATTAGGACGAAAAATCACACGGTCAAGCTCGCATCAATCGCCTCGAACCAAAAACGCCCTCAATACGCGCCGACAAAACCCGCCATCCTGCCGAACGTTGACGGGCTCCTCTCCGAAACCAGAATCCGTCGTCGTCGTGCATCGCCATTCTCGTTGCCTTCGGTTCGCCACCAATTGCGTGCGTTCGCGCTTCTTTGCCAGGCGATGATTTCGTGATCTGGCGAGAATCGACGCGAACATTCATCTTCAAATCTTCCCGCGATAATCTACTTTGTCGAAGTTCCTTATGTGGAAGCGAATTTCGCCAATTTTTTTTGCGCTCACGTTTTGTTGCGCGCTGCAACTCCGCGCTGCGCCATCAGGCGAATCGGAGAAAGCCGAATTTTTTGAAACGAAAATCCGGCCAATCCTCGCCGAGCATTGCTACAAATGTCACAGCGCCAAGGCGGAAAAACTCAAGGGCGCGCTGTATCTCGACAGCAAACAAGGAATGCTCGACGGCGGCGATTCCGGCAAACCGGCGATTGTCCCTGGCAACGCTGAAGCCAGCCGCTTGATCGAAGCGATTCGTTACAAAAATGAAGACCTGCAAATGCCGCCGCCAAAATCCGGCGGCAAATTAAGCGAACAAACGATTGCCGATTTTGTGGGGTGGATAAATTCCGGCGCGTTTGATCCGCGAACCAATACTGTTGCCCAACCTAAAACTTCAATTACTAAATCGGCGAAAAATCACTGGGCTTTTCAACCGGTGAAAAATCCGCCGGTTCCGACCGTCAAAAACAAACGTTGGCCGCAAACAGCGATCGATAATTTTGTTTTGGCGAAGTTGGAAGCGAATCTTTTGCAACCTTCGGAGAGCGCGGACAAACGAACTTTGATTCGACGCGTCACCTTTGATCTCACCGGACTTCCGCCGACGTTCGAAGAAGTTGAAGATTTTCTGAAAGACAAATCGCCGAACGCTTTTGCGAAAGTTGTGGATCGGCTGCTGGCGTCGCCCCGCTATGGCGAGCGCTGGGCGCGTTACTGGCTCGATGTCGCGCGTTTTGCTGACACGAAAGGCTACGTTTACGGCGGACGCGAAGAGACGAAGTTCATTCATTCGTATGCCTATCGCGATTGGGTGATTCGCTCGCTCAATGAAGACCTGCCTTACGATCGTTTTCTCAAACTGCAAATTGCCGCTGATCAAATCCAAAATGCGGATCGCGATTCACTTGCTGCGATGGGTTTTCTCACATTGGGCCGCCGTTTTCTTGGAGTGGTTCACGATATTATTGACGACCGCATCGACGTCGTAATGCGCGGCACGCAAGGGCTGACCGTCGGCTGCGCGCGATGTCACGATCACAAATTCGATCCCATTCCGACGAAAGATTACTATTCACTCTACGGCGTTTTTGCCGGCACTTACGAACGCCAGGTTCCGTTGAGCGCTGCCACGCAATCGGCCCGGGCCTATCTCGATTTCGACAAGGAACTGAAAGTCCGGCAGGAGAAATTTCAATCTGCGTTCAACGCGCGGCGCGAGGAACAATCAAAACGGATTCGCGCGAAAACGACAGATTATCTCGTCGCAGTTCTCGATGTCGAAAAAATGACAACGGAAGTTTTCTATTCGTTCGTGCAGGCCGATGACATCAACCCGGTCATCGTTCGCCAATGGAATTCTTATCTGCTCGGCACGGCGAAGTCGTTCCATCCCATTTGGTCGCCGTGGCATAAATTCGCTGCTCTTTCGGCAAACGATTTTTCTGCCAAAGCCGGTTCCGTGATTTCATCGCTGACCAATGCGATGCAAAAATTGAATCCGCTGGTTGAAAAAGCGTTCGCCGGGAAAACTCCGGGTTCGATGCGTGAAGTGGCCGAAATCTACGGAACACTTTTGGCCGACGTGAATAAAAAGTGGGTTGAAGCGACGGACAAAAATTCCGCGCTCAGCAAAGACGAGGAAGAACTGCGCCAGGTTTTGTATGCGCCGGATTCGCCCGCGGCGATTCCTGCCGGAGCGATTGTCGATATGGAATGGTATTTCGACGAGCCGACGCGCGTCGAGTTGGGGACGTTGCAGGCGGAGATCGATCGATGGATTATTCAATCGCCGGGTGCGCCACCGCACGCCGTGATTCTGGAAGATCGCGCGACCCAGGTGAACCCGCGCGTTTTCAAGCGAGGAAATCCCGCGAGCAAAGGCGAAGAAGTTCCGAGGCAGTTTCTAGAAATTTTGTCCGATGCGAACCGAAAGCCATTTGAGAAGGGCAGCGGGCGTTTGGAATTGGCCGAAGCCATTGCGAACAAAAACAATCCGCTCACCGCTCGCGTGATAGTGAATCGCGTCTGGGCGCATCATTTCGGAAACGGCTTGGTGCGCACGCCGAGCGATTTTGGACTTCGCTCTGAGCCGCCGACTCATCCTGAACTGCTCGATTGGCTCGCGCACAATTTCGTGGAGAGCGGTTGGTCGCTCAAAAAACTGCATCGGCAGATTTTATTGTCAGCGGTTTATCAGCAAGCGAGTGATGTAGCCGCCGACGTGAGGAGGCGGACGACTGAATCCGACCGCCTCCTTACGTCGGCGGCTACGATTGATCCCGAAAACAAATTGCTTTGGCGAATGAATCGTCAGCGGCTCGATTTTGAATCCTTACGCGATTCGCTTTTGTTTGTTTCTGGCGAACTCGATTTGAAAATGGGCGGCAAAGCGGAAGAACTTTTCAAAACTCCATTCAGCAAACGGCGTTCGATTTACGGATTCATCGACCGTCAATTTCTTCCCGGCGCATTGCGCATCTTTGATTTTGCCAATCCTGACATGCACAATCCGCAACGCGCTGAGACAACGGTTCCGCAACAGGCGTTGTTTTTCATGAACGGCGCGTTTGTCGTGGAGCAAGCCAAAGCGTTGGCGGCGCAACATTCCGCAAAGGACGCTGACACGAAAAAGATCGCTGAATATTATCGCAGCGTTTTTCAGCGCGAACCGACGGCGCGACAAATCCAATTTGGCAAAGAGTTCATCAAAGCCGCTGCTGCAGAAATCGTTTCAGAAGAATCGACGCAGAAAATTCCTTCGGCATGGAACTATGGCTGGGGCGAGTTCGACGACGCGACCCAGCAAATCAAAAACTTTCAATCGTTGCCGCATTTCACCGGTGAAGCGTGGCAAGGCGGGAGCACATGGCCCGATGCGCAGCTCGGCTGGTTGCAACTCACCGCCACGGGCGGTCATGCTGGAAATGATTTGCAACATGCGGTGGTTCGCCGATGGATTTCGCCGGTGGACGGCGCAATTTCCATCGAAGGAACGATCAAACACGAGCGAACACCCGGCGAGGGAATTCGCGCTTATGTTTTTTCGAGCCAAAAAGGTTCGCTCGGGAATTGGGTTCTGCACAACCAAAGCGCGGAAGCGACATTCGAAAATCTCGAAGTTAAAAAAGGCGACACCATTGATTTTGTCGTTTCGATCAACCAGAGCTTGAACAACAACGATTTTGTTTGGTCGCCAGTGATTCGGATGGTTGGCCCGAATGCGATTCGTGATGCGAACGGCTACGCGAAAGAGTGGAATGCGAAAAAAGAGTTCGCCGGGCCGGAACCGGAATATCACAAGCCGCTGACGGCGTGGGAGAAATACGCGCAAGTGTTGCTGCTCTCGAATGAATTTTTATTTGTGGATTGATTATGTGGCATAAACCAAATCCAAAAGACGCCTTCCAGACGCGACGGGATTTCCTTCGCAAATGTGGAATGGGAATGGGTGCGGTGAGTCTGGCGGCGATGTTCGGCGAGGGGAGTTTGCTTTTGCCGTCAGCGCACGCGGCGGAAAATATCAATCCGCTTTCGCCGAAGCTGCCGCAATTTCCGGGCAGGGCAAAACGTGTGGTGCATTTCTTTTTGAACGGCGGACCTTCGCATGTTGACTCGTTTGATCCCAAACCGGCGCTGGAAAAAAATTCCGGCAAACCGTTGCCCGGCGAATACATCAAGACTGAACGCAAAACCGGCGCGGCATTTCCCTCGCCGTTTAAATTCAAGCGATACGGCCAGAGCGGAATCGAGGTCAGTGATCTTTTCCCGAAAATTGGCGAATGCATTGATGACTGTGCGGTGATTCGCTCGATGAAAGCCGAAGTGCCGAATCACGAGCCGTCCTTGATGTTAATGAATTGTGGCGACGCGGTGCAAAGCCGTCCCAGCGTCGGCTCGTGGATTACTTACGGGCTTGGAACTGAGAATCAGAATTTGCCCGGATTCATTGTGATGTGTCCGGGTGGTTATCCGGTCAAGGAGACGGACAATTGGCAAAACGGTTTTCTGCCGGGCGTTTTTCAGGGGACTTACATCGATTCGCAACACACGAAAATCGAGAAGCTCATTGAAAATATTCGGAGCAATTACACGTCATTGAAAGGGCAGCGGCAACAACTCGATCTTTTACAACAGCTCAACGCGGAACATCAGCAGGCACGCAATCGCGACTCGCGATTGGAATCGCGGATTCAATCGTTCGAACTCGCGTATCGAATGCAAATGGAAGCCGCCGACGCCTTTGATGTCACCGGCGAGCCGCAGGCCATTCGCGAAATGTACGGCGATGGTGTGCATGGGCGGCAGACGTTGATCGCGCGGCGTTTGCTCGAACGCGGCGTGCGATTCATTCAACTCTGGCACGGCGCGAGCCAGCCGTGGGATAGCCATGACAACATTGAGGGCAATCATGGAAAACTTGCCAAAGAAATTGATCAACCTGCTGCCGCGCTGATCAAAGATTTGAAACAACGCGGCATGTTGGATGACACGCTAATTATTTTCGGCGGCGAATTTGGCCGCACGCCGACGGTAGAACTAAATGACAAGGGCACCGCTCAAAAAGGCCGCGACCACAATCCTTACGGCTTTACGACATTGCTCGCGGGCGGCGGAGTGAAAGGCGGAACCGTTCACGGCGCAACGGATGAGTTTGGTTTTAAAGCAGTGGAAAACATTGTTCACGTCCACGATCTTCACGCGACGATTCTTCATTTGCTCGGATTTAATCACGAAAAATTTACTTATCGCTACGCGGGTCGGGATTTTCGGCTCACCGATGTTTACGGCGATCCGGTGAAAGCGATTCTGGCCTGAGCAAAGGTGGTGGGGCGAGCTCCCCCGCGAGCCGGGCTCGTCAGCAGCTTCGCCCCACCGAGACCGCGCCATCGCTTGATCGTTTGCTCCGTTGACGAGTCCTCTGAGAAGCGGTATCCGTCCTGCCGTGATCGAAAACGCTTCTTCGCCTTCGTTGAGAATCTTTCAGGCGCTCGCGCTCGCGTGCGGACTCGTTGCCACTTCGTGCGCGACGCACAAATCTTCCAGCGATTTGGTTGAGGTGAAAAAGATTATTCCCAACGTGGTTCTCGATATTCGTTACGCCACGACGAACAATTTCACCGGGCAAATGCTTTACGATAATGACCGAACATTCCTTCGTCGCGCCGTTTCGAAAAATCTGAGCGCGGCGCAGAAGGAATTCAACGAAATGGGGTTTGGTTTGAAAATTTACGATGCTTACCGCCCGCTTTCGGTGCAGCGAAAAATGTGGGCGGTTTTTCCGCAGGAAGGTTACGTGGCGAATCCGGCGAAAGGTTCGCGGCACAATCGCGGCGCGGCGGTGGACGTCACGCTGGTTGATTTGGCGACTGGAAAAGAATTGCCGATGCCTTCTGTTTACGACGAATTTTCCGAGCGGGCGCATCGCAATTACTCCGGCGCAACTGCAGAGGAATTGCGCAATCGCGAGTTGCTCGAACGCGTCATGGAAAAGCACGGCTTCAAAGGACTTTTCACGGAATGGTGGCATTTCGATGACGTGAATTCCAAACGTTACGAGTTGCTGGACATCGATTCGTCGGAAATCAAATGACCTACGCCGAAGCAGTTCAATTTCTTTACGTCCTGCAATTGTTCGGCGCGAAGTTCGGGTTGGAGAACACGTTCAAACTCGCCGCGCTCTCTGGAAATCCGCAGGAAAAACTTCGATTCATCCACGTTGCCGGCACCAATGGCAAAGGCTCCACTTGCGCGATGCTGGACAGCATTTATCGCACGGCAGGTTTGCGCGTCGGACTGTTCACGTCGCCGCACCTGGTTTCGTTTGCGGAACGAATTCAAGTCAACCGTCAGCACATCTCCGAAAACGAAATCGTCAGGCTCGTTGGAGAAATGCAGGAGTGGCTGAAGACATTTCCCACTGACGCTCACCCGACATTTTTCGAAGTGGTGACGGTCATGGCACTCAAATATTTCGCCGAACAAAATTGCGACCTGGTGATCTGGGAAACCGGAATGGGCGGACGGCTGGATGCAACGAACATCGTCATGCCGCTCGCCAGCGTGATTACGAACGTGGAATTCGATCATGAAAAATGGCTTGGGAGCACGCTCACAGAAATCGCTGCCGAAAAAGCGGGCATTATCAAAACGGGCACACCAGTCATCACCGCTGCGAGCGAACCGGATGCGCTCGCTGTCATTATCCGAACCGCGCGGGAAAAACATTCTACTCTGACCCAAGTCGGTTTTGCCGACACGAAGTTCCCGCCGCTCGATGAGCTGGAACTTTCGCTCCTCGGCGAACATCAAAGACTCAACGCCGCGCTTGCCGTCACGGCCGTTCGAACGCTCAATTCGCAAATCCCTGTTTCCGAAGACGCGATTCGCATCGGACTTTCGCAAGTGCAATGGCCCGGACGTTTTCAGCAAATCAGAACCAATTCCGGTCAGACAATTCTGTTGGACGGCGCGCACAATCCAGCAGGCGCGAAGGCGTTGCGGGAGGCGATTGCCAAACATTATCCGAGAAAAAAATCGACGCTCATTCTCGGTATGCTGCAAGACAAGGAATGGTCTTCGATTTGCGAAATTCTCGCGCCAATTGCGGAAAACATTTTCGTCGTTCCTGTGAGCAGTCAACGCACGGCGGTTCCGGAAACTCTCGAACCCGCTCTGCGCAAGGCAAATCCTGCGGCGAGAATCGAAGTTTCCGATTCTCTGGCGCATGCCCTTGAAGCTACGGCTCAGGATTATTTCATCGTCATTACCGGCTCGTTGTATCTCATCGGCGAAGCCTTGGAAATATTGATAAACTATGACGTAAACGAGCGCGGTCTGAATGAGTGGAGCGCGCGTCCGGGTCCTAAAAGTTGACCCTGAACTTTTCCGCATCCAACTTGTCTTCTCTTTATGCGAAAACCGATTTTGAACGGGCCGCCATCTCCGGAGGAATTTCAGCGGCAGTTGCAGGAATTCATGCGGCAACATTTTCAGAATGCGCCGGGAACTTCTCAGCGCACCGAAATGTCCGGCGTGCCGGAATCTGCCGATGCTGAATCTGAACCTTTGGAATTTTTCTTCGACAAAACACCGCGCGAGGTCAAAGCGTATCTCGACCGTTTCGTCATCAAACAGGAGGAAGCCAAGAAGGTTCTGAGCGTTGCGCTGTGCGATCATTATCATCATGTGCGCCTCGCCATCGAAGGCAAAGACCAGCCGAATTACGCTAAGCAAAACGTCATTCTCGTCGGCCCGACGGGCGTTGGAAAAACTTACCTGATTCGCAGCGCAGCGGATTTGATTGGCGTTCCGTTTGTGAAAGGCGACGCGACAAAATTTTCTGAGACCGGTTACGTCGGCGGCGATGTCGAGGATCTCGTTCGCGAACTTTTGCGCCGCGCCGATGGCGATGTCACCCGCGCGCAATACGGCATCATTTACATCGACGAAATTGATAAAATCGCCGCGGCGAACACGAACTCCGGTCGCGACGTCAGCGGGCGTGGCGTGCAGACGAATTTGCTCAAGCTGATGGAAGAAACGGAAGTGCCCGCGCGTTCGCCGCAGGACATCGCTGGGCAAATCCAGGCGATGATGGACATGAATCAGCGCGGGAAAAAATCCGCGAGCAACATCAACACAAAACATATTTTGTTCATTGTCAGCGGCGCGTTCGGTGGTTTGGAAAAACTCATTCGCAAGCGTTTGCGCGAAGCAACGATCGGTTTCGCTGCAACGCTCCAGCAACAAATCGACGAAGAATCCGCGTTCGAGCAGGTGCAGACGCGCGACTTCATTGAGTTCGGTTTTGAGCCGGAATTCATTGGGCGTCTCCCGGTGCGCGTGGTCTGCCATAATCTCGACGCAGACGATTTGTTTCAAATTCTCAAATCCAGCGAGGGGAGCATCATTCGCCAATACGAACAAACCTTCGCCGCGTATGGAATCGAAGTTCTGTTTCGCGATGATGGGTTGAAACGAATCGCGGAGCTGGCCGCCGAAGAACAAACCGGCGCGCGCGGTCTGATGACGATTTGCGAGCGCATTTTCCGCAATTTCAAATTCGAGTTGCCTTCGACGAAAGTGAAACGCTTCGTCGTCACACGAGACCTCGTGGACAAACCGGAAGTGGATCTGGAAAAGCTTTTGGCCGAGCACGAAAAGGAAGAACAAAATGTCGTGCGGCAATTGGTCCATGACTTTGCGGAGCGGTTCAAGGAGCAACATGGTTTAACAATTCGCTTCACCGATGCTGCCGCGGATCTGCTCGTAGAAACGGCGGTAGAACAAAAAATACCCGTTCGCGATTTGTGTGCGACGAAGTTCAAGGATTTTCAGTTCGGTCTGAAACTGATTTCACAAAACAACGGGCAGAAGGAATTCGTGATCGATCGCGACGCGGTTGAAACGCCCGACAAAATTCTAAGCGAATGGGTCGTGGCGAGCTACCGGAAGGACGATTCGAAAGAAGCGAAACCGCCGATGGACGCCGATGAACGCGGATGAGACTCCGATTTTTGCTTTCCTCTCCGCGTACGTTACGTCGAGACTATCAAAGCTTCCAATAAATCGTCCAACTGCTTTCGGGTATGCTCGCTGGAAATGGCGAAGCGGAAATAGCCGTTCTTCGGCCCGCCGTGATATTTGATGAATGACGGGAATACTCCATTGGCGATACAACGCGCCTTTGTTTCGTCCGTCTCACGCACCGTCGTCGGGCACACGCCAAAAATCGGGCTGGGACCATTCGGAGTTTCCAAACCGGCATCGGCTAAACCTGATTTGATGTGGCTCACATTTTCCACCAGGCGGCGGCGCAAGGTTTTATCGGCTCGTAGAATCTGAATGGACTGCAACGCCGCGTTCGCCAGAGGCAATGGCAACGGCGTGCTGCCGACAAACATTCTGCTGCGCGCCAGAATGTTTTCCCGCACCTGGCGCGACGACAAAATGGCGCCCCCGTAAACTCCAAACGCTTTACTCAACGTGATCGTTTGAATGACGCGACTTCGCGGAACACCTTCGAGTTCAATCGTTCCTTTGCCGGTTTTGCCGAGCGCGCCGGCGCCGTGTGCGTCGTCCACCAGGAGCGTGGAATTGCGGGGCAAATATTTCAGATAAGACTTCAGCGGCGCGATGGAGCCATCGTGGGAAAACACGCCGTCGGTGAGCAAAATGGGTTTTGCGCTTTTCCCAATTCGACCGACAGCGCGGGACAAATCTTCGGCATCGCGATGTTTGAATTTCACAACCGGGCAATCGAAAAATTGCGCGGCGTCGGCAAGGGATGGATGCGCTTTTTCGTCGATTAAAACGTGCGAGAAATCTCCGGCGAGCGATTGCGCAACAACCAAGTTCGTCACGTAACCATTGGAAACGAGCAACGCGCTTTCGCTTCCGAAGAATTGCGCCAGAGATTTTTCGAGTTTTCCGTAAAGCTCGTGATTGCCGGTCGTCATTCGGGAAGCGGCGACGTTCAACCCATATTTTTTTACACCGTCGTTCAGGGCATTCAGAACTTTTGGATGACTTGCGAGGCGGAAATAATCGCAACCGGCGAAATAACTCAGCTTGCGTTTGCCGAGGCGAACGTAAGTGCGGTCAACCTGTTGGAGTGGAGCGGGAAGATTCACAAATTCCAAATGCTCAATAGAGGAGATATTTTTTGCGCGCTTTGCGAAAGCCGTCTTCGGCCGGCTTCCACGACTTCACAATTTCCGCAGCAGGCGTTCCGGCCTGCAACGCTTTGCGCGTGGTGTCGGTTCCGTTCACTTTGTCGAACATGTCGAACGCGGTCGGCGGTTTTGCGGGTGTTTTCGAAGCATCTTCTTTCTTCGGCTCTTTGCCTTCGGCTTTGTCCTTTGCGGCTTTTTCAGCGGCAGCTTTGGCCTTTTTCTCCTGCGCTTCGTCGAAAATTTTCTTCGCATCTGCCAGGAGATCGTGGCCGGAAACTTTTTTCACCGCTTCGATGATGTAAAAATTCAGCGCGGTCAATGGCGAGTGGCGCGGATCAAGAATGTAAAGTTGCGCGCCGGAAATGACGTTCGTGGTGAACGGGCCGTAATACGGTTTGTAAGTCAGCGGCTTGAATTTCACGCCCGGAATGTTGTAGGCGTTCAGCGCTTCCGCAGTTTTCCACATATCCAATCCCGGCAACCCAATGCAATGAAACGGCGCTGGATAACCGACGCCCACGTTCGCCGCGCCGCCGAGTTCTCCAATGATTCCCGTCGCCGCCATATACATTGGCGACGTGTCTTCGGGAACGTGCGGCGAGGTTGGAACCCACTGCAATTTTGTGTCCGGCCAAAGCATGGAACGCTTCCAGCCTTTCATCGGCACCACGGTAAGTTTGCATTGGTTGGTCACCCAACGCTCGCCGTTGATCATCTGCGCGAGCTCGCCAATCGTCATGCCATGTACGTAAGGAATGTTATATTGGCTGACGAACGAGCGGAATTCGTTTTCCACGAGCGGACCTTCGATGCGTTCGCCGCCGAGCGGATTCGGCCGATCTAGAACAATGAACTCGATTCCCGCTTCGCCGCACGCCTGCATTGCCAAACCCATTGTGCTGATGAAGGTGTAGGATCGAACGCCGGCGTCCTGCACATCCATCACAAGCGCATCCAAACCTTTCAACATTTCCGCTGTCGGCTTGCGCGTTTCGCCATAAAGCGAATGCACCGGCAAACCAGTCCGCGCATCGGTGCGGCTGGTCACCTTGTCGCCTGCGGGAACGTCGCCGTAAATTCCGTGCTCTGGCCCGAACAGTGCAACGAGATTCACCTCCGGCGCATTGTGCAATATTTCCACGACGGAATTGAGTTTGGAATCGACACCGGACGGATTGGTGATCAACCCAATGCGTTTTCCGTGGAGCGGTTTAAAATGTTTTTCAACAAGAACTTCGTTGCCGAGTTTGACTCCTGCTTGCGCGGCGTACGTAAACGCCAGCGCCAAGAACAAAACACCTGGTTTGAGAAATTTCATCGGCGAGAAGCTAGGAATTTTCCGGCACAAAGCCAAAAGAAAACACGGCCCGCGTAATACCGAATTACGAGAGCTTCCAACCTTTGCGATATTCACGGCGAATGATTTGCGCGGCTTCCGGCGCGTTTTTCACGCGCAGATGTTTCGCGTCCCACTCGATTTTTTTTGCAACTCGATGCGCGACGTTGCCGAGATGATTCGCCTCGGTAAGTGCGCCGGAATAGGGAAAGTTGCACGTGGTCGGCGCGCCGGTCTTGCAGGCGTGAATCCACTCAGCATGATGCCCGATGGAATTGGGAATGAACGGAGTCGGTGGTTGGAAATCTTTGAAATCGTTTTCTGGCAGCAACCGATGTTTGCCGTAATCGGCGAGCAACATCCCTTTGTCGCCGATGAACAGATGGCCGCTGTCCCATTGCGGAATTTTTTTGTCATTCCAGATCTGCGGCTTCACGTCACCTTGATACCAATGCAGTTTCACCGGTGGTAAATCGCCGCGCGCGCCGTATTCGTAAGTGACATGCATCGTGGCGGGCGCGGTTTCCGGACTTGGCTTGCGATCATCCGCTTCCACCGTGAGCGGCGCATCCAGTCTCAATGCCCAAAAAGCCAAATCGTTGTAGTGTGCGCCGAGGTCGGACATTGTGCCGCCGCCGAAATCCCAGAATTTATACCAGCGCGGCTGACCATGCGGCTCGATGTATTCCATGTTGAAATCCCGCATTGGCGCGGGGCCAATCCACAAATCCCAATCCAAATTTTTGGGGATGGGCTGCGCTGGAGGACGAACGCCACCGCCCCAAGCGCGGGAAACCCAGACATGCGCTTCGCGAACCGGCCCGATCGCGCCGCTTTGGATCAGCTCGACGACACGACGATAATTATTCCCGGCGTGAATCTGCGTTCCCATTTGCGTGGCGACTTTGGCTTTCTTCGCCGCTTCGATGATTTGTCGCGCTTCCCAAACGGAATGCGTCAGCGGTTTTTCGCAGTAAACATGTTTGCCTGCCTTGAGCGCCCGCATCGTGACGAACGCGTGCGTGTGCTCGGTGGTGCTGACGACGACCGCGTCGAATTCTTTTTCGCGATCAAAAACCCTTCGGAAATCGACGAACTTTTTTGCGTTCGGAAATTTCACGGCGGCGGAGTTCAGATAATTTTCGTTCACGTCGCAGAGTGCGACGATGTTTTCGCCGCTGACTTCATTCAAATTCGCCTCGCCTCGTCCGCCGGAACCGAAGATGGCAATGTTCAATTTATCATTCGGCGAGCGCAACTTCGGTTTGGCATGAAGCGCCAACGCGCTGGCGGCCAAGGCTGACGTGTAAATGAATTTGCGGCGGTTGATCCCCGTTGGAACGACGATGATTCCCGGACGTGAATTGGCATTGAGCATGGAATGTAACTACGCCGATGGGAAATGGCGGACAAGAACAAACGTGCCTGACGCTTCAGCAAAGTCGCTGATGCGTTGAATCGCCGCTATCCTGATTGAACCGCCATTGATTCTCGCGATGTTGATTCGCCATGGCAAAGAATCAATCGTCAAAGCAGCAGCGTCCGCCGCAAAAACAGGAACAGGAACCGGGACGCGAATATAAAATGTCGCCGAGACCAGAATCCAAACCACCCAACGCGAAAGGCGCGGGAAAACTGGAAGGCAAAGTGGCGCTCATCAGCGGCGGTGATTCCGGAATTGGCCGCGCAGTCGCGATTGCGTTTGCGCGGGAAGGCGCCGATGTGGCGATTATGTATTTGAACGAGCACAAAGATGCGAAGGAAACCGTGCGCCTGGTTGAAAAGGAAAATCGCCGCTGCGTTGCTTTAGCCGGGGACATTGGTCAGGAAAGATTTTGCAAAGAAGCTGTCGCGCGAACGATCAAGGAATTTCGCCGCCTGGATATTTTAGTGAACAACGCCGCAGAGCAACACCCGCAGGAAAGTTTGGAGAAAATTTCTGAAAAACAACTCGAGCGCACGTTTCGCACGAATATCTTTGGGCAATTTTTTCTAACCAAGGCTGCGTTGCGTTATCTCAAAGAAGGGAGCGCGATCATCAACACGACTTCTGTTACGGCATATCGCGGCAGTGGTCACTTGCTTGATTACGCCTCGACCAAGGGAGCGATCGTGGCATTCACCCGCTCGCTGTCCGAGAATCTGGCCGAGAAAAAAATCCGCGTGAACGGCGTTGCACCGGGGCCAATTTGGACGCCACTGATTCCTTCCACTTTTCCCAAAGAGAAAGTGGAAAAATTCGGGACGGATGTTCCGATGGGCCGAGCGGGCGAGCCTTCGGAAGTTGCGCCGTGTTACGTGTTTCTCGCGTCGGAAGATTCGTCCTACATGACCGGACAGGTGCTGCATCCGAATGGCGGAGAGATTATTAATGGGTGATCCGCGTTGGGAAACGAGCTCGATCTTGAACGCCAGCTTACATCTGCTCGACGGTTTCGATGCCGAGAAGATCCAAACCTTGTTTCAAAACGCGCGCGGTTAAATTGCACAAGGTGAGGCGTGAATTTCGTTCGGCTGCTTCGGTCTTGAGCACGGGGCAATTTTCGTAGAACCGCGCGAAATGTCCGGCCAGTTCGTAGAGATAACTGCAAAGAAAATTCGGGCGATAATCATCCGCAACCGCTTCCAGCGTCAGTCCGAAATTCAGAAGATGTTTGGCAAGCGCGATTTCTTCGGGCGCGGTTAATTCAATTTTCGTTGTTTCGTCGTGCGCTGTTTCTGTTTTCCGAAAGATACTCCGAACCCGCGTGTAGGCGTATTGCAAATAGGGCGCGGTGTTCCCTTGCAGCGAAAGCATTTTGTCCCAAGAGAAAACGTAATCACTTTGGCGGTTTTGCTGGAGATCGGCGTATTTCACCGCCCCAATTCCGATGACCCGCGCAATTTCTTTTCGTTCCGATTCACTGAGTTCAGGATTTTTTTCCGAGACAATTTTGAACGCGCGTTCTTCGGCTTCGTCGAGCAGTTCGGAAAGTTTTACTGTTTCTCCAGAGCGCGTTTTGAATGGTTTGCCGTCGTCGCCGAGAATCGACCCGAACCAAACGTGCGCGAGTTTAATTTGCGCTTCGGGATGCCATCGTCCGAATACGGCGAAAATCTGACGGAAATGCAGTTGTTGGCGACCATCGGTCACGTAGGCAATTTCCGAAGGTTTCCAGGTTTGCAAACGATAGCGTAGCGTGGCGAGATCGGTGGTCGCGTAATTGAAACCACCATCGCTTTTTTGAATGAGGCAAGGATTCGGCTGCCATTCACCGTCGCGCTGAATGAGAAATGGATCTTCCTTTTGCGGCAGCGAGCCATCCGAGAAAATTCCAATCGCGCCTTCCGTTTCACGAGCGATTCCTTTGTCGCGCAGTTCGTCAACGGTTTCTTTCAGCCAGGGATTGTAAAAACTTTCGCCATAGGTGTGATCGAACTTCACGCCGAGCCGACCGTAGATGTCGTCGAATTGATGCTGCGACAATTCAATCATCTCGCGCCAAATGCGGAGATTTTCTTCATCGCCACTTTGCAGTTTCACGAGTTCGTCACGTGCAGCGACAAGAATTTTCTCGTCAGCCTCTGAAGCAGCGTTGACGAGTTTGTAAAGCCGTTCCATTTCGCTGATGGGATCAGCTTTGAGCGCGGCGGGGTTGAGGTGGTTTTTCCAGCCGACCAGAAGTTTTCCAAATTGCGTCCCCCAATCGCCAATATGGTTGTCGGTGATGACTTGGTGGCCGAGCGTTCGTAAAACTCGCGCCAGTGAATCACCGAGAATCGTCGAGCGAATGTGGCCGACGTGCATCGGTTTGGCGACGTTCGGTGAGCTGAAATCCACGACGACCGTTCGGTGTGTTTTTGCTTTGTCGAAAAACAAATGTTCGCCACGCGTAGCCGCCTCGAGCGTACCTCCGATGGCAGAAGTTCTGACTCGAAAATTTAAAAAACCGGCTCCGGCAATTTCCACCTTTTCGCAGATGTCGCTGGCATCGAGTTTCGCCAGAACATCCGTTGCGAGTTGGCGCGGATTCATTTTCCGCTGCTTGGCAACGGACATCAGCGCGTTGGTCTGGTAATCGCCAAACTTAGGGTCGGGACACGGGCGAACGAGAAGATTTTCCGTCGGTGCGTCGGGCAAAACGGCGCGGACGGCGGCTTGAAGGCGTTGTTCGAGAATTTTGTGAATCACGATTGAAAAATGACGAATGACGAAACGGGCGCTCGTTTCGTATCTGCTTCATTTGGGAATTCTTTCGTCATGGAAATTAGTCATCCGACATTCGCCAGAACGCAAACGACGTTTCCCCAATTATTTCTGCGTGGCGTGCGTCCGAATGATTTTCACCATCGCGTCAGCATCGGGCGCCGCTTCGAGCGCCTGGCGAAATTCTTTATTGTGCAGGAGTTTCGCGATGTTCGCCAGCGTGTGGAGATGTTTCTGGAATTGTCCCTGCGGCACGAGAAACAGCATGACAAGATTCACCGGCTGATTGTCGAGCGCATCGAAATTCACGCCTTTCTTTGAGCGGCCAAACGCGCCGACGACTTCGTAAATCAAATCGGTGGAGGCGTGCGGAATACCGATGCCGAAACCGATGCCGGTGCTCATGGAAGTTTCGCGTTTTTTGACGACGGCGGAAATGGCTTCGCGGTTTTCAGCTTTTATCTTTCCGGTCGAAACGAGATTATTGATGAGTTCGTCGATGGCGTCCCAGCGATTTTCTGCCTGCAAGTCAGGAAGGATTTGTTCGTGGGAAAGAATGTCCGCCAAATTCATAGCAATCAAAAAGCCGTTGCATTTCGCCTGAACTCAACATCCATTTCAAGAGCAATTCTGCAAATAAAAGCTTCGCACCACCGCAACAGACCGAAACGAGGAAGATGAACGAAAATAAATCCGGTAATATTTCAAAAAAATCCGCGTGCTACTCCGCGCAGACACCTTTCGTTGGGATCCCGTTTCATTCCTTTTTTTGTATCAGTTAAATTCAAGCTGAGACGGGAAATAAAAAACCCCTCCCGATTTCTCGGAAGGGGTTGTTGGATTCTAACCTAAATTAGAATTTGTAGATCAAGTTGGCCGCGACCATGACCGCATTCTTTTCGTGGGCTCCACCAAACGTTTTGCCACCGAAGATTTCGGAATCAGAATGGTCCCAACGGAATTCCAAACGGCTAATCACGTTTTGCCACAGGTCGTATTGCAACGTGCCGGTGAACGCGAAGATGTCAGGAGATCCCAACCCGATATCACGTGCGTCGGCTTTCGCATATTCGCCACGAGCGTGCAGGCTCATCTTTTCCGTCGCCTGGAACGAGGCATAGATGGCGGTTGCCGAAGCATAACCACCCAAACCTGTGCCTGCGCCCAACGCGCCGAAGTCCGAGACGTGGTCATAGGAAGCGCCGAGACGCAAACCGGCCAGCGGCGTCGCGATTGTCGCGCCGAGGTAATAGCTGGTTTGATCGTCGCTGCCGTTGCCATTGAACCCGTCAACGATTCCGGCATAGAACGCCGAACCCGCGAGTGCGCCGAAGCTTTCAGGAGCGGTGATTGTCACCGAGCCCATGTACGCTTTGGCCGATTCGGCACGAGGAGAACGAGCATTGATGCCCGATCCCAAGGTGTTCGCGATTCCAGCGGAAACAGCGAATACATCGCTCAATTGATAGCTAGCCAAAACACCGGTGTGTTGGGTCGGCTCCATGGTGTAGCCGTACGAACGGGTGTAGTTCGGGTTGCGGTAGCTGGTGAAGGATTCATAGCCAATCGGGGTGTCGAACACACCAAGCTTGATGTCCAAGCCATTGCCCACTGGAGCGCGCAACGCGACGTAAGCCTGCTTGATGCTGAAATCAGAGGCTCCGCTGAATGCGTTTGCTGAAGTGTTGTAGCCAGTCGCGTCCGGTCCAAACAGCAATTCGGTTTTGTAACCGGCGGACCATTGGCCTTCGTCGAGCGGTTTTTCCAACGTCAGTCCAACAACGTTGAGGTTGAAACCGTCTTGTTTGCCAGCGCCCAATCCGTAGAACGCGATTGGAGGCGGGTTTGCATTACCCGTTCCGGGATTCCAAACAGCGGATACATCAACATAACCGCTGATGACGGTGGAAGAGAGCGCGGTCAACAACGGGGTTGTCGTCTCTTCTGCATTTGCAACTGATGCAAGGCTGACCAGCCCAACGGCGGCCAATCCTGCTGTCCATTTATTAATCTTCATTTAGTTAGTTCCTCCTGCGATTTGTTTCGTTTTTAATGCGTTAATTTGGGTAAAAACGGTTTACCCACCGCACCAAAACGGTGCATTGGGGCGGACGATAGGACAAAAGCGATTTATTTGACAACTAGTTTTTTGCGCTTTTTCAGGGAAAGTCTCAGAGCGAATTACAGGAGATTTAGGCAGCGATCAGCCAGTAACCCCCAACCAATAGGGTTCCAACCGAGCAGGAGCACATTACGTAGCGGTAGGCGCTGCTCGTCTTTTGTGAGATGCCTTGGGACACCTTGGAAAGGACCGTAGAAAACAGCGACATGGCCAAAACAGTTCCAACCCCGAACGAAACCAGATATGCCAATCCGCTCGCAAAATGAGGAAAGGCTATTGCGGGTAACACACCGAGAAAATGGGAGCTTCCGGCGAGGCCATGTACTGTCCCAATGGCGAAGGCAGTGTGGCTATGGGTGTGTGGTATTTCGTGAGAGTGCGACCGTTTCGACGCGTGAACATGCAAGTGAACGTGGCGTTCACCGTCGTGGGAATGTTCGTGGGCATGAAATTGCATCGCTTTGCGAATACCCCAAAAGCCAATCACGATAAGAAGCACTCCGACGAGGCGCTCGCTCCAGCTGGAAATACTCTCCAGCGGCAACAAATCCCGCAGCATCAGGGAGAGCAATCCCACAACCATCACTCCCGAAGCGTGACCCGCGCCCCATCGCAAGCCGGTCATCCAGGCGCGACGCCGCACATCCACGGCCAGCGGCGTAATTGCGGCCAAATGATCTGGGCCTGACAGCACGTGGATCGAACCGGCGAGAAAACCTGCGAGAGCGGAAATCATATTTTTTATTTCACCGAATGGCCGGACGAGTTGTGCCCCTAAGAAACCTCCAACGCAAGGAGTAACGTTTTCGAATGAGTACAAGGTCAAAAAATCTCAGGAACGCCTTCCTCCAGTATTCGCAAATGTTGGCTGGTTCCGCTGGCTTCACACAATTCTTTCAGCCAGCGCGGCGGTTCGTCCATATCCTCGAATGAAAGCCGGAATGCGCCGTAATGCATCGGCACGAACCATTTGGACTTCAAATCGCGAAAGGCTTTAACGGCCTGGTCGGGTCCCATGTGCGCCCGCCGAAACGAATCCGGAAAATAGGCACCGATGGGCAGCAAGGCGATTTCCGGCGACGCCTTTCGCCCGATTTCCTTAAACCCATGGAAATACGCACTGTCTCCGGCGTGATAGATTTCGCGCCCTTGATGCTCAAGAATGAACCCGCCATAGCCACGATGGCTGTCGTGCAACGTCCGTGCGCCCCAATGTTTGCACGGCGTCAACGTCACTTTCCAATCGCCGTGAGTGAAACTTTCCCACCACTTCAATTCAATAACGCGGCTAAAGCCCACTCCTTTGGCGAGGTCCCCGACGCCCCAAGGGGTGACCGCGATTTTCGGCGAAGGCAGTTTGCGCAACGTCGGTTTGTGAAAATGGTCGAAATGCGCATGCGTCAGCAAAACCAGATCGATCGGCGGGAGGTCTTCGATTTTCAAACCGGCGCGCTTGACTCTTTTCAAGAGGAAAAGCCAATTCGCAAAATTGGGATCAATCAGGACATTCAGGTCAGTGAATTGTGCCAGGAACGACGCATGCCCAATCCACGTCAGCGCCACTTCCCCTTTTTTGAGCGTCGGAAATCTTGGCAGATTGTGTTGTCCGGCACGGGGCGTGAGCAGAGCCTTCCAAACCATTTCGTAGAAAAATGTGCCTGGATTAAAATGCTTGCTGGGCGTGAGTTCCTTGAACGAACGCGGCATTTTGCGTGGTTTGACTGGCGGCGTTCGTCCCTGCGCTGATTTCATAGTCGAATAAAAAATACAATCACGCCGGACAAAACTCAAACGGAGTGGAGAAATTCCGAACACGAAGCGAACTGTTGTTCTTGTCACTTGCCACTCGTGCCTCATCACTTTAAACAAAGCTCGTGTCGAAACTCGTCCAGCAACTCGAAACTTTTCTCCGCAAAAAACCGGCGCTCGGGAAAAATGTTTACATCGCCAAAGGTGCGGTCGTTTTGGGCGATGTGACTTTGGGAGACAACGCGAGCGTCTGGTATAACGCGGTGGTTCGCGGCGATATCAATAAAATCGTCATCGGAGAAGGCACCAACATTCAGGACAACGCCGTGCTGCATCTGGCCGATGATTTCCCCTGCATCCTCGGAAAATTCGTAACCGTCGGACATTCCGCCATTGTCCACGCCTGCACCGTCGGCGACCAATGTCTGATTGGAATGGGCGCGATCATTTTGGATGGCGCGGAAATCGGGGAGCAAAGTTTGATCGGCGCGAAAGCACTGGTGACACAAGGAATGAAAATTCCGCCTGGTTCTCTTGTGCTCGGTTCGCCGGCAAAAATTGTGAAAGCACTGAATGCTGAAGAACGGGCCGGATTAAAATATTGGGCGACCAAATACGTCGAAAACGCCGCGTTTTGTTTGCAAAATAAAATCAACGTTTCCGAAATCGATCACAGATAAAAAAACTTGTCCGCGAATCACGCGAATCATCGCTAATTGTTTTTATTCGTGTGCATTAGCGGTATTCGCGGAAAGAAGGAATTTGAAATGCAAAACCCGATCATTGTCGCCCTGGACGTTCCGAAAGTTGAAACCGCTTTGCAATTGGCCGAGCAACTCGCGCCCGTGGTTGGCGCGTTTAAAATTGGCAGCGAACTTTTCACCAGTGCCGGGCCCGACATCGTTCGGAAAATTCGCGCAACCCGCGCTTCCGTTTTTCTCGATTTAAAATTTCACGACATTCCAAACACGGTCGCGAAAGCCGTCGCCGCTGCCGTTCGGCTCGACGTGCAAATGCTCACGATTCACACCGGCGGTGGAAGCGAAATGATGCGCGCCGCCGAAAAATCCGCGCAGGAAACCGCTCGCGAACTTGGCCGAAAACCGCCGCTCGTTCTGGGAGTGACGATTTTGACGAGCATGGACAGCAACGAATTGGACGAAGTTGGTGCGGAACCGAACGTGGGAAAACAAGTGGAACGTCTCGCCAATCTAGCCGTGCGCGCTGGTTTACGCGGGCTGGTTTGTTCGCCTTTGGAAATCGCGGACCTTCGCCAGTTTTTGCCGAAGGAAATTCAACTCGTCACTCCCGGAATTCGCACCACGGCGGATCGCGCCGACGACCAGAAGCGCACACTTTCTCCGAAAGAAGCGCTTGCGGCGGGCGCAAGCTGGCTGGTGATTGGCCGGCCAATTTACGGTGCGGAAAATCCTCGAGTTGCCGCAGAAAAAATTCTCGCGTCGCTTTAATTTGCTCCGTCCACAATCTGGCAAAGCAGCGGCGTCATTTGGATGCCGGATTTTTTCTCGTATTCGGCTGACATGAAGTTGCTGAACTCTTCGATGGCGTCGCGTTTGATGAGATTGATCGTCGCGCCGCCAAAACCGCCGCCTGTCAGGCGCGCGCCGAGCGACGCCGGATGTTGTCGCGCCAACTCGACGAGCAAATCCAATTCTTTCGTGCTGTTGCCGAAATAATCGCGGGAACTTTCGTGGCTTTGGAACATGAATTGTCCAAACTGCGCAAAATCATCTTCGCGCAACGCTTTCGCGCCGGCGATCACGCGCTGAATTTCTCCCACGATGTGATGCGCGCATTGATACTCGCGCTCGCTCAATTTCGATTTGTTGTCCTGCAACATTTTCATGTCCACAGCGCGCAACGCTTTCACGCCGATTTTTTTTGCAGCGCTTTCGCACATGACGCGAAGCTCATTGTATTCGCCGCCGACGAGTGAATGTTTCACCCCGGAATTGCAAATCAGAATCGCGATTTCCCCAATCATCGGCACGTGATCAACGCTCAAACTTTGGCAATCGATTTCCAGCGCGTGAAATTGTTTTCCGAACAACGAGGAAATCTGGTCAAGAATTCCGCTTTGCACACCGACGTATTGGTTCTCGGCGCGCTGGCAGAGTTTGGCGAGGTTCAGTTTTTCATCGAGGCGCAGGTCGCGAATTTTTCCTTTGTCATCGCGCTTCGGCGGAACGGTCGAGCCGGTTTCCGTGATCGTGTAGGGAAAAAGCTGCCGAACGCTCAGCGCGGTGGCGACTTCTAGCGCGGCGGAACTGCTCATCCCCGCGCCAATCGGAACTGTGCCGTGAATCGCGGCGTTGAATCCACCGAAGTGAATGTTTTGTTTGCGCAACTGTTCCAAAACGCCTTTCACGTAATTGGCCCAGGGAGCATTCGGATTTTTTTGAAATTCGCTGATGGAAAATTTCTCGCGGTCGGGAAATGCCGAGGAAACGAGCTCCACATAGCCATCACTGCGCGGCGACGACGCGATGAAAACGTATTTGTCCACGGCCAGCGACATGACGAGGCCCTGGTTATAATCGGTGTGATTGCCAAGAAGTTCGAGTCGCCCCGGCGCTTTAACCAGATGCGTTGGTGTGTGGGCGAATCTTTCTTTAAAAAGATTTTTGGTTTCGAGGATCGATTTTTCTTCGGCGTTCATCGGTTGGGTTTATTTGCCACAGGAATGGCCCGCAGTCATTCTGGAAAATTTCTAGCGTAAACCCTTAAATCAAGAAATTTTTGGCGGAATAGGCGGAATGGAATCTTTTGCCGTGCTGCAAATCACTTGAATACTCGTGATTAACGACCAAAGCCACGCCACGACGAACAAAAAAATCCCCCATTTGGCGAGAGCGAAACCGGAATCCGACCGCAGATCGTTTTCAAACATTTGTCCGTAAAAAGCGCGCATCGTCTGAATAAACCACGCGACAAAAAGGGAAAAACCCGCGATCGCAAGCAACAGTTGTCCGGCACCCGCAACGAATCGCCGCGCGAGAAGAGAGCCGAGTCCAGGCGTGGCGAGCTGATTGACGAGCGCGTAATTCCACGCCTCAGACCGGGTGAGCGGCCGGCGCGATCGGAGCGCGGAAAATATCTTCGTAAGCATACGCGAGCGCGATCATCGTCAGTGGAGCTGTCACAAACAAGCCGATGCCGCAGACCAAAACGCCCAAAAAATTCACCAATCCCAGCACGATAGCAAACCCAAGAAAGGTCCACCAATGTTTGCTGACGACTTTGCGGCTCAGTTCCATTGCGGGCCAGAACTCCATTCGTTTGTCCATAATGAGCGGCAATACGAATTGCCACGCCACCGCCAGATAAATTCCCGGCAAAACGCAAAGCCCCAGTCCGACTGTGATCAGCAAGGATGAAACAAGGCTGCCGAGGAAAAGTTGCAGAAAACAAATCGTGAACCCGGAAAATGCATCCGCCAGCTCGGCGTGTTCCTGTCGCATTTTTTTGAAATAATAATGGAAAAGTCCGCCGAGCAATGGGCCAGTCAAAATCAATCCCACATACGCGGCGTTGGTGGCGGCCAAAATGATGAGTATCAGCGCGCTCACGCCAATGATCGGCCAGAAATCACTTTGCAGCAGCGCCCACGCGCGGCTCAAACAACTGCCAATGTCCAATGTATAGTCCCGAGCCAGGATTTCTTCCGACCATCTTTGCGGATCAGCGGTTCCTTCGATGAATGGCGCAGGCCGCGCACCGGCGAGATTGGCTGCGAATTCCGGAAAGACGCTCAACGGTTTCCATTCTGCGCTTCCTTCCGTTTGCAAAAGGCTTTCGGCATTTGCCCGCCCTTGCGCGATCCATTCCCGAACCTGTTCCGCGGTAACAGGCCCGTATTCTTTTTTGTCCGCGCCAATGATTTTGTACATAGGTTCCTATTGGTTTCAGGGAAACGAAAACGCGCTGAGATTTCTGAAAATGCCGAACGCGATGAAAATTCCGATCCATATCCGAATCGCAATCGGAGAGGAAACCGCGCCGGAAATTTTTTGGCCTGCGTTAAAGGTTTGCACGCCAGAACGAAAATCAATAACGGGACGAGCGCGATAACAAACAAGGGATTCAGCGCCAGGGCAGTTTGAAACTGTCCGTGCAACAATTGATGGCTCGCGCGCAAGCATCCGCAGAAAGGACAGTTTAAACCGGTGAGCGAATGAAAAAAGCAGCGGGGATAAAACCGATGTTCCGCAGGTGCAAAAAAGTAAAGCAATAGAAGCGCGACGACGACTCCGGCCGCAGCCGGAATTTGATTTGTCCAACGCGGTCTGTTGCTCGCGCGGTTCATAGTTAGCAGTTGTGCCGAAGGGTCAAAAAACAATCAAGCATTGGCTCCAGCCAAAAAAAACTCGCATCCACTTCTTGATATCCTACCATCGCGCTTCGATTTTGCGTCCGCGATTTCATGAAAGCTAAAATCATTATCACACCAAAGAAAGCCGTTCTCGATCCACAGGGAAAAACTGTGCAAAACGCGCTCGATCACATGGGCTACAAGGACGTTGGCGCGGTGCACGTCGGCAAATACCTGGAGATTGAGTTGCCCAATGGCGACAAGGAAACCTGGCGCAAACAAATCGACGACGCCTGCCACAAAATTTTGAGCAATCCGGTGATTGAAGATTACAAATTTGAAATTGAATGAATTCAACGCAAAGGCGCGAAGTTGAAAAATTGAGTTGTTAATGCATCTTCCTTGCGCCTTCGCCTCTTTGCGACTTTGCGTTAAATAATTATGAATTTTGCAGTTCTCCAATTTCCCGGTTCCAATTGCGATCAGGACCTCGTCCACGTTTTGAAAAATGTGCTCGGCCATTCCGCGCGCCTCGTGTGGCACAAGGAAAATTCACTTGGCGATGCTGACGCCGTGCTCGTTCCGGGCGGATTCAGCTACGGAGATTATTTGCGCACCGGGGCGATTGCGCGGTTCAGTCCGATCATGCAGGAATTGCAGAAATTCGCGGGTAACGGCGGCCCCGTTCTGGGCATTTGCAATGGATTTCAAATCCTTTGCGAAGCCGGACTTTTACCCGGCGCATTGATTCGCAACCGCTCGCTGCAATTCCGCTGCGAGAATGTCTTTCTGAAAACCGACACGAACGATTCTCCGTTCACGAATAAAATTCCTTCGGACAAATTGTTGCGCGTTCCCATCGCACATGGCGAGGGCTGCTATTTCGCTGACGAAACCACAGTGGAAAATCTCAAGGCGAAGAAGCAAATCCTCTGGCAGTACGTGAATGCTCAAGGCGATCCAACGGAGCAATCGAATCCGAACGGCTCAGTTCTGAACATTGCCGGAGTTTGCAACGAAGCCCGCAACGTCGCGGGGCTGATGCCGCATCCCGAACGCGCCAGCGAACCGCTCCTCGGCAGCGCGGATGGCCGGTTGATTTTCGAAAGCCTGATCCAACATTTGCAAAATCGGAATGTTGCGAAAGCGGCTTGATGCTTTCGCGGATTCGTGAAGCGCAGCTTTTCAGAGAATTTCCTTCCACCTGATTTCTCGAGGTTTTGTGCCCGGCTGAATTACAGCACAATCAATTAAAAATATCTTTTTTTATGGCGAGATTTAGGTAGGGTTTGCAGTCCCTTTACAATCCAACTCAACAACCAAAACCTGTATGCTGAACCGTAATTGGTTTCTTCCGTCTCTTCTTTTAATCACAACTTCCACAGTTTCAGCGCAAAACTGGCAAATCGTTTCCGGCGCGCCGACAAACGCTACCTCTTTGGGCGCGGCGTCTGGAAACACACTGTACGCTGGCTTTGGCCAGAACCAGGGCGTTTATCGTTCCACTGATAACGGAGTAAACTGGTCCGCGGTAAACAGCGGTTTGCTCGATGGAAGTTCAGCGGCGATTTCGCCAACGGCCCTGTTCCGCGCTTCAAACGGACGGATTTTCCGCGGGGGACCAAGTTCATCTTGGAATAATGGCGTAGCGAGTCCCGTTTTCTATTCCGACAATGGTTCCAGTTGGACGCAAGCGCCTTACCCATTTGTGACGCCAACCACCAATCCGGGCGGCGCGGCTGTCAGTGATTTCGAGCAGATTGGAAATGATCTCTTTTTCTCAGACGTCTTGTCGCATGGCGTTTGGAAAAGCACGGACAACGGCGTGACTTGGGAAAAGGCGGACAACGGACTGCAATACGCACCGTTCACCGGATACAAATTTGCGCGTGCTTTGGCGAAATCGGGAACCACGTTGCTTACGGTGGATCCGTATTATGGTCCGTTTCGCAGCACAGATGGCGGCACTTACTGGCAGGCAACTCACCAAGGAATTCTAGGCACGCCCGGCGGCGTGTTGGGCGGTGTTTTTTATCCGAGCGAAGACATTGTGGCGACGACGGACGGAACGGTTTACTCGTCTTCCAGCATTGGAATTTATAAAAGCACCGACGCGGGACAGATCTGGACTCCGGTTTCCTTTGGAGTTTTTTCGGGTGGCGGTTTTCGCAAGCTCGCCACGCTGGGAAATTCCATCTACGTCGCGTATGCAATTGGCGGTGGAATTCGCATTTATGAATCCACCGACGGCGGCATCGGCTGGCAAGTCATGCCGACAAACGGTTTGACGCTGACCGGTTTGGATGTGTTGGCCACGACGTTTCTCGGCCAGAACAACGCGTTGTATTTGGCAGGGCCGGAAGGTTTGTTCCGCCTCGACACTACCAGCGCAGTGCGAACACCTCTTCCGCCGGTTTTTGTGACGAGCACCGGAGACAGGGGCGTGAACCTCAACGAATCCATCACGCTCAACGCGCAGTATGGCGGAACAACGCCGATGACGTTTCAGTGGTTCTTGAATGGGACGCTTATTCCTTCCGCGACGTCGAGCAGTTACACGATCTCTCCCGCCACAACTAACAATGCAGGGCTCTACTCAGTCGTGGTGACCAACGTTGCTGGCGCCGCTACCAACAATGTAGGAACGCTGGCGGTCTCGTCGCGGAGCATTGGTTCGCCGGATTATTCGTATGCGAACGGCACAGGACAAATCGACCTCTACAACTGGAACGGCTTTTTCATTCTGGCGGCGCAAGTGACGTCGATGGCACGGCAATCCGATGGGAAAGCAATCGTCGGCGGCACATTTGCGTATGCCGGTCGAGGAGTCGCGCCCGGCGACCAGAATGGACTTCAACGCTCTGGCATTGTCCGCGTGAATCAGGACGGAACAGCGGACGCGAGCTTCAGCGCGGGCACCGGCCCGAACGTTGCGCCGGATGCAATCACGTTGCAGCCGGATGGAAAAATTCTGGTGAGCGGCGAATTCACAACCTGGAATGGCATCGCAGCCAATCGGCTGGTTCGCCTGAACTCGGACGGCTCGTTGGATCGCACCTTCAACATCGGCAACGGACCGAATGCGCGGGTTTATCGCGTCGTAGTGATGCCGGATGGCAAAATCGCAATTTGCGGGACGTTCACGATGTTCAACGGGCGTTATCGCGGTTACCTGGCGATGTTGAATCCCGATGGCAGTTTGGCTCCCGGTCTGGGAGAAATTTATGGTGTGAATACGTTTGTTTTTGCGATGGCTTTGCAAGCGGACGGAAAGCTTCTGGTTGTCGGTGATTTCGCCACGGCCGAGTCGCAACCGCGCAACCGAGTGGCAAGGTTCAATCCGGACGGAACACTGGACGCTTCGTTCAACCCCGGCACCGGTCCGAATGGACGGGTTGTGCATGTTCGTGAATTGCCCGATGGAAGAATTTTTATCGGAGGCGCATTCGGTTCCGTGTCAGGAAGCACTCGCAACCGCATGGCAATTTTGTCCAGCAACGGCGCGGTTGATCCCTCGTTTGCGCCGGCGAATTACAGTCGCGACGTTTATTCCTCAACAGACTTGGGAACGGACCAGATCGCAGTCGGCGGAGATAACGGCTTGCTGGTCCTTTTGGACAAAAACACGGGCGCGTTGGTTCAGGGCGGCGTTTCCGGTGCGTTGACGACCTATGGCCTCGCGGAAGAACCGGACGGTCGTTTTCTGCGCGCGGCGGGTTCGACCGCGTTCGGCAATGTCGGAAGTCTTTCTCGTTTGTTTGGCGCTTCTGAACATTTTGGCATTAACACCCAGCCCGTTCCAGTCGCGGCGAACGCAGGTGCGAATGCAACCTTCAGCGTCGGAGTTCGCAGCTCGACGCCTGTGACTTACCAATGGTTGAAAAACGGCTCGGTCCTAAACGGAAAAACGGCGAGCGCTTTGACGTTGAACGCCGTTTCTGCAGGAGATGTTGCGAGCTATTCGGTCATCGTCAGCAACAGCGGCGTGGTCGTCACAAGTTCAACGGCTGGACTGACGATTCTCGGAGCGCCGGTGATCGTTTCGCAATCCATCGAGAAAACAATTTCTGCCGGATATACCAACGGCATCGCGGTGGAAGCGATTGGCCAAGGCTCACTCACTTACGAATGGAAGAAAGATGGCGCAGTGATTCCAAATGCGACAAATAATTTCATCGCATTCACGCCAGCGCAGTATTCGAACAGCGGTTTTTATTCTGTCACGGTCAGCAACGCGCTCGGCACGACGACCGCCAGCGGACAGCTCAATGCCTCCTACGTTCCGGGAAATCTGGATCTCTTTTGGAATCTAACTTCCAGTTCCGCCGGAACCGTAACCAACCTCGGGGTTTCTCCAGAAGGCAAACTTTACGTTGCAGGCGCGAGCGGAAATAAACTTTACCGTTTCAACACCAACGGAGGGGTGGACAACACGTTTACCGCCACGAACCTCGGCAACATCGGTTCGTTCATTGTGCAGGCAGACGGAAAATTATTGGTCGCGCATGGAACAAACATCACTCGGTTGAATACAAACGGAAATTGGGACATCACCTGGACCAATCGTGGGTTCGCCGGCGGCGGTTCGGCTAGCGCTCAGCGTCTGGCGCAGTTGCAAAATGGGCAAATCCTCGCGTTTGGAAATTTCTCGGGCTATGGACCGTTTGCGACGCCCGTTTTGGTTCGCTTGAATCCTGACGGTTCTGCGGACACGAGTTACAAGCCTTTGCCCAACGCTTTAATTCCGAATCCTTCCATCTTCGCGTGGACGCCGGACGGAACGGTGTTCATCGGCGCGACGTCAATTCAAACGGTTGTGCATCGTTTTCGTCCGGATGGTTCGCGCGACGCCAGTTACGCTCCATCATTTAGTGCGAGCGTCAGTCACATCGAAGCCGCGCTCGATGGTTCACTCGTTGCCGTCGGGCCGTTCACTTCCGTCAACGGCCTGAGCCGGCCCGGTCTGGCGCGCATTTTGCCGAGCGGCAATCTCGATAACTCTTTCGTTCCAACTGCGCCCATCAATTTGCTGACGATTTATCAAGCTGTCCTCCAGCCGAATGGGAAAATTCTTTTGAACGGCGCCTTCGGTTCGATCAACAATTTCTCTGCTGCGGCGGGAATTCTGCGCGTGAATTCCGATGGTTCAATTGACCGCTCATTTAATGATATCCCCGGCGTTTCGCCAATCCGCGCGGTCGCGTTGTTTCCCGATGGCCGCATTGCCATCGGCGGCGATTTCACCACCATCCACGGCGTGTCGCGCGCTCGCGTTGCTGTGTTGCAAGGCGACTTCACTGATCCCGCGTTTACGACGCGTCCGTCCGGACAATTCGCCGACGCGGGCTCGAATGTGACACTGACTTCAAGCGTGTTCAGCAACGGCGCGGTGAGTTACCAATGGTATTACAACGGCGCTTTGCTCGCGGGTCAGACGAATTCCACGTTGACGCTGAATGGCGTGACGCTGGCGCAAGCAGGCAACTACACTGTGATCGCGATCAGCGCGGCGGGAACCAACAGCAGCACCGCCCAATTGACGGTGATCGGTGCGCCGGTCATCACGCAACAACCTGCTGCGGGTGAATTCTGGGTCGGTTCGACGAACAGCTTGAGCGTCGTCGCCATTGGCACTCCGACACTCAATTATCAATGGAGCAAAAATTCACAGGATTTGCTGAACGCAACCAATTCCATTCTCATTTTGACCAACGCGCAAACGGGCGATTCCGGCAGCTACGTGGTTACCGTGAGCAACGGCGCGGGCTCAACCAGCAGCATTCCTGTTCAAGTCACGGTGGTTTCTCGCGGTGGTTCGCTCATCACGACCTGGCCGCCAAACGGCGCAGTGACGTCGGGGAATTACACCGATGTCGAAGCGCTGCCCGATGGAAAATTCCTCATTGCGGGCAACAACATTTTCGGCAACGCGCCCTACTTCTCTCGTCTGAACAGCGACGGTTCGATGGACGGAAGTTTTAACGCGGGTCTCGCTTCAGGCAACGGCACGGGTAACTTGGGCAAATTTGTGATCGCGCCAAGCGGCCAGATTTACTTGCAGCGCAGCGCATCCATCCAACGTCACAGCAGCAACGGCGCACTGGAAAACGACTTCACGTTCCGAGGAATCAGCGGGACGACGGTTCCAACCATTGCTGATTTCGCCCTCGCTCCGGATGGTAAACTCATCGTTGGCGGTTCATTCACGAATTACGGCGGCGTGCCGGTGAAACACATCGTTCGCCTGCATCAGGATGGTTCTATTGACGGCGGTTTCTTCCCGGCTCTCACGAACACCGTGACAGCGCTCACGGTGCAACCGGATGGGAAAATTCTGCTCGGCCTAAGTCTCGGCTCGTTTTCGGGAAGCCAGCTTTGGCGTTTGAATCCAGATGGATCGCGCGATGGCACATTCTCCACCAACACTCTGGCGGACAATTACAGCGGATCGATTCTAGAAATTGTCGTTTTGTCTGACGGACGCATTTACGTCGGCGGCGGGTTCACCACATTCGGCGGCGCGCCGGGCATCGGCATCGTTCGTTTGTTCAGCAATGGCGAACGCGATTTCACGTTCACGACTCCAACGGACACCAGCGCGAAGGATATTGCGGTGCAAGGCAATGGCCGCATCGTGGTGGCTGGAGTGAACACATCCAAAGCGTTTCGCCGTTACAATCCGGATGGCTCGGTGGATGCGAAGTTTCATCAGGACAATGGCGCGGTTAGCACAGGCGCCGCAAACGCAGTCGCCATCGATCCGCAAGGCCGCGTGTTGTGCGCGGGACAATTCAATGCTTGGAACGTCGATAACTTTAACAGTTACAGCCGCAGCGGCCTCGCTCTGCTCAATGGCGACCCGATCCAGCTTTTCATTTATCAACAAGCGCAACCGCAGGTCGTGAACATCGGCGGTGCGGCCACATTCACTGTGGGTGTGACCAGCGCAGCGCCCGTCACTTTGCAATGGCAAAAAAATGGAACCAACCTCGTTGGCCAGACTGCGGCGACATTGAACATTTCCAATGCGCAAACCAACGACGCGGGAATGTATTCGGTTGTCGTCACGAGCGGCGGTTTGTCGCAAACGAGCAATCCGGTGCAACTCACGGTCGTGGGTCTTCCGGCGATCACGCTGCAGCCAGCAAATCTCGAAGCGTATTACACCAAAACCGCGATTTTGAATGTCGGCGTGAACGGTTCGTGGCCGATCACTTTCCAATGGCGACAAAATGGAACAAACATCGCGAATGGCACAAACAGCGTTCTCTATTTCACGAATTTGCAATTCAGCGCGGCGGGCAATTACGAACTGGTCGTGAGCAATTCGTTCGGTGCAGTCACGAGCAGCATTGCGACGTTGAATGTCTCCATTCTGCACGGCACGCGCGACTTCACGTTTGCGCCGAGTCCCGGGCCGAACAATTCCATTCAACAACTCGTCTCGCTTGCTGATGGAAGCTTTTTCATTCTCGGCAATTTCTCCAGCTACAACGGAGTTTCTCGTCCGAGCATTGCGTTGGTCAACTCCGACGGCAGTTTAAACACCACGTTTTCCAATGGCATCCCGCCGCATAGCACCCCGACCACCGCGGTCGTGCAAAGCGATGGCAAACTCGTCATCGGCGGCACGTTTGCCGGGTTGGGATCGTTTACGAGCCCGTATCTGGCTCGCTTTCTGAAGAACGGCTCAATTGATACAAATTTCACCGTCAATTTGGGAACGGGGCCGAATCAGTCGGTCACTCGCCTTGCGGTTCAGCCGGATGACAAAATTGTTGTTGGCGGTGGGTTCACTTCCTTCAACGGAGTCACGCATACAAATTTGGTTCGCTTGAATGTGGATGGAACGCTGGATTTCACCTTCCGCCAAACCAACGTGTCGTTCGGCATCAATGGACTTATCGTTCAGCCAGACAGCAAAATCATCGTGGCGCTGGGGGGATCGGGTCGCGTCGTTCGATTGAACAATGATGGCTCGAACGACAGCTCATGGATCGAGCCAAGCGCTTCGGTAAGCCTGATGGCGTTTGCGTTGCAACCCGATGGCAAAATTTTGATGGGTGGTTCATTCACGATTGTGAACGGACAGACGGCGCGCTACATCGTGCGTCTGAATTCAAATGGCACGTTGGATTCCTCCTTTAATTCAGGCACCAATCTGAGCGGCAGTGTTTCATCCATCGTCATGCAGGAAGATGGAAAAATCCTGATCGGCGGCAGTTTCACCAGTATTCAAGGCGAAGTGCGAAACTACTTCGCGCGCTTGAACAGCGATGGCTCACTCGACACCACGTTCCAACCAGGCACGGGTCCTTCGGGCAGCTCGCCTTCGAATCCGCTGATTCACCTACAACCGGATGGCCGCATTATTTTGGCTGGCGGATTCACGAGTTACGACGGCAGCAATGTTCCTTATCTCGTTGCGATTAACGGACAGCCCAACAGCTTCGCAATTACGAGCCATCCAATTGCTCGCACCATTTTGCTCGGAGAAAATACGAGCTTCTCGGTGGGCGTGATGGGCGCGGGGCCGTTTTCGTATCAATGGTATAAAAACAATTCGCCACTCAGCGGCGAAGTTGGTTCAACACTCTTGCGCAACAACGCGCAGGATTCGGACAGCGGCCTTTATAAAGTCGTAGTGACGAGCGGCGCGGAAACTCGCACGAGTCGAACGGTTGCGTTAACTGTTTTGGGCGCGCCGATTTTCGCCTCGCAGCCATCGAGCCTCGTCTCGACGCAAGGATCGAGCGCGACTTTCTCTGCCACCGCGTCAGGGGCAAACCCGATCACGTATCAATGGCAGAAAAACGGCAACGTTGTTCCAGGCGCAACTGGCAGCAGCTTCACGTTGCAAGGTGTGGGCGCTTCCGATGCCGGCGTTTACTCCGTTGTTGCCTCGAATGTTTTTGGTGTGGCGACCAGCCAACTTGCGGTGCTGAGCGTCAATCTGCTTCCGGCGGGAGCGTTGGATGTTTCGTTCGGCACGAACGGGCCGAATTCCAGCGTGAACACGATTGCACTCGATCCGGCGAGCGGCGGCACTTTTATTGGCGGAAATTTCACATTCGTCGATGGTCAATCGCGCAGCTATCTGGCGAAGCTCACCGCGGCCGGAACGCTCGATACGAATTTCGCCGCGACTCTCAACAGCCCGGTGCAAACATTGGCCGTTCAGCCCGACGGCAAGTTGATCGTTGGCGGCAGCTTCACGACAGCCGGCAGCACTCCGCGTCAAAGCATCGCACGCTTCAACACCAATGGCTCGCTGGACCTCACGTTCAGCAATTTGTTTGGCCCGAGCTCCACAGTTTATTCCGTCGCCGTTTTGCCAAGCGGAAAAATCCTGGCGAGCGGACAGTTCTTCACGGTTGATGGCGTCAGCCGCAGTTACCTTGCGCGCCTGAATGACAACGGTTCTCTCGATACAACTTGGGGAACGAACAATATGGCGAACGATTACATCCAGAGTATTTCGGTGCAAAGCGACGGAAAAATTCTGATCGGCGGCGGATTTACCTCCGTCCGGGGCGTTGCACGTTCCGGCGTTGCGCGGCTCAACGAAGACGGAACACTCGATAATTCCTTCCAAACGGGCGGTCCGAACTTCAGCTCCTCCGTCATCGTCGTGAAAGCCCTTTCAAATGGAAAAGTGATTGTGGGCGGCACATTCACTGGTTTCAGTAGCACCACGCGCCGTTACCTTGTGCAGTTGGACAGCACGGGCGCGGTTGACACAAACTTCAACGCAAACCTCAACGGCAGCAGCGTTGCGGCGATTGCCGAACAGGCCAATGGAAAATTGCTGATTGGCGGCAATTACTCGTTGGTCCACAACGGCGTGACCGCTTACAGCTTTATGCGGTTCCTGACCAACGGCGTGGGGGACACCAATTTTGTTGTTGGCACCTCGGTCAACTTTGGCGCGTCTATCCAATCCATCGCGTTGCAACCCGACAACAACATTGTGATCGGCGGCTCCTTTTCGTCTTACAGTGGAACCAGCAAAGCGTATCTCGCGCGGATTTTCGGCGAAGGCGCGGGTGCACCCACTGTAAGCGTGACTCCTTCAAACGTGACCGCGACGCCCGGAGAAAATATTTTCCTCGCAGGAATTGCGACCGGCCAAAGTTCGTTGCGTTTCCAATGGCAAAAGGAAGGCGTGAACATCGTTGGACAAACGAACACGTTCCTCTCTCTGCAAAACGCGCAGACGAATGCGGCGGGAAATTACACGTTGGTCGTCAGCAATTCGCTTGGCGTTGTCACCAGCGCGGCGGCAACCGTCACATTCCAAGCCGGAAGCCCGTTCCAAAGTTGGGCCTCCTCGTTTGGTTTGACTGCCGGCAACAACGGAGCGGGAGATGACGCGGACGGCGATGGTCTTGCGAATGTGTTCGAATATTATTTCGGGACCAGCCCGGCGGACTCGGTTTCTTCCGATTTGCCGATTGCCACAGCGGTGAATTCGGGTGGACAAAGTTATCCGGCGATCACGTTCATCCGCGTGAAAAATGTCGTGGGCGTGACGTTACTGCCGCAAGCCTCGTCCGATGTGAATTTCTCGAATTCGCTCGGAACCATCTTGGAATCAGCCATCGACCTCGGCGGCGGACTCGAACAAGTCACGATTCGTTCCGCAATCAGTGCCGCGGTTCAACCGATGCAATTCCTGCGCATCCAGCTTTCCATTCCGTAAATTGGAAGCCCGAAGTTTAAATTCGCCCGTGTCGTTTGATGCGGGCGAATTTTGTTGTACGTTCATCGGACTTGTTTTGAAAAAAACAAAGTCCCATGCTCCAGCCCAATTTTGAAAATGACTGAACCAGCAATCACTCCCGAACTCGTCAAGAAACACAACCTCACTCCGGAGGAATTTGAGAAGGCGAAGGAAATTCTTGGGCGCGAACCGAATTACACGGAGCTCGGCATCTTTTCCGTGATGTGGAGCGAGCATTGTTCCTACAAAAACACGAAGCCGTTGCTGAAAACGTTTCCGACCAAGTCGGACAAAATCCTCGTCGGCGCGGGCGAGGAGAACGCGGGCATCATCGACATCGGCGACGGACTTTGCATCGCGTTCAAAATCGAGTCGCACAATCATCCGAGCGCGGTCGAGCCGTTTCAAGGCGCGGCGACGGGCGTCGGCGGAATTGTGCGCGATATTTTCACGATGGGCGCGCGTCCGGTTTGCGCAGTGAATTCGCTGCGGTTCGGTGAACTCACCAATCCGGAAGTGCGCCGTTTATTTTCCGGTGTCGTTTCCGGCATCGCCCATTACGGGAATTGTTTCGGCATTCCCACAATCGCGGGCGAAGTCTATTTCGATAAATCCTACGAGGGAAACCCCCTCGTCAACGCGTTTTGTCTCGGCGTTTTGCGTCACGAACAAATTGCGCGCGGTGCCGCGAAAGGAATTGGCAATCCGGTTTTTTACGTTGGCCCAGCGACAGGTCGCGACGGTTTGGCGGGCGCGGCATTTGCGTCGCAAGATTTGACGGACGAATCAGCGCAACAGCAACGCGGCGCGGTGCAGGTCGGCGATCCGTTCATGGAAAAATTGGTTTGCGAAGCGTGCCTCGAATTGCTCGCAACCGATTGCGTCGCCGGAATTCAAGACATGGGCGCCGCCGGATTGACTTGTTCCACTTGCGAAACCGCCGCTCGTGCTGGAACCGGAATCGAAATTGAACTCAGCAAAGTTCCGCAGCGCGCGCCCAACATGACGCCTTACGAAATCATGTTGAGCGAATCGCAGGAACGCATGCTCATCATCGTCAAAAAAGGTCGCGAATCGGAAGTGCAACGCATTTTCGACAAATGGGATTTGCCGTGGGCGGAAATTGGTTTCGTCACCGACACGGGAAACATGGTTGTGAAACATCACGGTGAAGTGGTTGTCAATATTCCTGCGAGAAAAATCGCGGACGAATCGCCGGTTTATCAACGCGAAGATCGCGAACCGGAATATTTGAAAGCGGTTCGCGCCTTCAAACTGGAACAAATTTCAGAAACGAAAGACGCGCTCGCTGACTTAAAAACGCTTTTGGCCGCGCCGAGCATCGCGTCGAAGAATTGGGTTTACCGTCAATACGATCATCAGGTGCGCGACGGCTCGATTGTTTGCCCCGGTTCGGACGCCGCGGTGATTCGCATCAAGGAAGATTCATTGCCGGTTCTTTCGCCGGATTTGAAAGCGAAACTTCCCGAATTCAAAGGCGAGAAATACATCGCGATGACCGTTGATTGCAACGCGGCTTACGTTTATCTCGATCCGTATGAAGGCGGAAAAATCGTCGTTGCCGAAGCCGCGCGAAATCTTGCCTGCTCCGGTGCAGTGCCGCTCGGCTCCACCGACAATTTGAATTTCGGCAATCCGCACAATCCAGAACTTTTCTGGCAGCTGAAAGAATCCGTGCGCGGTTTGGCGGAAGGATGTCGCGCTTTCAATGCTCCGGTCACAGGCGGCAATGTCAGTCTCTACAACCAAAATCCGAACGGGCCAATTGACCCGACGCCGACTGTTGCGATGGTTGGATTGATCGAAAAGCCAGAACACATCACGACGCAATGGTTCAAGGACGAAGGCGACGTGATCATTCTCCTCGGCGAAATCGTGGACGCGAATGATCCACTGCTCGGCCTCGGCGGTTCCGCGTATCTGCAAAAAATTCACGGACAAAAAACCGGCACACCGCCGCGCTGCGATTTGGAAAAAGAGAAAACGTTGCACACCACGCTGCTCGGCTTCATCCAAAGCGGCATCGTGAAAAGCGCGCACGATTGCAGCGACGGCGGCTTGGCCGTTGCGATTGCTGAAAGTTGCATTTCACAAAATGTCGGGCGCGAAACGCCTCGCCTCATCGGCGCGCAAATTGATTTGTCGCAATTCAAAGATGTTCGACTCGACGCGTTATTCTTCGGCGAAACGCAAAGTCGGATCGTAATTACCGTTGCTCCGCTCGATTCGGTAAAGGTTTTGGAGCGCGCAAAAATCCTTGGGGTTCCTGCGGCGAAAATCGGCGTTGTAGGCGGCAATGAATTAAAAATCAAAACGCCTCAAGCCGATTTGTCATCACCGCTCGGCGAGCTTCACGATCTTTGGTGGAACTCGATTGCGCGGACGATGGCTTGAGCTAACCGCCTCCGAATGCCGTTCACAAAATCCATTTTGTGAATAACTTGCCAACAAAATTCTTTGACGCTTTCCAGCACAGTGGGATCCGAAGCTTGGAATTCACGTGACTTGAAG
>JADMIO011385353.1_pt1 | contig 43824 bp, 35 predicted proteins | sample 8958161 | NCBI WGS metagenome assembly JADMIO01 (sample SAMN16585339, study PRJNA669376) | soil metagenome | isolation source: Crop rotation soil | place: USA: Cullars Rotation, Alabama | collected 2011
CTCCTTGTCACCCCCTCTCCTTGTCACCCCCTCTCCTTGTCACCCCCTCTCCCCCTCTCCCCCTCGTCACTTCTTCTTCGTGGCCTTCGGCAAAGGCGTCGTCTTTTTCGTCCCGTCCTCAATGGTGACACTGCCCGCGGGCAGAATGATCATGAGCCCGTATTGGATCTCGATCGGGATCAGCTTCTCACCGGAGCGAACTTGGGCCGCAAAACGATACAGTAACAGTTTCCCATCTTCATCCTTGGGATACTTGATGAACGTGTATTTGGGATAAATGCCGTCGGCCTTTGGCGTCTCCCGACTCATTTCGTACGTGAAGAACTCCACGTCATTCTCCTTGGTCTGTTCGATAAACCTCCAGACCGTGCTGCCCTGGCTCTTGTCGCGGGCGGTCGTGGGTCCCATCGGGATCTCCGCCGCGGAGACGAACATCTCCAATTCGTCGGCCTTGTCCTTTTTGACCGGGGTGCCGGTCTTCCCCCAGTCTTTGGATTTGACCCAGGCCTTCCCTTTGAGCTGGACATACTCCACCCCATCTTCCCCCGTCACCCGTTTCATGTCCGGATAGCGGTCGTAGCGGAAGCGGGAGTATTTATCCTCCGCCATGCGCATGGAAACGCGCGCGATCAGGTGGTTCACCTCGATGGCTTCCTTCGTGTATTTCAAATCGTCCGGCGCCAGATTCGGGTCTTGGGAGTGCAGTCCAGGGGGAAGCAGGAGGATGGCGGCAAGCGCGAGGCGCGCGAGTGTGGAAGGCTTATTCATCATTGACCTGTGGGACTCCGTTAGGCCCTGTCTGAAAATTCTTCATTGACCATTTCAGATCGCGCTATCGATCGCGGGTGGATCGGGCGCTCCGCCGCACGATCGGAATAACACACGCGCGAAGCGCCAGAACAACTTGGAACACATGACTAATCAAATATCGCAAATCGTTAATACTCCCGCACGCGGACCTTCCCAATCATGAATCGTAAATCATAAATCCGCCCCCCTGCTCCTTTCCCGAAACCACATGATGACGACATAAAAAACCGGCGTCAGGAATAGCCCGAAAATGGTGACCCCGAGCATGCCGAAGAACACGGCCGTGCCCAGCGCCTGGCGCATTTCGTAGCCCGCGCCGCTGCTGATCACCAGCGGCAGCACCCCGAGGATGAAGGCGAAGCTTGTCATGAGGATCGGTCGCAGGCGCAGTTTGCACGCCTCGATCGCGCCACGGAAACGATCGACCCCGTCGCGGTCCTGAATCTGTTTGGCAAACTCCACGATGAGGATGGCGTTCTTGCAGGCCAGGCCCACCAGCACCACGAAACCGATCTGCGTGAAGACGTTGTTGTCCATGTGGCGCAGCCACACCCCGCCGATCGCGCTCAGCAGGCACATCGGCACGATGAGGATGATGGCCAGGGGCAACGACCAGCTCTCGTAGAGCGCCGAGAGCACGAGGAAGACGATGACCACGCACAGGGGGAAGATGTAGGCCGCGCTGTTGCCCGCGAGTTTTTGCTGGAGTGCCATCTCCGTCCATTCCGTGGTGAAACTCGTCGGCAAATTGCTCTGCGCGAGCTTCTCGACGGCGGCCATCGCCTGGCCCGTGCTGAAGCCGGGCGCGGCGCCGCCGTTGAGATCGGCCGCGGGCCACATGTTGTAATGCACCACCTTGTCCGCCCCGCTGGCCTCCTGCACGGTGCCGACCGCGCCCAGGGGGACCATGCCGCCGCCGGCGTTGCGCGTCTTCAGCAGGCGGATGGCCTCGGGCGTGAGGCGGAACTGCGCGTCGGCCTGCGCCGTGACATGGTAGGTCCGGCCGAAGAGCGTCAGGTCGTTGACGTACGTCGAGCCGAGATACGTCTGGAGTGTGCCGAAGATATTGCTCAGCGGCACGCTCATCGTCTTGGCCTTCACGCGATCGATCTCCAGCCAGAGTTGCGGCACATCGGCGCGAAATGTCGTGATATTTCCCGCGAGGCCGGGCGTCTGGTTGGCCTTCATCATCATCCCGAACGCCTGGTTCTGCAGTTCCTGCAAGCCGGCGTTGCCCCGGTCCTGGATATAGAGCCGGTACCCGCCCGCATTGCCCACGCCGGCCACGGGCGGCGGCGGAAAGACCCCCGCGAACGCCTCGGGAATTTCCGCGCGGTACCGCGCATTGATCTTCGCCAGGATGGCGGGCATTTGCTCGTCCGCGCCCTTGCGCTCGGCAAAGGGTTTGAAGGGGATGAAGACGGCGGCGGTGTTCGGCTGGTTGCCGCCGAAGAGGTTCATGCCCGCGATCTCCATCGTGTCGAGCACCCCGGGCGTCTCGCGCGCGATCTTCGACATCTTGTCGACCACCGCCTGCGTGCGATCGAGCGAGGACGCGTCGGGAAGCTGGCAGAACGCCGCCGCGTACCCACGGTCCTGGGTGGGAATGAATCCCGTGGGCACCGCCTTGAAGCCCAGCCCGGTCAGGACGAGCAGGCCCGCGTAAAAGATCAGCACGATCGCCGCCAGCCGGGTGCAGCGCGCGACCGTCCGGCCGTAGCGATCCGATCCCCAGGCAAAGGCCTTGTTGAAGCCCTTGAAGAACCAGCCGAGCAAGCCGTCGATGATCCGCTGCGGCACATCCCTGGCCGCGCCGTGCGGCTTGAGCAAAACGGCGCCGAGCGCCGGCGAAAGGGTCAGCGAATTCAGCGCGGAGATCGCCGTCGAGACGGCGATGGTCAGCGCGAATTGGCGGAAGAATTGCCCCGTGATGCCGCTCATGAACGCCGTCGGCACGAAGACTGCGCCGAGCACTAGGGCCACCGCCACGACCGCCCCGCTCACTTCATCCATCGCCCGCCGCGCCGCATCGCGCGGGTTCATCCCATTGGCGATGTGATGTTCGATGGCCTCCACCACCACGATCGCGTCGTCGACCACGATGCCGATGGCCAGCACCATCCCGAAGAGCGAGATGTTGTTCACCGAAAAACCGAACAGCGCCATCGCCGCGAAGGTGCCGATGAGGGACACCGGCACGGCGATCAATGGGATGAGCGAGGCGCGCCAGTTTTGCAGGAAGACCAGCACCACGAGCACGACCAGCGCGACCGCTTCGAAGAGCGTCTTCTGCACCTCGTGAATGGATTCACGCACCGAGACCGTCGGGTCGTACTGGACCTTGTACTCCAGGCCGGGCGGAAAGCGCGCGCTCAGCTCCTTCATCTTCGCGCGCACGCTGTCGGACGTCTCGAGCGCGTTCGATCCCGGGAGCTGGAAGATGCCGATCGCCGTGGCCGGCTTGCCGCCGAGCTGGCTGTTCACCGTGTAATCCCTCGCCGCCAGCTCCACCCGCGCCACGTCGCGCACCCGCGTGATCCGGCCCTTGGTCCCCGTTTTGATCACGATCTCCTCGAAGGCCGCCGCGTCCTCCAGGCGGCCCTGCGTGTTCACCGTGTATTGGAATGCCGTCGCGTCCTTCGGGACCGGCGGCGCCCCGACGATGCCGGCCGCGACCTGCACGTTCTGCTCCTGCAGCGCCTGCACCACGTCCTGCGCCGTGAGCCCGCGCGATGCGATCTTTTCGGGGTCGAGCCAGACGCGCATCGAATACTCCCGCGCGCCGAAGACCGTGACGTCGCCCACGCCGGGCAGGCGTGCCAGCTCGTCCCGGATCTGGAGCAGCGCGTAGTTGCTCGTGAAGATGGAGTTGAGCGATCCGTCCGGCGACACGAGGTGCACCACCATCGTGATGTCCGGCGATTGTTTCTTCGTCGTCACGCCGATGCGCTGCACGTCCTGCGGCAGCGTCGGAATCGCCGTGGCCACCCGGTTCTGCACCAGCACCTGCGCCTGGTCGATATTCGTCCCCAGCCGGAACGTCACGTTCAGCGTCATCACCCCGTCGCTCGTGCTCGACGACGACATGTAGAGCATGTTCTCCACCCCGTTGACCTGCTGCTCGATCGGCGTGGCCACGGTCTCCGCCACCGTCTTCGCGTTGGCCCCCGGATAGCTCGTCGTGACCTGGACCGTCGGCGGCGCGATGTCGGGATATTGCGCGATGGGCAGCGTCACCATCGCCAGGCTGCCCACCAGCGTGATGAGGATGGAGATCACCCCGGCGAAAATCGGCCGGTCGATGAAGAAGTGCGCAATGTTCATCGCCGGGCGCGCTTACTTCGCCTGCGCGGGTTTGGCGTCCGCCGCCGCCGGAGCCGGGGCCGGCGATGGCGTTTCCTTTTTCGGCTCCGGAATCGGCTGCACCGCCATCCCTGGCTGCAGGATTTGCAGCCGGGTCGACACGACCTGCTCGCCGTCCTTCAGCCCGCTCTTCACGATCCGCCGCCCTTCGAAAAGCGTCCCGGTCTCCAGGTTGCGGCGCTCGATCGTGTGGTCCGCCTTCACCACGTAGGCGTACTTCACCCCTTGCTGCGAGCTGATCACCTTGTCTTCGACCAGCACGCCGCGATACGGGATCCCGCCCGGCGCGCGCACCCGCACGAAATAGCCCGGCGAGAGCAGCTCGTTCCAGCTCTTCAGCACGGCCCGCGCGCGCAACGTCCCGGTGGTCGGATCCACGCGGTTGTCCACGAAGTCGATCATCCCTTCGTGCGGAAACCCCGTTTCGTTGGCCAGCTGGATGTAGACGGGGATGGGTTGCTCGCGCGCCGATTTGCGTTTCCCCTCGTCGCGCAGCTTCAGGTACTTGAGCACGATGTTTTCATCCGCATCCATATAGACGTACAGCGGGTCCACCGAGACCACGGTCGTCAGCAGCGTATCCGACCCGCCGCCCGTCGTGACCAGGTTGCCCACCGTCACCCGCTCATTGCTCACCCGGCCCGTGATCGGCGATTTCACCTGCGTGAATTTTAGATTCAAGTCCGCCGCGTCTTTCGCCGCCGTCGCCGCGCGGACGCTGGCCTCCGCTTGTTGCAGGGTCGCCGCCTTCTGATCGAACTCCTCCGGCGAAACGACATTCCTTTCCCGCAACCCCTTGGTTCGTTTGAATTCAATCTCCGCGAGTTTCATCTGCGCCTGCGCCTGCTCCACGTTCGCCGTCGCCCGGTCGAGGTCCGCCTGGTACGGCCGGGGATCGATGACGAACAACAGGTCGTCCTTGTTCACGATGGCGCCCGCTTTGAAACGTATCTCCGTGATGTACCCGGACACCCGCGCCCGGATCTCCACGGACTCTACAGCGTCGATGAGCCCCGTGAATTCGTCCCACTCCGTCACCTCCTTCTCCTCCGCGACGACCACATTGACCGGCAGCGGCCCCTGCTGCTGGGCCGCCGGAGCCTTGCGACACCCGGCAAAGCCGGCCAGGGCCACCACCAGGGCGAGGAATGCTGCAACGGTCCGAAAACAAGCGGATAAGGCAGTCATACGAATTGGAAGTAGAATGCGGAGCGGAGAGCTTTCCAATCAAAAGAGTTGGCTACCGCGCCCCCCTCGTGGCTCACGCCGCCCCCGCCTCTCAGCGTCCCAACTCGGCGCAGCCGCACTCCCCAATGTGGGAGAGGCGTCCCGCCTCTCAATCGTAAGACCCCAACCCGGCGCAGCCGCACGCCTCCAATGTGGGAGAACCGAGCGGAGCAAATAGCCGGGAATCCCGAAGGGTGCTCGCGGAGGCGAGCAGCAACCGTCCCGCCTCTCAGCGTCCCCAACCCGGCGCAGCCGCACTCCCTCAATGTGGGAGAGGCGTCCCGCCTCTCAATCGTAAGTCCCCACCCGGCGCAGCCGCACGCTCGCCCGGGAAGGGAAAATGGCCTTCCGCGCAGAAGCTGTCCTTGCAGAAGCGGTGGCGGCATGAAGGAGAGGCAAAAAACGCCATTGTTTATCCGCATGCCACGCGAACATGACCGTGACTATTGAGTCTCGCATAATAGGGTGACAGGCCCGAGCGCCAGCGCCGAAAAAACTGTCATCCTGAGCGGAGCGGGGAATCATGGGCGCAGTCGAAGGACCGAGGGGAGAGGTGCTGGTGGAGGATGGGCCAGGTCCGTTCCAATATCCGCGGGTTCTTGTGCGGAGCTTTCCCACCGGGCTACATCCTGATTCTGTGCTGTTACCCTATTATACGAGACTCAATAAGTGATGCCCGATCCGATATGCGACAATACGAACAAATTGATATCTCCGACTTGAAGCAGGACGGAGATCGGGGATCTTCTCGCCCAAATGAAAGGGTAGGACCTTTGCTCTCGAAAAGTCGGGGTTTTTCAGCGGAATCGAGATTCACAGACTGACCCCGCCGACTTGCAATCGCTCGGCCAGCCATGCCTGACCCGAATGGCGTTAGGCATCGAGCGTTCGTAGAGGAAGGCGTCGGCAGCGGTGGAATTAAATTGACTACAGGCAAATGGATAATGCGTTCTGCGTAAAGAATTGTAGAGGACGCAATTCATCGATCGGGCCCGCACTGCAGGCGGCCAGCCATGGTATTTGCCATTCACTTCGGAACGGAGATTGCCCCGTATTTATCGATTCGAATTTCGCGTTTCGGCGATTCAATATCACCTAACCACGCCTTCACTCCTGGTTCCAAATCCCATCGAGAACAGGAGAACCAAACCGCGATGTAAACAGAACCGGCGCGCGTGCTGAAGGTGTTCGACCGGTCAATCAAATCGAACTCACCGCCCTTCCCTTTCTTAACGACGAGGATGGCCCTTCCTGCCCTTTGGCTCAATGGAGGAAGTGTCACAAGGTCTTCTCGCGACAGAGAGACTCCCCCGAGCACGGTAGGCCGTGAAGGCAGCATCTTGCCATCTTTGGCAAATGCAACCAGTTGCGCGCAAGGATCAACAATTGGAGGAACACGAATCGTTGAACGGGTGGTGTTCATGACGCGATACTCCACAACAATTTCGCCATTGGCCGCTTTGCGACAGTTGTCAATCTTCACCGAAATTGCTTCTGCCCTCGCAAAGGCAAGCCCCAAGACGGAAGTGGCGATGCTTAACGCAAGCTTGTTCATCTGTGCACCTGCAATTCTAACCTAATCATCCCAATATGGCCCGTTGTTTCTGCGGGACGGGCGGCGGGGTCAGTCCGGGGGTCAGTCCGTGAATCTCGATTCCGCTGCCCCCCCCCACTTTCGGACTGAAAATGACCCGTAACTCGCGCGACCCTTCCCCGGCGAGTTTGGAACGCGTATAGGTCAATGTGCGCCCAATAAAATACCATCCAGCACGGCTCCATGAGATTTTCAAATCGCGCGAAAAACAGGGTTTTTCAGCAGAATCGAATCTCGCTCACGCATCAATGGAGGAGAGGATTTGTTCGATAAGACTGCCTGGTTCCGTGGTCTTTTGCCAGCAGCGACTCACGCGGCTGACGTGGCCGAGGTGCAAGCGCGCGGCCACCCGACGCAGCCACCCAAAGGAGACGGCTTGCAGCGAATGCTGACGGGCGCTAACACACATCAATGATCTTCACGATGGGACCGCGGCTATCCGCTACAACGTCTGGCACTCGTTGAGGCAACCCGCGGATACTCCCAGTTTCGCCCAGTGGCGCGCACGCCCTGTCTTCATTTCATCCACGTTTAAGGACATGCAGGCGGAGCGGGATTATCTGCGCAGCCACGTCTTTCCCCGCCTGGAAGAGAAGCTCCGCGAGCGACGCCGCTACTTCGAGCCCATCGACCTGCGCATGGGCGTGGAGACCGCCCGCCTGGGCACCGTCGAAGAGCGCGAGCTCAGCGTGCTGAAAGTTTGTCTTCAGGAAATCGAGCGCAGTCGTCCGTACTTTTTGGCAATGCTCGGCGACCGCTTCGGCTGGGTGCCACCGCCGGAGCGCATGGCGACGGCGGTGCAGGAGGTGGGCTTTGATACCGCGGTGCAGGGTAAGAGTGTCACCGCGCTCGAAATCGAGTTTGGCTTGCTCGCCAAACATCCCGATCAGCACCGGCGCTGTTTCTTCTATTTCCGCGATCCGCTTCCCTACGCCCGGATGCCGCCGGAGATTGCGGCACGATATACTGACCAGTTTTCGACCGATCCGCAAACGCGTGCCGGATACGATAGGCTTCGGGATTTGAAAGACCAACTGCGGTCCGATCGCGAGCTTGGCCCGCAGGTCCACCGCTACGTTGCGAGCTGGGACGAGGCAGCGCAGCGCCTGACGGGACTGGAAGCGTTTGGGGAGATGGTCTTCAATCACCTTTGGGCACAGTTGGAGGCGGAAACATGCGACTTCGCCGGCCAGGCGCCGACCACCTGGCAGCAGCAGGAACAAGCTGCCTTCCAGGAGTTCGTTGCCCAACGCAGCCGTGATTTCACCGGCCGGGGAGAACTGCTCGATCAATTGTTCGGCGTTGCCCGCTCGCCCTCAGCCGACGGGGTTCCGTGGGGTGCATGCGTCACAGGGGCCGCGGGTTCGGGAAAGAGCGCCCTTCTCGCCGAGCTCTATCAGCGCCTCGCGGCGGACGACTCCCTCCTCATTCTCGCCAATGCCGCTGGCGCCACCCCGCGCGGCGCCGAGCCAGATGCCGTACTGCGCCGCTTCATCGGCGAACTGGCCGGCGCTCTACGCATTCCCGATCCGCTCCCGGAGAATGCCGGGCTGGAAGGCCTCGATGCCACCTTCGCGTCCCTGTTGGCTCGCGCGGCACAGCGGGGCCGCGTCGTGGTGCTGCTTGATGCGCTCGATCAATTTGACGCCACGCCACGAGGACGACATCTCATCTGGCTGCGTGCCACGCCGTGGCCGTCGAACGCCCGTCTCATCGTGACGACTCTACCCGGTTCGTCGCAGATGTTGGCGGTTTCTCAATGGGCCGGCGTGGCGGAATTGGCATTGCCCCCATTGACCACGCCCGACGTGCAGGAAATCGCCCGGCGCGTGTGGGCGCGCTACCACCGGCAGGTCAATTTCGAAGTCCTCCGCGTGTTGGAGCAAAAGAAACTGCCCGACGGCAGGTCCGCCGCCGGCAATCCCCTTTGGCTCACTCTCGCCCTGGAGCAGATCAATCTATTGGGTGCCGACGACTTTGCTCGTGCCGAGCGGGAGTTTACACACGACCCAGCCGGCCGCCTCCAGGCACTGTTGATCGACACCGTCTCTCGGATGCCACCAGACGTTCCGGCCCTCTACGGTTGGTTGCTGGCGCAAACCGAGAAATCATTTGGCGCCCCTCACGCTCGCGCGTTCGCGCTGCTCATCGCCGTGAGCCGGCTCGGCTGGCGCGAGAGCGACCTCCGGGCACTGATCCCGATCATTGCCCGGCTCCTTTTTCCCCAGCAAATAATTTCGGAAATCGATGACCTTGGCCTCGCCTCTCTCCGTCGTGGATTTCGCGCTCATCTTGTCCGCCGCGGTGCGGGCGGCCCACTCGATTTCGTCCACGCGCAAATGCGCCCGGCCGTGCAAGCCCGTGTCCGGACCGATGAGGCGATTTTGCAGGCCGTTCATCGCGCGATCGCCGTCCATCTCGAAACGCTCTCGCCGAATGACCCGCTGCGTGAGTCGGAATTGATGGTGCATCTGATTGCGGGTGATGAACCCCAACGCGCGGCGCTGGTCTACGGCGATCCCGCCTTGAGCCCGTCCGCAACGACGGGAGCCACTCAAGCTTTCGTCCGCCACATCCTGCTCGGTCCGGTTCAACTTCCCAGCGCGAATTCGGACTGGGTTGTAACACTTCCGAGTCAGCCGAATCTTCTGCCGGTGCATGCGGCGAGGATTGCCAACCGCTTCAACTTCGACTTGCACGATGCGCTTGCTCATCATGCGCCGATCGCGATCCAGGAGCGAGTCCTTGCTTCGGCCGCATCGACCTTGGAACGCCTGACTGCCACCGATTCGGCCAATTACGCATGGCAGTACGACCGCATGGTGTCAGTCGCAAAGCTGGGCGACCTTGCGATGACGCAGGGCAATCTGGCCGGGGCCTCGCGCGCCTTCAGCAAAGCGAAGACGATCGCCGAATGGCTCGCCGCGGGCAACCCCGCCAAAGCCGGGTGCCAGTGCGACCTCGCGTTGGCGCTCGACAAGCTTGGCAACGTTGCGGTGGCGCAAGGTGATCTGGCCGGGGCCTTGCGCGCCTTTAGTGAGAGCAAGGTCATTCGCGAGCGGGTCGCCGCGAGCGACCCCACGAACCCCTGGTGGCAGCGCGACCTCTCGGTGTCGCTCCAGAAGCTGGGCGATCTTGCCTGGGCGCGGGGCGATCTGACCGGGGCGGTGCGCCATTTCAACGCGGACAAGACGATCGTCGAACGGCTCGCCGCCAGCGACCCCGCCAACGCCGGGTGTCAGCACGACCTCTCGACGTCGCTCCAGAAGCTGGGCGACCTTGCGGTGGCCCAGGGCGATCTGGCCGGGGCCTTCCGCGCCTTCAGCGAAAGCAGACCGATCGTCGAACGGCTCGCCGCCAGCGACCCCGCCAACGCCGGGTGGCAGCGCGACCTCTCGTTGTCGCGCGAGAAGCTGGGCGACCTTGCCGTGGCCCAGGGCGATCTGGCCGGGGCCTGGCGCGCCTTCAGCGAAGGCAGGACGATCGTCGAACGGCTCGCCGCCAGCGACCCCGCCAACACCGTGTGGCAACGCGACCTCTCGGTGTTGCTTAACAAACTCGGTGACCTTGCGGCCGCGCAGGGCGATCAGGCCGGGGCCTTGCGCGCCTTTAGTGAAAGCAAGCTCATTCGCGAGCGGCTTGCTGCGAGCGACCCCGCCAACTCCGTATGGCAGCGCGACCTCTCGGTGTTGCTCAACAAGCTGGGTGACGTTGCGGTGGCTCGAGGCGATCTGGCCGGGGCCTTGCGCGCCTTCAGCGAAGGCAGGACGATCATCGAACGGCTCGCTGCAAACGACCCCTCCAACGCCGAGTGGCAGCTCGGTTTGTGTGCTTCGTTGCAGCGCTGCGCCATTGTCGCGTCGCGGAGCGGTGAGACCGGCGCGGCTTCCGATTACTACGGAAGATGCCATTTCGCCCTGAAGGCAATGCTCGCCCGGCGAATGCACTTGAACTCCAGCCTCACCGATTGGTTCACACAATTGGAGCGCTACGCTCCCGAGAACTACGAGACCCTGGTTGCCGCCTACTCGAACCCGTCCGGCACTGCTTACCCACGCCCACCCACACACCCCATTGCCCCCAATCCCCCTCCGGTGCCCCACTGGAAAAACAGCACCGAAGACCTCCGCGAATCCGCCCAATTCAACTTCGGCAAACGCTACTGGGAAGCCGCCGCCATGGACTTCCAAAAGCTCCTCGAACGCGGTGACCCGCTCGAAGACCTCGCCCCTAACATTGTCACCTGCCTTCTCAACGCCCACGAAACCCTGATGCCCCATCACGCCGCCGCCATCGATGACCTCCTCCGCCGCCTCACCGACGCTGGTCATGCCACCCTCGCCGCCAACCTCCGGCGCCAACTCGAAGCCAAAATACCCAAGCCACAAAAGCCGTGGTGGAAAATTTGGTAGCCTGTCGTAACGGGGTCAACTCGCCTGGTAACGGGCTCAACTCTTGACACACGATTCCGCTGAAAAACCCCTGCTTTTCGGCCGAAACGGGTCGTGCCTTCTCTGCAGGCTGCGACGCCAAAACCACTTTTTCAGCAGAATCGACACACAATTCACAGAAGTCGCGGCAAACGCCTCCGCCGCGCTTTCGCTGACGCCCTACCGAGTGTCAAGAGTTGACCTTACGAAAAAGCGCCTCCCCCGAGCATTTCGAACACCTCCTTGACCTGAATACGCATTCCCCGAATTCATGGCGGGCCACCGCATCGTTCAGGATCAAAGGTCATTCGGGTCAAAGTAGTTGATCGAGCAAGGCGCCGCTCTTTTGGAACTCCTCTCAAGTTGACTGGAGATCCTCCTTCGTTCCCTTCGCTTCCTTCTGTTTTGAATCATCCCTCCGGCGCGGCCCGACACACTCCCGTTTCGTCCTCGTCGATCTCCGATCTCCGATCTCCGAAAACGCCGTTTTTTCTTGACCTAAGCCTGCCAAACGGCATGGCGCGCTGGCGTGAATCAAAACCATTCCTCCCGCACCTACCGCATCGCCCTTGGTGTCATCACCGTCACCGTTGGCGCCCGACAACGGCGCCCTTCCGGGACCACCAAAAAAATGCCGTCCTCCGGTCCCGAAATGTTCGCGTCTCTCCGGAATTTACTCTGGAAAACCCCCGAAAACATTTCGGGACTCTCTCCCCACTGGTCCCGAAAGTCGGCGCGAGCGCGGATGGGTACCGCGGCGGAGGCAAGCCCTGAAGTCGGGGAGGCGGGCGCGCGCTTTGGTGAAGGAAAGCCGGCCGGCCTCGCGTTGCTGGCGGCGGGCTCGCGATCGCGAGACCTCCCGCTCCGCTTGACTCCAAAACGCCGGCGCTCGGTGAAGGATTTTCGAGAATGCGATGAGACGCGCGGCCGTCATTTGGCCTTCGTGAGGTGATGCAGCGCGGCGAGGCGATTTTCAGATGAATATTCGCGTCAATCCGAGGTTAAACCATTTTGGAGGGTGCTGGGGCGGGTCTGCCGTCCGGGATCTTCCTTCCGTGCCAATCTCTTTTCCCCAGATCATCCTCACTGCCGCCGGCGTGGCCCTGGCTGTGCCGGCGCGCGGCTTGGCGGCGCCGAACGCGGCGGACTATCGGCAGAAGATCCTGCCGGTGCTCACCGAGTTTTGCTTCGACTGTCATGGGGATGGGGCCAGCAAAGGGAAGCTGGCTTTCGATCGCTACCCGGACTTTGCGGCCCTGCTGGAGGACCAGGAGACCTGGAAAAAGGCGGCGCAATTTCTGACCAGTCACGTGATGCCGCCGGCGGACAAGCCGAAGCCGGCGCTCGCCCAACGGCAGGTGCTTCTCGATTGGATCGATGACGCGGTCTTTTATGTGGACCCGCGGCGGCCTGATCCGGGTCATGTCACGCTCCGCCGCCTCAATCGCTCGGAATACCATCATACGGTGCGGGATATTTTTCGGCTCGAGACGAATCCCGCGGAGCAGTTTCCCCCGGACGATTCGGGCTACGGCTTCGACAATGTCGGCGACGCGCTGACGCTCTCGCCGCTTTTGATGGAGAAGTATTTTCAGGCGGCGCGTCAGGTCACGGATGAAGCGCTGCGCCTGGAAACCACCGCGCGGGTCGGGATCGAGCGCGACGACAGTTTGCTGGCGGTGTTCGGCGGGCAGCCGGAGGTGGTGCCGCGCGAAGCGACGCTCCTGCGGACCGCTGCGGATGAGATCGGGGTGGAGGTCAACGTGCCGGTGGCCGCGCGCTACCGCGTGCTGACGCGCGCCGCGGTGTCCAGGAGCGATGGGGACGCGGCGCGGCTGGCGGTCTGTGTCGATGGACGGGTGGTCGCGGAGCTGGCGCCCACGGCCGAGTGGAAGGGGCGAAAGCAAGGCTGGCCGAATGCGTTTGCCCTCGTCCCATTGCCGGCGGGTCAACATCGCGTCTCGCTGCGGCTGGCGGAGGCAGGAGGGGGTGCCGCGGGACGCCTGGCGGCGGTGGATTATTTTGCGCTCACCGGGCCATTCTCCCCGGGGCATCCGGTGCCATCGGCGTTTCTGCAAGCGCTCCTCCCGGGGCGTCCTCTCGGCCTGCCCATGCTGCGCCTGAGCGGCGAGGATCTCGACGCGGGCGAAGGCCGCAACAGTCTCGACACCGGCAAGGCCTGGTTTGCCACGCGCGGTTTCCGGCACGCGCCGGTTTATTTTCCGGCGGCGGGCGCCTACCGGTTTCGCGTCAAGGCCGGCGGACAGCAGGTGGGGCCGGAGCCGGTGCGCTTCGAGGTGCGGCTCGGGGAACGCAGTCTCGGCGAGTTCAAGGTGACGGCGGGCAGCGCGGTCGCGCAGGACTTTGTGTTCGAGCGCGAATTGCCCGCCGGGCAGGAGGATTTGCAGGCCTGGTTCGTCAACGATTTCAAGGATCCGCAGACGGGCGCGGAACGCTGGCTGTGGCTCCACGAACTGACCATCGAAGGCCCGCTTTCCACCGGCTTGGGAGTGGCGGCGAGCGAAGTCCCGGGCCTGCTCGCGCAAACAGGCCGGCGCCTTTTTCGACGGCCTTTGCAAGCCGGCGAGAAAGCCCGGCTGGCCGCGATGACCCGATCCGCGGAAACGGCCGGCGAGGATGCCCTCGGCGCTTTGCGCGCCGGGCTCGAGTCGTTGCTCGTCTCGCCCAAGTTCCTCTTTCACCATCAGCCGCAGCCGGCCGGCCCGATCGAAAATGGCTCGATGCCGGTGGATGAATTCACCCTCGCCTCGCGCCTCGCTTATTTCCTCTGGTCCAGCGCGCCGGATGATGAATTGCTCGACCTCGCGGAGCGCGGACAGTTGCGCGCGCAATGGCCCGCCCAAGTGCGGCGCATGCTCGGCGACCCGCGCCTCGGGGCGTTCACCGAGAACTTCGCCGGACAATGGTTGCAATTGCGCGACCTCGGTCACGTCGCGCCGGACGCGGAGCGTTTTCCCGGTTTCACTCCGGCGCTGGCGGCGGATTTGCGCCATGAGACCGAACTGCTTTTCGAACATATCCTGCGCGAAAACCGCCCGGCGCTGGAGTTTCTCACCGCCGACTACACCTTTGCCAATGCCCGGATCGCGGAGTATTACGGTCTGCCCATGCCCGCGGGCGAAGGCTTTTCGCGCGTGTCTCTCGCGGGTACGCCGCGGGCCGGCATCCTCACCCACGCGGGCATCTTGACGCTCACGTCGCATCCCACGCGCACCTCGCCCGTGAAGCGCGGCAAATGGCTGCTGGAACAAATCCTCGGCACGCCGCCGCCGCCCGCGCCCAACAACGTGCCGCCGCTCGCGGAATCCGCGGCGGAGGACGAGCGTGCGCCGTTGCGCACACGCCTGGAAGCGCACCGCCGCGACGCCGGCTGCGCCGCCTGTCACGCCTTCCTCGACCCAATGGGATTTGCGTTCGAGCACTACGACGCCGTGGGACGCTGGCGCGCCCGCGACGGAGCCCATGCCGTGGACGCCCGAGGCCAGCTCGTTTCGGGACAGCGCTTTCGCGACGATGCCGAATTGCGGACCGTGCTCGCGCGGGATTTTTCCGCGACCTTCCTGAACAACCTCGCGGAGCATCTGCTGACCTACGCGCTGGGCCGCGGCGTGACCTGGCGCGACAAGACCGCCGTGCGGGAAATCGTGCGGCGCGCCGTAGTGGACCAGGGTGGTTTTCAGACTATGGTGCTGGCGACCTGCGAAAGCGTGCCTTTCCAGCGCATGCGCCCTCCCCCTGCCGTCGAAAGTAATCAGTAATCAGTCGCCAGTGACCAGTAGCGGAAAGCTGCGCACCACCACCCTGTAACCCGTGAAACCGACTTCGCACTCCGTGACCCGCCGGGCCTTCCTGCGCGCGGGCGGCGCCTTTCTGGCCCTGCCGTTGTTGGAATCCTTCGGGTATCGCGCGTTTGCCGCGCCGGCCGTGGTGAAAGCGCCGCAGCGGCTCGCCTTTCTCTACCTGCCGAACGGGGTGAATGTCGCCCAATGGCGCGTCCAGGGCGAGGGCGCAGACTACGAATTCTCGCCGACGCTGGCGCCCCTGGCGCCGCATCGGGCCGACTTCACGATCATCTCGGGGCTCAACCACGAGAACGCCACGCCCGGCCCGGACGGCCCGGGCGATCACTCGCGGGCCACCGCCGTGTATCTCACGGGCACGCGCCCGAAGAAAACGGGCGGCTCGGACATCTTCAACGGCATCTCCCTCGACCAGGTGGCGGCGCAGCACATCGGCCAGCAGACGCGGCTCCCTTCGCTGGAGCTCACGACGGACGGTCCGCGCGCGTCCGGGCGATGCGATTCCGGCTATAGCTGCGCCTACCAATACAACCTCTCCTGGGCCACCCCCACCAAGCCGATTCCGGCCGAGCAGAATCCCCGCGCCGTCTTCGAGCGGTTGTTCGGATCGCCGGGGAGCGATTCCGCCGCCCGCCGCCAGCTCCGCCGCAGCGTCCTTGACGCGGTGCGCGACGACGCGCGCACCATGGACCGCAACCTGACCGCGGCCGATCGCGAGAAGCTCGACCAGTACCTCACCTCCGTCCGCGAAGTGGAGCGGCGCGTGGAGCAGGCGGAGCGCAGCGCGCCGGCGCTCCCGGGATTTGCGGCCCCCACGGGCATCCCCGAATCGTACCGCGATCACATCCGCGCGATGCTCGACCTGATGCTGCTCGCTTTCCAGAGCGACTCCACGCGGGTCTGCACGTTCATGCTCGCTCACGATGGGAGCAACCGCGCCTTTCCGGAGATCGGCGTGCCCGAGGCGCACCACCAGCTTTCCCACCACCAGGGCAACGAGACGAAGCTGGAGAAGCTCGCGAAGATCGACCGCTTTTACATCGAGCAGTTCGCGTGGTTCCTGGATCGGCTGAAGCAAGTCCGCGAAGGCGACCGCCCCCTGCTCGACCAGACCATGCTCGTCCACGGCGGTTGCCTCAGTGATCCGAACAAACACCTGCACAGCGATCTCCCCATCATCCTCGCCGGCCGCGGAGGTGGGGCGCTTCAGCCCGGCCGGCGCCTCCGGGCGCCGGATGGGACGCCGATGTGCAATCTGTACGCGGCGCTGTTGTCGCGGCTCGAAGTGCGGAATTCACAGTTTGGAGACAGCACCGGGAGCCTCGAGGGGATTTGACCGGTCGCTCAGACCTCGAACCTCGCGGGCGGGACCAGGGGAACGCCGACCTCCTTCGCGTACTTCTGGAACCACTCGGCGCGCTCGCTTTCCAGCCTGTGTTTTTCTTCGACCACTTTTTCCACGGCATGCTTCAGGAGCTTTTCCACCTGCTTCCTCGTGTCCTTCTTGAAAAGGTCAGGACGTGTGACGACCAGGCATCCGTCGCGCGTTTCGAAGGTCAGATGCTTCTTGCTCATTTCGCCCGCCTCGGCGGTCTGCCCGAAGATGGCAAAGATCTCGTCGGTCAGGGGCGGGTCGGTGACGAAGAAGATTTCCTTGTCCCACGTGGAACGCGACTCATCAATGCCCGTGATTTTCATGAGAGTGGACGAATCGCAGTTTGGGCCGCGTGGAGCGAGCAAAAAGCGGGAGCAAGGATGAAAGCAGAAGGATGAAGAGAATGGGGGGCTTCGATTTGATCCCGCGCGCGGGCTCAAGCCACGTTCTGGGCTGCGGTGTGACTAAGTGGTGAGGTCGGCGAATTGCCCGTCGGAAAGATGGAGGGTGGCGGCGGCAAGGTTTTCTTCGAGGTGGGCGATGCGGGTCGTGCCGGGGATGAGGACGATGTTCGGGCTGCGGCGGAGGAGCCAGGCGAGGGCGGTTTGGCCGGGGGTGGCGCGGATGTCTTGCGCGACACGCGCGAGCGAAGCCGTGGCGTTGCTCGTCGTGAGAGGGGCTTCGGGGGCGAAGGGTTTGGCGGCGAGCGGGCCCCACGGAAGATAGGCGATTTCGTGGCTGGCGCAGTAGTCGACGAGCGGGTCGTCGTCGCGCTCCAGGAGGTTGTAGCGGTTTTGCACGCTGGCGATGGGAACGATGGTGCGCGCTTCTTCGACTTGGGCGAGGGTGACGTTGGAGAGGCCGACGTGACGGATCTTTCCTTCGGCGCGCAATCCGGCCAGGGCCCCGACACTGTCGGCGAACGGGACGGCAGGGTCGGGCCGGTGGAATTGGTAGAGGTCGATGCGCTCGAGCTTCAGCCGCCGCAGGCTGCCTTCGCAGAAGCGGCGCAGGCTTTGCGGACTGCCGTCCGGGAAGACTTTGTCAGGGGCGGTTTTTTCGACGCCGCCTTTGGTGGTGACTACCAGGCCGGCCGGGTAGGGGAAGAGGGCGTCGGCGATGAGCTGTTCATTCCAGCCGGGGCCGTACGGGTGGGCGGTGTCGATAAAGTTGACGCCGAGCTCGACCGCCCGCTGGAGGAGGCGCTTGCCCTCGGACCATTTGGCGTAGGGTCCGAAATTTCCGGGTTGGCCGCAGAGACGCATCGCGCCGTAGCCGACGCGATCGATGGGCAGGTCTCCGCCGAGGAGGAAGGCTGCGGTGCTCATGAAAGGGTGATGACGATTTTGCCGAAATGTCCGGCGCTTTTCATGTGGTCGAAGGCTTCGCGGGCCTGGTCGAAGGGGAACGTGCGGTCGATGATGGGGCGGATGTGGTGTTGGGTGAGGAAGGCGTTGAGCGCTTCGAAATCGGCGCGGGAGCCGACGTAGATGCCGTCGAGGCGCGCGTTTCGCGCGGTGAGCGGGAAGAGGCCGGCGTCCGGCGCGCCGAACCCGGTGAGCACGCCCATGAGAGCGATCTGGCCGCCGGCGGCGACGGCGTTTAGCGACTTGCCAAGGGTGCCGGGTCCGCCGACCTCGATGACGTGATCGACCCCGCGCTTTTCGGTGATCCGCCACACTTCCTTGTCCCAGTCGGGTGTGGCCTTGTAGTTGACGGTGGCCCAGGCGCCGAGGCTGCGGGCGCGGACGAGTTTTTCGTCGCTGCTCGAAGTGACGATGACGCGCGCCCCGGCAGCGTGAGCGAGTTGCAGGGCGAAGATGGACACACCACCGGTGCCGAGGACGAGGACGGTGTTGCCGGGTTGCAAGCCGCCGCGGGTGAAGAGCGACTGCCAGGCGGTGACGGCGGCGCACGGGAGCGTCGCCGCTTCCTCGAAGGAGTAGCCTTCAGGCACGGAGACGAGGGAATGCTCGGGGTAGCTGACGTTTTCGCGCAGCCAGCCATGCATGGAACCGCCCGCCGCGCCGCTGTGATATTTGAGATCAAAGCGGCCCGAGATCCAATCGCGGAAAAATGCGCCGGCAACACGGTCGCCGGGTTTCCAGCGAGTGACTCCAGCGCCGGTAGCGATGACTTCTCCGGCGCCGTCCGAGCACGGGACGAGTGGCGGTGGGAGGTTGCCTGGGCGCTGGTTTTCGATGGTCAGGATGTCGCGGTAGTTAAGCGACACGGCGCGCACGCGGACGAGGACTTCGCCGGCGGACGGCTCGGGGGTTCGCTGATCGACGAGCGAAAGGCCTTCGAGGGCGTGGTGTTTGGAAATGACCCAGGATTTCATGAGTGAAAAGGCAGAACATCCAACACCCAACATCCAACATCCAACATCCAATTTTTCCGCGTCAACGCGCCCTTGGCAACGAAATGCGAACCTCGAAATTCGATCTATCAGTCCTCAGGCTTTGCCACCGAAGGTGACGTAGTCGTCGAGATCGAGGAGGTCGGCCCAGGTTTTGATGTCAGTGCGGTGCGGGCCGGCGGCCTGGCGCAACTCCTTGAAGAAGTCCTGCGACTCGGCATCCGGGGCGCGTTTCGCCTGGCCGTCCGACCACGCCTCGATTTCCGCGTCGGTGTGCTTGTTCTTCTGGTGGGCCTTGATCCAGTCCAGGATCTCGCCGTCGCCTTTGCCGGCGGCGAGCTGGGCGCGCAGGGCTTCGGCATCAATGCCGAGGAACGCCAGGATGCGCTGATCGAGCGGGCAATTGTAGTTGTACTCGCCGTTCTTGCCGGCGATTTCGGCGCGGCCTTTGTCGAGCATGCGGGGGAGGAGGACGTAGCCGCCGAGACGGGTGCGGGAGCTGCGCGGAGGGCGTTGGGTCAGGTCGGTCATGGCATTTATGATTTATGATTTACGATTTACGATTTGTTATACGGCGGTGAAGCCGCCGTCGATGGGCATGGCGATGCCGGTGGTGAAGCTGGCCCCGGGCGAGCAGAGGAACAGGACGGCGGCGGCGATCTCTTCGACTTTGCCGAAGCGTCCGATGGGATGCCTGGACAGGAGGAAGTTGTGGGACTCAGCGTCGCCCCGGGCCTGGGCGTTGATCTCCGTTTCGATGACGGCGGGGCAGACGGCATTGACGCGCACGCCTTGGGCGGAGAACTCGGCGGCGGCGGTTTTGGTCAGCCCGATGACGGCGAACTTGCTGGCGTTGTAGACGGCGGCGTTGGGAATGACGCTGATGCCGAGACAGGAAGCATTGTTGACGATGGAGCCGCCGCCGCTTTTCAAGATGGCGGGAATCTGGTGCTTCATGCCGTAGAGCACCCCGCGCACGTTGATGTTGAAGGTCTTGTCGATGACGTCGTCGGTCGCCGCGGTGACCGGGCCGGTATCGGCGAAGATACCGGCGTTGTTGAAGGCAAAATCGAGGCGGCCGTAGGTGGAGACGGTTTTATCGACGAGGGCTTTGACGTCGTCTTCGCGGGCGACATCGGTGCGGACAAACAAGACTTCGCCCCCCGCGGCTTTGATTTCGGCGACGACTTCGGCGCCCTCAGCTTCGCGCCGGCCAGCGACGACGACTTTGGCGCCGTCCCGGGCGAACGCTACCGCGGTGGCGCGGCCAATGCCGGAGGTGGCGCCGGTCACGAGGGCGACTTTGTTTTGGAATGGGTAGCTCATTTGGATTGCGGATTGCGGATTGTGGATTGCGGATTGCCGATTGACTCCTGCGCAGAGCGCGAAGGGGCGATTAGATGTGGATGACGAGTTCTTCGGCGGGGAAGCGAACTTTGGGGGCGGCGGCGTATTTGTCGGCGGACGAGCGGTAGCCGGCGGCGCAGGCGACGACACTGCGGTAGCCTGTGGCCGGCAAGCCGAGGATTTCGTCGTATTTCACCGGGTCAATGCCTTCCATGGGGCAGGTGTCGATGCCGACGAGCGCGGCGGCGGTCATGAAATTGCCGAGGGCGATGTAGGCCTGGCGGGTGGCCCATTCGTGCTGCGATTGGCCGCGCGGGCCGTGGACGATGTCGCCGGCGAGGACTTTTTTGAACCCGGCGAGCGACTCGACGGGGACGCCGCGGACGGCGGCGACGCGCGTCATGTAATGATCCACGTCCGCTTCATTGACGCTCTCCTTGGCCGCGAAGACGACGAAGTGCGAACAATGCGCCGGTTGCTTTTGGTTCCAGGAATGCGAGACGAGTTTTTCCTTCGTGGCCTCGTGGGTGACGACGACGAAGCGATAGGGTTGAAAGCCGTAGCTCGTCGGGGTGAGGATCAGCGCCTGCTCGAGAGCGGACCAATCGGTGGCCGAAATCTTTTTCGCCGGGTCGAAGGACTTGGTGGCGTAGCGCCACTGGAGCTGCTGGAGAAGCGTGTCGGTGGAGACGGGTGGGGGCATGGGACGGAAGTAATCAGTAATCAGTGGGCAGTAATCAGTGTTCAGCGTGCTTTGTCGCCAGGGGATCGTCGAAGTCTAAAACTGATTACTGAACTACTGATTACTGATTACTGCTTCAGCGGGCGCCGAAGGCGAAGAGCTTTTCCTTGGTGCGAACGTAGATTTTGCCGTCCGCAAAGGCGGGCGACGCGGCGAGGTAGTCGCCGAGTTCGAGCTTTGTCAGGAGCAGGGGCTTGTCGGTGGCCTTCGCGTCGAGAACGACCACGGTGCCGTTCGTGGCGCCGAGAAAGATGCGCCCACCGACAAACGCGGGTGAGGCATAGTAGTCGCCGGGCACGCCGAGGCGCTGCTTCTCGTAAAGCAGTTTGCCCGTGGCGGCGTCGTAAAGTGTGGCGAAGCCGCCGTCTTTCACGAGGAAGAGCTTGCCCTCGTAGTAGAGCGGCGAGGCGACGTAGGGCGCGCCTTTGTCGTTTTTCCACAGCACGTGCGTGTCGGTGATGTCGCCTGTGCCGCCGGGTTTCAGGGCGAGCACGGCGTTCTGGCCACGCTTCATCCAGGCGAGGTTGCCTTCCCACTCGGCCCGTTGCCAGAAGCCGTCCTTGTTCTTGTCGTTCACGTCGAAGAAATCCTTGAACATCGTCACGGCCATTTCCGCGCGGGAGATGAGATGGTCCCCGTCCTTGTCCATCATCTTGAGGAGGTCGTCGTAGCTGGGCATGGGCTCATCCCCGGGGCCGCCCGGGCTCCACGTGGCGATGTAGAGGTTGCCGTCGGTGCCGATAGCCGGGGTGGTGCAGGGGTAGGCGGCGAGCCCGCGCAGGAGCCAGCGCTCGGCGCCGGTCTTGAGGTCGTAGCCCTTGGCGCGCGAATCGCCCACGACCACGAGGGCGCCATCCCACACCACCGGCGTGCCGTAGCTGACGCGGAATTCCTGGCGCGATTGCTTCCAGACCTGTGCGCCGGTCTTCGCGTCGAAGGCGTAGAGGCCCTGTCCCGGCCCATCTTCGTCACGCACCAGATAGACGAGTCCATCGTGGATGATCGGAGAGGAGCCGGTGCCGAAGCCGTCCTTGCTCTGCGCGGTCGGCAGCTTCGCTTCCCAGACAATTTTGCCATCGAGATTGAAGGCGATCAGCCCGTGCGAACCGAAACAACTGATGATGCGCTCGCCGTCGCTCACGCAGGTCGGAGCCGCGGGCGAGCCCAGCTTTTCGATGTAGTTCTCGAGCTTTTCCGGCATGAGCTCATGGCGCCAGGCCACATGGCCGTTCGTGAGATTGACGGCCACGGTGATCAGTTTGCCGTCCTGAAAGCCGGTGACGACGACGCGATCGTGGACGACGATGGGTGACGATGAACCGGCGGGGATGGCCGTCTGCCAGAGGAGATTGTGAGCGGTGTCGAGCTCGGCGGGCGGTTGTTCATTGGCGGCGGCGGAAGTGCCGGAAGGGCCACGGAATTGTGGCCAGGAGGCGCCGGCGTAGGTGGTGGTGGCAAGGGCGAGCAGGAGAAGGGTGGTGCGCATGGTGGGGTCGTAATCAGTAATCAGTGGGCAGTGCTCAGCAGGCAGTTCGCGATCACCAGGCGATCTCCTGACGTTCGCGCAGGAATTTTCCGGTCAGGCTTTGCGGGGCGTCCAGGGCGAGCCAGACGATGGTGTCGGCGCCTTGCTCGACGGAGAGGGGCGCGGCTGACCCGCCCATTTCGGTGCGGACCCAGCCGGGGGAGACGCAATTCACGGCGAAGCGAGGCAGGGCGGCGGCGAAATGCTGGGTCAGGGAGTTTAGTGCTGTTTTCGACATGCTGTAGGCGGGCGCCCAGTCCTGGAGGCCTTCCGCGAGCTGGCCGGCGCCGCTGGAAACGTTGATCACGCGGGGCGATTTGCTGCGCGCGAGCAGCGGCTGGAAGGCCTGGGTGACGAGCAACGGGCCGACGGTGTTGGTGGCAAATGTCTTCAATGCGCTGTCACCCTCGAGGTCGAGGACCGAGCCGCCATCATCGAGGAGGATGGCGGCATTGTTGACGAGCACGTCGAGATGATCGGCGTGCTTCGCGAGGACGCGCGCCGCGCTTTCGATGCTGGAAGGTTCGGTGACATCGAGCGGCAGGAAATGCACGTCGCCCTTGATGGACGCCACAGCTTGCTCACCCGATTCGCGGCGGCGTGCGGTAAGGTAGACGCGCGCGCCACGGGCGACGAGCTGGCGGACGACTTCCAGGCCGATGCCGCGGTAAGCGCCGGTCACGAGGGCGATGATGGGAGAGGCGCTCATGGCTGGAGGCGGCGGTCGCGACGCAGCTCTTCGGGCACGACCATGAGAAACAGGACTTCCGTTCCGCGCAGGACCATCATGGGCGACGGCACGCCGATTTCCGTGGCGACGAGTTTCTTGTGCAGATCGTCGATCGTGGCGATCGGGCGCCCCTTGAAGCCGACGATGATGTCGCCCTCGTGAAGGCCGGCGATGGAGGCGGGGCTGCGCGGCTCGAGCTCGGCGACGAGGACGCCGCGATCGCGTTCCAGCTTGTGGTAGCGGACGACCCGCGGATGAAGAGGCACGTTCTGGCCGGCCACGCCGATGGCGCTGCGCCGAATGCGGCCCTCCTTGATGAGCCAGGCGGCGACGAAGTGCGCGGTATTGCTCGCGATGGAGAAGCAGATGCCCTGCGCCGGCAAAATGACCGCGGTGTTCACACCGATAACCTCGCCCGCGCTGTTGACGAGCGGACCGCCGGAGTTGCCGGGATTGAGTGCGGCGTCGGTCTGGATGATATCGTCCATGAGCCGCCCGCTTTCGGCGCGCATGCTGCGGCCGAGGGCGCTGACGATTCCCGAGGTCACGGTTTGCTGGAAGCCGTAGGGTGAGCCGATGGCGACCGCGATCTGTCCCACGCGGATGGCCGCGGAGTCGGCGAAGCGAACGTCCTGGAGATGCGGCGCGTCGATGCGCAATACGGCCAGATCGGTGTCGGGATCTTCACCCACGAGCTGCGCCGGGAAGACGCGGGCGTCGTGGAGCGTGACTTCGTAATTCAATCCGCCGTGGACGACGTGCGCATTGGTGAGGATGAAGCCGTCGCGGGCAATGATGAACCCGGAGCCGTTGCCGCCGCGTCCATCGCGTGTTTCGACGCGGATGTTGACGACGGAGGACGCGACGCGCTGGACGACGGCGGTGACGGTGCGGGAGTAGCTGTCGAGGAGCTGGCCGTCGGGGACGGTGTCGGCGATGGGGCCGAAGGTCGCCGAGGGGTCGGATTCGTTGAGGATCGGCCGCGGGTCAGGGCGCGGGCGGCCTTGATAGGTGGGGATGATTTTCATGGGCGACTGAAATGACGCATAGGCGTCAAGGGATGACGATTAGAAGGCCGACTTCAGGACACCGCCTTCGACCCGGACGGCGGCGCCGGTGGTCGCGGAGGCGAGCGGGCTGGCGAGATAAGTGACGAGGCTGGCGACTTCCTCGGCGGAAGCGAAGCGCTTGATGAGGGAAGTCGGGCGCGCCTTCTCGAAGAACTCTTTCTCGAATTCGGCGAAGGGCTTGCCGCCGGAGAGCTGGTTGACAAATTCCTCGACGCCTTCCGAGCGGGTCGGGCCGGGCAGGACGGAGTTCACGGTGATTTGGGTACCGGCGACCAGTTCGGCGAGGCCGCGCGCGATGGCCACCTGCGCGGTCTTGGTCATGCCGTAGTGAATCATCTCGAGCGGAGGCTGGATGGCCGATTCGCTGGAGATGAAAATGAGGCGGCCCCAGTTGCGCTGTTGCATGCCGGGCAGGTAGAGCCGGCTGAGGCGCACGCCGCTGAGCACGTTGATCTCGAAGAACCGCCGCCAGTCGTCGTCGGGAATTTCCGCAAACGGCTTCGGCTCAAAAATGCCGAGGTTGTTGACGAGGATCTCCACCGCCGGAAAGCGACCCGTGAGTTCGGCGGCTCCTTTCTCCGTGGAAAGGTCGCCCGCGAATGTCTCCAGCCTGGAGTTGGGCTGTTTGGCGCGAATCCCGGCGACGGCCTTGTCGACACGTTCGGCGGTGCGGCCATTGACGATCACGCGTGCCCCCTCCGCCGCCAGCGATGTGGCGATGGCGAGGCCGATTCCGGCCGTCGAGCCGGAGACGAGGGCGAGTTTGTTGTCGAGTTGCAGGTTCATGGGAAGGCGTTTCTGGTTCTTGGTTCTTCGTTACTTGCGGGTAGGTTCGGAGAGCGCGACTTTCCCGGCCGCGTCCGAAGCGGGAGTGATCGTTTCCTGGGCGATGCGCCACAGGCCGGCGCGGCGTTCCCAAATCAGGACGGCTTTCTGGGAGACCAGGTCGACAGTGGAAACCGCGCGATCGCCCTCGATGGCAACCGTGACGCGGTCGTTTTTCTGCATCGCGCTCGGGAGGGCGCCCGCCTGGGTGGCTGTCTGCACAGCGGCAGGGAGCGAAGCGATGGGCTGCGTGGCGTAGAGGCTCCTGACCTTCGGATCGCTGGCGGTGGCGGCAGGCCGCGTCCAGAGAGAGAACCAGGCATGAACTCCCATGCGGACAGCCAGTTCGTCACTGGACCAACGTTCGGCGGCGAATCCGTGAGTCGCAAAGGCGAGGGTCGCGGATAGCAGGAGGAGTCGAAGAGATGATTTCATAAGAATGATTTTGAATTGGCCGGCCCGGGTTGCGCCGGCTTCGGGCGTTGTTGCTCCGTGGCCTTCAGGCGGCATGGTGAAGAACGATCTCCGAGTTGTCGCGCACGACGGTGGCGTGAACGCGCCGCACCTGCTCCGCGGCCAGTTCCGGCAGGAAGAGGTGCGGAAAACCGCTGCCCCGGGCGAGTTCCTCGGCTTCATCGATGGCGCGCTGAATGAGCGCCGCCGGGACGCGGGTACGGAACTGGCGCGTGAGTTTGACGCTGACCGATTTTTTCAAAGATCCGACGAGGTCGGCAAGCGAATCGATACTGGCAGGGCGTATGGAGCGGGGGCGCGGGGCGTTACGTGATTTCATGGTGGTGGTTTGAATAGACCAGTCGTCTATAATCAGGGTAAAATTTTTTAGGGGCTGAGATAGCGGCGCAGGAAAGCGACGGCGCCACGCAGGGGAGCCACGTTCCGCTGGACCTGGCTGCGTTGGCTTGCACCCATCCAGAGATCCTGAATCAGGGCGGCGGTAGCCGCAGGGTCGAGATCGGCGCGGATGAACTTCTTTTCCAGGGCTTCGATCAGGAGCTTTTCGACGATGCCCTGCCAGTCGCGCATACCCTGGGCCAGCACTTCACGCATGGGGTCGCTGAACGAACTGATTTCCGTGGCCAACTTGGCGACCAGGCAGGAACCGCGACATTCGCCCTCGAACATCCGGGCGATGTTCGCTTCCATGTAAGTCAGGAGGCGTTCCAGGGGATTTGGCTCCTGGTCGGTGGAGAGCAGGAGGCGGCGTTTCCAGGACGAAGCCTCCGCCACGTAGTGCTTAAGCAACTCGACGCCAAAATGTTCCTTGGACTGAAAATAATGATAGAATGAGCCCTTGGGGACTTTGACTGCGGTCAGGATTTCGTTGAGGCCGACCGAGTGAAAGCTCTTCTGGAGCATGATTTCCTCTGCGGCTTCGAGGATGCGCTCTTTGGTAGTAAGGGCAGTGACACTCATTCGTTGGAGAATAATTAGACCAGTCGTCTAGTAGAGTCAAAAACTATTTTGCCGTTTTTTTTGACCGGTCGGACGGGTCGGGCGGGTCGGACGGGTCGGATATGTCGACCCTTTGGGGCCTTACCCCTCGCTTTCGCCTTGCTGGCCGTTTTCTTCGAGGTGGCGGAGGACGTCACTGCGGTCCTCGACTTCGTCCCAGACATCCCGGCTCACGTAGATGGGCGCCTTCTGCTGAATGGCGAGAGCGATGCAGTCGCTGGGCCGGCCATCGAGTTCGACGATCTTCTTTTCGAAGAGTTCGTTCTCCGCGCTGATGATGAGCCGCGCGAAATACGTCTCGCTCTTCAGGTCGTTGATGATGACGCGTTCCACCTTCGCGCCGAGGGCGGCCATGAGGTGGCCGATCAGGTCGTGGGTGAGCGGGCGTTCCTTGGGTGTTTCGTTGATGAACATGGAGATGGCGGCCCCCACGCTTTCGTCGACATAGATGACAAAGACCTTCTCCTCGTTGCCGATAAATACGGCCCGGCCGGAATTGAACGGCAGGACAGTGCGAATATCGACCGGGATCACGGGCTTGCTCATGCGCGGAAAATGTCGGATGTCGAGCGCCGGGTGTCGAGGGGAAATCGGTGCGAACCTTGGAAACAACGGGCCTCGCATTGGGTTTGCACAGGGAGAGGCGGCCGTGATAATTTTTCAAAGCGCAGATTGCAATGAGGGCGCGCGTTTCTACTATCCGCCCCAATGAAGCAACCCTGGGACATTCCCGCCGCCATCTCCCTCTACAACATTGACCGCTGGGGGACGGGCTATTTTACGATCAACGAGAAAGGGAATATCCAGATTCAGCCGACCCGCGGCCCGGCGGCGATCGACTTGATGGAAGTGATCGAGCACGCGAAGGAGCAGGGGCTGACGTTTCCACTCGTGGTGCGATTCCAGGATTTGCTCCGCGACCGGGTGGAGACGATCAACAAGGCCTTTGGGGCGGCGATCAAGGAAGCGAACTATCGCAACGAGTACCGCGGCGTCTTTCCAATCAAGGTGAACCAACTGCGCGAAGTCGTGGAGGAAATCGTGGATGCGGGTGGGCCCTACAACTTCGGGATCGAGGCGGGGAGCAAGCCGGAACTGATCGCGGCCCTAGCCATCCAAAAGGATCCGGAGTCGCTGATTATTTGCAACGGCTACAAGGACAAGCTCTTCATCGAAAACGCGCTGCTGGGGCGCAAGCTCGGCAAGAAGGTGATCCTCGTCGTGGAGAAGATCGAGGAGCTGGCCGAAATCCTGCGGGTGTCGAAAGAAGTGGGTGTGGAGCCGATGATCGGCATTCGGGTGCGGCTGTCGACGAAAGGCGCGGGCAAGTGGGCGACGAGCGGCGGAGAGAACGCGAAGTTTGGCGTGAGCACGGCGGAACTCGTGGCGGCCAGTGAAATGCTGAAGCGGGAAGGCCTGGCGCACGCCCTCAAGCTGGTTCACTTCCACGTCGGCTCGCAGGTGCCGGACATCGGCACGATCAAACGCGCGGTGCGCGAAGCCGCCCGCTTTTATGCCAAGCTGAGCAAGCTCGGGCACGAGCTTGGTTATCTCGATTGCGGCGGCGGACTCGGCGTGGACTACGACGGCTCGCGGACCGCGTTCGACAGCTCAACGAACTACTCGCTGGCCGAGTACGCGCGCGACATCGTGTGGAACATCATGGAGGTGTGCGACCTGGAGAAAGTGGCGCACCCGGCGATCGTGACGGAAAGCGGGCGGGCGATCGTCGCGCACCATTCCGTGCTCATCGTGGAGGCCTTCGGGTCGATCGAGAAGGACCGCACGCCGATCCAGATCGAGGTCCGCGAGGATGATCCGAAGCAGGTGAGCGAGATTCTCGAGCTCCAGCGCAACATCACGCAGCAGAACCGCATGGAATCGTTGCACGACGCGCAGCAGATCAAAGAGCAGGCGCAATCGATGTTCGATCTCGGCCTGCTCGGGCTGGAGAGCAAGGCCAAGATCGAGACAGTCTATTGGCAGATCGCAAAGCGGATTGTCGATCTCTGCGCGGGCATGAAGTATGTGCCGGACGAAGTGAAGGACCTCGAGGTCTCGTTGGGCGACCAGTACGTCTGCAATTTTTCGGTCTTCCAGAGCTTGCTCGATCACTGGGCGCTCGGGCAGCTTTTCCCCGTGATGCCGATCCATCGGCTGGACGAATTTCCCGAGCGGCAGGGAACGCTGGTCGACATCACCTGCGACTCCGACGGCAAGGTGAGCAAGTTTATCGACCTGCAGGACGTGAAAGATACGCTTTCGTTGCACAAGCTCGTCCCGGGCGAGCATTACTACCTCGGCTTTTTCCTCATGGGCGCCTACCAGGACATCATGGGCGATCTGCACAACCTGTTCGGACGTGTGAACGAGGCGCATGTCTTCCTCGATGAGGACGAAGAGAGCGGCTGGTACATTGAGGAGACGATCGAAGGCAGCACCATCGGTGAAGTGCTCTCGATGACGCAGTGGGACCAGAACGACCTCGCACGACACATGAAATCGCAGGTCGACGCGGCGATCAAAGGCGACCGTCTCAAGCCGAACGAAGCGATGAAGCTGCTCGCAAACTACGAGCGGGCGCTGAAGGGCTACACGTATCTACAGTTCAACGGCAACGGGCCGGCGAAGTGAGAGACCCAAGCTTGAGTGGGTGCCTCAAAACGGCTAGTTTGAGGTAATGACTGCGTCGCAACTCAAACAGTTTTGGCAGGCTTCCCCGTTTGTGCCGTTCAAGATCTTGTTGCCGGGTGCGAAGTCGATCCGGGTATCCCATCCGGAATTTCTGACGATTTCGCCGAGTGGTCGAATCGCGCATGTATGGAAGAGTGGCGACGAATTTACGGCTATCGACATTTTCTCGATCACTGCGCTGGAGCCTTACCGCGTCTCTTCCGGGCGGAGGAAATCGTGATTTATTGGGCAGGGGTGGACATTGAGTCGAGGCACTCTACATTTCCGCCGAGATGACTGTCGCAGGCGAAATCAAATACAAGATCGGGAATGAAAAGCTGGTGAAGGTGACCGAGAAAGCGGGCGCCAAGCTCACCTCGCTGCTCACGCGGCAGGGCCGGCCGCAGGGGGCATTGCGCGTGGCGGTCATTGGCGGGGGGTGCTCGGGCCTGCAATACAAGATGGACCTTGTCGACGGTCCCGCGAATCGCGACATCATGGTGCTGAGCGAGGGAGTGCGGGTGGTGGTCGATCCGAAGAGCGCGCTCTTCGTCAGCGGCTCGCTGCTCGATTTCAGCGAGGATTTGCAGAAGGGCGGATTCAAGGTCACGAACCCGAACGCCGTCGCGCATTGCTCCTGCGGGGAGAGCTTTTCGGCCTGAGCGTGAGTTGATTGTTGATGGTCGCTCGCGGAGCGTGCGGCCGCACCTGTTTGGCCACCTTCACGCCCTCCCGCCGACCCTCCGATGTACGACCAACTCCGGCTACTTCTGCTCGCTTGGAGGACGGATGAAGGTCAGCGAATCGCCGACCTTCTTTTTGTCGTAGTCGTATTTCTCGACCGGCACTTCGTAGGTGCGTTTCTCCGGTTCGACGTACACTTTCAGCACGTACTCGCCGGCGATTTCCTTCACGCCCTCGATCTTGCGTCCGGTGAAGGTAATCTGCCGCTCCTTCTGCTCCGTAAAGACCTTGGCCGTAATGGTGCCCGTGAGCCGGTTGCCCTTGACCGGACTGCCCATATGAAACAAGCCGTAGAGGACGAATATCATCACGACGAGGCCGATGCCAACGGCGATGAAGGTATTCCGCCAGCTATGATCTTCGATGACGACGCGAGGCTGGATCGGTGCGGGTTTGCCGGGTGGGGGAGTTGGCTTGCCGGGCGGAGGATTCATTTGCCGGGAGGGAGCGCCGCTTTCGCGGTTCCGAGCGCGTTTTGCACGGCAAATGATTCCTCGGTCAGCGCGGCGTTTTCTTCCACGCGTCGTCGTCGTTCCCAGATGTAGCGCCTTAGCAACACCTTGAGGGTGGCCGTCATGGGCACGGCGAGGATCGCGCCGAGGAGACCGCCCATGAGAAGCGACCAGACGAAAACGGAAAAAATGACCGTCATCGGGTGGAGGCCGACCGATTCCCCGACGATGCGCGGGGTGATGAACAGACCGTCGACCTGTTGCACGGCGATGAAAATAAAGGTGACGACGAGGGGGAAGACCCACCAATGCTCGGACCGGATCCACGTGCCTCCATCCTGCACCGAGGCAATGATCACCGCCGGAATCCAACACATGGTGATGCCCAGGTAGGGAATGAGCCCCAGAACGCAGAGCATCAAACCGATGAGCAAACCGAAATCGAGGCCGACGGCCACGAGGAGGATGCCCGTGGCGGTGCCATTGATCAGGCTGACCACGAGCTGTCCCCGGAAAAAGGCGATGAGGTAACCGTTGATCTCTTCGAGGGTGGCGACGACCTCGTCCTTGAAGATGGAGGCGCGCAGCGGCACATAGTCGCCCCACGAGGCGGCGATGTTCCGGCTCTCGATGAGGAAATAATAGAGATAGATCGGCACGATGACCAGCGAGAGGAGAAAGCCGAACACGCCAAGGAAGCCGCCGACGCTCGACGTGATGAAACGCCAGGTGCTGCGAAGGACCGCGGGCAGCGCGGTGCGCACCCAATCCCCGCTCAGGAACTGCTGAAGATCGTATTGTGTTTCCGCCACGGGATCGCTGGCGACCGATTTGGAACCCGGGTCGGTTTTGATCGGGGCGCCGGTAGCGTCTCTCGCCGCAGGTGGCACGGGTGCATCCGGCGAATTGCCCTTCGGCGCCGGAGGAATGACATTTTCAATGAGATGAGGAGGCGCGGGCGGACCGTACAGTTCGGGAGCCGGGAGGTCGGGCAGCAGCTTGATTCCGTACTTCTGGTGCATGCTATGGGCGAAATCGATGACCATCGTTTTTACCTGCACCGTGTAGTGGGGGACTTTGCGCGCGAGATTGCCGGTCTGCGTGGAGAGCGCCGGCACGATCCAAAGCAAGATTCCGGCGACCACCAGCAGGAGCACGGCAAATACGGCGAAGACGGCGCGCTGCCGGGAGGTGCCCCACGACGCGACGCGGGTTACCAGAGGATCGAGCAAATAGGCCATGACCGCAGCCACGGCGAACGGGATCAGGATCGGCTGGAGGAAGCCGAGCACCTGGGACATGACCCAGATCAGGCCCACGGCAACGGAACCAATGGCGACGACGGAGAGCGCCGTGAGCGCGGCCCAAATGGTCTTTTTCTGCCAGGGGGTAGGGAAATCCGGCGTAATCATCCGGCGCTAGGTTCCAATGTCGGACGATGAGGTTCAAGCAGAACCGGGTTTCTTCATTTCATCGGTTGCGGCCGGGCGGCGGTTTTGCGACATCTCGCGGATGCGCCGGCATTTCCTTTCCACTCTCTTCGGCTTTGTGCTCCTGGCCAGCCTGGCCCACGCGCAGTCTTTGAAGCTCACCGCGGAGGGAATCGAAATCGAAAGCGGCAGTCTCGGCCGGTTCACGCTCGGATATCCGCTGCTGCTCGACGGCGGGCACAAGACGGTCCACAAGCTCCTCGGCAAGAATCCTGCCGGGAAGTCCGCGTCGCTCAACTATGAGGGGGGCGCGCAGGTTGAGGTGGCGCTCGGGGATGCGGGGAGGGTGTTGTTCAAGATCACCAAGGCGGGACCGGAGGTAAAAGCCATCGGCTGGGAAATGCACATCCCGATTGCCTTCAACCAAGGGGGCAAGTGGAAGATTGGCGATCGCGAGGCGGACTTTCCCAAGGAGAAGCCGGCCCAGCCGCACCTTTATCAGGGGCACGCGCCCGCGATGAAAATCACGAACTACGAAGGCAGAAGCCTCGAGGTCCAGGTGCCGGAAAACACGTTCCTGCAATTGACAGACAACCGGGAGTGGAATTGGGGGATTTTCCATTTCCGGGCGGTGAAGCCGTTCGATCCGTACCAGAACGAGCTGGCGCTGACGATACGTGTGACCAGCGCGGGAGGAGGCGCGAAGCCGCACCCGCTGGTGGATCCGTTTGGTCAATCCACGCGCGAGACCTGGCCGCAGAAAGTCGGCAGCCTCGAGGAACTGATGGCGGATGTGGAAGCCGAGAAGCAATACTATCAAGGCCTGAATCCGCGCCCACTCGATCCCTTCGGCGGGCTGCCGGGAAGCAAGGAGAAGCTCGGCCTTCAGGCGACCGGCTTTTTCCACGCGGAAAAGAAGGACGGGAGGTGGCTGCTCGTCGATCCCGCCGGCAATGCCTTCTTCCATCTTGGCGTGTGTTCGGTGTGCCCCAACGAGGACTACACGGTGGTGAAAGGCCGCGAACCGGCGTACGCCTGGTTGCCGGAACGGAAAGGGGATTTCGCGAGCGTCTTCCGGCCCGACTCCAGCGGCGTGCTTTCTTTCCATCTGGCCAACATGGTGCGGAAGTACCAGCGCCCCTACGACGCCGACAGCTATCACGCGCGCATGGTTGGGCGCATGCGCGCCTGGGGATTTAATTCCATCGGCGCTTTTTCGAGCGGTGGAGAAAAGGTCTGGCAGGATGCAAAATTTCCCTTGGTGTCATCCCTTCCGCTCAGCGAGTGGCTGGGCATCAAACGATTGCCGCAGATCGGCGAGACGTTCGATCCGTTCGACGATGAAGTGCGCCGGAAGGTCGAAGAGAACTGCGCGAAATCGCTTCCGGCCCGGGCCAGCGATCCGCTGCTCATCGGCTACTTCATCATCAATGAGCCGATCTACGAAAACATCCCGCACATCGTGCCCACTTTGAAAGGCGAATACGCCTGCAAGCGCCGGTTGGTGGAGATGCTTTCCGGGAAATATAAGACGATCGAGGCGTTCAACGCCGCGTGGAAAATGCACGGCGTCTCGTTTCAAAGGTTGGAGGATCTCGTGCTGCCGGTCGAAACCGACGCGGCGCGCGCGGATGTCCGGGAATACACCGGGATTTTCCTGGAGGAGCTTTTCCGCCTGGTGTCGGAAACTTTCCGCCGGTACGACCGGAATCACCTCCTCCTCGGGAGCCGGCTCCAGCCCGGCACGATCGACAACGAGCAACTCTGCCGCATCGCCGGCAAGTACGTCGATGTCATGTCGTTCAACTATTACACGAGCGGCGTGGACAAAGATTTCCTCCGCCGCATTTACGACTGGACCGGCGGGCGGCCGATGATGCTCAGCGAGTTTTACTGGGCGGCGTCGAAGGAGAGCGGCCTGAGCGGCGGACGTGAAGTGTCCACGCAACAGGAACGCGGCCTGGCCTATCGCAATTACGTCGAGCAAAGCGCCGCGCTCGATTTTGTCATCGGTATTGAGTGGTTTACCCTGATCGACCAGTCAGTGACGGGGCGCTGGTTTCAGGGCTTCGACGGCGAGCGCGCCAATACCGGACTGCTCTCGGTGGCCGATCGCCCGTGGAGGGCGATGCTCGATGAAATGGTGAAGACGAATTACGACATTTATCGCGTCTGGTTTCGCGAACGGCCGCCGTTCGTCTTCGACGATCCACGCTTCAGGAATGTGCCAGAGTGAGAAGGCAGAACATCCAACATCCAACATCCAACATCCAACATCGAATTGTTCGCTGCTGAAGCGATTGGGTTTTTGCGGGAGTATTCTCGAACTACGAGGTATCGGACAGCCATCTGAGAATCCGAGGACGCGCTTCGATGAGGCCTTTGTATTCTGCCGCATCCTCCGCCATTGTTTCCAAGGCGCCGCTCAGTGCACTTCTCCCCAGCCGATCGGCAAGGACTTCCGCCAAAGGCCAATGACCGACGCGAATTCCGAAGAGCACTCCGCCCGTGCGGGGCAGCTTGAATAAAACCTGATGCTCCGTGCGCAGCCATACCTGGTCCGGCGTCACTGAGGTATCAAGGCGGGGACGCTGCATCTGCGGGTGACGATTTAGGTCCGGCGTCCGCACCAGACCCCAATTATCGCGTTCCCAAGCCGCACCCGGGGCGAGTTTCCGCAAGGCGGTGGCAATGCGCGCGGCGAGCTCCTCGTTGAGCCGTGGCACGGGTCCATGCGTTTCCGTCAGCGAGTGCCCGAGCTTTTCGCGCAACGACCAACTGGTCGGAAAACAGACCACGCCGCCTTCCACCATCGGCCCGCGCTCCTCGAGCGAAAGAACCACAAAATCCGGTTCCCAGGCACGCCCGAGCGCGAGGAGTGAGTGGCCATCAGGCATCGTTCCCCAGTCCCGCGCCAGATCCAACACTTCGGTCAGCAGTGGCTCTCCTGGCGGAGTGAGAAGCGCATACTCGTCCGGCGTGTCCGCCAGCCAGTGCGCGCGCTCGGCGAGGAGCGCGACGTTGTCCGTGGTCGGCGCAAAGAATTGGCGGACGTCGCCCGGACCGAGCCCGAGGTGCCAGCGGAAATCTCCCGCGGGGAAGAGTCGCGACCAATCGGGCGGCATGAGCCCGGCGGTTACAGCGTTGCCAGGATTCCGTTGAACGTCGCGCTGGGGCGCATGGCTGCGGAAGCCTTGGCGTCGTCGGGGAGATAGTAGCCGCCGACGTCGACCGGCTTGCCCTGCACGGCGAGCAATTCCTCGACGATTTTGCCTTCGTTTGCCGCCATCTTTTCGGCGATTGGGGTGAAGATCTTCTTCAATTCCGCGTCCGCATCCTGCGCGGCGAGCGCCTGCGCCCAGTAGAGGGCGAGGTAGAAGTGCGAGCCGCGGTTGTCGATCGTCCCGAGTTTGCGGCCCGGCGACTTGTCGGTCTCGAGGAATTTGCCGGTGGCGGCGTCGAGGGTGTCGGCGAGGACTTTGGCTTTCGCCACGTTGAACGTCTCGCTCACTTGCTCCAAGGAGGGCGTGAGGGCGAAGAACTCGCCCAGTGAATCCCATCGCAGGTAATTCTCCTCCAGGAACTGTTGCACATGCTTCGGTGCGGAGCCGCCGGCGCCGGTCTCGAACAAGCCGCCGCCGTTCATCAGCGGCACGATCGAGAGCATCTTCGCACTAGTGCCGACTTCGAGGATCGGGAAAAGGTCCGTGAGATAATCGCGTAGGACGTTGCCCGTGACGGAGATGGTGTCGAGGCCCTTCACGATGCGCTCGAGGGTGGCGGTGCAGGCGGCGGCCGGTGGCAGGATGCGGATGTCGAGGCCGGCGGTGTCATGATCGGCAAGATACTTTTTCACTTTGGCGATGATCTGCGCGTCGTGGGCGCGGGCCTCATCGAGCCAGAAAATGGCCGGCGTGCTGGAAGCGCGGGCGCGTTTCACGGCCAGCTTAACCCAGTCCTGCACCGGCGCGTCCTTCGTCTGGCAGGCACGCCAGATGTCGCCGGCTTCAACGGCGTGCTCGAAGAGCACTTTGCCGTTCGCGTCGGTGACGCGCACCGTTCCGCTGCCGGAAATCTCGAAGGTCTTGTTGTGCGAGCCGTATTCCTCGGCGGCCTGCGCCATGAGGCCGACGTTCGGGACGCTCCCCATCGATTTCGGATCGAGCGCGCCGTTCTTTTTGCAGAAATCGAGCACGGCCTGGTAGATACCGGCGTAGGAACTGTCCGGGATGACGGCGAGTGTGTCCTGCGTGTTGCCCGCGGCGTCCCACACTTTTCCACCCGCGCGAATCATGGCGGGCATCGAAGCATCCACAATCACGTCGGACGGAACGTGCAGGTTGGTGATGCCCTTGTCCGAGTTGACCATCGAAATCCCCGGACCCGCGGCATAAGCCGCCTGGATGTCCGCTTCGATCGCGGACCTTTTGCCGGCGGGCAGTTTATCGAGTTTGGCGACGAGATCGCCAAAACCGTTGCGAAAATCGACGCCGATTTCCTGGAGCGTGGCGGAATGTTTGGCGATGAGGTCCTTGAAAAACACCTCGACGGCGTGGCCGAAGATGATCGGGTCCGAGACCTTCATCATGGTCGCCTTGAGATGGAGCGAGAAGAGGACGTTGTCCGTCCTGGCCCTGGCGATTTGCGCGCCGAGGAAGGCGACCAGCGCCTTCCTGCTCATGAACGTAGCATCGACAATTTCGCCCGCCTTCAGCGGGGTCTTTTCCTTAAGGACTTTGGTCGTGCCATCCGTCCCGATGAACTCGATCTTGACGTCTGTCGCCGCGGAGACGGTCACCGATTTCTCATTGGAGAAGAAGTCGCCCTGGCCGGCCATCGTGCCGACGGTCGTCTTCGAGCCGGCACTCCACTTGCCCATCGAATGCGGGTGTTTCCTGGCATACTCCTTCACGGCCTTCGGAGCGCGGCGGTCGGAGTTGCCTTCGCGCAACACGGGATTCACGGCGCTGCCCTTGATTTTGTCGTAGCGGGCGCGAGCGTCCTTCTCCGCCTCGGTCTGAGGGTTTTCCGCATAGTCCGGAAGCTTGTAGCCCTTGGCCTGGAGTTCGGCGATGGCCGCCTTGAGCTGAGGGATGGAGGCACTGATGTTTGGGAGCTTGATGATGTTGGCCTCGGGCTTGAGCGTCAGCGCGCCGAGTTCGCTGAGCGCGTCGCCGATTTTCTGCGCGTCGCTCAGGTCATCCGGAAAACTGGCGATGATGCGTCCGGCGAGGGAGATGTCGCGTGAGACCACGGCGATGCCGGAATGTTTCGTAAAGGCCTGGACGATGGGCAGCAGCGAATAGGTGGCCAGTGCGGGCGCTTCGTCGGTCCTGGTGTAGAAAATGGTGGGTTGCTCGGCCATGGTGTTGAAGGGCGTTGACAAAAAGCCCGCGGATTAGAGCAGAGGCGGGCGGCGGGGTCTAGCGTGGGTTCAGCGGAGCGGAAGAGGGACGCAAAGAGCTTGTCTTTTCCCGCCGCGCGAGGCTTCATCCGCGGGCACTTTTTATGGCCAAACTCTCTGTTCGCGACCTCGATCTTGCCGGCAAACGCGCCTTTGTGCGCGTGGACTTCAACGTCCCACAGGACAAAACCACCGGCGCCATCACCAATCCCCAGCGGATCAGCGCGGCTCTGCCGACGATCCAGTATATCCTCGAAAAAGGAGGTTCCGCCGTTCTCGCCAGCCACCTCGGTCGTCCCGATGGACAGCGGAGCGAAAAGCTCTCGCTGAAGCCCGTCGCCGATAAACTGGCGGAACTGCTGGGCAAACCGGTCAAGTTTTTGCCCGATTGCGTGGGATCTGAAGTCGAGGCGGCCTGCGCCGCGCTCAAACCGGGCGAAGTGGTCCTGCTCGAAAACCTGCGCTTTCACATCGAGGAAGAGGGCAAGGTGAAACGCGAGGACGGCACCAAGGAAACCGCGGACCCCGCGAAGGTCGCCGCGTTCCGCGCCTCGCTGACAAAGCTCGGCGACGTCTACGTCAACGACGCCTTCGGGACCGCGCATCGCGCGCATTCGTCGGTCGTCGGCCTCGACCTGCCGAAGAAGGCCGCGGGCTTCCTTATGGAGAAAGAGCTGAACGCCTTTGCCGCGGTGCTCGACAACCCGCAGCGACCGCTCCTTGCCATCCTCGGCGGAGCGAAGATTGCCGACAAGATTCCGCTGATCAACAACCTCCTCGACAAGGCCAACGAGATCATCATTGGCGGCGGCATGGCCTTCACATTCAAGAAGGTGCTGGAGGGGATGGAGATCGGGAACAGCCTCTTCGATCCCAAGGGAGCGGAAATCGCGAAGGAACTTTTCGACAAGGCCGCGGCCAAGGGCGTGAAAATCCATCTACCCGTGGATTTCGTGACGGCCGACAAATTTGCGCCCGATGCGAAGACCGGCGCCGCGACCGACAAGGAAGGCATCCCTGCCGGCTGGGAAGGCCTCGATTCCGGACCGGCCAGCCGCGCGCGTTTTGCCGAGGTGATTGGCCGGGCCAGGACCATCGTCTGGAACGGCCCCCCCGGCGTGTTTGAATTCGAGGCTTTCTGCGCCAGCACCAAGGCCATGGCCGAGGCCATCGCCGCGGCCACGGCAAAGGGGGCGACGACCGTCGTCGGAGGGGGTGATACCGCGACCGCGGCGAAGAAGTTTGGCGTGATCAACAAAGTCACCCATGCTTCGACCGGTGGCGGCGCTTCGCTCGAATTGCTCGAAGGAAAAACGCTTCCCGGCGTCGCCGCCCTCACCGACAAATAGGAGACACGCCATGCGCAAGAAGATCATCGCCGCCAATTGGAAAATGAACCAGACCGTGGCCGACGCCGCCACGTATCTGGACAACTTCCTCATCGAAGTCACGGACGAAAAGCGAATCGACATCGTGATCGTCCCGCCTTTCACCGCGCTGGCCTACGTCTCGGAGCGATTGAGCAAGGTGCAACACGTCAAGAGTGGGGCGCAAAACATGCACTGGGAAAAAAACGGCGCCTTCACCGGCGAGATCAGCGCGGGGATGATCCGGGAGCTCTTTGCCCGCTACGTCGTGCTCGGTCACAGCGAACGCCGCACGCTTTTCGGGGAAACCGACGAGATCGTGAACAAGAAGACCAAGGCCGCCATCGCCGCAACGCTCACGCCGATCGTGTGCATCGGCGAGACGCTGGCGGAGCGCGACGCCGGCGAGGTGGAGAAGGTTCTCGAGACCCAGCTCAAAGGCAGTCTCGCGAGCATCCCGGCGAAGGAGCTGGAGGACGTCGTACTCGCCTACGAGCCCGTGTGGGCCATCGGCACCGGTCGCACCGCGACGCCCGAGCAGGCGCAGGACGCACACGCCTTCATCCGCAAGGTGATTGCCGGGATGACCGACTCCGCCACGGCTGAAAAAGTCCGCATTCAGTACGGCGGCAGCGTCAAGCCCGGCAACACCGCCGAACTCATGAAGCAGCCCGATATCGACGGGGCGCTGGTGGGAGGGGCGAGTCTTGTTGCGCGAGATTTTGCGGAGATTGTGAAGACGGCGGCGGCGCTGTAGGCGGTAGGAAAGTGGAAGCCGCTTCCACTTTCCCGCCCGAGGAACCGGCTCGGCGAATAAATTGTCCGGCGCCTCCGCGCCGTCCCTACGGGCTGCCTGCGGCAGGCTATGTCGTTCCACTCCGTTCGCCGCTACGCAACGCGGATTCTACAGGCGCACCGTGTTTCCTGTGCGGGCCGATTGATAGACGGCGACGGCCAGGGCGACGGCGCGACGCGCTTCGGCGCCGGGGATCATCGGCGGACGGCCTTCGGCAATCGCCCTCGAAAGATCTGCGATTTGCAGCCGATGCTCGGCGCAACTCATGCCGCATGGGTCGCCGCTGCCCACTTTCATCGTTTCGCCACCGGCAAATTCCTCGCGGATTTTCTCATCCTCCGGCAGCGGCTCCGCAAACTCCCAGCGCGCGATGCGATCGTTGACGAGGACGGCGGAGCCTTTGGAGCCCATGATTTCGATGCGCAAGTCGCTGCCCGGCCAGGCGGAAGAGGCCGCTTCAATGACGCCCAGCCCGCCGTGCGGATAACGCAGCGTGGCCACGATCGTGTCCTCCGCGTCGATGCCGGTGTGGGCCAGGGTGCCGGAGAACGCGCTGACCTCCGCCGGCAGGCCGGCGATCCATTGCAGCAAGTCCACCGCGTGGATGCCTTGATTGATCAACGCGCCGCCGCCATCGAGCTTTAGCGTCCCTTTCCACGGCGAAGAGCTGTAGTATTCCTGCGAGCGCCACCATTTGATGTACGCGCTGCAGAGGGTCAGCCGCCCAAAGCGCCCGGATTCCACGGCGGCCTTCAGCACTTTGGCCCCGCGGCCAAGACGCATCTGAAAGATACCCGCCAGCGCGCCGCCCCCGCGGCTGGCCGCAGCGAGCATGCGGTCGACCGCCTCAAGCGAAATTTCCAGCGGCTTTTCGCACAGCACGGCCTTGCCGGCTTCCAGGAATGGCACCGCGACATCCGCGTGCGCGCCACTGGGCGTGGCCACGGTGATCGCCTGGATTTCAGGATCGGTCACCAAGGCCTCCAAGGTATCCGCGGTGCGGCAGCCAAACTGCGCCGCGAATTCCAGGCGCTTTTCCGCCGAGCGCGACCAGACCGCAACGAGGCACGCCTCGGGCGTATCCTTGATGGCTTGGGCGTGGACTTCGGCGATCATGCCGGTGCCGACGACGGCAAATCCGATGGGGGTGGTCATCGGCTCAGCATGAGCGTGGGCTGGTGCGGAGCGTCAAGCGTGGACTCGGCGGGGGGAGGGGTGAAGCGACTTGGTGGGGCGAGGCAAGATGGAGAGGACGGAAAGGACGCAGCGCGGCGGAGCCGCAACCAAAAAAGGTAGGCCAGCGAATCACACGAATTAGGAGGCCAATCCACCACCGCTCGACCACCGCCAAAAAGGCAGGAAACCGCAGAGGTGCAGAGAAGAGTGAGAGGGCCGCGGCTCGCCCGAAGCCACCGGCCACCGCCAGCACCGCAACCGCCTCCTCGGAGGGATGCGTTTCGCGCGGGGAAAGAAAAAATTTGTGCAGAGCGCGATGATTCTTACGAATAGCGGCGCGTTGCTGGCATGGAGCGAATCGATCAAACTGCGCGGAGGGAGTTGATCGACATGATCGCGTCTCGCAGGGCCGTGGTGTCGCCCGTGGGAATGGTGGTAACGCCCGGGGTGGCGGCCAGTCCGCAGGCGGTCGTGGCAATCACGGGTACACCGGTGGCGGCGGCGAGCAGGAGCCTTCGCGGTTGGTGCTCCACCCATGCGGGTAAAACGACGGCGGCCGCATCCTCCAGCCAATCTTCGCCTGCGCGTGTCGTGGTGATTCCGTCCCAAAAATTCGGGCCCTCCAGCACCGGCCCGCACAAAGTGAGCGGGAGTTTCAGGTCGCACAGCGCATCGCGGAGTTCCCAGGCGCCTTTGCGCCCGAGCGTGCTCGCGGGAAAGATCAGCCTTGTTCCGCGCCGGACGGCGCGTGGCGCCGGAAGCTTCCACGGCAAGGTCACCGCGCGATCCTTCGCCAATGCCGCGATGCCGGTGTGCGGGGTGATCCAATGCCGGGCCGCGGCCAGCGCGGCGGTTTCCGCCGCCGCGATGGCGGACGGTGCGCGAAAATCCGCCAGGGTAGGGCTTTGCGGATGCGCGGTTGCGGCGGCATCGAGCGTGCGCTCCAGTTCCGCCATCGGTAGGCGCGTCATGAGGACGTCGAAGGTGCGCCCGCCGAGCGCGCCGCTTTGCCAGAGCCACGGCAGCAGGTTCTGGCTGATGACGAGATGCGTGGCCAGGGCGGGCAGGTGGCGTTCGAAAGTGGCCGCGAGCCGCTCGTCCATGCGCAGGAGCGCCCGTTGTCTTTCGGCACCCTGCGCGGCGAGACGGCGCGAGACCAATGAACGGTGCAGGACGGCCAGCGGCGCCTCGTGCACGCGCGCAAACCCATCGCTCGGCCAGCGGTACGGCCCCACGCGCCAGCGCTGGCTGTCGAGAGGGACGTGCAAATGATCGCCCGTCGCGCGCCCGGCTTCCACGTGCGCGGCGTGTTCCACCTGGAAGGCATCGACCACCCACGCGGTGATGGCGTTTTGGGGAAGTCCCGCCGCAGACGGATGGCGAAAGCACGAGATCATCCCGCAGGTCTCGCAGCTCTCCGCGGCGGCGGGTGGTCCGTCGGCGGGCGGCACGGCCGTGCGCACACCCGAGCGCGTTGACGAACCCGGACGCCCGAGCAACTGCACGACCAATTCATCCTGGGTGAGCGTGGCGTGGATTCGCCACGGAAAATCCGCCCGCAATCTCAGATCGACATAGTTCCAGAACACCGTCGCATCCCGGCCCACCTCCGCGCTCGATCCCGGCAGCCGTCGCGAGTGCGCGTGCCGCTCGACAATTTCCAACCCCGCCTGCAACGCGCAATCGTAGAGCGCATTGGAAAGCTGGCAGAGCCCGCCGCCGATGCTCGGGATGACGCACCCTTCGCGCAACTCACGTCCTTCGACATAGCCCTTGGCCCGCGTCGTCCGCCCGACATTGGCCCAAAAGCTGAAGACCGTCTTGGGCGGCACCTCCAGTCCGTGCAGCGCCCTGACCGCCATGCGCAGGTTCTGGACCTTGCCCGCCTGCAACGCGAACTCCGCCCCATTTCCCGAGGCGAAGAGCGGTCCACGCGCCGTGGCCACCACGGGGCGCTGGGAGGCCGCATGACCTCGCACGAGCGGTGGCGGCTTTCCGTTGATGCGGTCGTGGAGAAAACGTCGCGCCCGGAACAGCACCGCCTTGCCGAGGAAGGCGAGGGCTTGGACTCGGGTCGGCAAATCCTCACGCGGTGCCAGCACTGCGGATTCAGCCGGAGGACGCTGTGAGGTCATCGGGGCGCTTAACTGAATCAAGGTTCGGGAATTCCCGACGCCCGGCAAATCTTCCGGACAAGAAGGTCAGGAATTTCACTATGACGCGGCACCGGTTCCCGTCGCCCAGTGCGGGGATTCCAATGAATCGAATGCGAGCCGCCCTCGCGTTTCAGAGGACAGCCATGAGCTTCCAAGTGGCGCACCAACTCGGGCGTTTCACACCAATTCCAACAACGCATTTTCGTTGCGCTGGCGGGCCTCCTCGCGGCGGTCCTCCATGAGCAAAAGGACGGCTTCACGCAGGCTTTGGAGACACTCCTCCTGTGTCCGTCCCTGGCCATTCGCTTCGGGCACTTCCGGACAGAATGCGACGAACCATTCGCCGTCACGATGAATCTCCGCGCTGAGTGGAATATCCATGCAGAACTGATAATGGGCTTTGCCAGCCCTGTCGAGGGCGCGCCTACCGCTCCGCGATCGGCACGACTTTCTTCCCCACTGGGGCGCCGTTGTATTCGCTCAGGGGGCGGAAGAGGCGATTGTCGGCGTATTGCTCGAGGATATGGGCCGTCCAGCCGCTCATGCGGGAGATGGCGAAGATCGGGGTGAAGAGATCGGTCGGGATGCCGAGCGAGTAGTAGACGGTGGCGGAATAGAAATCGACGTTGGCATTGAGCCCCTTGCGCTCCTTCATGATGGAGGCGATGCGCTCGCTCATCTGGATCCATTTCGCTTCGCCGAGCTGTTCGCTGAGCTTGATGGCCATGGCCTTAAGGTGCGGCGCGCGCGGGTCGAGCACCTTGTAGACGCGGTGGCCGATGCCCATGATTTTCTTCTTCTGCGCGAGCGCTTCTTCGATCCACCCGTCCACCTTGTCCAGCGATCCAATCTCCTGGAGCATGTGAATGACGCCTTCGTTGCTTTCCAGCACATTGGGATCCTAAGCTTAGAATTCCACGTGGACAAGTTGTCGC
>JADMIO011294187.1_pt1 | contig 43814 bp, 38 predicted proteins | sample 8958161 | NCBI WGS metagenome assembly JADMIO01 (sample SAMN16585339, study PRJNA669376) | soil metagenome | isolation source: Crop rotation soil | place: USA: Cullars Rotation, Alabama | collected 2011
CCGCCCGCCCCTCATGCACCTCCCGCTCCAGATGGTTGTGATCGCAGTCATACCGCGTCGACACCTCCGCAGTACACCCCAAAACGCGCTCCACCGCCCCCGCCGCCCGCTCCGACAACACCCGCCGATTCTCCCCCGCCCAAGCCCGCGCAACCGCCACATCGTCGGCATACGCCCGTCCTGCATCCGTCTCCGCCTCAATCGCCATAATCCCTCCCGCCAACCGCCTCGCCCTCGGCAAGTGATGATGCAACACCACCTGCCCCAGATGCCGCGACCCCGTATGAATCATCAGCCACAGCGCATCCGTCCCCTCCTCGCGTTGTAACTCCAGAAAATGATTCCCCGCCCCCAGCGTCCCCAGCTGCATGCGCAAATCCTCCGACAAGAACTGCCCCTGCAACTGCGAATCGCTCATCGCCATCTCCCCCAACTCCAGCGGCATCGCGGGAGCCGTCCGCCGATGATGCCGCCGCCCCGGACACGCCTCCGTCAACTCACCCAGCAACCGAGCCGCAAGCTGCGGATCGGCGAGCGGTTCGACGTCGCCATCGAACCGCATCGCCAGCATCCCGCAGCCAATGTCGCCACCGACGGCATTCGGAAAAAGCATCCCTTCCGACGCGACGACAGTCCCCACGCAAAACTCCGACGCCAGATGCACATCCGGCATCACCGCAACCCGCGAAACTCCTTCCGTCACGCGAAGCCGCGACAACACCTGATCCACACCCCCCGGCAACGGACCTTTCACCCAAAACTGGATCGGTGCCTCATCCATGACGCACCTCCCCGTCTTCAGTCTCCGAGGTCACACCGACCGGCACCACATCAAACACCAGCTCCGGCGTCCGCTTCCGCGCGATGCCGGAACCGACGCTCGCGCGCAGCATCCCTTCCACCGCAGCCAGCCGTTGCAGCACATCAATGACGCCCGGCCCGCCTTCGCGTGCCCGCAGCATCACCCGCACCAGCAACCGACCGGCATTCGGCGCGGGCAGCACCTCATCCACGATCAACTCCTGCAGCACCGGATCGCCGCACTCACCCGAAAGCGCCATCTGCACGATCCGCCGCACCTGTTTGCACAGTGCCGCGGTTTTGTAGTCCGGCTTGTCATCCCAGCCGCCAGACCGATCCTCAAACACAGGCCGCAATGGCCCGCCCATTCCCGCGCGACCCGCGCGGCCCTTCCACCGATCGCGCCGATCGCGGCGCGACCTATCGAAAGTGCCCATGGCACATCTCCATTCATGTCAATCTCAGGGCGCACCGCGACTGTGTCGGGTTTCGCCCAAAATTTGCAAAAACACGCTTCAGTTAATGATTGAACGCCAGGCGCAAACGCCGCTCGTCGCAGCGAACACCCGCATCAGGAATGGAAATGTGACTCACGCATAAAAGTACCTCCCGGCATGGCCGGTTGATTCATTCACTCTAACATGCGTAGATACGAAGTCAAATAGTTGCTGGCAATTCCGGACGTAGGCCCCATGCCACGACCCCTCAAATCTCAAAGTCCCCATCAAACGTCCGCGCATCCCGCGGCACCACCCCCACGCGATCCCCCCGCTGCAAATTCAATCCCGCAAACCGCGACCGCGGCAACTCCGCCACAACCAGCTTTCGATCCTCAGGCATGTTCTCCAGTTCCACTTCCACCTTCACCGTCGGTCCGATCCGGTGAATCCACACAATTTGCCCCGCCTTTCCTTCACGCGTGCCGCCCTTCTCCGCCAGCACGAGGTCAATCTCATGCGGCCGCACATAGGATTTCACGGATGAATCGGAACGATTCGCCACCGTAGTGCCGGTGCCTTCCTCGATGACCTGCCCTTCTTTCACGCGGCCGTGGAAGATGTTCACCTGCCCAAGGAAGTTGATGACAAACGGATTCGCCGGTGAGTTGTAGACATCATCCGGTGTCCCCACCTGCTCGACTTTCCCCGGACTGAATATCACCACCTGGTCTGCAACCTCCAGCGCCTCTTCCTGGTCGTGGGTGACAAACAGGCTGGTCACATGAATCTCATCATGCAGCCGCCGCAGCCAGCGGCGGAGATCCTTGCGCACCTTCGCATCCAGCGCCCCGAACGGCTCATCGAGCAGCAGCACTTTTGGCTTGCCGGCAAGTGCCCGCGCCAGCGCCACCCGCTGCCGTTGTCCGCCGGAGAGTTGTGCCGGGAATCGCTTCGCAAAATCCTGCAACTGCACGAGCTTCAACAGTTCATGCACGCGGGCCTCGATTTCATCTTTCGGCCGCTTGCGCACGGAAAGCGAAAACGCCACATTGTCAAAAATCGACATGTGCCGAAACAACGCGTAGTGCTGAAACACGAATCCGACGTTGCGATGTCTCGCGGAGCGGTCCGTCGCATCCTCCCCCTCAAAGAGCACCTGCCCGTCATCCGGAAAATCCAGCCCGGCAATGATGCGAAGCAGCGTGGTCTTGCCGCAGCCGGAAGGCCCGAGGAGCGCCACGAGTTTTCCGGCGGGCGCTTCGACCGTGACATTGTCGAGCGCAATCTTGCTGCCGAAGCGTTTCGTGATGTTCTTGGCAAGGATCGACATGCAGCTCCAAAGAATTCATAGCGGAAAAGTAGGAGTTTACTCGGGCTGAAAAAAAATCGCACGGCAACCCGCGCGATTTTCGAATTTCAGACTGTCGCAAGGCTTAAGCGGAGAACGAAGACCCGCAACCACAGGTGTGCGTGGCATTGGGGTTCTTGAACACAAATCCGCGGCCCATCACTTCGTCCTTGAAGTCGATTTCCGTGCCATTCAGGTAAAGATAGCTCTTGCGGTCGGCAAGAATCTTAACCCCGTTGCACTCCATGACTTCATCGTTTTCCGGAGCGCTTTCCGTCAAATCGAGAACATAAGAAAAGCCCGAGCACCCCCCGCCTTTCACGCCCACGCGAAGCGCGACCGTGTCGACAAGCCCCTGGTCCTTAATGATCGACTTGATTTCCTTGGCTGCGGCTTCTGAGAGGGTAATCATGGTATTTGGGCTCCAAAAGGGGAGGTAAGAGTAAGTTTGTACGCATTACTATATTCGGCGTTGCCCTCGCAGGGCAAGAGGAATACCCAGCGATTGGAATTTCTTTCCACAATGAAACTTACAAAAAGTTTCGCAAAAGCAAGATGAGTTTCAGTCTCAATACGGTGGGTTTTTGGGACCAGATCGAGTAAAATCATTCGTCCGAGATCCCCCGACTTAGAGAAAAAAGATGCCCACATCCACAGAAACAATCGAAGAGCTGGCCAGCCAGGAATACAAGTGGGGCTGGTCGGCGAATTTGGATGCCGATGAAACCCCGCCCGGCCTTGATGAAGGGACCATCCGCTTCATTTCCCACAAGAAGGGGGAACCGGAGTGGCTGCTCGAATGGCGTCTCAAGGCCTATCGCCACTGGCTGACCATGAAGGAGCCGAAGTGGTCGAAGACGCATTACCCCCCCATCGACTACCAGGCGACCAAGTACTATTCGGCACCCAAGCCCAAGAAAAAATCGATGGATGAAGTCGATCCCGAAGTCATCGCCATGTTCGACAAGCTCGGCATCCCCCTCAAGGAGCGTGCCGCCCTCGCGGGCGTTGAGCAGCCGAAGGTTGCCGTCGACGCAGTGGTCGATTCCGTCTCTGTCACCACGACATTTCAGAAGGAATTGGCCGACAGGGGGATTATCTTCTGCGGCTTTTCGGAAGCAGTGAAGAACCACCCGGAACTCGTCAGGAAATACCTGGGTACTGTGGTCCCCTACTCGGATAACTATTTCGCCACGCTGAATTCCGCCGTGTTTACCGATGGGAGCTTCGCCTATATTCCGAAGGGCGTGAAATGCCCGATGGAGCTGTCCACCTACTTTCGCATCAATGCGAAAAACACCGGCCAGTTCGAGCGTACGCTGATCATCGCCGACGAAGGCGCAACGGTGAGCTACCTTGAGGGCTGCACCGCGCCACAGCGGGATGAAAACCAGCTGCATGCCGCCGTCGTCGAGCTGGTCGCGCTCCCCGGCGCCACCATCAAATACTCGACCGTTCAGAACTGGTACCCCGGTGATCCGAAAACCGGCAAAGGTGGCATCTACAACTTTGTCACCAAGCGCGGTAAAGCTTTCGAAAACTCCAAGATCACCTGGACGCAGGTCGAAACGGGCAGCTCGATCACGTGGAAATATCCGAGTTGCATCCTGCTGGGCGACAACTCCATCGGCGAGTTTTATTCCGTTGCTCTCACCAACCATTACCAGCAGGCCGACACCGGCACCAAGATGATCCACATTGGCAAAAACACCCGCAGCACGATCGTCAGCAAGGGCATATCCGCCGGCTTCGGCCAGAACACCTATCGCGGCCTCGTCAAGGTACAACCCAAGGCCATCAACGCCCGCAACTACACCCAGTGCGACTCTCTGCTGCTGGGTGACAAGTGCGGCGCCCACACTTCCCCCTACATCGAAGTGCTCAACCAGACCGCCCGCGTGGAGCATGAGGCTTCCACGAGCAAGATCGGCGAAGACCAGCTCTTCTACTGCAAAACCCGCGGCATCTCGCTCGAAGACGCCATCAACATGATCGTCAGCGGCTTCTGCAAGCAGGTGTTTGACGAACTGCCGATGGAGTTTGCGGTGGAAGCAAGGAAATTATTAGGCGTGAGCCTTGAAGGAAGCGTCGGCTAGTCATCCTCTGTGAACTCTGTGTTCTCTGTGGTTAAAAAGGAAAATTCCTCAATGCCCCTCCTCGAAGTCAAAAACCTCCACGCCCAGCTCGCTAACGGTGGGCGGAAGATTCTTAAAGGCGTCGACCTCACCATCGACACCGGCGAAATTCACGCCATCATGGGCAAGAACGGTTCCGGCAAGAGCACGCTCTGTCAGGTGCTTGCCGGCCGCGAAGTCTATGAAGTTACCGAAGGGACCGTGACCTTCAACGGCAAGGACCTGCTCGATCTCGCCCCCGAAGAACGTGCCCGGGAAGGCCTCTTTCTGGGGTTCCAATACCCCGTCGAAATTCCCGGCATCTCCACGAGCTACTTCCTCAAGGCTGCGGTCAATGAAGTCCGCAAGCACCACGGGCAGCCAGAGCTGAAAGCACCCGAGTTCAACAAACTCATCCGCGCGAAGATGGAACTCCTCAAGATGGACCCCTCCTTCCAGAATCGCGCGATCAATGAAGGGTTCTCTGGCGGCGAAAAGAAACGCAATGAAGTGTTTCAGATGGCGGTGATGAATCCGCTGCTGGGCCTGCTGGATGAAACGGATTCCGGCCTCGATATTGATGCCCTCAAAACCGTCGCCGCCAGCGTCAATGCCGTCAAAGACAGCGACAAGGCAAAATCCATCCTGCTCGTCACGCACTATCAGCGGCTGCTGAATTACATCGTCCCGGACAAGGTGCACGTGATGATCGACGGCCGCATCATCAAGAGCGGCGGCAAGGAACTTGCCCTCCAACTCGAAGAACGCGGTTATGATTGGGTCGAAGAGGAGCAGCTTGCCGGCCGCGCCTAAGCGCAGCCCGGTGATTTGAACGCATCAGGATGACAGTAGTGCTAGACCCCAATCATCAGATACTCGCAAATCTCCCCTGGGTGAACGATCTCCGTCGCAAGGGCCTCGCAGCCTTTCAGGCACAGGGCTTTCCCACAAAAGCACTGGAAGAGTGGCGAGACACAAATGTCGCTCCCATCGCCGCGGCAAAGTTCGCTGCGCCGCGCATGATGGCCGCCCCTTCGGCCGCAGAATTCGCCGCCAGGCACAGTTTTGGCAAAACCGCCGCAGCAGAACTGATCTTTGTGAATGGCTTTTTCGATCCGCATCTTTCAACGCTGAGCACCCTGCCCAAGGGAATCCGCGTGATGAGCCTCGAACAGGCCTTCGAATCCGAATCTGCTCTGCTTGAAAACCACCTGGGCAGATATGCCGGCGTGGATGGACACCCCTTCGCGGCCATGAATACCAGCAGTCTGCGCGAGGGCGCCTTTGTCCACATCGCACGCAATGCCGCCTGCGAAATGCCGATCCATCTCCTGTTTCTGACGCTTGGCGGTGCGGAAGCGGCCATCACGCAGCCGCGCGTTCTGGTCATCGCCGAGGAAAACAGCGAGGCGTCCCTCGTCGAAACCTACGCCGGCACGGACGGCACCCCTTACCTCACCAACGCAGTCACCGAAATTGTCCAGGCCAAAAACGCCCGCATCGACCACAACAAACTCCAGCTCGAAGGCATGGCTGCTTCGCACATTGCGCTGATGCAAGTGAATCTCGCCGAAGGCAGCAGCTTCATCAGCCATTCGACAAGTTTGGGCAGCAAACTCACGCGCAATGACCTCAATGTCTTCCTCGGCGGCGAACGGGCTGAAGCCACGCTCAACGGCCTCGTCTACGCCCGGGGCGAGCAGCACATTGATAACCACACGCTGCTGCATCATGAGAAAGCCCACTGCCCGAGCCATGAGCTGTACAAGTATGTGCTCGCAGACAACGCGACGGGTGTGTTCAAGGGCAAGATTTTCGTGCAGAAAGACGCCCAGAAGACCGACTCCAAGCAGACCAGCAAATCATTGCTGCTGTCGGACACGGCGTTCATGAATTCGCAGCCGGCGCTCGAAATTTATGCCGACGACGTGAAATGCACCCACGGCAGCACGATTGGCCCGGTGGACGAAAATGCCGTGTTCTATCTGGTGTCGCGCGGGCTTTCGCTGGCCCAGGCGCGTCACCTGATGACGTACGCTTTCGCAGCGGACATCACGCGCCGCATCAAAGTCGCACCGGTTCGCGCCCGCATCGAGGATTACATGGCCGCGCAGCACGGCTTGCCGCAGGATCTGCGGATCGCCGATGCCGCGGCACATGATGTGGCACTTCAGTAAGCCCGGTTAGTTCCCGAATTTCTTCGCGGTGATCGCTGCATCAAGTTCTGCCGGCGCATCCTTCTCCGGCCACCACGCCACAATCCCTTCTTGATACCGCGACGAATCCGCACGGCTGAACACCACCCAATACCGCTGCCCCGCCTTCAGCGGATTCGGGAACAGAATCCCATTCGGCACCGGTCCCCGTGCCGGCGCTCCCGCCATCTGCGGATACGCATACCCCTTGATAATCCGGATCTCCCCCGGCACACGCCCCGTCGATTTCACCGTCCGATACGACACAACATCAAACAAATCGCCATCCGCCGGCCGCTGGTCCTGCTCGCGGATCCCCGTGACCTCAATGAGCGCCAGTGCCGTCCCCTTGTTCAGTGCCCCCGCCGCATCGGCCTTGGGTGCATCCTTCGGGGCGACTGCCTTTTCGAGCGCCTCTGTCGGCGCACCCTTTTCCGGCCACCAGGCGACGACCTCCTGCGGATACTTCTGAAAATCAGTCGCATTGAAAATCACCCAGTAGCGCTCGCCCGCTTTCAGCGGACTTGGATAAAGCACGCCGCCCAGTGCCGGCGGCGCACCGACGCGCCGCCCGCCGTAAGCCTTTGTCACCCGGATTTCGTCAGGCACTTCGCCAGACGCCTTCACCTTTTTGAAAGACACAATGTCCGCGAGGTTCCCGTCAACTGGCCGATCGTCCTTTTCTTTCACGCCGGTCACTTCAATCAGCGCCACGCCCTTCCCCGCGGCGAGTGCCGCGGTGACATCCGCAGGCTGCGTGCTGCTAGGCGAATGGGCGCCACCCGCTGCCGCACAGACACCCGCCATCCACAACACCATCAAGGCAGAAATTCCAAAACGCATCGTTCGCTCCAAAAAACGTCCAATCTTTGACGACCCACTGCGCCAAAAGTTCCCGCCTCGCGATATACTCCGGCCGAGCCAATTCCACCAGCCCCGGAGGAAACATCGTGCCCCGCATCTGCTTCATCCTCGTTGCCGGCCTTGATGATTCTCTTCTCCGGCGGGCTTCCGGCCTCACCACGCTCGCCAGCTTCCCTCACCGCACTTTTTACGAGCCGATCGCTCCCGCCGTCACCTGCACCGCACAAGCCACCCTCACCACCGGCGGCAACGCACTCGAGCATGGCATCATCTGCAATGGTTTGTACACCCACGGCAGCCCCGACTTGCAGGCCGAGCTCGACCTCTCAAGCCATGCCGACGCTCGCACGACGGTTTCCTTCTGGGAGCAGAGCAATGGCCTTCTGCAGAAACCGCGATTCTGGGAGGGCCTGGGCAAAAAGGTCAGCATGCTCTTCTGGCAACATTCCATGCCCTCACGCACCACCGGAAAGCCTGCCGCCGACATAGTCATCACCCCAAAACCCGTCCACACCCCCGATGGCAAAACCCTCACCGCCTGCTGGAGCAACCCTGCCGACCTTTACCCCCAACTCACCCAAAAACTCGGCCCATTCCCACTTCACAACTACTGGAGCCCCATGGCCGGCCTGCCGAGCTCCCAATGGATCGCCAAAGCCGCCCAGCATGTCTGGCAAGAGGACAAGCCCGACCTCCAACTCGTGTACATTCCGCACCTCGACTACAACCTCATGCGCCTCGGCCCCAGCCACCCCGCCATCCTCAAAGACCTTTCCGACATCGACGCCCTCCTCGCCCCCCTTGCCGCGCAAGTTCGTGCGGACGGCGGCCAGCTCATCATCGCCGGCGACTACGGCATGACCGACGTCGACACGCCAATCCTCCCCAACGTCGCCCTCCGCAACGCCGGCCTCCTTTCCACCAAACCGGACGCCGACGGTAAACTCCTTGTCGATTATTCCAAGTCCGCCGCCTTCGTCATGGCCGATCACCAGATCGCCTTCCTGTATGCACGCCCCGAACGCGCCGCGGAGGCCGAAAGAATTCTCACGGCTCTCTCTGGCGTAAGAACTTCCCTCCCCGGACACCTGTACGGGGACCGCGCGGGCCGTGCCGTCCTCTTCGCCGCACCCAATGCCTGGTTCGCTCACGATTGGTGGCTCTCCGATGCCGAAAAGCCTCGCTGGCAGTTCGGCGTCGACATCCACAACAAACCCGGCTTCGACCCGCGAGAACTCTTCTTCGACCCCGTTAAAAAATGCATCGCCCAGGACCCCAAACTCGTCAAGGGTTCTCATGGCGACGCAGACGACCCCATGCGCTGGCCGGTAATTCTTAGTGATCTCCCCCTTCCGACCGGAACGCATCTCAGTGCCCGTTCGATCGCGCCGCTGCTGGCGAAGTCCCTGGCCCAGTAAGCGGCTTCCCCGCCAGCTTCCAAGGCACCCCCTCCGCCCCGCCCCACGCCACCCGCGTCCGCGTCATGAAATCCTGCAGAAATTTCCCCGGACAACTCGTATCCCCCAGTTCCCCGTGCGTAAACACCTGCTCCAGCGGCACCGTGTAAATCTGCCGCAGGAACCCGATAAACCTCGTCAACGCGTTTAACTGCGCCGCGGTCGCCGCCTGCACCTCGAAATTCCCCAGCAAGACAATCCCCAGGTTGTGCTCATTGTTCCCCCGCGCGTGAGCCCCCTGATACCCCAGCGGCCGCGCCTGCCACACCCGCCCCGCGCGGTCCACGGCAAAGTGATACGCAATATCCGCCCAATTCCGGTCCCCCGGCCGCGTCCCCGCGTGGAACTCGCGGATATTCTCCAGTTCATTCGCCGTGGGCCGCCAGGCGTCGGTCTGAATCGCCCCCGCCGTGTGATGCACCGTGATCCGCAGCACACCATTCATTAGGTCAATATGCGCCAGATCGGGCCGGGCCTTCGTCCAGTCCGTCCGCGGGATGATGATCACCGGAGCGTCTGATGCCGCGGCAAGTGGATAGCCCGCGGCATCCGGAAACACTTCCGCCCCCAGGTTCGCCGCGGCCCGCGTCGTCGCTGGATTCGTCGCCGCCACCGCCGGTGCCGCTTCCGTCGCAGAAGCCTCCGGCATTTCCAAACGCGGCTGCGAGGCTGCCAAACCCGGCGCCCTCCCCGGTGCCGTATCCAACGACCGCGTAGCCGCAAACGGCTTCACCTTCTCCTGCTGGCAATTAATCAACGAAAACGCCACCCCCGCCACGGCGGAGATCCCCATCCCCAGCATCACCCGGCGCGAAATCCCCCCACCGGCCCCATCCTTGGGCTTATGCTCGGCGCCGGGCGGTCCGTCACACTGGTCGCACATCGTTAGCTGATTCCTGCTTGGTCCCGTTACTATACCTTTTCGGCACTATGAATGAAGTCCTGCAAGGAACAAATATGTCCCGCTCCCCCCGTCAATCCCGCCAACATTCGCAAGGCGGTAACGAGCCCAACCGCCGGTACCACGACCGCGTCGCCTCCCGCTACGATTCCATCTACGAAGACGTCTACTGGGATTTCCACGACCGCATCACGTGGAACCACATCAAACCCTTCCTGCCCACCAATCCCGCCTCCCAAACCATGGACCTCGGCACCGGCACCGGTAAATGGGGCCTCAAACTGCTCAAAGCCGGCTACCCCGTCACCTTCACCGACCTTTCGAACAACATGCTCCAGGAAGTGCGCAAAAAGCTCGAATCGTGGGGCCCGGACCTTGCGGCAAAGGCCGCCCGCGCCACCATTCAACAGGCTGACGCGGTGGATTTGCGGGCGTTCCCCGAAGCCACCTTCGAACTCATCACCGCCATGGGAGACGTCGTCTCCATCTGCAGCGACCCCGCCAAATGCCTCTCCGAAATCCACCGCCTCCTCAAACCGGGCGGCACCGTCGTCTTCACCATCGACAACGCCCTTGCCGCCATCGATCACTTCATCGAGTCCGGCAACCTCCCGGAACTCGGCTCCTTCATCAAAACCGGCCGCACGCAGTGGCTGACGAAAAACGTGGAAGAGCGATTCAGCGTCCACATGTTCACGCCCTCCGAAGCAGAGACCCTCACCAAAAAGAGCGGCCTGGAAATTATCTCCCGCATCGGCAAAACAGTGATCCCCGCCCGCCGCAACAAGAAGCTTTTCGAGGACGACAACGCCGTCGAAAGACTCGTCGAGCTTGAAACGATTCTCCAAAAAGAACCCTCAGCCCTCGCCCGCGCGAGTCACATTCAGATCGCCGCACGGCGTCCACAATAATTGGCGTTGTCCGCGCGGATCGAAGAAAATCCCGCGATGCCGAACGCTTTCTCTCGCGCCCTCTACCACGCACTCATTGCCCTCGGCCGGCCCATCGGCGGCATTCGCCCGCGCCGCCTCTATGACGCTCTCGGGCGCCGCGCCTATCCGCAGCCCGAATTCCAGTGGACCAAAAACCGCTGGGGCCACGAACTTAGACTCTCCCACCACTACCACATCGACCGCAACATCCTCATCTATGGCGACTACGATCACGAATTGCACCTCCTCCTCCAACGCCGCATCAGAGCGGGCATGACCGCGCTCGACGTCGGCAGCAACCTGGGCGAAATGGCCCTCCACATGGGCCGCCTCGTCGGCACCACCGGACAGGTCCATGCGTTTGAGCCGATGCCCCTCGCGTTCTCGCGGCTCTCCGAGCACATCACCCGCAATCACCTCGAAAACATCATCCGCCCCTGGCCCCTCGCCCTCGGCAATCACGAAGGCATGCTCCACCTCCACGCCCCGCGCGAGGATGCCGACAACCAGGGCCTCGGCTCCATCGTCAATCCCGAAATTGCCGCGGCATCAGAGCGCATCGAAGTCGCCGCCAGCACGCTCGACGCCTGGCGGCACCACGAATCCATTGGCAAAATCGATTTCATCAAGCTCGACATCCAGGGGGCCGAATGGCTCTTCCTTGAAGGTGCCGCCGAGACGCTGCGAGAGTGCCGGCCAGAAATCGCCATGGAAATCTCCCCCGCCGACCTCGCCAAGATCAACCACACCAGCCGAGAGCTCGTGCAGGCCGTCGAGAAGCTCGGTTATCGAGTGTACGCAATCGCCCGCGGCGAACCCACGCGATACGTGCGTGCCGCCGACCTCCCCGAGTACTACGCCGCGACGAATGTCCTCTGCCTGCCATAACGGAACGCGAATCTCGCGATTCGCCGTCCCCCTGGTAACTCCCGCAACCTTTCAAAATTCTTGCTCGCGCCAGCAACTCCCCCCCGTCACTCGCGTGTAGGCATATGAGAAGAAGATGGATTGCCGCGCCAGCCGCAAAACCGCGAGCCCGCCCGGCAAAGCAAGGCAGTCTCCAATTGTCGTCGGTCATACGTGCGTGCGAAGCGTTCCCAGAAACGTGACGAGGCCCCATGCCCTTGGTTCGTCAGCTCATCCCCTGCATCACTGCCTCGGCACTTCTGTTTGCCGGCATCGGAACCGCTCATGCGCAACAGGCGCCGCTTGCCGGCCTCAAGACTGAAAAAACCATGTACTTCGTGTTCGAAGAAGCCTCCGTGGGCGACGTACTGGGCGCCATGTCACAGCAATTTGGTTTTGTCGTTGTGAACGAAGAGCGCCCCGCGGCGCGGATCACCGTCCAGGCACGCAAGGAATACAACGCCACCGATGCGATCATCCTGCTCAATGAAATCCTTGTCCCATTGGGGTATGTGGCCCTGGTAACCACGTTTCCTCCAGATCTGGAACGCAGAACTCCAACCACTGTGCTGCGCGTTGTTACGGTGCCGCTCGGAAGACGGGCACAAATTCCGGTTTTCAAAGGTGCCGATCCGCTTCAGATTCCACTCAATGACGACGTGCGAACCCAAATCATCCCCCTCAACCACATCCCGTCTGTGGAATTAGTCAAAGGCCTTCAGCCCTTGATGGGGGGAGACTCTAACTTGGAAGCTGGCGGTGGTGGAACAAACACCATCATCATCACCGATACCTCCGCGAAAATTCGGAGGCTGGTGGAAATCATCCATGGCCTCGACAAGCCAAACAAACCGAAGGAAGAGCGGCAAGGAGGCATGCGGTCCTCTGGCGACCTTCCCGTTTCCCCCGTTCACGCAGAATCCTTTCAATCTTGAGGAGACGTTATGCTCATTCGTCCAAACAGCATCATCACCAGAATCTCCGCAGCCGCGCTCTTGTTCGCTTGCGCGACAGCATCTCTCGCCCAGCAGCAACCCGCCCAGGGCACCCAGCCCGCCTCTTCGCGGCCGCTTATCGGCATTGATCCGGCGGCGACCATGACTTTCTCCTATCAGGATGTGCCGGTGAGCACCATTATCATGGCGATGTCAGAAAAGTTCGGCTTTGTCATCATCAGCGGCACATTGCCCACGACTAAGGTCACGATTAACGGCCGCCGACCCCTCGGCCCGGCCGAAGCGATTACCACGCTCAACGAAATTCTCGCGCCGCTCAACTACGCCGCTCTGATTTCCAACACACTCCCCAATGCCGCGACGGGCGAAAAGGGGAGCACCATCTTGCGTATCGCGCAGACAGGCGACGTGCGAAAGGGCCAAATTCCCGTCTACACCAGCGCAAATCCCGATGACATTCCGACGACCGACGAGCTGCGCACGCAGATCATGCCCATCAAAACGATCAGCGCCGTCGGCCTGTTGAACGATCTGCGCCCGCTCATGGCCGGCGGAGACATTACCGCAAGCCCCGGCCCTAATGCCATCGTCATCACCGACACCGCCGCGAAAATCCATCGCATCGCCGAGATCGTCTCCCAACTCGACAACGCCAAGAAGCCCACGACGGAATTCCGCTACCGCCAACTCGTCAACGCCAACGCCGGCGAGATCGCCCAGCTCATCAATTCCATCTTCTCCCCGCAAAACACCAACGCCCAGCCCGCAGGACGCGGCCCCACCGTGATCAGCGGCAGCCTGACCAACGGACCCGGCGTCGGCCGCGGACAGCCCGGTGGCGGCGGCGGCGCTTCCATCGCGCCGCGCCTCTATGCCAACTCCGATGCCCGCACCAACCTCGTCATCCTCTCCGGCCCGGATCAAGATGTTCTGATGGCCCTCGAGATCATCAACCGCCTCGAAGCCGTCCCGCCCGGCGAACTCGACACCACCGTCTTCATCATGAAGGGCCTGCTCAACGCCAATGCCGGCTCGCTCACTCAAACCCTCAACCAGATGTTCGGGAACGGCACAGCCGCCAACCTCTCCACCACCACAACCAACACCCTCGGCCTCACCATGAACCGCGGCAACACCCTGGGCACCACCGGAGGCGGGACTCGCGGTGGCACCGGCACCGTGGGGACCACGGGCGCGCGCGGACGCTGAACTTCTGCCCACTTCTCCTATGAACGAAAAAGCCCAGGATTTCCATCCAGGGCTCTCTTGCTGATTACACGTTTATTCAACCTGGGCGATCAGGTCGCGTCCGCGGGGGCGGGCGTGCCGCCGGCACCTGCGCCGGCTTCAGCATGGTCACCCTTGGTGTTGACCACATCGAACTTCAGCTTGTCGCCGTCCCGCGTGATCTTCACGAGGTCGATCCCCTTGAAGTCCCCACGCAGGATGCTTTCGGACAACTGATCCTCAATGTTGTGCTCGATTGCACGACGCAAGGGCCGCGCGCCGAAGTCGGGGTTGTAGCCTTTCTCGATCAGGAGATCGCGGGCCTCTTCGGTGAGTTCCAGCTTAATTCCCTGCTCGGCAAGCCGCTTGGCCATCTTCTTCATCTCAATATCGATGATCTGATAGAGATTCTCCTTTGTCAGCGGGCGGAAGATGATTGTTTCATCAAGGCGGTTAATGAATTCCGGCCGGAAGAATTTTTCCGTTTCGCGGGTAAGGGACTTCTTCATGTTTTCGAACGAGAATTCCTCGCCCTTCGGACGCAGGCCGAACCCGCCGATGCCGCCCGATTTAATGAGGTCCGCACCGATGTTGCTGGTCATGATCAGGATCGTGTTCTTGAAGTCCACCACACGGCCGACATTGTCCGTCAAACGGCCTTCTTCCATGACCTGGAGAAGAGTATTGAACACGTCGGGGTGCGCCTTTTCGATTTCATCGAGCAGCACAACCGCGTACGGACGACGACGGATGCGTTCAGTTAACTGACCGCCTTCTTCGTAGCCGACGTAGCCCGGGGGTGCGCCGATCAAACGGCTCACATTGTGCTTTTCCATGTACTCAGACATGTCGATCTGCACGAGGGCTTCTTCATTCCCGAACATGAACTCGGCAATGGCCTTCGAGAGCAGCGTCTTGCCCACGCCCGACGGGCCAAGGAACAGGAAGGTCCCCATCGGACGGTTCGGATCCTTAAGACCCGACCGTGCACGTCGAATTGACCGGGCGACGGCCTTGATGGCGTCGTCCTGCGAAACCACGCGTTTGTGGAGTTCGTTTTCCAGTTCCAGCAACCGCTGGGCTTCTTTCTTCTCGAGACGCGTCAGAGGCACGCCAGTCATCTTGCTGACGACTTCGGCGATGATTTCCTCATCAACGACGCCGTCAACTTCCTTGGCCTGCTCGCGCCACTGCTTCTGCATCTCTTCTTTCTTCTTGCGCATCGCTTCGGCCTGGTCGCGCAACTCGGCGGCACGCTCGTAATCCGCGTTCTTGACCGCTTCATCTTTCTCGATGGAGAGCCGCTCGACCTGCTCTTCAATCTCCGCGAGATTGGGCGGCTTGGTCATGCTCTTCAGACGCACGCGTGCGCCCGATTCGTCAATCACATCAATCGCCTTGTCCGGCAGGCAACGCTCAGTGATGTACCGCGTCGACAGTTCCACGGCAGCCTTCAGGGCTTCTTCCGTGATCTGCACCCGGTGGTGCGCTTCATACCGATCACGCAACCCGCGGAGGATTTCGACGGTCTCCTCCTTGCTGGGCGGCTCGACGATGATCGACTGGAACCGCCGTGCGAGGGCGGCATCTTTTTCGATGTACTTGCGATACTCATCCAGCGTCGTAGCGCCAATGCACTGAATCTCACCACGCGCCAGCGAAGGCTTCAGCACGTTGGAGGCATCAATCGCCCCTTCCGCGCCGCCCGCACCGACCAGCGTGTGCAATTCGTCAATGAACAAGACGACATTCTTGGCCCGCCGCACTTCATTCATCACGGCCTTGATACGTTCTTCGAACTGGCCGCGATATTTCGTACCTGCGACCATCATGGCGAGGTCAAGCACCACAATACGCTTGTCCCCCAGAATCTCCGGCACATCGCTCGACACAATCTTCTGTGCCAGCCCTTCAACGATCGCCGTCTTGCCAACGCCCGCTTCGCCGAGGAGCACCGGATTGTTCTTCGTGCGCCGGCAGAGGATCTGCACGACACGTTCAATCTCATTCGCCCGCCCAATCACCGGGTCAAGCGACCCTTCGCGAGCCAACTCGGTCAGGTCGCGACCAAAGGAGTCCAAAGCCGGCGTCTTGCTCTTCGACTTGCCCCCCTCTTTGCCTTCCGCCCCGCCGGTGGTGCCCTCGGACTCAACGCCTGCCCCGAGGAGATTGAGAACTTCCTCACGGACTTCCTCAAGCTTCAGCCCCAGGTTCATGAGGACTTGGGCCGCCACGCCATCCTTCTCTCGCAGCAGGCCCAGCAGCAGGTGTTCGGTACCGACATAGTTATGCCCGAGGTTCCGGGCTTCTTCGATGGCGTACTCAATGACCTTCTTGGCGCGCGGGGTCTGGGGGAGTTTGCCCATGGTGACCATGTCCGGGCCGGATTTGACCAGCTTTTCGACCTCCAAGCGTACCTTGCGGAGGTCTATGTCCAGGTTTTTGAGGACTGTGGCCCCGACGCCGGAGCCTTCTTTGACGAGGCCGAGCAGGATGTGCTCGGTGCCGATGTATTCGTGGTTAAACCGCTGCGCTTCCTGGTTGGCAAGTGCCATGACTTTTCGCGCACGGTCTGTGAAGCGTTCAAACATTCGAGTCTCCTAAAGACGATGTGGATTGTAAGGAGCCATCATCGCGATTATCAAGCCGGGCATCCCTGTTATCGGCTTAAACCATGCCGTTCTGTTGTCTGGGCGTCGCAGGCATTATCCTACGCGAAATGGCGTTACCCGAGGATAAGGAGCACCCTATGAAGGTTTCGCGTCGCGAAGTTCTCATGTCGGCGGCAGCGGTCGCCGTTTCAGCCTCGACTGCCGCCCACGCGGCTGCCCCGGCCCAGCCGGTGCCGGCGAAGGCCAAGGCGGGCCTTCGGCAGACCATCTGTGCATGGTGCTTTAGCCGCATGTCGAAGGATCAGCTCTGCCAGACGGCGGTCAAACTGGGCTACCAGGGGATCGACCTGGTCAAACCGGACTGGTTTGAGACGCTGGCGAAGTACAACCTCACGGGCACCACAGTGGAGACGCACTCGATCACCAAGGGGCTCAATCGCAAAGAGAACTGGGACGATTGCCTCGGCAAAATCCGCGCCGGCATTGAAGCCGCGGCCGCCAAAGGCTACCCCAACGTCATCTGCTTCTCCGGCAACCGCGCCGGCATGCCCGATGACGAAGGCATGAAAAACTGTGCCGAAGCCCTCAAACAGGTCGTCGGCCTCGCAGAAGAGAAAAAAGTCACGCTCATCATGGAATTGCTGAATTCCAAGGTCAACCACAAGGACTACATGTGCGACCGCACGGCATGGGGCGTGGGGCTGGTCAAAATGGTCGGCAGCGAGCGCTTCAAGCTCCTCTATGACATCTACCACATGCAGGTGCAGGAGGGGGACGTGATTGCGACGATCCGGGCGAACAAGGATTACATTGCCCACTATCACACAGCAGGTGTGCCGGGGCGGAATGAGATCGATGAGAAACAGGAGTTGAACTACGACGCGATCATGCGGGCCATTGCCGCCACGGGATTCAAAGGCTGGATCGGTCAGGAATTCACCCCCAAAGGCGACGCCGCAGCCGCCCTCGAGCAGGCGTACAAAATCTGCGATGTGTGATACACTCCCCCCATGCAACGCGAAGACCCCGATGGCATCGTAATCGTCTGCGACTTCTGCCGCCGTGACTGGGACGGCCAGGAAGCTATGATCGAAGGCCACCACGGCTCCATCCTCTGCCTCCAATGCACGAAGCAAGCCCTCATCGAGCAAGCCACCGGCACCGACAAATACAAATGCACACTATGCCTGCGGTTCAACATTCCGCCCGAACTCCCCCGCTGGAGCAACCCCGACCACGGCGAAGCCGTCGCCTGCCAGGAATGCCTCTACCAGGCCGCACGCACCTTCGGCCGCACACCCGGCCTCGGCTGGAAGTTCGACCCCGCGGCATATCCCGCAGCTGTGAAAGTGAAAATTGAGAAGCCCCCCGCCGATGCTCCTGCCGATAAAGAATAGGCACAAACTTTTCGCATCCCATCCCCGCGCTACGGTGGAACCTATGAAACTGATCTGCAACGGATTGCTTCTCGCGGTGCTTCTGACCGGCTGCACCTCCACTTCCAACACCACACCAGTTCTGACCACCCCGCCGCCAGCTTCGTTTGCGTCGACACCCGCACCCAAAGCCGAAGTCACCGGCAAAGTCACCGGCCGCACACTCCACGCCACCCTCCCCAGCGGCACCATCCTCTACGACTTCTACACCCCCGCCACCAACCGCCCCGTCCCCCTCGTCATCGTCGCACACGGCTTCCAGCGCACCCGCGCCCACATGACCCTCTGGGGCAAGAAACTCGCCGAGGAAGGCTTCGTCGCCGCAGTCCCCGACCTCCCCGGCTGGGCCGACCACTCCCTCAACGCCCAGGTCATCAACGAGCTCGCGGCATCCCTCCTCGCCTCCCCGCCCGACGGCACAAAAATCGAACCCGCCCGCATGGGTTACATCGGCCTCTCCGCCGGCGGTCTCGCCACGCTCATGGCCGCCGTGAAAAATCCCGCCGTGATCATCTGGGTCGGCCTCGACCCCGTCGAATTCGCCGGCCAAGGTGCCGCAGTCGCTCCCTCCTTCAAAGGCGAAGCCCTTGTCCTCCGTGCCGACCCCTCCCCCTGGAACGCCTACGGCAACGCCATCGCCATCGAAGAAAAACTCCCTCCCGGCTGGCACAAAGAGATGATCCCCCACGCCATCCACATCGACCCCGAATGGCCCACCGACCTTACCGGCCAGTTGCTGATCGGCCAGCAGTCTGACGAACGCCGAAACCAGTTTGTGCGGCTGACGGTGGACGCTCTGAAAAAGAAGCTCCTGCCCCCCAAAGCCGTTGCGGCGGAATGAGTACGGCTTTACTGCAGATCCGTTTGCGCGACCTGCAACGCGGTCGTCCATGGATGTCCCGGATAAAACCTCCGCAAAACCTGCCCTAACCACCCCTTCCCTTCGCCGCCCAGCCGCGGCACGGTATTCTCAAAATCCTCCTGATCCTTCGCCCGCGTCTGCTTCGCCTTAAACAACAACTGAATCTCCGGCACCAAAAACGGAATCCCCGAAAAAGTACGCCTCCACACCCCCTCCAGCGGCCGAACCACCTCCGGATGCCGCCGGCAAATCCACTCCCCCTCCCGCCGCTCATGAATCAAAAATTCCAGCACCGGCAATTTCGCGGAGAGGTCAAGAATGCGTACCTGATGCACAGGCAGTTGGAGCAACTCTCCCTGCCAGGGTTGCCACTCCCCTTTCCCCTCTCGCTGCACGACTTTCTCCAACCGCCGCCCAGGAAAATATTCCCACAACCCTTTCAGTTCATCGCGATAGACGCCAATCTCGACATCCGCATGATCACGCGTCACGCGTCTGAGAAACAAGTCAATCGCCCACCCCCCACATACAAACCACGCCCCGGGAAATCCCGCCATCTCACCGGCGGCATGCTCAACACTTTCAAATCCATCAACCATCCCGCCAGTCTACTCCCACACAGACTTCGCGCCCCCATTTCGGCCGCTATAGTACCCTGACACAACTCAGGAGAATCCCATGATCATCGGCGTACCCCGCGAAGTGAAACCCGACGAATACCGCGTAGGCCTGACCCCCGCCGGCGTCCACCTCCTCACCACCACCGGCCACGAAGTCATGATCGAGCGCTCCGCCGGCCAGGGCAGCGGCATCGCCGACGAAGAATACGAACGCGTCGGCGCCAAACTCTCCTCCCAATCCGAAATCTGGAGCAAAGCCGAGCTCATCGTCAAAGTCAAAGAGCCGCAGGAATCCGAATTCCCTCACATGCGCCGCGGCCAGAAAGTCCTCACCTATTTCCACTTCGCCGCCGACCGCCGCCTCATCGAAGCCTGCATGAACGCCGGCATCTATGCCATCGCCTACGAAACCATCCGCGACACACGAAGCAGCACCGGTCGCGCCCTCCCCTGCCTCACCCCCATGTCCGAAATCGCCGGCAAAATGTCCATCCAGGAAGGCGCCAAGTACCTCGAAAAACCCATGATGGGCCGCGGCATCCTCCTCGGCGGCGTCCCCGGTGTCGCACCCGCCAACGTCGTCGTCCTCGGTGCCGGCGTCGTCGGCCACAACGCCGCCAAAATCGCCGCCGGCCTCGGCGCCAACGTCACCATCATGGACATCAACCTCGACCGCCTCCGCTACCTCGACGACGTCATGCCCGCCAACGTCACCACGATTTATTCCGACCCTCTCACGATCAAACAATATTTGCGAGATGCCGACCTCGTCATCGGCGCGGTGCTGATCCCCGGCGCGCGAGCCCCGCGCCTCGTCACGCTCGACGACCTCAAAATGATGAAGAACGGCAGCGTCATCGTCGACGTCGCCATCGACCAGGGCGGCTGTGTCGAAACCGCCAAACCCACCACCCACAAAAACCCCACGTACGTCATCGAAGGCGTCGTCCACTACTGCGTGACCAACATGCCCGGTGCCGTCGGCCGCACCAGCACCTTCGCCCTTACCAACGCCACGCTGCCGTATGCCAAAGCCATCGCCGACAAAGGTTGGGACCGTGCCGCAAAGGACGACAGCGGCCTCGCCGAGGGCCTCAACATGCGCGAAGGCACCATCCTGCACGAAGGCGTGAAAAAGTTCTGGGAAGGCAAGTAATGCCCAGGTCGTCTGGAAAGCTTGCGAAAATGGCTCCAAAGCCATTTCGTCTCACTCCGATGTTGGATCTGTCGTCCGTATCCAACGGAAAACTAAAATCAATCGCGGTCGGACCAGACGGCCGGCTCTTTTTCGTCATCCTTGAAACGGACTGGCGCGCAATCGCCGTTGAGCAGGGAATCACTGTTGTTGACATGACCTTCGCTCGCGAAGGTTTTGAACCAGATTTTATTCAACCGTTGCCGGGAGGCGACCTGCTTATTGTCTCTGGCCGGTCCAATCGACCATCAAAGAACGGCCAAGAAAACAACGGCCGTATTTATTCCGCCAATGGGGACCTACTTACGACGTTCCTACTGGGAGACGGGATCGCAGACGTGCAGGCGACAACGGACGGTGTGATCTGGACCAGCTTTTTTGACGAAGGCGTCTACGGGAATGATTCCATTGGCCATTCGGGCTTAATTGCCAGGGATATGCAAGGAAACAAAACATTTGAGTTTCAACCCGCAGCCACAACGGCGGGCCTGCCGCCAATCGATGACTGCTATGCAATGAATGTCGTTTCGAATACAAGCTTGTACGCTTATTACTATTCGAACTTTCCATTGGTGCACATACGTAACCGGCGAATTGAGGAATCCTGGACAATGCCCGTAGCTGGCAGTTCGGCGTTCGCTGTCAGTGGCCGGCGCGCCCTGTTCCGCGGCGGATACAAGGATCATCACTGCTTTTATTTGTACGAACTTGGGCAAAACGGCAAGGTTATTGAGTTGTCTGCGTGGCTGCCGGCGGATGAAGACGAAAACCCGATTGCTGCGGAGCGCGTGATTGGCAGAGGGAACGCGTTATATCTCTTGAAAGGATCCATACTCTACAGATGGGAGGTTGATGCCTGTGTCCTCCAAGGTAAATGAGACAACTATTCTGGAATTCTTGATCTCCCCTGGTTTCCTCCGCGCCACCTTCGCCGGCACCCAACGCCTCAACAAAATCCCCGCCCAGCGCGTCACCCTCCGCCCCGTCGACCTCTGCGAAGGCCGCCGCATCCAGATCTCCCGCAACGACGGCCGCAAAGACATCTCCACCAACCACACCCCCGAAGAACTCCCCACCGCCCTCGCCGATATCCTCGCCGCCGGCTTCTCCAACATCCACATCACCACCACCGCCGAAGAAATCGACCTGCGCCTCACAAAAAAGGGCGAACTCCTCGTTGGCCGCAAGAAGATCCAACCCGTCGAAACGCCCGTCCCCTCCACCGTTCACAACCGCACCAAAAACCTCCCACTCCCTGAAGGCCTCACCGGCGGCACTGCCGATGCATTGCTCCTCGCCATGGGTATCGTCGACCGCAACGGTGCCGTCCGCCCGACCATGCGCGCGAAGTTCACGCAGATCAACGAATTCCTAAAGCTCCTTGAACACGCGCTGCCGGAGGCACTGAGGAATAAAGGAACAGAGGCACAAAGGGAAGAACTCACCATCCTCGACTGCGGCTGCGGTGCCAGCCACCTCACCCTTGCCACCGCCCATTACCTTGGAGACATCAAGAGGATCGCCGTCCGCGTCAAGGGCATCGATGTGAACCCTGAGGTGATTGAGAAGGCCCGCGCACGTGCCGCGGAATGGGGTCGGAAAGATATTGAATTTCACGTGGGCAAAATCGGCTCCCTCGCCAACCTCCACGCCGACATCGTCCTTGCCCTCCACGCCTGCGACACCGCCACGGACGACGCCCTGGCCCAGGGCATCCGTTCCGGTGCACAGCTCATCCTTGCGGTCCCCTGCTGCCATAAATATTTGAACGATCAATTGAAAATCCCCGCCCTTGCCCCGATCCATCATCAGGGCATTCTGCACGAACGCCTTGCCGACATCATCACCGACACTTTCCGCGCGCTGATCCTGAAAACCCACGGCTACCGTGCCGAAGTCATCGAATTCATCTCCCCCGAACACACCGCACGCAACCTCATGATCCGCGCCACCAAAGTCCGCCCCGCCGGCGATGCTGCCGCCAAAAAAGAATACGAAGCTTTCAAATCCTTCACCGGCGTCACGCCTTATCTGGAAACGCTGCTTTAAACGACTCTATCAGAAGGCATCGCCAAATCGAGCGCCTCCAATCAGCGCACTGCCTTCGTGCGTCTTCGTTTCTTAGTGACTTCGTGTTTCGTCGCCGTCACTTCTTCACATCCGGCGTCATTACCACGACCGTGCCACTCGCCAGATACTTCCTCGCCACTCGCACCACATCCTCCTTCGTCACCGCCCGAATCCGCTCCGGAAACTTCTGCGAATCATCCCACCCCAGCCCCAGCGCCTCATCCAGCGCCTCCTGCCCCGATTTCGCCGCAATCGTCTGCTTCGCCAGCTTCTCCCCGGTGATCACTTGGTCCTTCGCCGCCGCCAGCAGGTGATCCGGCAGGTTGCCACCGCGCACCTCTTCCACAATCTGCTTGATCTTGGCCACAATCGCATCCGCGTTCTGCGGCTCTCCTTGTGCCGAGATCAAAAACATACCCCCCGCCACACCGGAGAAATCCGACGCCGTCGCGGTATACACCAGGCCCAGCCCGCGCAAGGTTTCAAACAGCTTCGAGCCCCCCTGCGATGCATAGCCGCCGAGATACGTCTGCAGAATCGTGATCGCGTACCGATCCGGATCGGCAATTGTGATTCCGGGATAGGCCACCAGAATCGTTGCCGCCGGCTTGTCTGTATGCAGCTTCACCGTCTTAGGTGTGGCAAAGGACGTCGCCATCGCCAGCGCCGGCGACCGCTGCGGAATCCCCTCAAATGCCGCCGCCCAGCGGGCTGCTTCCGCCTCATCAATATCCCCGGAAATCGCAATCACCATTTTTTGCGGGTTCAGAAAATAGTTCTGATAGTGAGCCCGCAACTGCTCCGGCGTCACCTTCTCCAGTACCTCCGCCTTCCCCGTCGACATCAGCCGATACGGCGACTTTTCGTAAAACACTTCCTTAGTCGCCTTGTACGCCTCGTTGAACCAGTCCTCCGTCGCCAGTTCCGCACCCGCCACCAGCGGCTCCCGGATCTTCCCCAGTTCCTCCGCCGCAAACTTTGGCTTCAATGCAACATCCGCAAACAGCGCAAATGCCTCCGGCGCCTTCTCCTTCAAACACTGCATCGTTATCGAAAACGAATTATTCCCCGATGTCGCCGACAGCGTCGTCCCCGTCGCATCCAGGTACTTCGCAATCTCTTCATGCGTCCGCGTCTCCGTCCCGCGTTCCATCAAGGCCATCGTCGCCGCCCCAATTCCATTGTTCTGTTCATTCTCGGCCAGCACCCCGCCCACCGTATACAGGCTGAACGCCGCCAGAGGTGCCGCCGGGTTCCGCGAAATCAGCACCGTCACCCCATTCTTCAACACCGTCTTCTTCACCGCCACATTCGCCGCCGTCTGCTGCGCCCCCGCAGCCACGGCCACCGGATCCTTCACCCCATTGGGCAGCACCACCGTCGTCAGCAGCGCATCCTTACTCACATATTTCCGTGCCGCCGCCTGAACTTGCTCCGGCGTCACATTCTGCAAACGCTTCACATAAGCTTCCGTATAGTCGATGCTCCCCGTCGCCAGATAATCAAGCGCATTTCGCACCGCCTTCTGCTCCGCCGTCTGATTCCCATACACCATGCTCGCCGCCGCCTGCGCCTTCGCCCGCGCCAGGTCCTCCGCCGCCACCCCATTCTTCACCACCCCCTCCAGCACTTCCATTACCGCCTTCTCCGCCGCCGGCAGTTTTTCCGCATCCAGAAGTGCCGTAATCTCCAGCTGCCCCTGCACATACCGCGGCGTCGGGTTGTAGCAGCTGATATCCACCACCAGGTTCAAATCATCCTTGACCTTTTTCACAAGCATGGAAGATTCGCTCCCCCCCAGCACCGCCGCCAGCATGTCCGTCGCATAAAGGTCCGGCGAATACATGTCCGTCGTCGGGAACGCCCACTGGACCCGCGCCTGCTTGACGTCTGTATGTGCGACGCTCCTCCGCGGCACCACCACCGCCGGCTCCCCCGGCAACGCCACCGCCCGCACAATCCCCCGCTTCACCCCCTTCACCTGCTCGGTGATCAGCGTCTCCACCACATCCAGATCAAAATCCCCCGCGACCGACACAATCATGTTGTCCGGCACATACATGCTCTTGTAATACGCCTTCGCCTGCTCATACGTGATCGTCTGAAACGCCGCCTTATACCCAATAATCGGATGCCGCACGGCACTCTCGTTGTACCGCGTCACCAGCGTGCGCTGATAAAAAATCCGATCCGCCTCCGCCTCCCCCATCTCAATCTCCCGCTGCACCACCTTGAACTCCCGATCAAACTGCTCCCGCGTAAAATCCGTATTCGTGGTGAAATCCAACAATAAATCCAAAGCCACCGGCAGCTTATCCGAAGACGTCGTTATAAAGTAACACGTATGATCCGAATCCGTATAAGCATTCGAATCATTCCCAATCTGCAACAGCAGCAGCGTATTCTCCCGCTCCTTGCGCTTCCCCGATGACGCTCCCGCCACCAGATGCTCCAGCACATGACTGATCCCCGCCCCCATAAACTGCTGCTCCGTAATCGCCCCCGCCTTCACATAAACCCGCGCCGCGGCAACCGGCGCCGTCTTGTTCTGCTCCAAAATAATCGTCAACCCATTCGTCAACTTCAAAACCCGCCGCCCCGGCTCATTCACAAACCGCTCCTCCACCGTCGCCACAGCCACCTGATCCCCCGACCCCGAAATCTCCTTGCCGCCCATCCCCTGGCAAGCCGCCAAAACCGCCACCGCCAGAACCAACCCAAACCGCCGCACAACCATAAACGCTCCTGACCATTCTCAAAGACGTCAGAAGCCTACCCCAACGATGCCGGAGGTGGAAACCCAGCGCCCTCCGATTCCGGAAGGACAACTACAACCATGATAGTATCGAAACGTGAGTAGATGCGTATGAATGATAGCCCTCCACCGCAGGATAATCCGGAACCTCAGGCTCCCTTTACGCCCGACTATCTCAGTTCGCCAGTTCGAGCGCCTGAAAGAATAGGCTGTCTATTCTTTCCGATTCTATTGATGGTCGTTGTCGGCAGCTACTGGTTTTTAACCACGACTCTCCTGCTGACCCTGATTCCGACACCCGCCCGACTCTTCATCATCGCCGCCCTTGGATTGCTTGCATGGAGTATCTTCGCACGGCGTCGAGTCTTCAAAACGGCTGCTCGGTTTATCGTGCTGGTCACGTTTCTCATGTTCCTTATGTCAGTTGTTAACGTGGTTATTTTGGTCCTTGGTGGAATCGGCCGCTGAGTCGCCCTTCACCGCCTCCCCCCATTCCCGCAATAACGTCATAAAATACGGATTCGGATTCACCTTCTCCCGCTTACTCCTCACAAACGCCAACGCCTCTTCCACCGACATCCCATCCCGCCACATAAAATACGCCACAATCACCATCCCACTCCGGCTCACCCCCGCATCACAATGCACATAAACCACCCTCCCCGCCCGCCTCTGCCCATCCACAAACATCACCTGCTCCCGCAACCACTCCAGCGACGGCACTGGCCGAACATCCATGATCGGACTCCACTGATACACCTCCGCCGTATACACATCCTTGTGCTTCGACAAACAAAGCACCGCCCCAGTCCCCTCCGGCGGCACCGGCACCATCCCCCCCACAAAAAGCCCCGCCTCAATCTCCGTAAAATTCCGCTCCACGGCCGCCATTTCCTTCTGATCCCAATAAATCCGCCACCCTCCCACCCCCACAACGCACGCGCTGAGCGTTCCCAGCAGGAGCAGTCTCCATGATTCCCGTGTCATAAATACACCCGCAACGATAATCTCCTCAGCCGTCCTTCCAGCCCACACGGCTGACTTTCCCGGATGTGACAGCCAACATCGCCGACAATCGATCCCACGCTCACTGAGACACTCGCAACCAGAGGACCTCTCATTCGTGAAACCTTAAGACAAACCTTCGCTGGGGCGCCGTCATGCTAGCACTCATCTCCGAGCGGCCTATCAACGTCGCCTGGCTGTGGCTGATCCCCGCGCTCCCCGTATTGTTTCTCGTCCTCCTCTTCCTCTTGAGAGGTCGAAGACTCGCCTTCATCAGTCTCGTCAGTCTCCTCGCCTTCCTGCTCCTCGCTACTTTATCGATCCGGAACTGGAATACCGAGGAAGGGGGAAACCTTGAATATTGGGTATCACATCCAGACGGCCTCGACACCACCGACTTCGGCGTGGAATTTCGTAGCACGGCAATATATTTATGGTTTCGAACTGGCCATACCGGACCCGATGACGCCATCCCTACCGACACTGTCAGGCGTGCAACGATTCATTACTATCATTCACCTGCAAACCCTCCAACGGACTTTTACGAACCATTCTTAAATTTCGGATTCATCGCAGGAGTCCACGACTTCCAGGGCGCAAAGCCAATCATTTGGCTTGATTCATGGCGGTTCTACACGCAACTCTGGTTTCCCTTGCTCTTGCTATCCATCACCCCCTCACTTTGGTTCTATAATAAATACAAGCGCCACCGCACCGCCCATGCCCTCTTCAAACCCTGTCCCGACTGCGGCTACTCCCTCCTCGCCCACGCCCCTGGCCAAAACTGCCCCGAGTGCGGCACGCCCATCACCGAATCCAAATCGAAAATTAAAAATTGAAAATCGAAAATCCCCCTCATCCATTCATCCACACATATGACCGCACAAAAAACTCCCCCGCCCGCTTCGCCTGCATTTTCTCCAGCTCGCGCCGCCACTTCCCCCACGCCGCCAACACCTTCCGATCCTTCCCCACCCGTCCCGCCAACTGCTCCTCCATCACGTACGCATCATGGTGATCCCCCAGCAACGCCTGAATCCCCTTCAACTCCTTCACCTCCTTCTTCGCTCCCTCCACAAACGCCGCCGACAACTCCACCAGATACCGCAACTTCTTCACGGCAATTCGCGCTTCATGCAGACTCTCCGCCGTCTGCTTCATCGCCGCCTTCCCAAACGCCTTCTTCAGCTGCTTCCGCCGCTTTCGGATCAACTCCTTCAACGCCACCTGCATCTCGCTCTCAAGCCGCTCGCCCGCCTCTGCAGGCACCTCCAGCACCCGTGCCAGGATCACCATCGCCCCCTGAAAACTCGCCGCCTCCAAGACTCCCGCCGCTGCTACAGCCAAATCTGCCCGCTCCGCCGCATGTTCCTCCGCCAGCCCCCGCGCGACCGCCTTCAACGCCGCCGGCATCCGCCACTTCAACAGATGCTCCGTCACCACATCTGCGTCCCGCAGCCTGCCCATCGCCTGCCGCACCGCCTTCAGACTACCCTGCACAGCCTTTGCCGAGGCTTTATCCAACATGCCGCCGGCAAGCGCCGCCACCCGCGCGATTTCTCCAAGTCGCCGCGTGGCCACGCGAACGTCATGGACAAAATCCACTGCGATGCGCTGATCTGCCATACCTCCCGACTTCAGCAACTCCGCCACCGCCCCATACCGCTTTCGCGCAACCTCCAGCAGCGGGCATCCCTTCCCCGCTTCTTCGCTTTCCACATCGGAATCTGTCACTCGGATTTCACTCACACCAACCTCAAAATCTCAGCTTCTTCGCCCCATCTTAACCTCCACATTATGGATTTTGTGTTAAGACCAGCCCATAATCAGCGTTCATGGACGGAGCCTCCACCAAATCCCCGCCTGCCACGCGGGCCATTTCCCGCAACGGCAACCGGCCTAAACTCCACACGCCCGCCGCCGCCATCACCCGACCAAAACGCAAAACCACTCCCCACGGCCTCCGCATCGCAGCCATCGACATCGGCACAAATTCGCTCCACATGGTCATCGTCGAAATCGCCGAAGACCTCACCTTCAAAAGCCTCGCCTCCAGCAAAGACCTCACCCAGCTCGGCGCCTCCGCGCTGGTCCATCACCACCTCAACAAGCGCGCCATGCAGCACACACTCGATGTCCTCGCCCGCTACCAGCTGATGGCAAAAAACCTCGGCTGCGACGTCATGCTCGCTTACGCCACCTCCGCCGTCCGCGAATCCAACAACGGCGGCGATTTCGTCCTCGCCGCCAAAAAGAAACTCGGCCTCCAGATCCAGGTGATCTCTGCCCTCGAAGAAGCCCACCTCATCTACCTCGCCGTCCGTCAGGCCATCGACCTTTCTGCCGCGGCCAACGGCAATGGCCCCTCCCTCATCGTCGATATCGGCGGCGGCTCCTGCGAACTCATCGTCGGCACCAACACCAAGGCGACCATGCTTGAATCCTTCAAACTCGGTGCCGCCCGCCTCACTGAAACATTCATCAAATCTGATCCCATCTCCAAGCGCGACCTCGAATCCCTCGAAAAACACATCCGCAAAACCTTCAAACCCTCCATCGAAAAGATCCGTGAGCAAAACATCCACCGCGTCATCGGCACCTCCGGCACCATGGAAAACCTCGCCCGCATGTGCATCCACCAATACGGCGAGGAAGCCGTGCGAGAGCGCCTCACCACCATCATGACCCGCCGCGATTTCGAGGAAGTCCAGAAACGCGTGATCCGCCTGCCGCTGCACGAGCGCCGCAAGCTCCCCGGCCTCGACCCCGGCCGTGCCGAGCAGATCACAGCCGGCGCCACCGTCGTCGGCACGCTTTTCGACAAGCTCGACATTAAGCAGATCGAAGTCTGCGACCGTGCCCTCCGCGAAGGCATGATCATCGACTACATGCAGACCCACTGGCCCAAAATTCGCCTTGCCGTCCAAATCCGCGACCCCCGCCGCCGCTCCGTCTTTGAACTCGGCCGCCGCTGCAACTTCAACGAAAAACACGCCTCACAAGTCGCCCGACTCGCCCTCGACCTCTTCGACCAGCTCAAACCCCTCCACAAACTCGGGCCCGAAGAACGCGAACTCCTTGAATATGCCGCCCTTCTCCACGACATCGGCTGGCACATCGGCCACTCGGGCCACCACAAACACTCTCTCTACCTCATCAAAAATGGCGACCTGGAAGGCTTCGCCATCCGCGAGCTCGACATCATCGCAAACGTCGCCCGCTACCACCGCAAATCGATGCCCAAAAAATCCCACCCCGACTACACCATGCTCGACGAAGACGCCCAGGACCTCGTCTGGCAGCTCTCGAGCTTCATGAGAATCGCCGACGCCCTCGACCGCGGCCACTACTGCAACGTTCTCGATCTCCGCACCATCCTCCGCAAAGATTCCATCTCCATCCTTCTCCAAACCACCACCGACCCCGAACTCGAACTCTGGGCCGCCCGCCTCAAGGGTGACATGTTCACCGCCACCTTCAACCGGGAGCTGCACCTGAGCGCCCAGATCAAACAACGTCGCCGGTCATAATTTTTCTATTTTCAATTTTCTATTTTCTATTCTGACCTTGACGCCGCCCTGCCATTTAACTACTTAACCATTGAACGATTTAACCAAGGATCCCCATGCCCCTCCGCCCCAACCTTAAACCCGAAGAATTCCTCCTCAACATCCCCGACGAAGCCGGCAAGCTCGCCTGGCCAGACATCTTCCACAACCAAAACCCCACAGAACTCGAAATCGGCTCCGGCAAAGGCACCTTCCTCCTCGGCATCGCACAAGCCCTCCCCAACCACAACTACATCGGCATCGAGTACGCCAAAGCCTATGCCGACTTCGCCGCAGACCGCCTCCGCCGCCACGGCACGCACAACGCCCGCCTCGTCGCCACCGAAGCCTCCTGGTGGATCCGCTGCCACGTGCCCGACAACTCCCTCCACGCCGTCCACATTTATTTCCCCGACCCCTGGCCCAAGGCCCGCCACCACAAACGCCGCCTCATCCAGCTCCCCTTCCTCAAAGAAGTCCACCGCATCCTCATCCCCGGCGGCATCCTCCGCCTCGTCACCGACCACGCCGACTACTTCGCCCACATGCAAGCCATGCTCGCCGCCCAAACCGATCTCACAGTCATCCCCTTCACTCCTGCCGTCCCCGCCACGGAAATCCCCGCCCCTCCGCGGAAAGAAGGCGAAGAAGCCCCTCCCATGCTCGTCGGCACCAACTTCGAAAAAAAATACATCGCCGAAGGCCGCACCTTCAACGCCACCGCCGCACAAAAACCACCCTGATCGCTCGCGTCCCGATCCGAATGAATTCCCCTACGTCTCCATTTTAAAACCGTCAAAATAATTTGTGTTCACTCGTGTCCATTCGTGGCTAATTCCCGGCGTCAATCCCAGCTATGTCGCTCCTCGGCCCACGGGTCCCCGCGCATGTGATACCCATTCTGCTCCCAGAATCCCGCCTCATCCTTCTCCAGCAACTCAATCCCCCGCACCCACTTCGCACTCTTCCAGAAATACAACTTGGGCACCACCAGCCGCACCGGCCACCCATGGTCCGGCGTCAGCGCCTTCCCATCATGCTCAATCCCAAACAGACAATCCTCCCCCAGAAAATCCGCCAGCGGCAGATTCGTCGTGAACCCCTGCTCACAATGCACCAGCACAAACTTCGCCTCAGGCTTCACCCGCACCTTCTCCAGCACCGTCCGCGTGCTCGGCCCGCTGAACACATTATTCAACCGGCTCCACCGCGTCACGCAATGAATATCACACCCCACATCCACCCACGGCATCGCCCGAAATTCCTCCCACCCACACCGCCACTCCTTCTCCACCGCCCCAAAAATCCGAAAATCCCACGTCGCCAGATTCACCTTCGGCACATTGCCATAATGCAACACCGGCCACTTCTCCGTCTTCGCCTGCCCCGGCGGCACACGCTTCTCCCGCTTCGTGTCTGAACTCGTAATCTGCGGTCGCGATGCATCTGCCATGACAAAACTTCCAGAATCTGTTTTCCGCGAATTATAGGCCGACTCCGGTCCCGTGTGCCATGCTCAGCGGCGCGTGCAGGACATCGCTTCGTCAATACCGGCCCGAAGTGCCGCTGAGCATGTTCGGCGCAAAGAACTCACCTTAAAATCGAAACATTCCGGCGCACTTTAGATGCCCCATCGCCTCACCCCGTCACATACGCTTTCCACAACCCCACCGCCTTCCTCTCCATCCACCGCGAATCCTCCACCATCTCCATCCCCCGCAAAAACCCCAGCCGAAAGGCCAGCCGCTTCAACGGCACATGCATCTGATAAATTGTCATCAGCATACGCTGCCAGGCTTCCCCCTTACCCAACTCGGTGGAAGGCAATGCCGCCCACTCGCCCAGGCGACGATAAATCCACGCGTGCATCGCGCGATCCATCTGCAGCCATTGCCGAAACTGGCTCGCCATCGCCGCGACATCGAGCGTTCCATGCAGCTTTTCAAATGCCTGTGGACAGACGCGAGCAAGTACCGGAGCCATCAATCCCAATAGCTCTTCCCGATCGAGATATTGATCGAGCGTCGTCGGATGCCGATGCAGCACCCGTGCCGCGGGCTCGTACCAGACCTGCTTTTTCTCGCCTCCCATCATGCGGTGGGCAAACGCCAAATCCTCGTAATAGACCGGCCGCAGCTCCTCGTGAAACCCTCCGGATGCTCGAAAGTCGGCTAGGCGCACCGAAAGATTAAGCGTCCACGCATGCCGAAAGTCGTACCACTGCCGCGGCACTAATCCGCCGTAGAAAAAAACCATCGGCGAGTCCGACAACAGCGCATCGAATACGCTCTGCTTCACCGGTCCATCGCGTGTGTCCCACGGCGCACTCCCCAGGACCAGCGAACCCGCCGGCAGCCCCCCCCCCGCACTCATCGCCGCGATGTGCCGCTCCACCATGTCCGGCTCCGGCCGGGCATCCGCATTGCCGAAAATAATCAATTCCGTACCTGCGGGGACGCGCTCCACCAGGCGATTCCGCACCGCCGCCGCTCCCATCCGGTCGAAGACATGCCGCCGAATCGGAAAATGTGTCTTCTCTGAAGGGGGCGCCGCCGCCCCGTCGCCGCGCTCTCCCCCATCCTCCCCCACCAGAATGCACAAATGATTCCCCGCCGACAGCCGCTGCGCCTGATACCCCTCCAGCGTCCACTCCAACAACCGCCGATTACCGCGAAAAGGTATGAGCACCGCTACGTTCACAAATTCCTCCGCATCACCACGCCATTCCCGGCGTTCTGGCATCCGAGTATACTTGCCGATCTTCAGGTGTCACCTGTCCCAAGGGAGCCCACCGTGCCCAAGTCCTCGCGAAGATTCAGAATCAGCTCCCTCCTCCTCGCCGCCGCCATCGGCCTCGGCACAGCCACCCCCGCCCACGCCCAGGACGTGTCCGACGCCTCCATCCTCCTCACCGGCCGCCTCCTCAACCGCACCATCAAAGCCGGCAAAAATGCCCCCCTCAAAAATTCCGCCGAGGCCGGCGAAGTCCTCATGGCACTCCGCTCCACACGCGATAAAGGCCTCCTCCCCGTCTTCCAGACCCTCCGCGACAGCAAAGCCGACGAAAACAAAATCTTCGCCATGGTCGCGCTCGCCATCCTCGCCAAAGATGCCGGCATCGAACCCACCGGCCCTCTCGCCCTCGATTTCAAAACGCTTTTCTCCACCAAAGATGCCGTCCTCCAAACTTCGGCCCTCGGCTCCCTCATCAACGCGCACGCCATCTCTGAGCAGGAACTGAAAATCGTCCTCACCACCGCTCCCGAAGCCATCCAGCGTGCCATGGCCGCCGGCGAACTCTCCGTCATGAAAAAGCTCGACGACCGCTCCGGCATGCTCGAACTGCTCAAGAACGACAAAGCCATCGTCAAATATGAGGCCGCACTCACCATCCTCGATGGCGGCCAGCCCGCTGACGAAGCCGCGGCACTCGATGTCATCAAAAAGCTCTCCGCCGGGCACGACCTCCGCATGGCACAGATCGAAGCCCTCATGTTTGAACGCATGCAGAAAGAGAAACTCAAAGCCGCGCTCCCCTGGGCCGTGCAGGTCGCTTCTGACGAAGCCGTCGACATCGGCCTTCGCTACTCGGCACTTGCCGCGCTCCTGACCTTCCGCGCTCCTGAAGGCCCAAAAATCCTCACCGACATGATCCAGACCCAGAAAGATGCACTCGAGCACGCCAAGATGGGCCTGATGTCGATCGAGTTCGCCGACCAGATCAAAAAAGAATTCCTCGCGCCGATTGTCGTCAGCAAATCCGCCCTCGCCCGCTCCATCGCCACAATTGCCCAGAAAGCGGCCGACAAGCAGGACGTCACCGCGGATCTGATCGCCCTCATCAAAGAAGGTCATCCGCTGGTGATGGATTGGGCCTATCAATATTCCGGCCGTGCCGCGCCCGACCGTCGCCTGGCACTCCGTGCCGCCCTGGTCAACCAGGCCACCATGGTCGACAACGTCCGCGACCGCGACTACGAACGTGCCGCCCTCGCCGCCGAGCGCATCCTGGAAGAAGACGGCCCCGCCGGCCGCAAGGTGATCAGCGGGCTGCTCTTTTCCGAAAACCGCGCCGTCGTGGACGCCACCCTTTCAGGTATCTACCGCTCCAGCGCCCGCGACCAGGCGGAATTCATCCTTCAAATCTGGGGCACCCTCTCGAATCCCAAGACCCCCAACTCCACCAATTCCGCCAACTATGCCGCCCTCATCCTCGCCCGCGAAGGCCGCAAAGAACCCATCGACTGGCTTCCCAAGATGGTCGTTGGCGGCACCGTTCAGGGCCCCGGCTTCCGCTCCCTCGCCGGCTGGTACTACGCCAAGCTGACCAATCAAACCGATAAACTCCTGAAGGCCGCCCTCGCCGAATAACCTTTCGCGCGGCAGGCGGCGGAGCCGCGCATGGAGTACAGGCTTCAGCCTGCCCGCAATGCAAACAAACACCCTTCCCCCATCTCTCGCGACCGCCGATCCTTACCAGGTCGCGGTAGCCGCACTCCCCCTCCTTGCAAAACCCGAAACTCTCGCCGAAGGCCTTCAACACTATACACGCGTCCTCCACGCCCTCCGCCTCACCGCAGCCGCAGCCCGCCTCACAGGCGCCGTCCCCCAACCGGGTGGCGGCCAGACTCCATGGTCCAGCCGCGCCCGCCGCTTCGCCGCCAACCTGAAGTCTCTCCAGTCACACACGCCCGCCGGTGCCGAAGTCGTCTCCCAAGCCTCCTCTCACCTCGCCCACTTCGAACTCCACCAAACCGCCGACGGCAACTATCAGGTCCTCGACACCCGCCAGCCCCTTCCCACCGGCTGGGTCGGCGGACTCCAGAACCACAAAGCCGCCGCACACGCCTGGCAGTTCGACCGCACCAAACCTTCCATGCCCCTTCCCCTCGCCTTCGACGGCCTCGCCTTCGGCTGGCCTCTCCTCCGCGTCCTCGAAACCACCGCCAACTCGTATCTCAACTACAGTTGTGCGGCTTACATCCTCGAAAGCGAACCCGTCGTCCTCGCCATGCTCCTCCACATGCATGATCTTCAACCAATCCTCGCCGGCACCCGCACCCGCTGGTTCGTTGGCACCGACCCCGCGACCCTCCTCGCCGAGTACAAAACCGCCCTCCGCAAAAACCCCACCTGGACCCTCCCCGGCCAATTCGTGCGCTGCCAAGTCCACGCCCGCCCCCCGCTCGACCTCGAAGCCGCCACCATCGCCCTCCGCGACGAGCGCGCCAAAACCCGCTCCGCCCACTTCGCCTCCGCCACCGATCACTATTCCAAGCGCACCCCCGCCGCCTGGGCCAAGCGATTCACCGAAGCCCAAACCGGAGGCACCCCCCTCCGCGTCCTCGGCATCACCAGCCGCTACACCACCGTCCTCCAGCACTCCTTGGCCGAACTACAATCCGCCGCCACCGCCGCCGGCGCCACCTTCGACATCGCCATCGAGCCCGACGACCATTCCCTCGAAAACCCCTTCCTCGAAAAAATCGCCGCCGACAAGCCCGACCTCATCGTCCAGATTTCCCGCCTCCGCTACGAAAACCCCAACCTCCCCAAAAACGTCCCCTTCCTCTGCTGGGACCAGGACAACCTCCCCTTCATGCGAACCCCCGAAGCCAAAGCCAACCTCAACCCCCTCACCTACGTCGCCGGCCACGGCGCCATCTACGGCTACGGCCACCTCGACTGGCCCGCCGACAACTGCATCTTCTGCCAACCCACCGGCGCCGCCCACCGCTATTCCGCCCAACCCGCCTCCCCCGACCTCCTTGCGAAACACGCCTGCGACATCTCTTACATCAGCAACGCCTCAGGCACGCCCGAATCGCTCCAAGCCGAACTCGCCGACCGCTGGTCCCGCGGCTCCACCATCGCCACCCTCTTCGCCCGCCTCTGCACCCAAATTCACACCGAAAGCCTCACCGGCCGCGCCTGGGATGACATCGCCCTCCGCCAGCTCATCACCAATTCCCCTGAAATGTCCGGCAAAGCCAATCCCTCCCTCGAAAACGAACTCCAGATGGACCTCCACCGCTTCGCCGACCGCTGCTTCCGTCATGCCACCCTCCAATGGATCAGCCGCTGGTGCCTCGCCAACAACAAAACCCTCCGCCTCTACGGCAACGGCTGGCAAAACCACCCCGAACTCGCCCGCTGGGCCGCAGGCATCGCCCAACCCGGCGAAGAAACCCGCGCCATCTATCAAGCCAGCCGCATCAACCTCCAACTCATCGAATCCGGCTTCATCCACTCCCGCGCCCTCGACGGCCTCGCCGCCGGCGGCTTCTTCCTCACCCGCCACGTCCCCGCCGACGGCACCGACGTCTCCACCCTCAACGACATTCACCTTCTCGGAAAATGGCTAACCCAAAACCCCCTCAAAACCCCCGAAGACTTCCGCCACGCCCCCCCAGACATGCAGGAACGCTGGCAAAAGACGTTGAAATTCCATCCCTGGGAGCCCACACACGCACTGAAAGTCGTCCGCGTCTGGGCCGAAACTCCGCCCCCCCTTGTCGCCTTCCCCATGCTCCCCGAAATCTCTTTCCACGACGAACCCAGCTTCGCCCGCCTCGCCACCACCTTCCTCAACGACGAACCCCGCCGTCTCTCCCTCGCCGCCCAGATGCGGCAAATTATGCTGCATCACTTCAGTTACGATAGCCGATGGAATCAATTCATAGCCGCTGTCACGGAGGGCCTGGCTAAAGCTGCGTCCCGTGCCAGTTAACGAGGACCCCATGCCCGCCAGCCTTGCCCTATTCCAGCGATATCACAACCCCGTCCTGATCGAAACAGGCACCTATCTCGGGGAAGGCATCAAGTTCGCCCTCGCCGCGGGTTTCCAGACCATCCGCTCCGTCGAACTCTCAGACAAGCTCTATGCCGACAACGTTCGTCGCTTTGCCGAAAAACCCTCTGTGAAAATTTTCCACGGCTCCTCCGAAGAACAGCTCTGGAACATGATCGAAGACATCCGCCAGCCCATGACCCTCTGGCTCGATGCCCACTATTCCGCAGGCATCACCGCCAAAGGCAGCGAAAACAGCCCCATTCTCAAAGAACTCCGCATCATCGGCCGACACCCCATCAAAACCCACACCATCCTCATCGACGACCGCCGCCAGGTCGGCACCGCAGACTTCGACTTTATCACCGAAGACCAGATTCGCGCCGGCATCCTCGCTATCAATCCGGCCTACCAGATCAGCTATGACACCGGCAGCGACGCCCACGAGATGTTCAAGAATGACATCATCGTGGCTCGGTGTCACTGAAGGAAAGAAAGGGCAAAAACATGTCCGCCACTCTTACCGAACCCCTCATCCTCGGCACACCCGGCGCTCCCAAGATGGAACGCGACGTCATCACCCGCTGGTTTGCCGACAAAGGCGATGCCAACCTCCGCCTCGACTATCCGCTCACCCCCGACTCCATCGTCCTCGACATCGGCGGCTACGAAGGCAACTGGGCCGCCTCCATCGACGAAAAATACGGCTGCGAAATCCACATCTTCGAGCCCGTCCCCGACTTTGCCGAGAAAATCCGCTCCCGCTTCGTCTACCGCGACAATATCCGCGTCCACCGCTTCGGCATCTCCAACAAAACCGAAACCTCCCACATCTCCCTCGAAAATGATGGCACCTCCATCTACCGCACCAAGGGCAACAAAGTCGCCATCCAGCTCAAGAGCGCCCGCCGCATGTTCGAGGAACTCCGCCTCGCCAACTGCGGCATCGACCTCATGAAAATCAACATCGAAGGGAGCGAGTTTGACCTCCTCCCCCACCTCGTCAGCACCGGCCTCATCACCCACATCAAAGACATCCAGGTGCAGTTCCACGATTTCGTCCCCGACGCGTCGGCACGTATGGAAGCCATCCAGAAAGAGCTCTCCCGCACCCACGAGCTCACCTGGCAATACCGCTTCGTCTGGGAAAACTGGCGTCGCCGAGGGCCCGCACTGTGACCCCCCCCACCACCAACACCAAACCCTCCGACTGGCTCCTCTCCCACGCCCGCAACGTGCAATCGCAGTCCGGCGAAGACGGCATCCTCCAAAAAATCTTCGAAATTCTCCCAGCCTCACCCGCCGGCCGCTGGTCCGTCGAGTTCGGCGCATGGGACGGCAAAAAATTCTCCAACACCTGCAACCTCGTCACCCAGCTCGGCTGGAACGGCATGTTCATCGAAGCCGACCCCGTCAAATTCGGCGAGCTCAAGCAAACCTACGCCAACAACCCCAAAGCCCACCTCCTGCAAGCCTTCGTCAACTTCGAAGGCCCAGGCTCCCTCGACAATCTCCTCGCCAACACCAAAGTCCCCACAGACTTCGACCTCCTCTCCATCGACATCGACGGCAACGACTACCACATCTGGAACTCCATCCACCGCCTCCAGCCCAAAGTCGTCATCATCGAATACAACCCCTCCATCCCCCACAACATCGACTTCGCCCAGCCCCGCGACATGAACGTCCGCCAGGGCTCCTCACTCCTCGCCCTCACCAACCTCGCCCGCAAAAAAAGCTACGAGCTCATCTGCGTCACCGAACTCAACGGAATCTACGTCCGCCGCGAACTCTTTTCGCTTTTCGGCATCGCGGACAACTCCCTCGACGCCCTCCACAAAGACACCCAATACATCACACAAGTCTTCCAACTCTACGACGGCACCCTCGTCTGGCAAGGCTGCAAAAAACTCCTCTGGCACGACGTCCCCATCAAACAAGACAAAATGCAGGTGCTCCCACCCCACCTCCGCTTCTTCGCCGACCCCGAACTCCCCGAAGACAAGAGAAAATTGATCCGCGAAGAACTCCCCAAGTACCGCTGAGTTCCAAAACCATCCTGGTGTTCTTGGTGCCCTGGTGTCTTGGTGTAGAAACGCGCCCGGGTTCAAAGCTTCAAATCACTCAGCCGCCACAACCCCAAACTCTTATCCGCATATTTCCCTTCATCCTCCGTACACCCCTCATTAATCACCCTCTCAGGCACCGGCAGCAAAAACGGCTCCGCCTGCAGATTCAACGGCCGCCACCCGCTCCACTTCACATCCGCATTCGCTGCCGTGCTCGGAAACGTCGTCGTCAGCAGCCACGTCGCCCCGCTCTTCACAAAATTCCGCAGCACCACCCCCACCTCATGCAGCGGCAGATGCACCAGGCAATCCCGGCACAAAATCACATCCGCCCGCGGCAAAATATCCGTCACCAGATCATGACACTCAAACCGCCGCCCCGGCCCCGAATGCTTCGCATTCAGCCGCCCCACCAACTCCTCCACAATATCCACACCAATGTAATCAAGGCCCGTCCCCTCCCCAGTGATCTCCCTCATCCAATGAAAATCCCCGCAAGGCGCATCAATCAAAGACTTCGCCCCCAACTCCTTCAACAACCCCGGCAATGCCCCCCGCACCCCCGCCGTCTGCCGCAGATCCGACCCCGTGCCTGAGAGCGACTCACTCCCCCGCCAAGTATTTTTCTGATAGACCTCTGTGAATTTTTCGCGACGTGTTTTGAGGGCGAGGGTCATGGGCACTCCTTGAAGACACTTATTGGTATCGGCCACGCGGGTGGAAATAGACCAGTGCCAGATCAGGGAAGAGCGCCAGGAGAAAGGTATGGGGCAAGCAGGGAGGATTTAACGGACATATTTAGGCCGGCAGTTTTGGCACGTTTGAGGAGGGCAACCCACCTGCCGCAAAGGGTTTTACCCAAGGCATCCTCGTTGAAGACATAGGTCAGCATGTTGCGGACATAGAGCAGTTCAAGCCAAAGAGAGGCACTTCGGAGCCAGGCGTGATCCTCCTCCAGTTCGTCCCAGGCGAGGCGTTCGTGCATCTGCAGTTGCTTGGGCGAGACGTCAACCTTCAATGCCGCGATCAACCGCGTCCGCACCAACGCCCCCGTCTCCCGCACCCCGCCCGCATCCCGCTGGCTCACCTGCGTCCCATGCACCCGATACCGCGTCAAAACCTCCGGCACATTCGCCAACTTCAACCCCGCCAAAACACACCGCACCCACAACTCAAAATCCTGCCCTCGCCGAAACTTCGCGTCATACCGCATCTCCCCCACCTCCCCCCCCCGCCGCCGAAACATCACCGCCGGATGGGCGATCGGATTCCGAAACAAAAATGCCGGCGCGATGTCCTCCGGCTCCGTCGGATATTTCACCACGCCCAGTGCCTTTCCCGCCTCATCCATCGTCTCCACAAATGACCCCAACACCGCCACGTCCGGCCGCGCGTCCAAAAACGCCACCTGCCGTGCCGCCCGCTCCGGCAAACACAAATCATCCGCATCAATCCGCGCCACAAACTCCCCCCGTACCATCTCCAACCCCACATTCAACGACCGCGTCAACTCCAGATTCTCCGAATTCCGATGCACCCGCACCCGCGCATCCTTAAACCCCCGCAAAACGTCCGCCGACCCATCCGTCGACGCATCATCAATCACCACCAACTCCAAATCTCCATACGTCTGCCCCAACACCGACTCCACCGTCGCCCCCACCGTCCCGGCGTGGTTATGCACAGGCAAAAGAAACGAAACCCGCGGACTCATACTTTGTGCCGCTCCAGCCATAACGCCAGAACCAACAAAATCCACGTCTGAGTATTCTGCCGTTCGACGGCAATCCTTGTCGCATCAAACGGCAGCAAATCAAACAACGGATGCGACCTCTCACACAACCGCGTCTGCACCAGCTCCCGCACCGCCGGCCGCGACAACCACTCCGCCACGGGCGCCCCAAACCCTTGCTTCCTGCGTTTCTTCACCCCTTCCGGCCACAGATGTCCAAACGCCTCGCGGAAAATCAGCTTATCCCCCGCCGCCCCGATCTTCATCTCCGCCGGCAGCGAAATCAAAAAACTCGCCAAATCCACGTCCAAAAACGGCGCCCGCAACTCCAGCCCATGCGCCATCGACGCCCGATCAATCTTCACCAGAATGTCGCCCGGCATGTAATCCCGTAAATCCATGCGCATCGCATCGTCAATCGTGTTCGTCTCCCCGGCAAACCTCTTCGGAGCGAACGGAGCTGTCAGAGCAAACTTTTCCAGCGTGGCATAAGAGAAAAACTGATTCTGCTTCATCCGCCGTTCACCGATCGATCCATCACCCGGCTTCAGCAATTCGCCATACCACGGGTACCCGCCCAGCAGCTCATCGCCGCCATCACCGGTCAGCACCACCTTCAAATGGTGCCGCGCCTGCCGCGAGATCAGCCATGTGGCGACGTTCGATGAATCCGCGAACGGCTCGTCATAAACATTCGCCATCTCATGGAGCAATTCAGCTATGCCTGCGTCCGTATCCTCCAGCACATGGTGACGCGTGCCGTATTTTGCAGCCACTTCGCGCGAATAGCCGCTCTCATCAGCGTCTCCACCTGCTCCGGCAAACCGGAACGAAAACGTCTGCAGGCCTTCTCCTCCTTTTAACCCAGCCGCATGAGCGACCACCGTCGACGAATCCAACCCGCCTGAAAGAAACGCTCCCACCGGGACATCCGCGACCAGCTGCCGCTTCACCGCCTGCTCAAACTTCTCGCGAAGTTCGCGAACGGCCGCCGTCGGGCTCACATCGGTGCGAGTAGAAGGCAGCCGCCAGTAATATTGATCGTCGCGAATCCGTCCATTTCCCCAGACCACGTACTGCGAACGCTCTATCGTCTGCACATTCTCATAAATCGTCCGCGTAGGATGGACATACAGGTATTGCAGATAGTGTGACAACGAAAGGCGATCCAGTTTCGGCTGCAACACCCCCGCCGCCAGGATCGCCTTGATCTCTGAGGCAAAGATCAACCCGCGCGCCCCGTCCTCCTCAAATGGCGCCCAGTACAACGGCTTTTCGCCAAACCGATCTCGCGCCAATAGCAGCGTCTGCTTCTCATCATCCCAAATGCCAAACGCAAACATCCCCGGCAGTTTCTCAAGAAACGCCGGCCCATCCCGGTGATACATCGCCAGCAGCAACTCCGTATCCGACGACGTCTTAAACGGATAGTCCGAATACTGTTCACGCAGCTCGCGAAACCCGTAGATCTCCCCATTAAACGTCACCGCGACACGAGGGTTCACCGCCGAGGCCATCGGCTGCGCGCCACCCGACAAATCCACAATCGCCAGCCGCGTGTGCCCCAGCGTCGCATTCTTAAACGACATGATCCCCGAAGCATCCGGCCCGCGATGATGCAACGCCTTCACCATCCGCCGCACGCGTTCGTCGCGCTCCGCTGGATTCCCGCCAACAATGCCCGCAATTCCGCACATCACCCACCCAATCCCATCTCGGCAAACACCCGCCGAAACCGCTCATGCCACGTATGCTCCCGCAGCGCCCGCTCCCGCCCCGCCCGTGCAATCGCCTCCCGCTTCGCCCCATGCTCCAGATAGTAATGCGCCTTCCGCACCAGATCCTCCCCATCGCGATACGTCTCTATCTCCTTCCCGATCACAAAAAAATTCCCCAACTCCTCCATATGCCCCGTCATATAAAACCCACCCGCCATCGGCACCTCAAAATCCCGCAACCGCAACTGCTCAATCTTCGTCCCGTCCTTCTGCGTATCACACAACGAAAACCCCAGGTTAATCTTCGATCGCGAATAGAGCGTGATCATCTCATCATCGCTCACCGGCACATGCCGCAGCTCCGCGGGAATCCCCTCAATAGCCTCAAACGTCTCCCGACTCATCGACGCCGCATGCGGCTTCACCCACCCATGCCCAAACACCTGCACGCTAATCCCGCTCTCCAGCAGCCGCCGAATCAACATCGGCCTCTCCCCATACGCCTGCCCCACAAATGTCACATCCAGATCCTTCACCACATCCCGAGGCACATAAATATTCGGATTCGCCGCCTCCTGACAATAAATCGGCTGCGCCCCCATCCTCCGGTAGTCCTCCATCCGAAACGCCTCCGGCACCAGACACCAGTCATACCGAGGCGAAATCTCCTTCACCAAATCCAACTGATAACTCCCATTGCAATACCAGTTCACCGCCTTCACCCCCAGAGCGCGAATCGCATCAATCGCCGAAGGTTCCACGCACGCGTCATAAAAATACGAAAAAAACAAATCAACCGGGCGTTCAGCATGCGCCGCCTTCACTTGCCGCAGCAACTCCGCCGAAACCCGCGGCCGGTTCTCCGCGATAAACGCCGCATGCCGCGGATTCGCGGGATCCAGGTTCCTAAACGTCTGCCTCAGATCAAACTGAAACTCGACCACCTCATGTCCAAGGTCCACCAGCGGCAGCAAAAGGTTATTCCGCCACACATTCGACTGCACATCCTTGAACCACGCATTCGGCGTCGTGTCCGAGGCATAAAAAATGCGCAACTTCTTCATCACACCTTCCGTGGCACCGCCTTTACAGGCGGTGAGTGAGCAGCACCGCCCTCCAGGCGGCGATGGCCGCAATCTTAATCCCACCCCCACGAAAACCCAAAACCACTCAAAACTTCGCCCCCGTCTACTCCGCCGCGATTTGCACCTTCCGCGACACCTCACCCCCCCACACCTCCAGCACATCCACCGTCCCCGCC
>JADMIO010806494.1_pt1 | contig 43809 bp, 43 predicted proteins | sample 8958161 | NCBI WGS metagenome assembly JADMIO01 (sample SAMN16585339, study PRJNA669376) | soil metagenome | isolation source: Crop rotation soil | place: USA: Cullars Rotation, Alabama | collected 2011
GCCGCGACTTCAAGTCACGTGAATTCCAAGCTTCGGATCCCACTGTGCTGGAAAGACCGAAGGCGTCTATCGCAACACCAAGTGGATCATGATGGTGCAAGCCTATGGCAAACGATAAGCCGGCGCCCGTCCTCGTCATTGCCGCGCACCCAGACGATGAGGTCCTGGGCTGTGGCGGCACGATCGCCCGCCTCGCCGCGGCTGGACACGACGTCTATATTTCGATTCTAGGGGAGGGGATCACTTCCCGTTACACGGAGCGCTCCGAGGCAGACAAAAAACTAATCGAAGCGCTGCACGAGCGAAGCCGCGAAGTCGGCCGCATCCTCGGGGCACGAGAAGTATTTCTGCATAGCCTGCCCGACAATCGTTTCGACACCGTGGCGATCCTCGATGTGGTCAAGATCATCGAACAGCATGTGCGGGAATTGCAGCCCGCGGTGGTTTACACGCAGCACGGCGGCGATTTGAATATCGACCACGTGGTGACTTATCGGGCGACGATGACGGCGACGCGGCCGATGCAGGGAGTTCCGGTGAAGGCGGTGTATGCGTATGAAGTCGCTTCATCGACGGAGTGGGCATTCCAGCGGTTCAGCCCGCCGTTTCATGCGGGACTCTTTGTCGATATTGGTGCGACGCTCGAACGGAAGATTACCGCCATGGAGCACTATGAAAGCGAGGCGCGTCCTTTTCCGCACCCGCGTTCGCCGGACGCTTTGCGCGCCATCGCTCGGCGGTGGGGTTCAGTCGTGGGTGTTGAAGCGGCAGAAGCTTTCGAAGTCATTCGCGAAATTCGATGAACGCATTTTCCATTCAGGGCCGGTCGATCGGGGCAGAGCAGCCTGTCTATTTCATCGCTGAGGTTTCGGCGAACCATCATCAGTCCTTCGACGAAGCGGTCAAAATCGTGCATGCGGCGAAAGCGGCGGGGGCGGATGCGGTGAAGCTTCAGACCTACACGGCCGATACGATCACGATCGATAGTCACCTCGAGCCGTTCCGCATTCGCGGCACGATTTGGGAAGGGCGGAATCTATATAGTCTCTATCAGGAGGCGTACACGCCTTGGGATTGGCAGCCGAAATTGATGAAGCTCGCTGGTGAACTCGGCATGCATTGCTTCTCGTCGCCCTTTGATTCGACCGCGGTCGACTTCCTCGAGACGACCGGCGTGCCAGCCTACAAGGTGGCTTCCTTCGAGTTGGTGGATTTGCCGCTGATCCGCAAAATGGCGGGCACGGGAAAGCCGATGATTATGTCCACCGGCATGGCCACGTTGGCGGAGATCGACGAGGCGGTGCAGACTGCGCGGCAGGCGGGTGCGACCCAGATTGCGCTGCTGAAGTGCACGAGCGGTTATCCCGCCGATCCGGCGGAGATGAACCTGCAAACGATCCCGCACCTTGCGCAGGCCTTCGATGTCGTGGCGGGTCTTTCCGATCACACGCTCGGGAGCGCCGTGCCCGTGGCCGCAGTGGCCGTGGGCGCGCGAATCATCGAGAAGCACATCACGCTCTCCCGCGCGACGCCCGGACCGGATAGCGCCTTTTCGCTCGAGCCGGAGGAGTTCAAGCGAATGGTCGACGACGTGCGTGTGGTCGAGCGGGCGCTCGGCTCGGTCTATTACGGTGTGAGCGCGCGCGAAGCCGAGAGCCGTGTGTTCCGCCGCTCGCTTTTCGTGGTGGCGGACGTGAAGGCGGGCGAGCCGTTCACTCGCGAGAATGTCCGGGCGATTCGGCCTGGCCACGGTTTGCACACCCGCCATCTCGAGGAGGTCATGTCGCACCGCGCTTCCCGGGATGTGGTGCGGGGGACGCCGCTGGAGTGGAGCCACATCGCCTGAGCGGAGAGCCACGCGAGACTTTTACCATGATCAACTACTGCACCCGTTGCGTGATGCCGGACACCCGGCCGGATTTGTTTCTGGACAGCGAAGGCGTCTGCAATGCCTGCCGCTCGTACGAGAACCGGAAGACCGTCGATTGGGATGCCCGCCGGAAGGAACTGGAGACGATCCTCGAGCGCTATCGCAATCGCGACGGCAGCAATTGGGACTGCATCGTTCCCGTCAGCGGTGGCAAGGACAGCACGTTCCAGGTGATCCGGATGTTGCAGCTTGGCCTCAATCCGCTGTGCGTTACGGCGACGACCTGCGATCTCTCCGAAGTCGGACGCGAAAATATCCAGAATCTCAAGGAGCTTGGCGTCGACTATGTGGAGTTCTCGCCCAATCCGATTACGCGCCGGAAGCTGAACCGCATTGGGCTGAGCCAGGTCGGTGACATTTCCTGGCCGGAGCATGTCAGCATTTTCACCATCCCGGTCCGGGCCGCGGTGGAATACAACGTGCCGCTATTGATTTGGGGAGAGAATCCACAGAATGAATTTGGGGGCCCAGCGGCAGCCAGCGAGCGCCATTATCTTGATCGCCGTTGGCTGGAGGAGTTTGGTGGGTTGTTAGGATTGCGCGTGTCCGACCTCGTCGGCATCGACGGACTGAAGGCGAAGGATGTCATCCCTTACACGTATCCGACGGACGAAGAGCTGAAGCGTGTCGGCGTGACTGGATTGTTTTTGGGACACTATCTGCCGTGGGATGGCTACTCGAACGCGTTGCTCGCGCAAGCGTACGGATTCAAATCCATCACCACGACCGTCGAAGGGTCGATCGTGAACTACGAGAATCTCGACAATCACCTCCACGGGATTCACGACTATTTCAAGTTCCTCAAATTCGGGTTTGGCCGCGCCACCGACCTGGCGTCGCTCCACACCCGTCGCGGGCGGATCACCCGGCAGGATGCGATGGATCTCGTCCGGCGGCACGACGGCAAGTTCCCGTGGACGTATCTCGGGAAATCGCTCGAGAAAATTCTCGAGCCCATGGATTGGACGGTCGACGACTTCTCGAAGATTTGCGATCGATTCACGAACAAGAAGCTGTTCAAGCGCGATGCCAAGGGCGAGTTGATCCGCGACAAGCGCGGCAATCTGGACAAGGTGAATTGGGATAATCAGAAGTGAGTTCGCGAGTCCTGATCGTGGACTATGGGATGGGCAATCTCGGGTCGTTGCGGCGGTCGCTCGAAGAGTGCGGGGCGAACGTCTCGATCTCGACTGACCCTGCGGACGTGAAAGCGTCGTCGCACCTCATTGTGCCTGGGGTGGGCGCGTTCCCGGATGCGATGCGCAATCTGCGGGAACGTGGCTGGGTACCGGAACTCGAACGGGCGGTGAAGGCCAACGTGCCGCTGCTCGGGATCTGTCTTGGGATGCAGTTGCTGGCGGAGAAAGGTTACGAAGTGGAAGAGACGATCGGATTGGGATTTGTGCCTGGGGTGGTGCGGCGCCTCGAGCCGGCGTCACGAGAGATCCGGCTTCCGCACGTGGGTTGGAACGAGGTGCATCAGGTGCGCGAGGAGACATTGTTTGCCGGGGTGAGGGACCGGACGGATTTCTATTTTGTGCATAGCTACCATTTTGTGACGACCCGGCCTGAGGATGTGCTCACGACGACGGACTATTGCGGAGGGTTCGTGTCGACCGTGCATTCGGGCACGGCGTTTGGGGTTCAGTTTCACCCGGAGAAAAGTTCGCGGGCGGGATTTCAGGTGCTGCGGAATTTCTTGAAGCTGTGAACCATTAGCAATGGCGATCAACGGACAGAAAGTGGTGGCGACGATCGAGGCGCGGATGACTTCCTCGCGGTTGCCCGGCAAGGTTTTGATGACCGCAGGTGGCCAGCCGCTGCTGGCGATTTTGATTGGGCGTCTGCGCAAGGTGCGCCGCGTTGATCAGATCGTGGTCGCGACGACGGTGAATGCGACTGACGATCCGATTGTGACAGTGGCCCAGGAAGCGGGCGCCGAAGTTTTTCGAGGAAGTGAGGAGGATGTGCTGCAACGCGTGACGGGGTGCTTGAAAGCAAATGCCGCGGATATTTGTGTCGAGATTACGGGCGATTGTCCGCTCCTCGATCCGAGGATCGTCGACGAGATGCTCGACGCTTACGAAGCAAATGCCGGGCGGCATTTTTATTTCAGCAATTCGGATCCTCATCGTTCTGTTCCGGCGGGGCTCGACGTACAGGTATTTCCGGCTTCGTCGCTCCACGAACTGGATCGTGAGACGACCGATCCGGAGGATCGTGAACATGTTTCGTACGGATTGTACCGCCCGGAAAGCGGTGATCGTTGGAAGCCGTTGTTTATCAAACACCCCGGAGCCGTCGGTGGTGAGGATTTGCTGGCGACCCTCGACTATCGGGAAGACTACGAGTTGATCCGCGCGCTGCACGAGGATGTGAGCCGGCAAGATCCCGATTACGGCGCGTCCGAGATCATCGATTGGATTCGGACACATCCGGAGTATCACGAGCCCTGCCGCCGCGTGCGCTCGGAGAGAAAATGAACGCGACTTTCCAAGTGGGAATCATGGGCGCTGGGCGAATCGCCCAAGGCTTCGATGAGCCGGGCAGCGAGCGGGTGCTGACGCTCGCTCACGCCGTGCGGAAGTCGCCACAGCTTCAATTGGCGGGATTTTACGATCGCGTGCCAGAGCGGGCGGAGAATGCCGAGCGCAAGTGGGCGTGTCCGCCGAGTGCGCGCGACCGCGAAGCCTGGCTGGATTCCGGTTGGGACATCGTGCTGATCGCCACGCCGGATGAGTGCCATGTCGACGATTTCGAGGACGTGCTGCGGCGCCGGCCGAAAGCGGTGATGGTCGAGAAGCCTTTGGCGCCGAGCGTGGCGGACACAAGGCGGTTGGTGACCCAGGCGCGTGAGCAATCGACCGCCGTGCTCGTCGATTTTCCGCGCCGGTGGCACCCGGGAGTGCGACACATCGGCGAGGCGCTGGCGACCGGTGAGTTCGGGACGATGCGGCGCATTTCGGCAAACATCTCCGGCGGGTTGCGGCATAATGGCGTGCACTTGCTGGACCTCATTGCGGCGTGGTGCCCGGCAATCGAGAGCGTGCGCTTGGTGGTGCAAGAGCAGGATGCGGCGTGGTTTGTTCTGGAGACCAAGCAAGGAGGGATCGACTTTCACTTTTCTCGATCCGTGCAGGCCGGGTGCTATGTTTGCGATCTGCGATTTGAAACGGAACACGCGCGGATCGAGTTTTGTGATTCTCCGGAAATCCTGCGCCTGTCCCGTCCCGCCGGTCATCCCAACTATCCCGGTTATCAGGCCCTCATTTGCGAGAGGACATGGCCGATGGAAGACGAACCGATTCTCGTGGGAATGCTCGCGCATTTGACCGAACTGATCGGCAATCCCGAGGCTGCCGATGCACAGGCGAAACTGGAAATCGAGCGCGAGGAATTCTTTGCGGAAGTGCTGCAACATTTTGACTCCTGAGCCATGAACAAACTAGCCATCCACGGCGGAAAGCCCGTTCGCGAAAAACTCTTCCCCGGCCACAACTTCATCGGTGAAGAGGAGAAGAAGGCGGTCATGGGTGTGCTCGATACCGGCGTCCTCTCGCAATTCATCGGCTGCTGGCATGAAGACTTTTTTGGAGGACCCAAGGTTCGTGAGTTTGAGAAGGCGTGGTCCGACTTCTTCGGCGTGCGCCACTCCGTTTCCGTCAACTCCAATACCTCCGGACTCGTGGCCGCGGTGGGCGCGGCGGAGGTGGGGCCTGGGGACGAGGTGATCGTGTCGCCATACACCATGGCGGCGTCGGCGACCGCGATCCTGGCCTATGGCGGGATTCCGGTTTTTGGCGACATTGAGCCGGAGACGTTCAATCTCGATCCGGCGAAGTTGCGGGAGAAGATCACGCCGCGCACGAAGGCCATCATGGTCGTGCACATCATGGGGCATCCGGCGGAGATGGATGAGATTCTCAAGATCGCGCGGGAGCACAAATTGGTGGTTATCGAAGACGCCGCGCAGGCGCCCGGCGCCTACTACAAAGGCCGCATGGTGGGGGGGCTCGGCGACATGACGATCTTCAGCCTCAACTACCACAAGCACATTCACACCGGGGAAGGCGGCGTGGTGACCACGAATGACGACTACTATGCGGAGCGTTTGCAGCTCATCCGCAATCACGGCGAAGCGGTGGTGCGCGAAAAGGGGACGAAGAACCTGGTCAATACTTTTGGGTTCAACCTGAGGCCGACGGAGATTTCCGCGGCGATCGGCACGGCGCAACTGGCCAAGTTGCCGCGCTTGCTGGAGCGTCGCATTGAGAACGCCAACTATCTCAACGAAAAGCTGGGGCAACTGCCCGGGATTCGTCCGCCCGTCGTCAAGGAAGGGTGCAAGCACGTGTACTACGTGCAGTCTTTTCTCTACGATGCCGCGGTGGTCGGCGTGTCGCGGGATCGCTTTGTGGATGCGGTGGCGGCGGAATTGCCGTTGCCGGAGGATCGGACGTGGCCGCTCATCTTCAGCGGGTTTTCCGATCCGCTCTACATGCTGCCGATGTATCAGGAGAAGATCGCCTGCGGTCCCAACGGATTCCCATTCACGGCGGCGGCGGAGCCAGTGAGTTACAGCGCCGGTTTGTGCCCGGTGACGGAATCATTGGAGAAGCAACTCATCGGAACCGAGTTCATGCGTCCGCCGTGCGACTTGCGCGACATGGCGGAAGTCGTGGCGGCCTTCACGAAGGTTTACGAAAACCGGCAGGAATTGCAGACGGCCCATTGATCCCTTCACGCACCATCGAGCGAGTGGTCCTGGCCGCGCATGACGCGGGCAGCGCGCGCGTGCTGTTTCCCGTCGCCGACGAGTTGAAGCGGCGTGGGGTCGACTCGCTCGCGATCATCGCCGGGCCGGCGGAAAAGATCTGGCGCGAAGAAGCCTCGCATCTCCCCGGACGCGTCGTTCCTGATGAGATTCCTGTGGACGTCCTCTGCCAACACCTCACCGACTGGGGCGCGAATGCGCTGCTTTCCGGAAGCGGAGGCTACACGCAGCTCGAGCATCATGCCCGCCTCGCGGCCCGGCAGCTGGGTTTGCCAGTGACCGCGGTCTTCGATTCATGGCTGCACTACGCGGAGCGATTCCAGCGCGAAGAGAATGGCGCGATCGTGGAGAGCCGTCCGGATCGAATTTGCGCGATCGATGAGTGGACGCGAGAAGGTGCAATCGCCGCAGGACTCGATCCCGCCTCCATTTTCGTGACCGGCCATCCTGATCTCGAAAAGACGGCGCGGCATTGCCGGGTGTCGTCCGAAGATGAGCGGCGCGAACTGCGGAAGTCCCTGGGGGTCGAAGGTGACGGGCTCCTCGTGGTGTTCTTCTCCGACCCGTTCTATGTCGGCCCCGACCTCGAATATTATAGTGGGCCGGGGGCGCTGATGTACCCGGACGGCCGTTCGCTCTATGGTTACACCGTGCGCGAGATCCTCCCGGTGGTCTTGCAGGAACTGGAGGCGGCCATGGTCGCGGCGGACACCTCGTGCGATCTCATTGTGCGCCCGCACCCATGGGAGCATGACGGGGCGTTGAGGGCGATTCTCGATGATGCCGATTTGCGAAGGGTGCGTGTTCGGTTGACGAGGGAGGCGCCGGTGGCCCAATGGATTCAATGTGCGGATGCGTTGATGGGGATGATGACCATCGCGCTGTTGCACGCGGCGCTGGCCGGCAAGCCGTCGGTCAGCGTGGAGATAGGGCTTCGCGAGAGCGGGCAGGAAGATCCGTGTGTCTCGAACATTCTCGGCTACACGCGCGGAGTCTTCGATCTGGAATCGCTGCGTGTGGTGTGTGGATCGATCGCGCGGCGCGAATGGGCCGAGTTGAAGACCACACCCAAATATATATTGCCGCTCGAAGGGGCCGCGGCTCGAGTGGCGGATGTTTTGTTAGGCAGTGTCCGGGAAGCCGGCGCTTTGCAGCCATGCTGAAAGTCCGAGTCATTCCCACGCTCCTGTGGAAAAATCACGGGCTCGTCAAAGGCACGGGCTTTGATAGCTGGCGGCGTGTCGGGACGATCATCCCAGCGGTCAAGGTCTACAATACCCGCGAAGTGGATGAGATGATTGTGGTGGACATCATGGCCACGCGCGAAGAGCGGGAGCCGGACTACGAGTCGGTCGAGGAATTCAGCCAGGAGTGCTTCGTCCCGCTGACTGTGGGCGGAGGAATTCGAAATTTGGAACAGATTCAACGGCTGTTGCGAGTCGGCGCGGACAAAGTGTCGATCGGCACGGCGGCCTATCACGACATGGAATTGGTGCGCCGGGCGGCAGATCGGTTTGGGTCGCAGTGCGTGGTGGTGAGCATCGATGCGCGGCGGAATGAAGACGGGACGCACGAGTGTTACAGCCATTCCGGAACCAAACCCACGGGGAAAGATCCGGTGGGCTGGGCGATCGAGATGGAGCGCGCCGGAGCGGGAGAGATCCTGCTGACCTCGATCGATCGTGACGGGATGATGAATGGGTACGACCTGGAATTGCTGGCGCGGGTGTCGGGTGCCGTGACGATTCCGGTGATCGCCTCGGGCGGCGCGGGAAACTATCAACACATGTTCGAGGCGCTGTCGCAGGGCAAAGCTTCGGCGGTGGCTGCGGCCAGTATTTTCCATTTCACGCAGCAGACTCCACTCGAAGCGAAGAAGCACCTGGCGTCGCGGGGCATTCCCGTCCGGCACGCCCTCTAACCCCGGCACTGTCCATGGCATCCTCCCTCTCGCACACGGCATTCCTTGCAGGTCCGCGCGTCTATCTTCGCGCATTGCTGGAGGGCGACGCGGATGGGCCGTATCCAAAGTGGTTCAACGATGCCGAGGTGTGCCGGGGCAATTCCCATCACGTGTTTCCCTACACGCGCGAAGGCGCGCTGGCCTATATCAGCCATGCAGGGCAGACGCGCGATTCGCTCATCCTCGCGGTGATCCTTCGAGAAGGTCATCGCCATATCGGCAACATTGCGCTCCAGGGCATTCATCCCGTGAACCGGTGCGCCGAGCTTTCGATCGTCATCGGGGAGCGCGACGTGTGGGGGGCCGGTTATGCGAACGAGGCGGCCAGCCTCATCGTGGCGCACGGCTTCACGGAATTGAATCTGGAGCGCATCGAGTGCGGCACGTTTGCCAGCAATGTCGCGATGCAAAAACTCGCCCTCAAGTTGGGCATGAAGGAGGAGGGGCGGCGGCGCCGCGCGATCTTCAAGAACGGCGGCTACGAGGACGTGGTTGAGTTTGGGCTCCTCCGAGATGAATTTGAGCGCACGAAGAAATCGCCGCGACCACGCTCGTCGCGCACCAAAGCCAAACGATGAACGACGCCAACTACGGAAAGCCGTTATTCAAGGGAGTGCAGTACTGCGTGCGGTGCTGCATGCCCGAGACCAACGAGGGAGTTTCCTTCGACGACATGGGCATTTGCACCGCCTGCATTTCGTCGGAGCACAAGATTCGCATCAACTGGGCCGCGCGAGAGAAGCAGCTTCGCGAAACGCTCGAGCACTACAAGAGTCTCAACAACGATTACGACTGCATCATCCCGATCAGCGGCGGCAAGGACAGCATCTTCCAGATCCACGTGCTCACGAAGGTGTACGGAATGCGTGCGCTGGCGGTGACCTTCAGCCACACGTGGTTTTCGGAGACGGGCAAACACAACCTCCAGACGTGCCTCGACAACTTCGATATCGATCACGTGATGTTTTCGCCGAGCAAGGTGCTCGTGAACAAACTCGCGCGACAGTCGCTGTTCAAGATCGGTGACGCCTGCTGGCATTGCCACTCGGGCGTCGGCGCCTTCCCGCTACAAATGGCCGTGAAGTACAAGGTGCCGCTGCTCATCTGGGGCGAGTCGAACGCCGAGAACTCCGGACGCGAGACGTATCGGAATCCCGTGATGAAATTCGATCGCGACTACTTCACCAAGGTTTCGGCGAAGCGTTATCCGGAGGAGATGGTGAACGACCAGATCAAGCTGCGCGATCTCTCCTGTTTCCGGCTTCCGTCGGTGGAAGAGATCGAGTCGCTGGGGATCGTTGGCATCCATCTCGGCGATTACATCTTCTGGGATGACGAGCGGCAGATGGAGTTTGTCCGCGATACCTACGGCTGGCGGGAGGACAAGATCGACGGTACTTACAAAGGGTACAAGAGCGTCGAGTGCCGCATGGCGGGCGTGCATGACTACACGAAGTTTTTGAAGCGTGGCTTTGGACGGGCGACCGATCATGCCAGCGCGGATGTGCGCGCCGGCTTGATGACGCGCGAGGAAGCGTTCGAGATGGCCAAGAAGTACGACTCCGAGCGTCCGCCATCGCTCGACTACTATCTTCAGATCACCGGGTTCACCGAAGAGGAGTTCAATGCCGTGATGGCGCAGCACCGGCGTGACCTCAAGATCGACCACCTCTCGGATGAGAAATTTACGGCGGCGATCGAAGAGTACCGCAAAGCCCATCCTGTTTCCTGATCTGAAGACCATTCCGAGATGAACCTCTGCCAGCTTACTGCGACTCAGATCATCGCTCATCTTCGCGCGCGCGACTTCAGCGCGGTGGAATTGACGCGGACCTGTCTTGATCAAATCACGCGGCTCAATCCGGCGATCCATGCGTGGATTCACATCGCCCCGGAAATCGCCCTGGCCCAGGCCGAGGCGGCCGATCGCGCCCTCGCGGAGGGGAAAGGCGGAGCGCTCTGCGGTGTGCTGGTGGGACTGAAAGATATTTTCAACACGACGGATATGCCCACGCAAATGGGCAGCCCGATCTGGGATGGGTTCACGCCGGGCAACGATGCGCGCGTGGTGCATTACCTGCGCCAGGCGGGTGCGATCTTTCCGGGTAAGACGGTGACGGCGGAATTCGCCGTGCATGCGCCGGGGCCGACGCGCAATCCGCACAACCTCGACCACATGCCGGGGACGTCTTCGAGCGGATCGGCGGCGGCGGTGGCGGCGGGAATGGTGGCGCTCGGCCTGGGCACCCAGACCGCAGGTTCGACCATCCGTCCTTCGAGCTACTGCGGCATCTATGGATTGAAGCCGTCCTTTGGATTGATCCCGCGCACGGGGATGCTCAAGACCACGGATTCGCTGGACACCGTCGGCCTGTTGGGGCGTTCGATTGATGATCTCGAATTGTTTCTCGAGATCGCTCGCGTGCATGGCATGGATTACCCGCTGAGTCACGAGGCGCTGAATGATCCCGTGCGCCGGAACAAGGGAAGCGGACCGTGGAGGGTTGGAGTGTTGCTGGATGGACCGAAGCGGGAATACTCCGAGGCGTACGCGCGGCAGGCTCTCGAGGAGTTTGCAAAACGTCTCGCGGGAATTCCCGAAGTGGTGGTCGAGCCGGCCACGCTGCCGGAGAGCTTTTCGCGCGCGCACGATATCCACACCACGATCTACGACCGGACGCTCGCGTACTACTTCCGGGATGAGTTCGAGGCGCACACACTCGTGAGCCCGATCATGTATGAGATCGTGCAGCGCGGCAATACGGTGACGCTCGATCAATACAAGATCGCGCTCGACGCCCAGGCGGCGATCACGCGCGAACTCGACGAGTTCCTGGTGAATAATCGCTTCGACATCATTCTCGATCTCTCCACCGGCGGAGAGGCTCCTTACGGACTCCAGTCCCACGATCGCCTCGATCACTGCCTCATCTGGACGCTGTGCGGAGTGCCAGCGGTGAATCTGCCGGTTTTTACCGGACCCAACGGTCTGCCCTTCGGTGCGCAGATATTCTCGCGCCGTTACAACGATTACCTGGTGTTGAATTTCGCGCGCCACCTGCGCGCACACGGCGTGATTCGGGATGGGGTGAATCCGACGCCGAGTCTCGCATTCGGCGCATCCTGATCGGGCCACGGATAACTCATGAAAGACACGACCAACTACGACAGCGAGTACGTCTGCTTTTGCAAGAACGTCACGCTGTGCGACGTGAAGAAGGCCTTCCTGGCGAATCGCAAGGTGACCTATGCGGATTTGCAGCGGGACCTCGAAGTGGGGCTGCAATGCGCGAGTTGCGAATACGAGGTCAAGGGAGCGCTCGATGATTATCGCGCGGAAGTGGGCATTGCATCGGAGGTGGATGACCGTCCGCTGCTGCTGACCAAGCGCAGTGCAGTGCAGAAGGCGAGAGCATTGATCGACACGGTGCTGGGCAAGGATACCCGCGGGATGAAGGCGGGACTGTTTGCCATCCGGCAGCCCGGGTTGGAATCGGCGTTGGTTTTATCGAATCTCGACTTTCCCGAATTGGAGAAAAATCCCAACGGACGCAAAGCTGCTTTCCGCGTGAAATTCGTGGACCAGACCGGGGAGGTGCGGGGCACATCGCCGCGACTGACGCTGCCCGCGCGCACCTCGCGTCAATACTCCCTGGCCGAACTGTTTCCCCAATTGCAGGGCGATCTCCTGGGCGCGATTTATGTGGAGTACGAGAAGCTGCATTTGACGGGCTCCCTGCGTCCCTATGCCGTGATGCTGGCCACCGGGCCAGAGCGTGCCGCGCAGTCCCGGTCTCACTATCACGACAAATACGCGACGTTTGCCGATCCGGGATATTTCCAAACGGCCTACCCCTGCTTTCCCGGGCAGACGTGCTGGATGGCCATCGTGAATTGCCAGGATCGCGAGTATGTGTCCGGGATGACGCTCAAGACGCCGGACACGCGTCACGAGACGCAGTTTCGCCTGGGGCCAATGGAGACCGTGTGGCGGCCCGTTCTCGGCTTTTTCCCCGAGGTGGATGCCGCCCGGCAACCACTCGATCCGGCCCTTTTCTTTCTCGATAACCCCCAGCACGTCATGGTCTGGTTTTTCTGGCAGTCCGACGTGCACCACACCTGGATTGCCAACCACCACTAGTCGCTCCTTTCGCGTATGTCATCCGCCGCTTCCCTGACCGCTGAACAACGTGAGCGCATCCATCGCGCCTGGGTGCCGTGTGCCTTTTTGCTCGTTCATAACGAAACCGTTTCGACGACGTTGCGCTTCACTCCGATGCAGGTGAGCCGCGATACCGGGGTCACCTATCGCCCGAGCTTCCGGGTCTATGAAAGTGATCCCAATGAAGCGGCTTGGGAAAAGGTCGGCCCGTCCATGCCGCTGGAATCGGTCTGGTCATTGACCAGTGCGGAGATCGCCCAGGGCATGGGGAAGAAAACCCTCTTCCACTACGGAGAGGACCATCACGTCGTCGAGCAACGCGAACCGGTCGATTCCATCAATACACTCGTGACCTACGTTCACTATCATTCCACCGACGGATCGATGATGGGATACATCGGCGCATTCCAGATTTTCGGCGCGCCGGTGAAGATGCTGAAAGGGGATTACTACTACGACAACTTCCCAGGGGTGCAGTTGGACGACGATTTCAGCCTAAAGATTTTTAGTGTGAATCCGTTCACGCGTCCCTCGCCGTATTCCATCATCCTCGTCGACCGGAATGGCCGCCAGATCGAGACGCCGATGATGCAGATCAACGGGAAGTCCGCGAAGGAATGGTCCTCGCGAAGCCTTGATTTGCGCGGTTTCGAAAGCCCCTTCGGGGTCATCGTGAAAAGCGTGCTCAAAGTGAGCAGCTTCTACGCGACGGTGAACTCCAGCAACAAGATGGTCGGCATCGAGCATGGGCATCCGTTCCTGTCCTATGTTCTCAATCACGGGGCCTCGCGCCGGGGTGGGGTCAGGTCCGCCATGGCCCGGATGCTCCGTGGCAAATGATGAGTGATTCAACGAAGTCGACGCGAACGATTCGCCCCCAGCCTTCGTCTCCTTGAATATTGTTGGCATCATTTCCGCACGCGGCGGATCGAAGGGCATCCCGCGCAAGAACGTCCTGCCCGTTGCGGGCAAACCGCTGATTGCCTGGACGATCGCCGCCGCGCTGGGCAGCCGCAAGCTGAGCCGGCTCCTTATTTCCACCGACGACTCCGAGATTTCCGAGGTGGCGCGGGCGCATGGTGCTGAAGTGCCGTTCCTGCGTCCTGCCGAGTTGGCGCGCGACGAGTCGCCGGTCATTGACGCGGTCGAGCACGCGTTGCGCTGGGTCGAGAAGGAGAACGGCGAGATGCCCGAATACGTTCTGCTGCTGCAGCCGACCAGCCCTTTGCGCACCACCGTGGACATCGATGGCGCCATCGATCTCGCCTACTCGCGCAACGCGGATGCGGTGCTGAGTGTCTGTGAGGCATCGCCGCATCCTTATCTCGCGCGGAAGATCGATCGGGATGGAACGATGGGCGATTTCATCGATCTGCCGACCCGGCCCGTGCGCCGGCAGGAATATCCAGCGGCCTATGTGCTGAACGGGGCGATTTACGTGAACCGCGTCACTTCGCTGCTGACCACGCGCAGCTTTCAGCCGCCGGGCGCGCTGGCTTACATCATGCCGGTGGAGCGCTCGTGCGACATCGATACCGCGGTCGACATGCAAATCGCGGAACTGCTTTTGAAAAATGCCGGTCATTGATATCGCCGGCCGAAAAATCGGCGCAGGTTTTCCGTGCTTCGTCATTGCGGAAGCCGGCGTGAATCACAACGGCAGCCTCGAGCTCGCGCACCGGCTGGTCGATGCCGCGGTGGAGGCGGACGCGGATGCGGTGAAGTTTCAGACGTTCTCGGCCGAAGACCTGGTGACCGAGGATGCCGCAAAGGCGGATTACCAGGAGCGGGCGCTCGGCACGTCGGAGTCGCAATTTGAGATGCTCAAGCGGCTCGAATTGACGAAGGACGATCATTTCACCATCGCCGACTACGCACGGAAGAAGGGGATCCTTTTCCTCTCCACTCCGTTCGACGAAGGCAGTGTGGGGTTGCTCGAGGAAATGAACGTGGCGGCGTTTAAGATCTCGTCGGGCGATCTCACCAATCTGCCGTTTCTGGAGTATATCGCGCGCAAGGGGCGTCCGATGATTGTGTCCACCGGCATGGCTAACATGGAGGAAGTCGCGGAGGCGGTGGAAGCGATTCAGCGTGCCGGCTCACCTCCGCTCGCTTTGTTGCATTGCGTGAGTTGCTATCCGGCGGAAGCGGAGACGGTCAATTTGCGTGCGATGCAAACCATGGCTTCGCAGTTCAAACTGCCTGTTGGATTTTCCGACCACACCCTCGGGATCGAGATCGCGGTGGCTTCCGTGGCGGCGGGCGCCTGCATCCTGGAGAAACATCTGACGCTCGATTGCGCGATGCCGGGACCGGACCATCAGGCATCCCTGGACCCCGCGGCGTTTCGGGCGTTGATGAAGAGCATTCGCCTGGTCGAGACCGCTCTTGGTGATGGCCGAAAGCAGCCTCTGCCGGAAGAAGCCAATACCGCCGCCGTGGCGCGCAAGAGCGTGGTAGCCGCGCGTGCGATCGCCGCGGGTGAATCGCTGACGGAAGCCGCCCTGGCCATCAAACGGCCGGGACACGGATTTCCGCCGGCGAAGCGGGCCGCATTGATTGGTCGCACGGCGCGCGTATCCATTCCCGCCGGGACGGTGCTTACTGCGGAGATGCTATCGTGAGGACGATCGCTGCTGTCACCGTCGGCCGCTCCGACTACGGGATCTACCGCTCGATTCTTAAACAGATCGCGGCTGAACCTGAGCTGCGTTTGCAAGTCATCGTATCCGGCATGCACCTCGCGCCGGAATTCGGTTACACCGTCGAGATGATCGAGAAGGATGGGTTTCCGATCAGCGACCGCGTCGAGACGTTGCTCGCCTCGGACACGCCGGAGAGTGTCGGGAAATCCATGGCCCTCGGCGTCGCTGGATTCTCGCAGGTCTTCGCACGTTCGCGGCCGGATATCGTTCTCGTGTTAGGCGATCGCTTTGACATGTATCCCGCGGCCCTCGCTGCACTTCCGTTTCGCATTCCGGTGGCGCACATCCACGGCGGAGAGGTGAGCTTCGGAGCCATCGACGACGCCTTGCGGCACTCGATCACCAAACTGAGCCATTTGCATTTCGTCTCCACGGAGGAGTATGGCCGGCGCGTGATGCAAATGGGTGAGGAGCCGTGGCGGGTCATGGTGAGTGGGGCTCCGGCGCTCGATGGTCTGGCTTCCGGTGCGCGCCTGTCGCGCGCCGACTTGGAGAAACGCTTTGGCCTGCGGCTGGATCAGGCGCCTTTGCTCGTCACGTTTCATCCCGTTACACTTCGTAACGAGCCGATCGAAGGGCAGGTTTCCGAATTGCTGGCGGCGATCGAGGCGAGCGGCGAACCCGCGATCTTCACGGCGCCTAATGCGGACACCGGCGGACGCCAGGCGCGCGCGATGATCGAGAGATATGTGAGCGGCTCTTCCCGGGCGTGGTTCGTCGAGAACTTTGGGCAGGAGGGCTACTTCGGCATCATGCAGGAGGCTCGGGCGATGGTCGGCAATTCTTCCAGCGGGATCATCGAGGCGGCGTCGTTTCACCTGCCGGTGGTCAATATCGGAGAGCGCCAGGAGGGCCGGCATCGCGCGGGCAACGTGATCGATGTCGACTACTCGCGCAAAGCGATCCTCGACGGGTTGCAACGCGCCTTGAGCCCCGAGTTCCGCGCGAAGGTGCAGGCGATTCGCAATCCCTATCAATCAGCGGACAAGAGCGCGGCGCAAATCATTGCTGGCCGGTTGAAGTCGGTAGCGCTCGATGACCGTCTGCTGACGAAGCGGTTCCACGATTTGAATCCGGTTTCGAGCGCCGCTTCGTCGCGCTGAAGTAACGATCATCGTTCCATGCCCACGATCGCTGGTCTCAAGTATCATCTTGGCGAGATCTACTGCCATGGCATGCATCACCTGCGGTCGCGGACGATGCAGATGATCAACAAGCTGCCCAATCGACCCAACGTAGAATTGGGTGGACGCGTTTCATTGCGTGCGAAGCTGGAGGGCTGCCGGAAGAACATGCGCGTTCACCGCGGAGCGTTGGTGCGCGAACAGGCGTGGCTGAACTGCATGGACAAAGGGTCCTTCATCGAAATTGGCGAGCGGACTTTGATCATGCCTTTCGCGAAGCTCGTGGCTGGGCTCGATGGATTTCTGAAGATCGGCAAAAATTGCACGATCCATTCCTTCAACGCGCTCTACGGATACACGGGTGGTTTGCACATCGGGGACAATGTGCGCATCGGCACGAACGTGAGCATGATCAGCGCGAACCATGGATTCGAGGATGTCACGAAGAGTCCGAACGATCAGGGCGGCAGCAGCAAAGGGATCATCATCCATGACAACGTGTGGGTGGGCGCCGGTGTGATCATCCTCGATGGGGTTGAAATCGGAGCGAACGCCGTGCTGGGAGCGGGGGCCGTCGTGACGAAGAGCATGCCTGAGGATAGCGTGTGTGTTGGAGTGCCGGCGGTCGCGGTGCGCAAGCGTGGCGAGAAACTCGTGAAAGACCCGACAACGTGAGTCACGCGAAGTGTGTCATTCTCGGAGGCGGCGGGCACGCGCGCGTCGTGATCGAATGTGTGCGTCTCGCGGGTGAAGCGCAGCCGGTGGCGATTGTCGATGCCGATGCGCAACGCTGGGGATCGTCGCTGGACGACGTGCCGATCCGTGGTGGGGACGATCGGCTGGCGGGATTGCGGGATGAAGGTGTGCAGCACTTTCTCGTGGGAGTCGGCACCGGGCCGCGGGCGCGGCTGTTTGCGCTTGGCCGTGAGAATGGATTGCAGCCGATGAATGCCTTGCATCCGCGTGCGGTGATTTCGCCGAGGGCGACGCTTGGCGCGGGGGTGCAGATTTTCGCCGCGGCGGTCGTCAATCCGGGAGCGCGCCTGGGGGAGAACGTGATCGTGAATACCGGCGCCATCGTGGAGCACGACTGCGTGATCGGAGATCACGTTCACGTCTCCATCGGCGCCCTGCTCGCGGGTGGAGTGACCGTGGAGGACGGCGCTTTCATCGGCGCGGGGAGCACCATTCGCCAGGGACTTCGCATCGGCGCCGGAGCTATCGTTGGCGCCGGCGCGGTAGTGGTGAAGGATGTGGCGCCGAAGGCCACCGTGGTAGGAGTGCCCGCGCGTCCGATTCGTTAATCAATCATGCCTCTTCGCATCATTGCCCGCCTGGACATCAAGGCGCCGAACCTCGTGAAGGGCGTCCGCCTCGAAGGGTTGCGTGTGCTTGGCAAGCCCGCGGAATTTGCGGAACGCTATTTCGAGGCGGGGATCGACGAACTTTACTACCAGGACATTGTGGCGAGCTTGTACGGCCGGAATAGTATCCTCGACCTGGTCTGCGAAGCGGCAGAGCACATCTTCGTGCCGCTCACCGTGGGCGGCGGGCTGCGGTCGGTCGACGATATCCGGGCTGCGCTGCGAGCGGGGGCCGACAAGATTTGTCTCAATACCGCTGCGGTGCGTCGCCCGGAATTGATTGCCGAGGCGGGCCGGATCTTTGGGCGCCAGTGCGTCGTCGTGGCGGTGGAAGCCATTCGGCAGCCGGACAAGCGTTGGAAGGCGTTTACCGATCACGGCCGCGAGCACACCGGGTGGGATGCGTGCGATTGGGCCCGGAAAGCGGTGGACTTGGGAGCCGGCGAGGTGCTCCTCACCTCCGTGGATCGCGAAGGGACGCAGAAAGGATTCGACCTTGATTTGATTGCGGCGATTGCGCCGACGATTGGTGTGCCTTTGGTGGTCCACGGCGGCGCCGGCTCCGAGAAGGACGTGGTGGAAGTCGCGAAGCTGGGCGTGGATGGTGTCGTGCTGGCCTCCGTGTTGCACTACGGGAAAGTTCAAATTGCCTCGCTCAAGGAGAGCCTCGCGACGGCGGGAATCGAGGTGCGCGCATGAATCCCAAGGTGACCATCGTGGATTACGGCGCGGGCAATTTGCACAGCGTGGCGAAGGCTTTCTCGCGCGTCGGCGCGGAGGTGGTTTTGGCGGATGCGCCCGCGGTGATTGAGTCGGCGACGCACCTGGTCCTGCCGGGGGTCGGAGCCTTCGGCGAAGGAATGGCTGAATTGGAGCGTCGTGGACTGATCGAACCTTTACGCGCCCACGCCGCCGCCGGGCGTCCGCTGCTGGGCATTTGCCTGGGTGCGCAGTTGCTCATGGATGGCAGCGAAGAATTTGGCTCTCATGCCGGCCTTGGACTGATCCCGGGCAATGTCCGGGTTCTTCCCGAGGGATGCGGCAAGATTCCGCATGTCGGATGGGCGCGCCTCGACGCGCCGGCGGAGAGCACCTGGAAGGACTCGCTGCTGGACGGCACCCCGCTGCGGACGTGGACGTATTTTGTGCATTCGCTCCAGTGCCATCCTGTGCAGGCGGCGCACCGCCTCGCCCTCGCGTCTTATGGAGGGCAGGAACTGACCGCGGCGGTGCGCTACGGTTCGGTGTGCGGCGTTCAATTTCATCCGGAAAAAAGCGGGCTGGCGGGACTCGCCATGCTCCGGCGCTTTCTCGAAATTTGATCTTCCGCGCCCTGAGGTGGCGTTTGCCATCCAGCGCTCATGCCCGCACAGTAAGCGCCCCGCTTTTTTCCGATCGCTCCCTTTCATGAAACCGATTCCGTTCCCGAAATTCCAACTGCCCGAGATGCAGGTGCAGAAAAAGTACTCGCTCCCGGAGACCGTTCGCTACTGCAAGCGTTGCGTGATTTCCAATCAGCGTCCGCGCATTACGTTTGACGAGGAAGGGGTTTGCTCCGCGTGCCGGTTTGCGGAGCTAAAGGCCAGCGGCATCGATTGGGAGAAGCGAGACGAGGAACTGCGCGCGACTTGCGACCGGTTTCGCCGCACGGACGGGCGGTTCGACGTGCTCGTGCCGAGCAGCGGCGGCAAGGACAGCAGCTACACCGCGCACGTGCTCAAACACAAATACGGCATGCATCCGCTGACCGTGACGTGGGCGCCGCACTGGTATAGCGAGGTCGGACGCCGGAATTTCGAATCGCTGGTGCATGCCGGGCTAGACAACGTGTGCTTCACACCGAACGGCGAAGCGCACCGGATCATGACCCGGCTCGCCTTCATCAATCTCGGCGATCCGTTCCAACCGTTCATTTACGGGCAGAAAAACTTCCCGCTCAAAACGGCGGTGCTCTACGACATCCCGCTCATCATGTTCGGAGAGAACGGCGAGGTGGAGTACGGCGGCGACATGAAAAATGCGTTCAAGGCGACGCATGATACGAGCGACGATATGGTGCGCCACTATTTCTCCGGCATCAGCCCCGAGCAGTGGGTGGAGTACGGGGTGAGCGAGCATGATTTGCAGGTCTACCTGGGGCCCAAGCAGGAAGCCATCCGGCGGGTCGGCGTGGAGTGCCACTTCATGGGCTACTACCACCGCTGGATTCCGCAGGAGCTCTATTACTACGCGTCGGAGCACACGGGCTTTCAGCCCAATCCCAATGGGCGCTCCGAAGGCACGTATTCGAAATACGCCAGCCTGGACGATCGTCTCGACGGCTTTCACTACTATCTGGCTTACATCAAGTTTGGGATCGGCCGGTGCACGTCGGACGCCGCTCACGAGATTCGCGACGGCCATATCACGCGGGACGAAGGGGTGGCCTTGGTGAAGAAATTCGACGGCGAGTTTCCGCGCGCGCACTACCAGGATTTCCTCGACTACACCGGGCTGACCGACGAGGAGTTCAACCAGGTGATCGATAACTTCCGCAGTCCGCATCTGTGGGACAAGCAGGGTGACCAGTGGGAGTTGCGGTACGCTGTCTGGAAGTAATTTTCTTCTCCTTGTAGATCGATGAATCCTCCGACGGGCTATCCTGCTCCCCGCGTCGATGTCGCTTCCAGCGTCGGCATGGCCGACGTGGTGACGCGTCCGCGACTGGTGCGGGATCTGCAACGCCTTGGTCTGGGCGCCGGCGATACGGTCTGTGTTCACTCCGCCTATGGCAAAGTCGGCTATGTGGTGGGAGGTCCGCGGACGGTTCTCGATGCGTTGTTCGAAGCTGTCGGTCCCGCAGGGACGGTGATGATGCCCACCTTCACCGGAGATCTGTCCGATCCGGCCGACTGGAAATATCCCGCGATTCCCGCGGAGATGATCGAGGAAGTTCGCGGCTCCATGCCAGGCTATCATCCTCAGCGCTCTCCCGCGCGGCAGATGGGCGTACTCGCGGAGCTGTTACGGCATTGCCCCGGCAGCGTGCGGAGTCCGCATCCGCAGTCGTCGTTTACCGCCGTTGGCGCTCGCGCGACGGAATTGTGCACCGAGCATCCGATCGACTTCCGATTTGGTCCGGCGTCGCCGCTGGGGAGCCTGGTCAAGCTCGGCGCGAAAGTGCTGATGCTCGGCGCACCCTGGAACACGGCGTCCGTGTTCTATCTTGCGGAGTTCGAGCTTCGAGATCGTGTCGAGTGCCGCATGGCTTCGCCGGTGGAAACCAGTGAAGGCGTGATTTGGCGTGAATACCGGGACCTCGTTTATCACCAGCGGGGACACGAAGCCGTTGTGCACCTGCTCGAGCATGGGCTGGCCTCGCGCGGCACCGTTGGCTGTGCAGACTCGGTCCTATTCGACGCGGCGCGCGGCGTCCCGGAAACACTCACCTGGTTGAGACAATGTTAGTCAAAGATTCCGTTCGCGAGCTGGCCTTGCATACCGGCGCGAGCCTGCAGCAGGCGATGGAGATTCTTGATCGCACCGCCCGCGGAGTCGTCCTGGCGGTGGACGACGAGTTCCGCCTGCAAAGTACGATTACCGATGGCGATATTCGCCGCGGTCTTCTGGCTGGGCTGCCGCTGTCCGCTCCCTTGAGCGAAATTCTGCGGCGCAAGATGACCTCGGAATATGCGACGCCGATGACGGTGAGGCAGGATACCGCACCGGAGGACATCCTTCGGATCATGGAAGAGCGCAGCGTGCGGCACATGCCCGTCGTAGACGACGAGGGGCATGTCGTCGACCTGGTCACGGCGAGCCAATTGGTTCCACGCGAAGTGATTTCGCAAGCGGTGATCATGGCGGGAGGATTTGGCAAACGCCTCCATCCGCTTACGGAGCACACGCCCAAGCCGATGCTCCCGGTCGGCGATCGCCCCTTGCTCGAGCGCACCATCGAGCAACTCCGGCGGGCGGGTATCCGCCGGGTGAACGTGACGACGCATTATCTGCCGGAGCGCATCACGGAACATTTCGGCGATGGAGCGGACTTTGGCGTGGAACTGAAGTACGTCAGCGAAGACACGCCCCTTGGAACGGCGGGCGCACTCAGCCTGATGGAGGCTCCGAGAGATCCGGTACTCGTCATCAACGGAGACGTGCTGACTCGCGTCGATTACCAAACGATGCTCGAGTACCATCGTGAACATCGCGCGGACCTGACCGTCGCGGTGAGGCGGCTCGGCATCGAAGTGCCCTACGGGGTCATCGAGTGCGAAGGTCCAAACGTCGTCTCGGTGAAAGAGAAGCCGACCGTCAATTTTCTGGTCAACGCCGGCATCTATCTGCTCGAGCCCGCCGTCTACGCTTACATCGAGAACGGCCAGCACTGCGATATGCCGGATTTGATTCAGCGCCTCGTGAGTGCGGGCCGCACCGTTTGCAGTTTTCTCGTTCATGAATACTGGCTCGATATTGGCAAACACGACGACTACCTGCGCGCCCAACAGGACATCCAACGGGAGGAATTCTCATGAGTAACTGGTCCGGCAGGAAGGTGCTCGTCACCGGCGGGGGCGGCTTTATCGGCAGCCATCTCGTCGAGAAACTCGTCGAGCTCGGCGCGAAGACGCGGGCGCTGGTGCATTACAATGCGCGCGGAAGCTGGGGATGGCTGGATCAATCGCCGCGGGTTGGCGAGGTCGAGGTGATTGCCGGAGACATCTGCGACGCGGAAAGTGTCGCCGGCGCGACCAAGGACGTGGAAGTGGTCTTCCATCTCGCAGCGCTGATTGCCATTCCGTATTCGTACACGGCGCCGGAGTCGTACGTGCGGACGAATATTACCGGGACTTTGAATGCGCTCCAGGCGGCCCGCCGGATGGGGGTGAAGCGATTCCTGCATACCTCGACGAGCGAGGTGTACGGCACGGCGCGGCAGGTGCCGATCTCGGAGGATCATCCGCTGCAAGGGCAGTCCCCGTACTCCGCGAGCAAGATCGGCGCAGACAAGATCGTGGAATCTTTCCACACGTCCTTCGATGTGCCGGCGGTGACGGTCCGTCCGTTCAATACCTTCGGCCCGCGGCAGTCGGCGCGTGCGGTCATTCCGACGATCATCACGCAACTCCTGGCGGGGGCGAAGAAGATCAAGCTGGGCAGCCTTCATCCCACACGCGATCTCAATTTCGTGACGAACACGGTGGAGGGATACATCGCCGCGGCGGAGAAGCCGGAGGCGATCGGGCAGACGATCAATCTTGGTTCCAATCGCGAGATCACCATCGGCGATCTCGCGCAGTTGATCATTCGGACCGTCGGGGTATCCGCGGAGATCGAGAGCGACACGGCGCGCATCCGCCCGGCGAATAGCGAGGTCGAGCGCCTGCTGGCGGACAACACCCGCGCGAAACAACTTCTCGGATGGGAGCCGCGCGTTTCGCTCGAGGAGGGATTGCGGCAGACCATCGAATGGCTGCGCCAGAATCAGCATTGGTATCGTGCCGGCATCTATGCCCAGTAGTATCGCTTCCACACCGGTGCAGGAGATGATCCCGCTGTGCGTGCCGGAGATTCGCGGCAACGAATGGCAGTACATCAAGGACTGCCTCGACACGGGCTGGATTTCTTCGGTCGGCAGCTACGTCGACCGCTTCGAGCGCATGATGGCGGAGCGTGTGGGCACGGCGCATGCCGTGGCGACGGTCAACGGCACGGCGGCGCTGCACATTGCGCTGCAACTCGCGGGCGTGGAGCGCGACGATGAAGTGGTCGTCTCGTCGCTGACGTTCATCGCCCCAGGAAATGCGATTCGTTATCTGGGGGCGTGGCCGGTGTTCGTCGATGCCGAGCCGGACTATTGGCAATGGGACACGAATCGAGTGCGCCGGTTTCTCGAAGAGGAATGCGACTTCGCGAACGGCGAACTGCGCAACAAGATGAGTGGGCGCCGCGTGAAGGCGCTGTTGCCGGTGCACGTGCTCGGGCATCCGGTGGATCTCGCGCCATTGCTGGATCTCGCGCGCAAGTTCGGCCTGCGCGTGATTGAGGATGCCACGGAAAGTCTCGGCGCGAGCTATCGCGACCGGACGGTCGGGCATCTTGGCGACGTCGCATGTTTCAGCTTCAATGGGAACAAGCTGCTGACGACGGGCGGCGGGGGAATGATTGCGACCGACGATGCCGCGTGGGCGCGGCGCGCCAAGTACCTGACGACACAGGCGAAGGACGATCCGGTGGAGTATGTGCATCACGAGATCGGCTACAACTATCGGCTGACCAATGTCCTGGCGGCGCTGGGGTGTGCGCAGATGGAGTTGCTCGACGAGTATGTCGCGGCCAAGCGGCGTATCGCCGCGCGCTATGGTGAGGCGCTGTCGAACGTGCCGGGGGTGACGGTGATGAAGGAAGCGCCGTGGGCTTCGGCCAGCTTTTGGATGTACACCGTCCTCATTGACGAAGCGCGCTTCGGATGTTCGTCGCGCCAACTGCTGGCGGAGTTGCAAAAGCGAAACATCCAAACGCGTCCGCTGTGGCAGCCATTGCATCAGTCGCCCGCGCATAGGGGAATGCAGTTCCTGGAGACGGGCGTGTCCGACCGGCTGTACCGCGACGCGCTCAGCCTGCCCTGCTCCGTGGGCTTGCAGCCGGAGCAACAGGAGCGCGTGATCGAAGCGCTCATGGGAATTCAGAAGGGCGCAATCGTCGCCTGAGGCGACAATCTTCGATGCCATTTCGAACGCTGGATAACATTCGGAAAAACGTTGGCCGCTGGTGGCCGCTGGGGCGGAAGCGTTCCCGCTTTGAGCGGTTGACCGACCAGTTCATCCGGAGATTGAAGCGGTGGCCGCGGCCTCCATCCGGAGTGATGGGCAGCCGCGCGAAAATCGGCGTGCTCGTTCTGCCCTGGCTCGAGACGGCGGTGCCGTTCTTCAGCATGGAATGCGCGTTGAACCTGGCGAAGGACGCGGATGTCACGCTGATCTGGGACCCGTGCAACATCCGCTTCAACACGGCGCGCGGGCACGAGACGCAGAGCCTGACCCGCTGCCTCACGCAGATGAAGAAGTGGCTGCCGGTGATCAATCCCGCGGACTTCCGCGGCATCGGCAGTATTGATCGGGAGTTCCTCCAGACCGTCGTGTATGAGAATGCGGTGGGGCGGACGCTCGGCGAGCAGAAGGCCGTCGAACTTTCGGAGCGGCACACGGCTTCCCTGGACGAGATGGCGCAGCACGCAGGACGCATCCGGACGCTTCTTCAGACCCACCGGTTTGACTGGATCTTCGTGCCCGGCGGGGTGTGGGGAGTGAGCAGCATCTACGATCACATTGCGGCGGAGTTGGGGATTTCATTCACGACCTTCGATAGTGGCGAAGGCATCATCTTCATCTCCCACGATGGCGCAGCGGCACACTATGCAGACATGCCGCCGGCATTTCAGGAGGTGATCCATCGAGCGAAGAACGACGAGGCACGTCGCGAAAAGATGCGGGCGGCGGCGCACGCGGTGATCGAGACGCGCAAGCAGGGGACGGATCAATATCGCCTTCAGCCCAAGCTGGCCGGCGAGGCGATGACCGAGTCGTGGGACATCCTGTTGCCGCTCAACTATCGCTCGGACAGCGCGGCGATGTGCCGGCAGCGGCTGTTTGCCTCGGTGAAAGACTGGTTGGAAAAAGTGTTGGAGTGGGCGCGCAACCAGCCAGAGGTCACGATCGCCATCCGGCAACATCCTTGCGAGAAAATCGAAGAGTTCCGAGGGAGCGATCGCTGGCAGGAGATGATCGACAGCTTTGGGTTGGGGAATCGATGCCGGTTCATTGCGGCGGAGGACCCGATCAACACCTACGATCTCCTGCCGAGGACGCGTGTGGTGCTGCCTTGCACTTCGCGTGTTGGGATTGAGGCGGCGATTTTCGAGAAGCCTGTGATTCTTGGCTGGGATTCGTATTACGAGGATTGCGGCTTCGCTTGGAATGCGCGCTCGATCGATGAATATTTCGATCTGATCTCGCAGGCGTTGCGGGGCGAGTTGGTGGTTTCGCCCAAGGCCAAGGAGTTGGCCGAGATTACCTATTACGTTGCGGAAAAATGCTTCGGGGTGGAGACGGTCTTCACACCGGTGCCGGTGGACTTCAAGAAGTGGGTGGAGATTCCGCCGGATGAACTTTGGAGCAAGCCGGAGACGAAGCTTCTACGCGAGACGCTGTTGACTCGTCAGCCGATGGCGGTCCTGAGGGATCGTGCCTTAATGGCACCGAATCATTAAATGGGATTGTTTTTTCGCGCTTACCATTCGTGGATGCGCCGCCGCGTGGTGCGCAATATGGCGGCAGCATGGCGGCGCGCGCATGTCGGGCCATCCTCATACATCGATGAAACCGTGCAAGTGCTGGGATGGAAGCAGGTGCGTGTAGGTCATCACACCGTGATTAGCGAAGGCACGTGGCTGAACGTGAATGATCGGGATGTCGATGGGCCGGTGATCGAGATCGGGAACAATTGCTTCATTGGGCGCCGGAATTTTTTCAGCTCGGGAGGGGCGATTAAAATCGGTGACTACTGCTTCACGGGTGTGAATTGCAATTTTCTCGGGGCTGATCACCAGCACGATTCGCCGTTCGTGCCCTACATCGCGAGCGGGACAACAAATGAGGATTCGATCGAGTTGGGGCCGAATTGCTGGTTGGGGGCGGCGGTGACGGTGTTGAAGGGAGTGAAGATCGGCTACGGCTCAATTATTGGCGCGGGTTCGATTGTCACGCGCGACGTGCCACCGTTCAGCATGGTTGTCGGGAATCCTGGTCGAGTGATTCGCCGCTACAACGCGGGGCGGAAGGAGTGGGTGAATGTGACCGACGGTGCAGCGGGTGTGAATGGAACGCTTCCGGACGAAGCCGCTTATCTCGAGGCGCTGCGGGCCAGCCACCCCGCGCTCAAGATCCCGGTGATCGCGAGCGGCCACGCTTTCGGAGATATTTGATGCGAGACACGGTGTTAGTTACGGGAGCGCTGGGATTCCTTGGCCGGGCCATCTGCCGCTTTTTTGCAGAGCAGGGTTGGCGGGTCGTGGGTGTCGACTTGTTGCCAGCTCCGGAAGAATTGCCCGAGGGCCTGACGGCCTATCATGCGATGGCGCTCCCGAGCGCGGCCTTCGAAAACATCGTCGCGGAATATCAGCCGCGGGTTTGTGTGCACGGCGCCGGATGCGCATCGGTGGGCCTGTCGATGAACGATCCGGCTGCGGACTATCGCGGCAACACCGCGCTCGTTTTTGAGGTTTTGAATGTGCTGCGCCGGAATGCGGCGGACTGCCGATTCCTGCTACTCTCAAGTGCGGCGGTCTATGGCAATCCGGCATCGTTGCCGGTGACCGAAGCGCACCCGGTGCGTCCGCTCTCGCCCTACGGATACCACAAGCGGCAGGCGGAACTACTCTGCGAAGAATTTACCGCGATCTACGGCGTGCCCTCGGCGGCGACGCGCATCTTCTCCGCCTACGGGCCGGGGCTCCGGCGTCAGGTGGTGTGGGACATTTGCGAGCGCGTGCTTACGACGGGAAAACTGAAGCTTCATGGCACGGGCGCGGAGAGCCGTGACTTCATCCATGCCGCCGATATTGCGCGCGGTTTGTATTGCGTGGCCACAAAGGCGCCGTGCGGCGGCGAGGTTTACAATCTTGCGACGGGCTGCGAACTCACGATCGCGGAACTGGCGGCGCGCTTGCTGAGCGCGCTCGATTGTGCGGTGCTCCCGGAGTTCGATGGGGCCGCGACGCCGGGCAATCCGCTGAACTGGCGGGCGGATATCTCCCGCCTCGCGGCGCTCGGTTTTCAACCGGCGATCTCGCTCGAGGACGGGCTCGGAGAAGTCGCCGGCTGGTGCCGGGAGCAACTGATGAAATCGGGGGCTCTGGTGTCGTAGGATGAGCGCGCGCGAGCCGAAGGTCGGGGTCGTTGATCTTTCCATGAGCGGGTGGACGGCGGGAGCTGTTCTCTCGCGGACGATGGCGCTCTCGCTGCGGGCGGCGGGCGCGAATGCGGTATTCCTCACGGCGAAGCCGGACGAGGCGCCGTCGGGTTTGCCGAGCGCGCGGCCGCCCGAGCCGCGCTACCTGCCGGGCGAATGGACGCTGCGGAAGATGTTCTCGTGGCATCCGCCGAAGATTACGCCCGCTTTTGTGCATGGCGCGGGTGTCGATGTCGTCCTGCCCGATGTGGAGTCGATCGGCTCGACATCCTTGAAAGCGATTGGCTGGATTCCCGACTTTCAGCATTTGCATTTGAGCAATCTCTACAGCCAGGCGCAGCTCGCGCAGATGAATCGTGATTTCGGCACGCTGGCACAACGCTCGGCGAGAATGCTTTTCTCGAGTGAGGATTGCCGGCGCGACTTTGTGACGGCGTATCCGGACCTTGCAGGCAAGGCGCGCGTCGCTTCGTTTCCGTCGCTGTTTGCCTTCGAACCGCCGCAGCCGCCGGCGGAGGATGTGCGGGAGAAGTATCATCTGCCCGAGCGATTCCTGCTCATCATCAATCAATTCTGGCGGCACAAGAATCATCGCATCGTGCCGGAGGCACTGGCCATTCTGCGCCAGCGCGGATTGGAGATCACGGCGGTGATGGTAGGGTTACCCGCGGATCATCGCGATCGTTCAAACGAGGCGCTGAGTGAAACGCTGCAAGCCGCGGCGCGCGGCCATGTCTGGCCGCAATGTCTCGTCCTCGGCAAGGTGCCGCGCGAGGATCTCATGGCGCTGTTGCAAACGGCGACGGCGATTGTCCAGCCGTCACGGTTCGAGGGTTGGAACACCACGGTGCAGGATGCGAAGGCGATTGGGTGCCCGGTGTTTGCATCCGATCTCGCGGTGCATCGGGAGCAATGTCCGAACGCGCTGGGGTTCTTTCCGGTCGATGATCCCGCGAAACTGGCGGATTTGATCGCCGAGCATTGGCCATCACTGCCCGCGCGTCCCGATGCGGAGCGGGAGAAGGCCTCGCTGCTTGCCGAGTCGCAGTATGCACAGGCGTATGGGCGCAAGCTTTTGGAAATCTGCACTGAAGTCCTGTGACGCCGAAGATCACTGTCGTTACGCCGTCCTACAACCAGGGCGCTTATCTCGAGCAAACGATCGCCAGCGTTCTGGGGCAGCGTTACGAGAATCTCGAATACATCATCATCGATGGGGGCAGCACCGATGACAGTGCGGAGATCATTCAGCGCTACGAGTCGCAGCTCGCCTACTGGGTATCGGAAAAAGATTCAGGGCAGGCGCAGGCGATTAATAAGGGATTCGCGCGAGCGACGGGGGATATTCTCTGCTGGCTGAACAGCGATGACTTTTTCCTGCCGGGTGTGCTCCATCATGTGGCGCGGTACTTGAGCGAAGGTGACGATCTCGTCTACGGGGATTGCCTGAGTTTTGCCGAGCAAGGCCATCGTGCGCGGGTCAATCGTCCACCTGCTCACGACCTGGAATGGTTGAAGGTCGTCGACTATGTCGTGCAACCGAGTTCGTTCTGGAAGCGCACGTTGTGGAACAGGACGGGGCCACTCAATGAAGGGCTGCACTACGCGTTTGATTGGGACTGGTATCTGCGGGCGAGCGAACTTGGGAGCGTCCGAAAGGTGGACAAGGTTTTTTCCGCGTATCGCTTTCACGATGCGCACAAGTCGTCGCACGGTGGAGAGAAGCGAGCGCTGGAGATTGTCGAGGTGGCAAAACGGCGCGGCGGTGAAGAGGTCGCACGACACTACCAATTTGCATTCGATCATGCCGCGGATTTGCGGACGTACGAGAATTGGGTGCTGCGTTTGCAGGGGCGCGGTTTGTCTCAGCGGCAGCCGGCGAGGTGGCTGACACCGGGACTTTGGTCGCTGCCCGCGGGGCTCGATTTCGAGAAGGTTCGGGAGTGTTTCAAGATGCTGAAGATTTAGGAGCGTCGCTGCCGGACAACTATTTGAATTCCAACACATGACTACCTCGGTCCATCCATCCACATCGTACCCATGGTGAAATCAGCAATTCTCGGAGTCAGCGCTCTTGGCCACGATGCCGCGACGGCGTTGGTCGATGCGGATAATGGCCAGGTGCTTTACGCAATCGCGGAGGAGCGCCTGACGAACAAAAAACACGCGTCGACTTTTCCGATCGCGTCGCTGCGCGCGGCGCGGGCGTTTGCGGAAGCAAACAACTACAAGATCGAGGCGACGGCGCTCAGCTTCGTGCCCGAGGATTTTTCCAAGGGGACGCTCCGGCGCGAACTGGAGAAGCACCTGGCGCAGGATCCGGTGCGCCAGTCGCTGTGGGGGGCGATCGAGCAGTTGCTCGACTGTGGCGACTACTATCAGGAAGGCAGTTTTTCGCGAAAGACACTCGCGCCGCTGCTGGAGCGAATTGCGGATGCCGGCGCGCGTGAGGTCATCGAGCGGCGGATCGAGTGGTATTTCAACTGGTCGATCAAGTATCGCTGGCTGCAAGGGATTGTGGCGGAGATGTTTCCCGAGGCGCGGTGTGAGGGTGTGAATCATCATCTCACGCACGCGATCAGCACGTTCTTCAATTCGGGGTACGACGAGGCGTGTGTGGTTACGTGGGACGGGCAGGGTGAGTCGCAGACCGTGTGTGTTTATGATGGCACGCCGGGATCGTTGCGGCTCGTTGCGGAAACGCATTGGCCGACGAGCCTCGGCGTTCTGTATTTCGGGGTGACGAACTATCTTGGATTCAAGCTGGGCGATGAATTCAAGGTGATGGGCATGGCCGCCTATGGGCAGCCGAAATACTATGATGTCTTTCGCAAGCTGCTGCGGATCGAGGAGAGCCTGGAGGTGACGTTTGCATCTTCGCCGTACTATGGCGTGCAGGAGTTCGATCAGGGACACATCTGGAATTATTTTTCGGAAGAGATGACGAAGCTGGTGCCGAAGCGGCGCCGGAGTGATCCCATCCAGCAGGCGCACTTCGACCTGGCGGCTTCGGTGCAGAAGGCGTTCGAAGACTTTGGGGCGGAGTTTGCGCAGAAGGCGCTGGAGAAGACCGGGCGAAAGAAGATCTGCCTGGCGGGCGGGGTGGCGCTGAATGGGCTGATGAACGAAGCGGTCCGGCGCCGGACGAAATGCGAAGGCATCTTTGTGTTCCCGGCGGCGGGCGATGATGGGTGCGCGGTGGGCGCGGCGCAGTCGCTCGTGTTTGCGAAGGACAAGGGCGCGGCGTGTGCGATGAGCATGCCGTTCTATGGCGGCGGATCGAGTGAATCGGAGATCCGGGCGTTGCTGAAGGAGACGGGCGTGGCCTTCGATGAGCCGCCGGATATCCATCGGCGGATCGCCGAGGCGCTGGCAGAAGGCAAGATTGTGGCGCGGTTCACGGGGCGCTCGGAGTTTGGGCCGCGGGCGCTGGGTAATCGCTCGATCCTGGCCAATGCGCAGACGCCGGAGATGAAGGATACGCTGAATATTCGCATCAAGCATCGCGAGCAGTTCCGGCCGTTTGCGCCGGCGTGCCTGCTCGAGCATGTGCCGGAGTTGTTCGATATCGAGGTGGAGGCCCCGTTCATGTTGCTCATCGCGCAGGCGAAGGACGCGGCGCGGAAGCAGATTCCTGCGGCGGTGCATGCGGATGGCACGTCGCGGGTGCAATCGGTCAACGAGCGGACGAACCCATCATTTTACCGGACGATCAAGAGCTTCCATGAGCTCACGGGCATCCCCGCGATCATCAATACGAGCTTCAACATCAATGGCGAAGCGATCGTGGAGACGGCGCAGGATGCGCTCGAATCGTTTGCGCAGATGGACATCGACTTCCTCGCGCTGGAGGGATTCTGGATCGACAAGACGAAGAATGAGGATCGTTTCCCGAAGCAGAGCGACGAGGAGTTTTTGGAGGTTCGCAAGAATCGCTATCGCGATGCGTTCCAGCATCCATTGAAAGATCTGGAAATCTATCATGACTATTTTGTGCGTCCGAAGCGTGGCAAGGAAGAGGCCAATCGGCCGCTCGCGCAGAAGGTGCAGGATCTATTTCGAAGCCTGTGGGGACGATGATGCGATACAGTTTAGGTGAACGAAAATAGCAGGGGCGTGTCTCATCTTCGCCGCATTAGCCTCGCGTTTTTTGCGACCGTCATTGGCATGACATTTTCGGTTGCATTGCCTGCGCTCGAACCTTAAGTGACACCGCTCATTCCAACCTAATACTCCTATGAAAAATCTCTCTATCGTCCTTTCCCTTGCGGCGGCGTGCATGGTCTCGGCTGCGACCGGCGTTGCTCAAGGCAACGAGAAGCCTGCGGCGGCCCGCCAGGAGACGCTCCACGACACGGTGACGGAGATGGTGAAGAAGGGTTTCAATACGTTCGTCGCGGCGCTGACGAAGACCGACTATCTCGAGAAGGTGGCTTCCGGGACGTACACGGTGATCGCGCCGACGGACGTGGCGTTCCGCGACAAGCCGAAGGTGGAACTCGACGCCCTGCTCGCCGACAAGGAAAAGCTTACGGCGATGATCGCGAACCATCTGGTCGAAGGCAAAGTGAGCGCCAGCGATCTGAAGGCTGGCGAGGTGAAGACGGTAGGCGGGAAGACGATCAAAGCGAAGGTGGTCGATGGCAAGCTGAAGATCGGAAACGCGACACTCGTGAAGCAGGATGTGCCGAGCACGAATGGCGTGATTCACGGGATCGACGCCTTCCTGGACGCCAAGTAATTTGCGGATGGCGATCGCAGCCGGGCGGCGATTTTGAAAGCCGCCCGGCGCGCCGCGCCAAATTTAAAGCGGTGATCCCGCATGCGGGATCGCACTCCATAACGCCTTCGGTGCCTCATTCTTGATGGCGGCCGATCTCCGGATCGATGTCTCTTCGTAGACACACGCCGCGGGAATGATATTCACCACGTATTGGTTCGTCGCTTTTGCGGCGATCGTCTTTCCGCTTTATTGGCTCCTGCCATGGCGGGCAGGGCGGCTGGCACTGCTGCTGGCGGCGTGCGCCGTCTTTCACGGCCATTTCGCGGGGGCCGCAGGCGTGGTGCCGATCGTGGTGCTGGGCGTGGCGGCGTACTTTGCGGGACGGAGCGGCCGCGGGGCGTGGTGCCTCGCAGTGATTGTGGCCTGTGCGGCGGCGTTGCTGGGCTACAAGTATTCCGATTTTGCAGCGCGCAGCATCCTCGGTCTGTTTGATGCGCAACTGGGGGAGCGGGCGTCACATTGGGTGCGGACGGTCCTGCCGGCGGCACCGCCGCTGGCGATCAGCTTCTTCACCTTCGAGTTCGTTCACTATCTCTATGATGTCCGCAAGGGGCGGATGCGGATCACCAACCCGGTGGACTTCGCGCTGTTCGCGATCTTCTTTCCGTCGCTCGTGGCGGGGCCGATCAAGCGCTGCGGCGATTTTCTGCCGTCGTTGCATCGGGCCGTGGGCGAGGTCTGCTGGAACGATGTGGCGATGGGGGCTTCGCGGGTGGCGCTGGGATATTTCAAGAAGGTCGTGGTTTCCGACAATCTGGCGGCGTGGATCGCGTACTATGGGCCGCGTTTCAGCTCCGAGCCGATATGGATGCGGTGGCTGATCTTTGCGGCCATCGCGTTTCGTATTCTTCTCGATTTCAGCGGGTATAGCGATATTGCCATCGGGCTGGCGCGCATGTTTGGCGTGACGCTGCCGGAGAATTTTCGCTGGCCGTATCTATCGCGAAATATCCAGGAGTTTTGGCAGCGCTGGCATATTTCGTTAAGCACCTGGATTCGTGACTATTTGTATATTCCGCTGGGTGGGAGCCGGCTGGGGGTGGGGCGCAAGATTGTGAATGGATTCATCGTCTTCGCGCTCTGCGGGCTGTGGCATGGGGCAGCGTGGAATTTCATTTTGTGGGGCGTGTATCACGGCGCGGGCCTGGCGATCAGCGGCAACTATCGGCTCCTGCCCGGGCGGTTGGGCAGCGGTATGGGGATGTTCTTTGACCGTTTCCCGCCGATCTCCTGGGCGATCACGACGGCGTTTGTCTGGACGGGGTGGCTGCTCTTTTTCTATCCGCTGCCGCAGGCGTGGAAGATGGCCGTCGGACTCTTTGTGAAATGAAGCGCTCCACAGCCATGGCAGTGTGCCTCGGGGTGGTGGTGGGCTTCTTGGGATGTTGTGTGCTGGGACGGATCGCGGCGAAGAAAGATGCGTTCAGAAACTTCGTGCGCCTGCATCCGTACCTCGAGCCGGAGACGGCCTATTATCCGACGGCGTCGCAACTCGTGGCGACGGTGAAGGCGCAGTGCCCGCCGGGCGCGAAGAAGACGCTGGTCGTGATTGGCGGGAATTCGGTGTTCAATGGTTCGGGTCAAAAAGGACCGGAGCTTTGGTCGCGCGTGTTGCAGGGCGAATTGGGAGAAGGCTACCACGTGGTCAACTTATCGGCGCCCGGAGCCGGGCCGGTGGATACGGGCGGGATCGTCTTCCAGATTTTGGCGAGCGAGTATCCGCGCATGCTCTTTGTGACGAATACGGAGCCGGGCTACTATGCGCCCGCGGAAAACAGTTCCTATTCGTTTCTGTTTTGGGATGCGTACTACAAAGGGCTGCTGCCGCCGGATACGCGGCGTGCGGCGCGTCTGGCGCGGGAGACGAAGGCCGATGGTTGGCTGGAATACAAACTGGGGAGTGGGATGAACGGAATGTTCTACTATAACGACCTGTGGGCTGGAGTGACGTACGATCGCTTCTCCACGGTTTGGACGTCGTGGCTGAAGGGGAAGTCGTTCCAAGCGCGGCGGAGGTTGCCGGACTGGTATGAGAAGCGGCCGGTGGTGCAGGCGAATGAGGAGGCCTTTGCGAAGCTGTTGCCGGGGCACCTTGACGCCCTGCGGCGGCGCAAGAGTGTGGCGCCGGATCGCTTTCAACAACAGCCGGATGGCCAATGGGCACAGACGGAGCAGAGCTTGTACAAGGATATGGAGCAGATTGGCGGGCTGGTTCCGCGTCCGCTCGAGAAGCGCTCGCTGGTGGTGTTCACGCCGATCAATCCATGGTTCCTCGCGCAGTTGACGAACGATGAGCGGCAGCGCGTGGAGGTGAACTTTCGGAATGGGACGCGGTTGCTGGAGCAGAGCGGGTTTCACGCGCTTTCGCTGCTCGATCGAGGATTTGAGCCGGCGGACTTTGGCGACACGGTGCATATGAGTCCCGCGGGAGGGAAGCGGCTCGCTGATTTGGTTGCGGCGGCTGTCGTGCAGATGGCGCAAGATGAGAAGGTGGCGCCTGGCTTATGAATTCGAAGCTGCAAATCGTGGTGGGGTTCGCGTGCGGAATCGTTTTTGGAGTGTTCTTCCACTATCTGCTCCACCGCATCTCGCTGCCCTCGGAGCCGTTCATTTATTTTTCGTTCTGATCGTCGCGTGCCGTTGACCATTTCCATTGTCACGCCCTCGTATAACCAGGGGCAGTTTCTCGATGAGACGATCCAGTCGGTCGTGGGGCAGGGGTATGCGGCGCTGCAGTACGTGGTGATGGATGGGGGGTCGACGGATAACAGCGCGGCGATCCTTCGTAGCTACGGGACGCGGCTGGCGTACTGGGCGAGTGAGAAGGATGACGGGCAGTACGACGCGATCAACAAGGGCTTTGCGCTGACCAACGGGGAGGTCATGGGGTGGCTGAACTCGGATGACAAATACACGCCGTGGGCGTTGTCGATCGTGGGGGAGATTTTTGAGACGTATCCGGAGATCGAGTGGCTGACGACGATGTATCCACTGCGGTGGGATGCGCGGGGGCGCGCGGTGCGGTGCTCGCGGCGCGAGGGGTTCAGCCGGGCGGGATTTCTGGCGGGGGAGAATCTACCCGGTGGCACGTGGTACGCGCCGGGGTGGTTGCAGCAGGAGTCGACGTTTTGGCGGCGCTCGTTGTGGAAGCGGGCCGGAGGGAAGCTTGATACGCGGTGGAATATCGCCGCGGATTTTGAGCTATGGCAGCGGTTTCACGAGCACGCGGAGTTGTATGCGGTCGATACGCCGCTGGGTGGGTTTCGGCTGCATGGGGACCAGAAGACGGCGCATCAGCAGACGGCGTATTGGAATGAGGCGCGGGAGATTTTGAAGCAGGGGGGTGGGCGGGTGCCGGGGTATTTACGGACGTCGTTACGTTCTGCAGCGGCGCGGCTTTGTCCGGAATCGTTGCGGCCGCTCGCAGCGAAGGTGGGGCTGCTGAATCCGTGCAAGCTGTGCATTCGCAAGCGTGACGAGACGGGGTGGCATATTGTTTCGACGTGGCATTGAGCCGCGGCTGATCATCAAACTTTCATGTTCGGATCTCTCTTCAAAACACCCGTAGCCACGGTGGCGATCAATATGCGGACCACCTCGAAGCCCTGGGGTGGGAGCAATACGTTTGTGGCGCAGTTGCACGCGTTTCTCGAGGCGCGCGGGTGGCGGGTGGTCTATCGGCTGACGCCGGAGGTCGACGTGATTTTTATCATCGATCCGCGGGATGACCTGCAACTGAAGGCATTTGGGATGCCGGAGATCATTGCGCACAAGGCGCGGCATCCGCAGGTGCGTGTGGTGCACCGGATCAATGAGTGCGATCAGCGGAAGGCCACGACTTTCATGGATCCGCTGCTGGCGGAGGCGAACAAGCATGCGGACTTCACGGTCTTCATCGCGGAGTGGTTGCGCGACTATCATTCGGCGCGGTGGTTTGACGCGGCGAGGCCACATGCCGTGGTTTATAACGGAGCGGATGCGGGAACGTTTCATCCGATTGGGCAGGAGGTGTGGAAGCCGGGGGAACCGATGCGCGTCGTCACGCATCATTGGTCGGACAATCCGTTGAAGGGGTTCGATGTTTACGAGCAAGTGGACAAGCTTCTCGCGGCGGGGGAGTTGCCAGGATTTGAGTTGTGGGTCATCGGGCGCTGGCCGAAGAGCATCGAGTGGAAAAAGGCGCGGACGTTTCCGCCGAGTGCGGGGCGGGCACTCGCGGCGCAGCTACGCTCGTGTCATCTCTACCTCACGGCGACGCGGTGGGAGCCGTGTGGGATGCATCATGTGGAAGGGGCGCAGTGCGGATTGCCGCTGGTCTATCACGAGGATGGGGGCGGCGTGGTTGAGGCGGGTCTGCGATATGGGCTCGGATTTCGCGACAATGTGGCGGAGGCGCTGTGTGCGGCGCGCGATCGGTACCAGGAGTTGCGGTCGCAGGTGCTGACGCGCATGCCTTCCGGGGATCGGATGGCGCTGGGGTTTACGGAGATTCTGCAAAAGTTGCTGGCTGATCGGGGCAGCCATGCTGTGTCGAAGTAGAAATGGACGAGTCCGAGCCGGCAAAAATTGTGGGCATTACGCTCGTGCGCAACGAAGACGTCTTCGTGGAGCGCGCGGTGCGCAATGCGATCGATTTTTGCGACTCGTTGATCATCGCGGATCATCTTTCGACGGACGGGACGACGGCGATTGTGACGCGGCTGGCGGAGGAATATCCGGAGAAGATTCGAGTGGTGCGGATCAATGACGCGCGGGAGTCGCATTTTCTGATCAATGGGTTTGCGGGATCGCGCACGTGGATCTTTGCGGTGGATGGAGATGAGGTTTACGATCCGGTGGGGTTGGTGGAGATGCGGCGTGAGGTGCTCGCGGGAAAATACGACCGGTGGTGGTTGCTGTTTGGGAATGTGCTCAATTGCACGGCGATCGATGAAACGAAGCGGACGGCGACGGGGTATCTGGCACCGCCTTGCCGGAGCATGACGAAGCTATTCAACTTTCATTTGATCGAGAGTTGGGATGGGGCGGCGACGCATGTTTGTGCGAATGGGACGATTCGTTTCAAAGACGGATACGACGCGTCGCTGCGCCTAAATCTGCATGAGCAGATGCCTTGGGAATCGTCGCATTATCGGTGCCTGCACACGTGTTTTATGAAGCGCAGTTCGCTCGATACGGGTGATCCGGTGGCGCGGCCGAATGTGTCCGAGAGTTTGCACGACGGGGCGGTGACGTTTCTGCGCAAGGCGTGGAATCGAATTTTGGGGAAGCCGGATGTGTCGGCGTGGAAGATGGAGAAGTATGCGCGGGGGGCGCTGACGACGGTGGATGCAACTTCGTTTCTTCGATCAGCGACGCAGTGAGTGAGTCAGAGCGAAAATTGCGGGTTGGGTTTGTGATCGACGGAGGGCTGCCTTCGTGGAAGCGGCCGTGGCAATTGTGGAATGGGTGTCCGAGTCATTCGGCGGTGGGGGAAATGCGTTTCGGGTGGATGGCGAATCACCTGAATGCGGATCGTGAGAGCGGGGTTCACTATTCGCTTTATCGACCGGGGCGGGACTACGAGGCGGTGGTGTTTCTCAAGTCGATGAATGCGGCGAGCCAGGAGCTGGCTCGGTCGTTGCGCGCGCGGGGGACGCGGGTTTTGTTTGATCTCAATGTGGATTACTTCTCGGAGGCGAAGGGGACGTTTTACTACCAAGGGATGGCGCCGACGGCGGAGCAGAACGACGCGGCGCGGCGGATGGCAGAGTTGTCGGATGCGCTGATCGCGGACTCGAGCCATCTGGCGACGGTGGCGGAAAGGCATCATCCGCAGGTGCGGTGGATTTCGGACAATGTCGACATGCGGTTGGCGCCGTTTCGGATGCCGCAGACGAAGCGCGATGACCGGATCAATCTGCTGTGGAGTGGGGAGGCGGTGAAGTTGTTTGAGTTGCTGAGCATTGAGGAGGTGTTGCGGAAGTTTTCCGATCGCGTGCGGTTGTGGCTGGTGACGAACAGTCTCTCGGCGCTCGATCGCTGGTTCGAACCGTGGAAGAGCCGGTTTGAGAATATGCTCCAGGCGCTGGAGCATGAGATCATTCCGTTTCGCTCGGTGGCGGAGTTGCTGAGGATTTACAGCTATGGCGGGGTGTTTATTTCGCCGCGGTTTCTCGACAACACCTACAACTTCGGTCACACGGAGTGGAAGATTGCGTTGCCGATGGCTTGTGGGTGTTTGGCGTTGGGGAGTCCGTTGCCGAGCTATGAGGATGTAGCGGCGCGATCGAAGGGGGGTGGGTTGCGGCTTTGCGCGGATAACGAGGCGTGGGTGGCGGCGTTTGATCAGATTTTGTCGGGGGGGATTGATCTCGAGGCGGAGGGAGAGGCGGCGCGTGCGGTGGTGGAGGAGTACTACAGCACGCCGGTGGTGGCGCGGGCGCATCGTGAATTTGTAGGTCAGGTCTGTGGCGATGGTGCGCGTTAGAGACTGTGAAAAAAGTCGGGTGATCCGGGGGATGATGCTCGCGAATCACAGGTGTCCAAAGACATCTTGCTTCGTTGTTCGGCGAATAAATTCGCCGCTACGTAACCCGCCAGCCGCGACGAAGCGCTCACAAACCGACTTATTTCACAGTCTCTTAGAGCGCTTTGAAGTTGGGAAGACACATGCCGGTGACTCCGAGCCAGGTGTTTGAAGAAAGGCTGATATTGGAGGTCCTTCGACAGCGCTCCGCCCGCCTTTCCGCCTACGCTTGCTCAGGATGACAGGGATTTTCGGCGCTGCCGCTCCAAACGACACGTCAAAGTCACTTCAAAACACTCCAATGAATTCTCAAACCTTCGCTAATCGCGTCTTGCGAGTGGCGTATGTCTATTTGAAAGGCCGGACGGCGCGGCTGGCGGAGTTCGTGCGTGGCGAAGTGCCGACGGAGTTTTTCTACGGGTCGGTGGAGATGGCGCGCCAGGGCCATCAAGTGACCCATCACGAGATCGATCCCGATCTTCCGCCGGGGCTGGCCGAGCGAGTCGTGGGGCGGATCGTGCCGCGCGCGGTGCGGCCGGTGAAGACGGGGCCGGCGATTCTCACGCAGGCCTATCGTCTCGCGGCGGAGCTCAATCGTGCAGACTGCATCATGGCCACGGGCGGCAATATTGCATTTGCGCTTTCCGCGCTGGCTCGAATGGGAGTGATTCGAAAGCCCATTGTCGGCATCCAATGCGGGGTGCTGAATTTTGAGCATGGGAAGTGGAAGCGGAAGGTTTCGCGCCAACTGCTTCTGGGCATGCACACGTTGCTCTTCGGTGAAGCGGAGCTGGCGCCGATGCGGGAATTTTTCGATCTGCCGGAGGAGGTGATTTCGGTGAACCTCTTTGGGGTCGATGCGAATTTCTGGAGGCCTGATCCGGACGTGAAGCGCGATATTGTGCTCTCCATCGGGAACGATGGGCGGCGGGACTTTGGGACGCTCGTGGCGGCGGCGGAGAGTATTCGGATGCCGGTGCATATCGTGACGAAGCTGCCGCTGCCGGTTCCGCTGCCGGACAATGTGACGCATCATCGCGGGTCATGGCATGGAGCGGAGCTATCGGATGCGCAGATTCGGGCGCTGTATCAACGGGCGCGGGTGGTGGTGGTGCCGATCCAGCCGACGAATCAACCGTCGGGGCAGAGCGTGACGTTGCAGGCGATGGCGTGCGGATGTCCGGTGGTGTTGACGGAAACGGAAGGGCTGTGGTCGCACGAGCAGATGGAGGATGGGCGGAATGTGTTGCTGGTTCGTCCGGGGGACAGCGAGCATCTGGCGGCGCGGGTGAATGAGGTGATCGAGAGTGAGGAATTGGCGGAGCGTCTGGGCAAAGCGGGACGCGCGAGTGTGGAAAGCTCCGGGAGTGTGGAGCGATTTGCGGAGGAGGTGGCGCGGTGGTGTGGGCGCCTGGCGGCGCCGAAGGAGGGTGTGGCGTGAGCTGGCGGCGTTCGCTGGGGCGGCTGGTGGATCGGTGGTTCGATCCGGCGTTACGTAATAAGGTGTGGCGGATGCTTGAAGCGCCGGAGCGGCGGCGGTTTCAGCGTCAGCTCGAGGCGGTGGTGCATGTGTCGCGGAAGGGGGAACCTGCGCTGGGTTATGGCAGTGTGCTCAACAAGGCCCACGCGGGGGTGGTGCATGGCGGGCGGGTGAAGTTGCTGCACTTGTCGGATGAGTTTCCCGAGGCGGCGGATTTCAACTTGCTGTACCTCGTGAGCAGCGCGCCGCCGAAGTTTGGGCTCGAACTGGTGAGGTGGGCGAGGGCGCATGGGGTGAAGCTGGTGTGGAATCAAAACGGGGTGGCGTATCCGGGGTGGTATGGAAAGCGATCGGAGGAGATCAATGGGCCGATGCGGGCGTTGCGGGCGCAGGCGGATTACGTTTTCTACCAGAGCGAGTTTTGCCGGGAGTGTGCGGTGAAGTTTCTCGGGCCGGAAGCGGGTCCGGGTGAGATTGCATATAACTGTGTGGATACGGCGCAGTTTTGTCCTGGAGGTGAACCGAGCACGGAGGTTTGCCGGTTGCTGGCGACGGGGTCGCACTACGAGAGCTATCGCGTGATCTCAGCGCTGGAAGGAGTGGCGGAGTTGGTGCGCCGGAAGTTTCCGGTTGAACTGCATCTGGCCGGACGGCTTTCGTGGGAGGGGGCGGATGCGGAGGTGGAGGAGAAGATCCGTGCGCTGGGCATCGCGAGTCACGTGCGGCGGACGACGGCGTATCGGCAAGAGGAAGCGCCGGCGATGTATCAGGCCGCGCATATTCTGCTGCATCCGAAATACAAGGACCCGTGTCCGACGGTGCCGATCGAGGCGATGGCTTGCGGAGTGCCGGTGATCGGGTCGGCGAGCGGGGGGATGCCGGAGTTGGTTTCGCGAGAGGCGGGGGTGTTGATCGAGGTGCCGGATTCGTGGGAGGAGAATCATTGGCCGTCGCCGGTGGCGATGGCGGATGCGGTGGAGGCGATCATGGGACGGTGGACGGAGTATCGAGCGGCGGCGCGGAGCCGGGCGGTGGCGCTCTTTGACAAGGAGCAGTGGCTGGCGAAGCATCGGCGGGCTTTTGGGGAGCTGGCGCCGGGATAGAATTCGGTTGGGCATATCGCTCGATAGACAAAGGCTCCGCGCGAAAACCCGCGGGATTTGGAGCGGACCTTGACGAGCCACCGTCAGGTCCGATGGCGGACGGACGACCTCGGCCCATTCTTCCTCACTCCGCTGCTAATGACGTGAATTGTAAATTGTTGAAAATCAGGCCGGCTAAGTTTGACGCCTTCGGCGTGAGGGGCGGTCGGTGGTTGAAAACCACCGCTCCTTGGTCTCACGTCATTCCCCACGCTTAATAAGGCCAGCCTTTTTGAGTCCTCAGGATGACAAAGGTTGGGAAACGGCGCTGGCGCTCCAAGCGACGCGTCAACTTAACTTTAAACTGCTCTAATTGTGAGTTCGCCGCTGGTTACTGTTTTGATGCCGGTGCGCAATGGGGCTGCGTATTTGCAGGCTGCCGTGGAGAGCATCCTCGCGCAGACGTTTGCGGATTTTGAGCTGCTGATCATCGACGACGGGTCGACGGATGAGTCGCCGGAGATGCTGCGAGGGATCGGGGATGCGCGGGTGCGGGTGGTGACGCATCCGCAGAATCTCGGGCTGGTGCCGACGTTGAATGAGGGGTTGCGGCTGGCGCGGGGGGAATTGGTGGCGCGGCAGGATCACGATGATGTGAGTCATCCGGATCGGCTGACGAGGCAGGTGGCACACTTTCGCGAGCATGCGGATTGTGTGCTGCTGGGGACGGAGGCGTTTGCGTCGATCGGGGGAGAGGCGAAGGCGTATCGGCTATTGCGGCCGGGTGGGGCGGAGAGTGTTCGGTGGTATCTGTGCTTCGATAACGCGTTCATTCACAGTGCGGTGATGTTCCGGCGCGACGTGGTGTTGGATGAGTTCGGAGGGTATCCGGCGTCTTATCACTCGGAGGATTATGCGTTGTGGTCGGAGATGGCGCGTGGGCGGGAGACGGGGAATTTGCTGGAGCCGTTGCTGAGCTATCGGGAGCACGCGGCGTCCGTGACGGGGTCGATGTCAGCGGAGGCGGAGGCGACATTCGATGCGGCGACGCAGGCGATTCGGTGGGGGAATCTGCGGGAGTTGTTTGGGGATGAGGTGACGGTGGAGGATGCGCGCGTGTTGTCGACGTACCGGCGCGGGTTTAGTGCGGAGAAGGCGGGAGAGTTTTTGCGGGTGTTTGATCGGCTGGCGGCGATTCACGCGCGGCGGGTGAAGGATATGGCGGGGTTTCGGCGGGTGCAGGCGGTGCAACTGGCGGAGCTGGCGTACCGGCTGTTGCCGATTGCGCGGGGGATGGCGGTGGGGCTTTACCGGCGGGCGTGGGGGTTGTGGCCGGGGATTGCTTCGGTGCTGCCGTGGATGCGGGTTGGGGCGTTGCTAGTACTGGGGGAGAATGCGCGGGCGATTTATTTGCGGGTGATGGGGAAGTGGTGAGGAGGGCGAATTAGATTGCCAAAGGGAGGGTGGTTTGATAGGATGGGCACGTCTTGGCGGTAGCTAAGAAAATGATGTTAGCCGGCGCTTTGATGGCCTGTCAGAATAGAGGCAGGCCGTGGTGTCCTACGGGCTGGAAAGGTCCCGGATGCATGGGTGGGTCTTTGACATCTTAATAGAGGATGAAGAGGGAGGGAGGTGTGGGTTGGGGTGTGACAGGAGGTTGGGGAACGAGAGGGTGTGATTTACGATTGATGGCTTATGATTTGGACCGGAGGGCGGCAGCGCGTTTCGGGGCTGGATCTGGGTAAATCAAAGTAAATCCAACCTAATCCAAGTGGGGTGGGGTGCGTGGGCGCTGGCCCCGGGCGTCGCGAATACGAGGGGGAATCCTCGTAATCCTGTCGATCCTGATAATCCTGTCTGAAAATTTTTTGGACAGGATTTACAGGATTATCAGGATTTACAGGATTACGTCACTGGTGTTTGCGGGGCGAATGACAAAGGGGAAATCAAACCGGATGGTGCTTGGGAAAGGGTGGGGTCCAG
>JADMIO012770980.1_pt1 | contig 43803 bp, 31 predicted proteins | sample 8958161 | NCBI WGS metagenome assembly JADMIO01 (sample SAMN16585339, study PRJNA669376) | soil metagenome | isolation source: Crop rotation soil | place: USA: Cullars Rotation, Alabama | collected 2011
ATTTATTATTGCAATTTAAATCAATATACATTATACATTATACGAAGTTATATTCGATGCGGCCGATCTAGCAGAAAGTCAAAAGCCTCCGACCGGAGGCTTTTAACTTCTGTCACCTAGGTTACGCCCCGCCCTGCCACTCATCGCAGTACTGTTGTAATTCATTAAGCATTCTGCCGACATGGAAGCCATCACAAACGGCATGATGAACCTGAATCGCCAGCGGCATCAGCACCTTGTCGCCTTGCGTATAATATTTGCCCATGGTGAAAACGGGGGCGAAGAAGTTGTCCATATTGGCCACGTTTAAATCAAAACTGGTGAAACTCACCCAGGGATTGGCTGAGACGAAAAACATATTCTCAATAAACCCTTTAGGGAAATAGGCCAGGTTTTCACCGTAACACGCCACATCTTGCGAATATATGTGTAGAAACTGCCGGAAATCGTCGTGGTATTCACTCCAGAGCGATGAAAACGTTTCAGTTTGCTCATGGAAAACGGTGTAACAAGGGTGAACACTATCCCATATCACCAGCTCACCGTCTTTCATTGCCATACGAAATTCCGGATGAGCATTCATCAGGCGGGCAAGAATGTGAATAAAGGCCGGATAAAACTTGTGCTTATTTTTCTTTACGGTCTTTAAAAAGGCCGTAATATCCAGCTGAACGGTCTGGTTATAGGTACATTGAGCAACTGACTGAAATGCCTCAAAATGTTCTTTACGATGCCATTGGGATATATCAACGGTGGTATATCCAGTGATTTTTTTCTCCATTTTAGCTTCCTTAGCTCCTGAAAATCTCGATAACTCAAAAAATACGCCCGGTAGTGATCTTATTTCATTATGGTGAAAGTTGGAACCTCTTACGTGCCGATCAGATTAAAACGAAAGGCCCAGTCTTTCGACTGAGCCTTTCGTTTTATTTGACCATGTTGGTATGATTTAAATTAATACGACTCACTATAGGGTCAGTGCGGCCGCGACTTCAAGTCACGTGAATTCCAAGCTTCGGATCCCACTGTGCTGGAAAGTTCCTTTAGGTGTTTCGGCATGAATGGAACTAATTCCATAAACCGAAACAAAAATGGTTAGTAAGCGTAAGATTCTTTTCATAGCAGAGATTGAAGGTTAATAATCAGACTTTGTAAAATCAAAGCCCTTCATTCTTCTACGACATGAAAAAAACAATGTTCAGAAAGTTGTTTAAAAAAATACAAACGCCAGGTTGATGATTACGCAGGCACATAATTATGATGACTTCGACAAGTTGGTTCAGAAAGCTGAGCAGCTTGTGGACCGCAGAAGCCCCGAGGCGCTGGCTGTGGCGGAGCAAATTATGCAGCTTGCGCTGGATAGCAACGATGCCAAGCAGATGGTTCAGGCAAAATACATCATGGCTTTTTACTATTGCCTGGGCGCCAACGACTACGATAAATCAATAGCACTTTGCCGTGAAGTTCTCGGCAGCCCCGATAAAGAAGCGCTGACAGGAACCGACTACAAACTTTACATGACGCTCGGCAATTCATATCATATGCAGGGGGAAGTATTCTCTGCGCAGCAGGCATATATGAATGGTCTGAAGCAGTTGGAGACCAGGCCCGAATCGGAGCTTACGGAAAAGGAAAAGGGTTTTCTTGCTTCCTTCTATTATAATGTATCGCTGCTGCTGAGCACTTCGGAGCTCAATATTTCTACTGAAGATTATTTGCAGAACGCCATTCGTATCTATAAAGAGATGGGCAACAACTTTAAGTTGTCGAAGAGCTACGTAACCTATGCTTCGGTGCTTGAGCACAAGAAGGAAAACGAGAAGGCGATTGAGATGATGCACAAGGCACTGGATTTAGATAAGATATTAAATGACCCTTACAGTGCTGCGCTTACGAAAGCCAATTTGGGTATTCTTCATTTGCGCATGAACGAAACAGATAAGGCTACGGGATATCTGCGCGATGCTTCGCACTATTACCAATCGAATCAAATGGTGTATGAAAGCGCTATGGTGAAGGTAAGTATGAGCGAAGTGATGTTCGCCATCGGAAAGCGGAAGGAAGCAATTGAAGGATTAAAAGAAGCGGAGGAGATGTTCGCTTCGCTGGATAATAAAAGAGAGCTGACGAATATCTACATCCTGATATCGGAGTTTCTGGAGAAGAATGATAATTATAAAGAGGCACTGGAATACCACAAGAAACATACTATTCTTTTGAAGGATGTTTTTGACGAAACTAAAACCAAAGCCCTTGCCCGTGCCAAAAGCGAATTTGAAACGGAGCAAAAGGAAAAGGAAGCGGCCATACTGCGCGCCAAGAACGAAGAGATTAACCGCTATGCCGATAAATTGCAGCAGAGCAACAATCAATTGAACCAGTTTGCGCACGTAGCTTCGCATGACTTGCGCGAGCCGCTGCGGATGATAAACAGTTATATCGGGCTTCTTCAAGCACAGCTGGGCAACTCGCTTAGCGTGCAGCAAAACGAGTTTATGGGTTTTGCTATTGATGGCGCCAAGCGTATGGAGCAGCTGATTATGGATTTGCTTCGTCTGGCAAAAGTGGATGCCAACCCCAAGATTGAGCAGGTGAACCTGAATAAGGTTACTGAAGATATTAAGCTGAACCTGCAGGTGCTTATTAATGAAAAGAACGCGCAGATAACCCACAGCGAGCTGCCCGAAGTGATGGTGGACAAGACCATGTTCAGCCAGTTGTTTCAGAATATCATAGGCAACGGAATGAAGTATAACGAAAGCGCTCAGCCCTCTATCCATATTCAACATAAAGTGAAGAACAATCTTCTTGAGCTTACCATCAGCGATAACGGAATTGGTATCCCTCAGGAGCATCGCGAAAAAGCTTTCCAGATATTTAAGCGATTGCCAACGGTTAAGAAATATACCGGCACGGGTATAGGGCTGGCTATCTGCAAAAAGATAGTGGAGAGCTTTAATGGTAAAATATCTATTGAAGATAACCCGGGCGGAGGAAGTATTTTCCGTATGGAGTTTCCGGCTTCTATTATGAATGCAGGTGAAGCAAACAAAAGTATTGGCCAGGCGGCTTAACAGTATGGAATGTCAGGCTGTCCCGATAGCTATCGGGAGTCGAAGCCTCCTTATTCTATACACCCTTCGACAAGCTCAGGGTGACAGACCCTTTTAAGCGGGCTTCTTCATTTTCTACATCCCCGCAAACCCTACCCTAAAGGGGGCAACGCTGAAACAGCCGCGCTGTATTTTGGGGAGCGGTTCTTCCTTTAGGAAGTCAGTAGGTAGGGGAGCAACCTAAGCCGTCTTCTTCTTTTTCTTAGCCCCCACACTTGAACTGCCAATTACTACATTAAATCCCCAGGAGCTGAGCTCATGTTCTACCATAGCATGTTTAGCTTTCAAAAGATGCTTGATATTATTCAGCAGGTGATAAAGCGTATCCACGGTGCTGATGGTTTGCCCTGCATCAATGCCGAAAATTACCCGCGACTCCTGCATCAGCGCTTCGGCTTCGGCATGTAACTCAAGCGCCCTCTTCCTTTTTGAAAGCGCCTCGTTCATTAACTCTTCGTAGCGATTCATGTTTACAATAGAGTTATCGAAGAACGGACTGGAGGAGCCCAGACTTACATGATGCCCCCATACTCTCTCTACTAAGTGAGCCAAATCATTAATGTATGCTGCGGGAATATCAATCCGGACTGTCCTTTTTGGCATAAAGTATCTTATTTTTTACAAAAATAGAAATATTATTTTTTAAATTTAAAAATATTATTGCAATAATATTTTATTTATTAGAAAATATAAATTACATTTTTGATAAAATACAATTTATTGTTTTTAAAATAGAATATATAATTACAAAAAATAAAAATTTATTAGAAAAAATAAATGATATTTTAGACAAAATATTTAGTATTGGTTATAATTTAGTGTTGCACAGAGACATTTTAGTGCCACTTTGAAGGAAATAAGTGCTGTTTTGAGAAGAAAATGAGAAAAACAGAGGGATAGGAGTGTGACTTGGTGGCTTTTGGGGCAAGCCTGGTTGGGTTGGTAAGAGGGTTTGAAGGAAGGGAGAGGGGGAAGAAAGCATTGGCTTCATACTTTGTTCAATACGGGCCTCCATTATAACTATCCGAAAGATGGGTCATGGCTAAAGCCATCCACTTCATGCGCATTAACCCCATGCTTAAGCATGGGGTTAAAAATGACCCCGCTCATACGGCTTTAGCCGTGAAACCTAGTTGATGAAGAGTTTGATGGTTTAGTTTTTCATATTTGTTGGAGCAACAAGTCTAAAATGACGACAAAACAAATCATAGGCGGAGCAATTCTTATCTCGATAATCGGGCTTACCGTTTATTATTTTTATCCTGAACAAAAGCTACCTGCGGGAAAACAAGTTGATTCAATCGTAGTTTACAAATCAAAGAGACAGTTGTTGGTTTACTCTGACGGGCAACTAATCAAGACATATAAAATTTCACTAGGCGGAGAACCTGTTGGCGCCAAGGAGTACGAAGGCGACAACAAGACACCGGAAGGGACTTATTTTATTTATGCCAAAAACTCTAATAGTACTTGTTATAAGAACTTAGGTATTTCTTACCCCAACAAGCAGGACATTGCACACGCAAAAAAAATCGGTAAACCGACAGGCGGTGCTATTAAAATACATGGGCTTGGAAACGGACTTGGTTTTATAGGTAAGTTTCAAAGGTGGTTCGACTGGACATCGGGTTGCATTGCGATAACAGACCAAGAGATAGACGAATTATATAATGCGGTGGAAGTTGGATCGAAAATTGAAATCAATCCTTGACTCGAACACAATAAAACCTCCCCCTAACCTCCCCCCAAAACAAACCTCCCCTTCATTTTTAAAACTAACCTTTAATTTGCGCCCGCAATGCGCGTATTTCTCTTTCTGCTATTTTTTGTTCCGGTCTTTTTATTCGGGCAAGCAGGTAAGTTAGCCGAGCTTCCGGAGACCGATGATTTTCCCGTGGATGAAAACGTTTCTTACAAAGATGGCAACGACCGTATAAATAAAATCATCGGGCAGAATTTAAAATATCCTCCGAAGGCCATTAAAGATAAAGTGGGCGGCACGGTGCGCCTGTATTTTACCATTGATACCTTGGGCCATCCGCGCTATATTCAAGTGCTCAAGAGTGTAAGGGCCGATATTGACAGCGAAGCCATACGCTGCGTCAACCTTTTAAACGAGTGGGTGCCCCGAAACGATAACGGGCGCAAGGCATGCCTGCATCATACCTTATCTATAAAGTTTGAAATGAAATAAACGGGGGAAGAAGGTTGTAAATGAAAAACGTTCCGCCTTAATAAAAAGCGGAACGTTTAGTACTTGTCACCCTGAGCTTGTCGAAGGGTGTATTAGCAAGCGGCTTCGACAACGTTTCGATAAACTCAACGTGACATCGGCTTCTGTCAGGCTGAGCTTGTCGAAGCCTCAGCCTGACACTTTCCCTTTACAAGCGTAACAGCTTCAATAATTACATAGCCGTGAAAGTTTCGGTGTCAATAATAGGAACACCGTGTACCGTATCGGGGCTCTGAAACTTCAAGGTGGTGGAGTCAAGAGTTAATACGGTAAGCGTTTTTGAAAGAGTGCTGAAGGTAGCAGTGATTGCGTTACGAGTGCCATTCCATCTGTAGGTGCCTGTGGTAGTTTGAGGATCAAAGATGTCGCACTTAGAACCTCCCTCGTCAATAGTAACAACACGGGCTGCGGAAAAGGTTATTTCGTTGTCTGTTTCGCAAGGGTCCAGTAAAGGATAAATGTTAGAGTCGGGAATGCTGTCACCGTCTACATCCACAGCGGGCGAAAAGGTTTCAGCGGTTTTCATCCAGGTTTTTCCGAACAGTAGTGTAGTATCATAAGAAACCACAGGAGGAATAACAATAGGTTTTGATTCTTCCTTTTTACAACCGGCAATAAAAATCATGACGGCCGCAATAACAATAAATGATGCTTTCAATTTCATAGTAAATGGTTTAATAAATTAATTAGTGCGGCAAAAGTATTATTTCATTCGGGAAAGAAAATTAATCCGCTGCAATAATCCCGGCACCCCGCTTTGCAACCAATTTTATAATCTTGCACGTCTTTATTCGTCTTAGATTTTTTCACCATCATAACTACCTTCACCATGAAACAGTTTTACACGCTATTTATTGCAATAGCATTTCTGCCTTCTTTTATTCATGCGCAATGCACTATCAATCCATCTGCGCAAACTACTCCGGGTGTTAGCCCCGCAGCTATTGATTTGCCCTGCATAGAGCGCACGGTCTTTTACGACCAAACCCTGCAGGGAAAGATTGAATCTGCGCGAGACACTTCCATTTTCGGCATTGCTGTTCATACACAGGTTGATTCCTTCCGCCTCGATTCTATCGTAGGCCTCCCTTCCGGAATAACCTGGAGCAAATCGCCCAATGTTCTCTTGGGGGGAGGAAACGGCTGCGTGCGGCTTTACGGAACCACCACCGCCCCTCCGGGCCGATACCAGATTCAGGGATGGGGAACCGCCTGGGTGCATGTCACCGCTCCGAGTATGGGTATGGATACGCTCACCACCACCTCAGGAAACATGAATCCTTATTCACCTTTCGGAAATTATTATGTAGAAGTGATAAACGCTGGCGCACCTTGCCGTCCGCCTTTCTCGGTTAGCCTGGGTCCCGATAGAACAGTTTGCCTCAATTATGATGTGACGGTTAATCCGAATATTACAAGCGGTGAATATCCATACACTTACCAATGGGCTTCCTCAGGAAGCCAGTCCTGCTGCAACGGTTTCAGCACCTGGCATGCGGTGATGGCTATGAATTCAACCGTTAGCGTAACAGTAACCGATGACCTCGGCAACACGGTTACCGATCAGGTTGTTATCACGGTAAGTCCTCCTAGCCACACCAGCTTCGATATTGTTCCCAGCGGCCCTCTTACTTTCTGCACCGGAAGCGTAACGCTTGATGCAGGGGCGGGCTTTGCTACTTATCAGTGGAGCAACTTCACTTTTAACCGGTCTATTGGTGTTACCCAATCGGGCGTTTACCACGTTACAGCCACCGAAGCCAACGGATGCAGCTATACCGATGCGGTGAGCGTATCTGCCAATACTTCGTTCAGCGGGCAACAGGTTTGTGCAGTTACAGTGGACGAAGTATCGGGAAAGAATGTAGTGGTGTGGGAAAAGTTCAACACCTACGGAGTTACTTCTTTCAAGGTTTATAAAGAAACTTCTGTTACCGGTGTTTATCAGTTAATGACCGATCAGGCGTTTGGAAGTTTCAGTACGTATGAAGATGCGCTGTCGAATCCCGCGCAGCAAAGCGAGCGCTATGTAGTTACTACCGTGGACCCCTGCGGAGAATCTGCGTACAGCGGCTCGCATAAAACCATTCACCTTACTTCGAATATCGGCATCAATAACGTGGTCAACTTAGCGTGGAATGCCTATGAGGGTTTTACGTATCCTTCATTTAATATTTACAGGGGCTCCTCGCAAGCCAACATGACTCAACTGGCGCAGGTATCTTCCAGCACTTTCTCTTATACGGATTTGAATCCGCCTGTGTCTCCGGTTTTTTACCAGATAGAAGTAATCAATCCTCAGGGTTGTACGCCCACTGCTAAAACCGAGAGCTACAGTTCTTCGCGCTCTAATGTTATTCTCATAAATTCTTTGGGAATAAACGCTGCCGATAAAGATGATTTTAAAATCATTTCCGCGTTTGATGACAATACAGGAAAGAATATGCTGAAGTTTAACTCCACTGCGGAGAAAAACATGAACCTGAAAATGTTCGACTATTCAGGAAGAGAAGTTTATCGAACAGATAATATCAACCAAAGCGAGATAGCATTGCCCGATTTTATTTCCCGCGGAATATATATTGCTGAAGTAGCAAGGGAACAAAAAAATTACAGGGTAAAGATTTTGGTAAGATAAGTTTTTCGAAAAGCGGGGAAGACGTGAGGATATTAGTCCAATAACGTCTTCTTCACTTTATCCAAAATGATATTCACTCTCTCCTCCGTTGCAGCTTCCGCATATACGCGAAGCAGGGGCTCGGTGCCGCTGGCACGAATCATTACCGTCTCTTCATCTACTAAGTAAAATTTATAGCCGTCTAAATCTTCCACTTTAGCAATCGGAATTTCTCCGAACGCTTTGTAAACTCCGTTCTTGCAGTTCTCCATTATCTGCAGTTTCTGTTCTTCTTTCAAATGCAGGTCAAGGCGGTTGTATGAAAAGCTTCCTACTATTTCATACACTTCCTCAATCAATTCATCAAGGGTTTGTCCGTTCTGCACAAGGTGCTCCACAATCACCAAGCCATCCCAAATGCCATCGCGCTCGGGAATGTGACCTTTCACGGCAATGCCGCCACTTTCTTCTCCACCAACAAGAACGTCATCGCTCTGCATAATCTCACAGATATATTTAAAACCGATCTTTGTTACCTCGTACGGAATACCGTGCTGCTCACATAGTTTCTTCACTTTGTTCGAAACCGAAAAAGCAATCACCACCTTGCCGGTCATCTCTTTATACTTATGAAGGATATGAATGAGCAGAAGAATGATATGGTGTGCATCAATAAATTTTCCTTTGCCATTGTAAAGCCCTATGCGGTCAGCATCGCCATCGGTAGCGATTGCGATGTCAGCATGTTTCATTTCCTTTAAATAGGTTTCAAGCTCCTTCAGATTTTTCGCAATCGGTTCCGGAGCTTGTCCGTAGAAAGAAGGATTGTATTCGCAATGTAGAAACTCGGCATGAGGTATTATACGTGGGAACACGCTCTGCCCTGCACCATACATAGCATCGTAAGCTATGACCAGTTCCGAGTTTTCGCTGATAGCTTCCAGGTCGAAGTTAGTTGCTACATGCTCATAATACATGGTTTCCAAATCAACTATTTCAAGCAGCCCTTTCTGTTCCCATTCTTCGAGAGAAATATCTTCTGCTTCGAAATTATCCGGAATCATCTCTTCCACTTCAGTAATATATTTTTGCACCAGCGGACCACCATATTTCGATTTCAGCTTGTAGCCATTGTAAGAAGGAGGGTTGTGACTTGCAGTAAGAATGACTCCGACTTCGCACTCAAGATTTCTTGCCGCCAGCGAAATCATGGGAGTAGAAACAAAATGCTTATCGAAATAAACCTTGATTCCTTGCTTGCAGAAAACATTGATAGCTGCCTGAGAAAACAAAGCGCCTCCAAATCGCGTATCGAAACCAATTACAATTTTAGCGGAGGCATCCTGTTTCTGCGCCCAATCGGCAGTGGCCTTAGCAACGCGCTTTACATTTGACACCGTAAAATCTTTGGCGATGATTCCGCGCCAGCCGTCTGTTCCGAATTTTATTTTTTCCATCTTCCTGTTTTGAGAGTTCGCAAAAATAAAAACAGCAGGCGCGTTACCAAGCGTCTGCTGTTTCAAATCATTTTGTATTAATCAGTTATACTTCTTCTCAAGGAAAGCTTTGATATGACTGAAGTAGTCGTTCTTGTTCGAAGTATAGTTGTCTTTATTTTCTACTCCGGGAACCACATAAATTTCGATGTTCTTTTTGCGAAGTGCCTGCAATGCTTTCATATCAGCTTCGGTGATTACTTTATCGCTGCCGCCAACAATCAGCATATAAGCTTCCACATGTTGCCCCTTATCCTGTATGGCAAACTTAGGCTCAAATAAAGTTTTCTCTGCACCCGGAGGAATCACCACATCAATTTGTTTTACCTCCATCAGTCTTTTCTTCACGGTTTCTAAATCAGGATATGGTGCATCTGCAATTGCCCTGCGCACTTTAATATTATTACTGCCCACTCCAATCGCAAGCCCGCCACCGATTCCGATTCCGAAAACAGTAATCACTTGCTTTGCATCCTGTTTTTTCACCTCGGTAATCACCGCATCCAGATCCTTAGCCATAGTTGGCATCAGGTACATTTTTTCATTTACCCGTGCATCCTGACTTTTTCCATAGCCACGGTAATCGAACATCACCACATTATAACCCGTACCGAGAAACAAACCTGCAATGTCGAAGTTATCAGCCATGTTGCCTTCCCCGTCATCGCATATAACTACGGTAGAAGAAGTGGCTCCTTTAGCCGGAGTAATTCTCCAGGTGTAGATATCATAATTATCATCGGTTTTTACATGCCATTCTTTAGAGTTCAAACCCAAATCCTCGGGATAAAAAGCATATTCGCGGGAAGGTTTTAATGCAAATGCAGAAGCAGTAAGTACAACAAACAATAAGAGCAATAGTTTTTTCATTATGTCATTTTTAGTGTGCTAAAAGTAAACGGTTTCAGTAAAATTGAAAGCGATGTTAGCTTTAATTGGCGTTGTTTATAAAATTGAAGAGTTTTAATCAGTAACTTTGAATTTCCTTTATTTAACACAGAAAGATTCGGAAGTAATGCAGGGAACAGACACATATCGTCACAAGGGATTGCGTAAAGAACTCGTGGTAACATTAAAGGATAAGGGTATTGCCGACCAGATAGTTTTGGACGCTATCGGAAGAATTCCCCGGCATTTATTCTTTGGAAGCGACTCTATATTTTTTGAAACACATGCTTATGAGGACAAAGCGTTTCCGATAGGCGAAGACCAAACTATTTCTCAACCTTATACAGTTGCAAGGCAAACTGAATTGCTCGAAGTAAAACCAAACGAAAAAATTCTGGAAATAGGCACCGGCAGTGGTTATCAGGCAACTGTACTAATGCTGCTGAAAGCAAAAGTGTTCAGCATAGAGCGGCACAAAATTTTGTTTGATAGAACCTCTAAGTTTCTTCCCTTTATGAAAGAGTTTTTACTCAACCAAAATGGAGAGAAGAAGGAAGCGGAAGAAAGGCGAACCTGGAAAAATGAACCGGAAATGTGGTCGGTGAAATGTATTTACGGAGACGGCTTTGAAGGGAGTCCCGCCAATGCACCTTTCGATAAAATACTTATTACAGCGGCAGTACCTGAATTGCCCAAGAAATTATTGAGACAACTTGCCGTAGGAGGGAAGATGGTTTTGCCTTTTGGAAGCGAAGACAATTGTAGAATGCTGCGCATAACCAAACATGCCGAAGAAAAATATGAAACGGAAGAATTCGGAATGTTTGCTTTTGTGCCGATGCTGAAAGGAAAAACCTGATCAGCGATATTTCTTCATCACTCTATCCATCTCTCTCTTCGTATCTTTTTCTTTTAATGATTCGCGCTTATCGAATTTCTTCTTTCCTTTTCCAACTCCTACTTCAAGTTTTGCATATCCTCGTTCGCCAATAAATAATCTTAGCGGAATAACACTCAACCCTTTCTCCCGAATCTTTGAATCAATCCTGCTCAATTCTCTTTTGGTAAGAAGTAGTTTGCGCAAAGTGTCCGGTTTATGATTGGCATATCCGCCATGCGAGTATTCGGGAATGTTCATGTTTTTGATGAACAGCTCTCCATCGCGCATAATGCAAAATGCTTCGCTTATGCTTCCTCCTCCATTGCGAATAACTTTTATCTCGCTGCCGCGCAGAACAATCCCTGCTTCATAGCGGTCAATAATTTCAAATTCGAAACCGGCTTTTTTATTCTGTATGTTTATTTTACCCGGGTCAATCATTTCTTCATTTCTTCAAATAGTTTTTCAATTCTTTCTTTAAGTAAGATTTTCTGCCCCGTTCTTCCTTCCGCTATTAACCGTCCACCTGTTTTTGCAGTGAATGAACAATTCACTTCGTTTCCTTTTATTTCATCAATCACCGCTTCGAATAAAACCTTTTCTCCAATTAGGCCGGGAGAAAAGTGCTTTACATTTACGAAGGTGCCAATCCCTTCTTCACTTTCTTCTTTCATTTCTAAGACAAACAACCGGCTGCACCATTCTGCATCGCGAGAAATCGCAAAAGTGGCATATACATCGTGTACAGTTCCGCTTTCAAAAATTGCAGCGTCTTCAACGCGAACAACTCTTTCAAAAGTTTTTTTATCACCAACCTTGAAAATATTTTTCACGCGGACGAAGTTGGGAAAATTAATTCAGGAGAAGATAGTTTACCTAACCAGCAGAACCATCCCTTTGCGCTCTACTTTTACTCCATCGTTAGCATTGAATTGAATGAGATAGGCATAACCGCCTTGCTGTGCATCTTTTCCGTGATCGGTTCCATCCCATCCGGCTGCAGGGTCGTTGCTTTCAAACACTCGCCCACCCCAGCGATTGAAGATAGTCAGCGAATAGGCTTTGGGGTCGCCAAAAATTATGGTGGGTTTGAAAATGTTATTTAGCCCATTGGGTGCAAAGGCATTTGGAATATAAATGATAGGCCTGTGAATAATACACAGCTCATTACTCCAGCTTGAAAGTGTTGCCTGATAATTCGCCTCCGGTAAATTCAGATTGTAGATGGCTTCAATGCGGTAGCAGAAGTTTCCTTCCTCATGTAAAAACTGATGCAGCGAATCGGAATAAGTATTAGTGCCGAAAGGAATCGTGCGGATGAGTTGATACCCCGCTCCGTAATCCCTGTAAAGATTGTAGGAGGTAACGGTAGCTCCATACAACTCAAAATCATTCCAGTTGACATTGGCTACGTAATAATCGTACAGCTCACCCTTTAGGCAAATGGTTTTTACAAATGGTGCTTTGTACTGATTCTGACAACTGTCAAAAGCAGACACCTGATAAAAATATGGATTGTGTTCGGGCATTATGTTTACCGAGTCAATATAAGTTTCGAGAGAATTAAGCGGAGTAGGAACATTCGGCTGTTCGATAGCGTTATAGGTGATGTTATTGACGCTTCGCTCAATTTTGTAGAAAGTAAGTTCAGCAGTATTATCAACCAGCCACGTTACACTATTGTGATTTGAAAGATCTACTGTGGCATTGGTAATAAAAATAAATGCAGGTGGCTGCACGATAGATGCTTTGAGGCAAACGACATTACTGTTCGAAACTATAAAAGAGTCTTCCGCACTCACCCCGCGAACAACAAGGCAAACCGAATCTCCGTCCGCGAAACCGGAGAAAGCAAAAGCGGTCACGTTGCTGTCAACGCTTCCGACTAAATTATATGCGCCTTGATTGAGGCTTGCATATATCTGATATTCCTTCACCCCAAAAAGCCAGTTGTTGTATTTATTCCAACTCAAATCAATTTGTTTTTGGCAGGTACCAGAGGCTGTCCTTAGCCAAATGGTATTATGCGGCTCGGTGTTAAATGCGCTAATTCCTCCGCAACTATCCACAGCCGCCACGGTATAAGCCACCGATTGAACAGTAGGGTCAGCCTTGATATCGGTATAAGTGGTGTTGAACCTTCCATAAACGGTATCCAGCGGAAATGTGGAACCGTTGAGGTAATAATAGATGATATAAAAAGCCGCTTGTGGAGAAGGGCTCGGCTCCCAATTAAAAACAACATTATCTCCGGGCGTAACATCCACATTAATAATTAAAGGAGTAGAGGGATTAGTGTTATTTACCGTATCCGATTGCAAAACGGTTGCTCCCGGGCAATTGTAATTCGCCTCCATATAAAAGTCCCAATAAGGAGCGGTAGCTAAAAGACCATTCAGCACAAATGAGGTGGCAGCTTGTGATGAAACCGGATAAACAGTATATGGTCCCGCTTGTCCTGACGAAGAAGCATAAATAGTATATTGAACAAAAGCTCCGCAAGGATTGGGTGCCGGGTTTGTCCAGTATAAAGTGATAGTGTTGTTAATATTATCGTTCACTACGCATTGTAAATCGGGTGCCTCAATAGTTTGGGCAAAACTTTTTGAAAAGAAACAGTAGAGGAGGAGAGATATGAAAAGAATTTTTTGCTTCACGTTTTCTTGAATGGCTGCAATAATAAAGAGTTAAGTGGAAACGCTTTAGTTGCAGCAATGTTGCATTAAAAAAGGGTTCCTTTATTCCCTGAATCTTAATGTCCGCTTTATATGGAACTTGTTTTTCAAGCAAAAATTCGTTTTTAACACAAAAAAATTGATTGGGGAATCTTCCCCAGTCATTGCGGAACCTTCCGGAACCGTTCGGGAATCTTCTTCAGTTATCGCGGAATCTTCCGGAATAGTTCAGGGACCTTCCTCAACCGTCTACCATCGCTAAGAAACTTTGAAAACATGCGGGGCAACGATGCGATAGCGGCTCTGAACCTTAAGAATCTATTCCGCATCGTTGCGGTACTTGTTTTAAATGTTTTGAAACCCATCCGCACCGTTGCGGGACATATTCCGAATCTTAAGAACTCATTCCACATCGTTGCGGCACTTGTTTTAAATGTTTTGAAACCCATTCGTATCGTTGTGGGATATGTTCCGAACCTTATGAATCAGTGCCGCAACGTTGCGGCACCTGTTCTGAATGTTTGGGAACTCATCCGCATCGTTGCGGAATCTTCCTCCCTGATAGCGGAACTCGCTGAGCATGAAAGGAGCATTGACGCCTTAACCTACAGTTACTTTATACATCTTGTCGTAATCAAGATATTGGTTGGCGAGTTGGAGTAATTCTTCTGAAGTTACTTCGCGAACCGTTTTCAGAAATTCATGTATGTAAGATAAATCCTGATTGTAAATGAGAAGCCCTTTCAGAGTTTCGGAGAACTTCATCGGTCCGTCAATGCTGCGCAGAATCTTTCCACTGATATAATTCTTCACAACATTTAGTTCTTCATCTCCGATGAGTTCGTGGCGAAGCAAATTTATTTCATGCTGAATTTCTTTCAAGGTTGCCTCACGCACATCTTTCCCTACTTCCGAAGAAATTTCGAGAAACCCTGCATGAGGATAAGAAACAAAGGAAGAATGAATGCCATAAGTGTATCCTTTCTCCTCACGAATGTTGCTCATAAGGCGTGAACCGAAATAACCTCCGAAAACGGTATTCAGTATCGAAAGCTTCATAAAGTCGGGATGCAATTTGTTGATGCTCAGATTTCCGATTACTAAAGCACTCTGGACAGAATCGGATTTTTCAGTGTGATGAATTAACTCTGAAGATGATTCAATTTTATAAGCAATCCGTTCTTCTGTCTTTTCACCCGTCCAGTTTTTATTTCCGAAATATTGATTCAGTTTTTTGATAACCGAATCATCAAACTTTCCGGAAACGAGGATGGTAAGATTAGGCGCAGCATAATATTTCCTGAAGAAGGCTTTTAAATCTTCCACCGAAATTTTTTCATAGTGCTCAAATTCCGTCACTCTTCCGTATGGATGATTCTGCCCGAATAAAGTATTCACGAAATCTCTGTTCGCCAGAAAATCGTTCTTCTTTAAATTAACCGATAGCTTTTGCTTACGATTACTTATGATCGTGCTCAACTCATTTTCAGGGAAAACAGACTCGCTGAAAATTTCAAACAGCAGGGGCAACAGATTATCAATGTGCTTTGTGAGACTGTAAAGCGAAGCACCTGCGGTTTCAAATCCGGCTCCAGCATTAAAATTAGCTCCATAATAATCGAAGGTATCTGCGAGTTGTTTGGCGTTTCGTGTTTTTGTCCCTTCGCGCAACATTCTGTTGGTGAAGTCAGCGACCAGATTTTTTTGTTCAAACCATTTACCGGCTTTGAACATCAATTCAATTTTTATCACGTCCTGTTCACCTTCATTCAGCAAGTAGGCTTCAACACCATTATCAAGGCATATCTTCTCAACTTTGGGTAAAGTAAGAGAATCGATCAAGTTTATTTCGGGGGCTTGAGCTCTGTTCATGTTGTTTCTGACTTCTCAATTATTACTAAAATACTTTATCGTGTTGCTGTTTTCCTTTCTGAAAATATTAGCTGCCGCATTCTGTAAATTCTGTGAAGTAACAGCATTGTACTTTTCCAATTCCTTATTTACATCTGCCGCGTTGCCAAGCATTTCAAAATATGCGAGATTCATCGCGCGGTTCAGCACATTCACCTCTCCGAAGGTGGTGTAGGCTTCAATTTTGTTTTTCACTTTCGTCAACTCTTCCTCCGAAACCTTTTGATTTATCATTTCACTCAGCACTTCTTCAATGGCACTGTTAGCCACATCCATGGAAACATCTTTACTCAAACGCCCTTCCACCATCAGTAAACCATTATCAATTGTTTCTGTAGTGTACGCGCTGATGGTGCTGAATAGTTTTCTCTCTTTTACTAATTGACGATACAAACGTGATGAGTCGCCTGCACTTAAAATCTCCCGCAATAAATCAGACGCATAAAAATCCGAATCAGTTCGAGCGCACATTTTGTACGCTTTGTAAATTGCATTCACAGGTACATCTGCTTTCACTTCCAGAATTCTTTCTTCAATCTGTGCTGGCTCCTTAGGAATGCTGCGAACTATTTTTTCGCCCGAAGGAATTTCGCCAAACCATTTCTCTGCCAGTTTCCGGATTTCACCTGCCTTTACATTTCCTGCAACTACAAGCACCGCATTATTCGGACGATAATATTTGAAATAGAAATCTTTTGCCGACTGCATTTTCACTTGCTCGATGTGCTGCAAATTCAAACCAATTACAGGCCATTGATACGGATGAACTTTGTATGCTAACGTACACATCTTGTGCCATACATCGCCATAAGGCTGATTGATATAGTGCTCTTTGAATTCTTCCATCACCACATTCTTCTGAGTGTTCAAGCTCTCTTCTGCAAAAGCAAGCGAAAGCATTCTGTCGCTCTCCAGCCAAAACGCTGTTTCGAGATTATTGGAAGGAAGAATATCGTAGTAGTTGGTGATATCGTTAGAAGTAAAAGCATTGTTCTCTCCTCCCGCATTTTGAAGTGGCGTATCGAATTCGGGGATGTTTACAGAGCCTTCGAACATGAAATGCTCAAACAAATGAGCGAAGCCGGTTTGTTTCACATCTTCATCGCGCGAACCAACTTTATAAAGTATGTTCACAGCCGCCATTGTAGTGGTAGCATCTTCGTGAACAATTACCTTTAGCCCGTTATTCAAAACAAATTCTTCAAACTTTATCATGCAAAAAATTGAAGGGCAAAAATATTATTCCTTTTATCTTTCTTTGGCGAATTATAATTTGAAACCAGAATGACGATTAAGAAGATAGGAGTTGCAGGAGCGGGAGCTATGGGTGCAGGTATTGCCCAGGTATTTGCTCAAGCGGATTATGAAGTGGTATTGTTTGATGTGAGCAATGGGCAATTAGAGAAAGCGAAAATTGAGATTGCTAAGAATCTTGACGTTTCAATAGCAAAAGGGAAATTGAGAGAAAAAGATAAAACGGTTGCGCTTGATAAAATTCTTTTTTCAAATGATGTTAATACTCTGAAAGGCGATTTAATCATTGAAGCTATTGTAGAGAAACTCGAACCCAAAAAGGAATTGTTTCAAAAATTAGCTGAGATAAATTCTACGGAAACAATTCTTGCCACCAACACATCTTCTATTCCTGTTACAAGAATTGCAAAAGGAATCTCAAACCCTCAACGTGTAGTTGGAATGCACTTTTTCAATCCAGCGCACTTGATGAAATTGGTTGAGGTTATTTCAGGAATAGAAACTTCTGTTGAAACAGTAGAAACTCTCAAGCAACTTTGTACAGCCATCGGTAAAACTCCCATTATGTGCAAGGACTCCCCTGGCTTTATCGTCAATCGGGTTGCGAGACATTATTATGTGGAAAGCTTGAAAATGCTGGAGGAAAAAGTTGCCACTATCGAAAATATTGACTCTTTAATGGAAAGTGCTGGTTTCAAAATGGGACCATTCAAACTGATGGACTACGTGGGCAACGATATAAATTTTGCGGTTACTTCTTCTCTGTTCGAATCATTTCATCAGGAATCCAGATTTCGCCCTTCGCGACTACAAGAACAAAAAGTAGATGCCGGGCATTTGGGCAAAAAAACCGGAAAAGGTTTTTATAATTACGAGTAATTCCTGAACAACCATAATTCAAAGCCTTGCAATCAGCATACATCACTACCGTCATCATGCCTTTTGCTCTCGGCATTATTATGCTTGGGTTGGGTTTATCGCTAACCGCGGATGACTTTAAGCGGGTAGTGAAATATCCCAAAGCAGTTTTTATCGGTTTGTTCTGTCAAATGATTTTGTTGCCTGTGGTTTGTTTTTTTATTGCAAAATCATTTGGACTGCCTCCCGCTTTGGCAGTAGGTTTGATGCTGCTTTCCGCATCACCTGGCGGAGCAACGGCCAATTTGTATTCGCATTTGGCAAAAGGTGATGTGGCGCTTAATGTTACGCTTACTGCACTAAACAGCGTCCTCACTATTTTTTCTATTCCCATTATCGTCAATTTGTCGCTTGCTTATTTTATGGGCTCCGAAGCATACATTCCACTTCAGTTCAAAGAAGTAGTTAAAGTGTTTATGATTGTGCTGGTACCGGTTGGCATTGGAATGTTACTTAATAAATATTTTGCTGCGTTTTCTAAAAAGATGGAGAAGCCAGTAAAAGTTGCTTCAGTATTTATTCTTGCCTTTGTAATTATTACTGCCACGGTGAAAGAAAAAAATAATGTAGGAATTTATTTCGCGCAAATAGGTTTGGCGGCTCTCACTTTTAATTTAACTAGTATGTTGAGCGGATATTTCCTTCCCAAACTTTTCCGTTTGCCGGAGAAACAGAATATTTCCATTGCTATGGAGATAGGAATTCACAACGGCACCCTGGCAATATTCATCGCGCTGAGCGCACTTCAGAATACTGCCATGGCAATGCCTGCCGCTATTTATAGTTTGATGATGTTTTTTACTGCTGCTGCTTTTGGCTTCCTTGTCAATTTGCGGAGCAAACAATAATTTTATTTTTGTCATCCTCTGAAATAAAGTGTTGCCGACTGTTGTCGGCATTCTTCTATAAGCACGGGTGGCAGTTTAATAAGAGATAAAATTTATTTTATCATCCACCCATCTAAAAGGCCCGGGTGGCGAAACTGGTAGACGCGCTCGTTTCAGGTGCGAGAGCCGAAAGGTGTGGGGGTTCGAATCCCTTCCCGGGCACAAAAATGGTTGGCACTTCGCCAACCATTTTTAATTTCTAAACTATCTCACCACCATCCTCTTCAATCCAACTCCTTTCTCTGTTTTCAATTGAATGAAATACACACCGCCTGCAAAATTTTGATTAGCGATGTAAAAATTCTGTTCGCCTGAATGTGTTTCGTAAATTCTTCTGTCCACTACTTCACCAATAGTGTTCATCACTTTCAATTCAACGGTTTCATTGCTGCGCGAAATGATCCTGAGTGAGAAGGCGCCTTCATTCGGATTCGGGAAAATGTTCCAGTCTTCTTCAGTCAGTTCGTCAATACCTACATTCACGGCATCTATACAAGCAGTATCGGCACAGTTTACTCCATTGCTTACAATCACACAATAAAATCCACCAGAAGGAGGATTATAAAACTGATTCACCGCACCGTTTATCGGATTGCCTCCTGGAAATCCATTATACCACTGATATGAATATCCCGCAGCGAAAGCAAATAGCGAATTGCCGTTTTGCTGAATGGTTGCCACAGGAGGAGGAATCACACAGATAGTATCAATACAATCAAGAGTTGTCTGCAAGTTGTTGGTGACAATACAGATTACTTGATAGCAACCGACTGCATTGTAAGTAACATAGTGCGGACCGGGACCGATTGCTATAGACGGTGTTCCTCCGGGGAATTGCCAATTGAAAGTCAATCCTGCCGGATTACCCGCATAATTGAAAGAGGTAGTTTGCCCCACGCAAATTGAATCTTCGAAATGCAAATCGCACACAGGGCGGGGAGGAACAGAATCACAATGGAACGTGATACAGATGGTGGTATCGGCACAATATATAACTCCGTTGCCCATCACAAACGTGATGCATATAATAGTATCCGTTGGCGATGAAGGAGTATAAATTCCGTTTATCACAGCGGTGTTACCTGTCATGATTAGAGGATTACTTCCGATGATAGACGTATTCTGCCCTGTTTGAATTTGCAGTGTGCCGCAGCCGTTCACTGTGAATTGAAAGTTGAGTGTTGTTCCCGCTGCACTGGCTTCGCACCAAACCGAATCACCAATTAAATTGAAATAACAACAGGTAGTATCCTTATCACAAGGTGGTAGCACTACACAATCACTATCGCTATAGCAACAGATGAGTTCATTTCCCAAACTATCATACGCAAGTATATGTGAGCGGAAACAAAGGGAGTCACCTTCTTCCCCATTGTAAATTATGACCGAAAGTTGCGATGAAGTTCCCTGGCTCGGAATATTCGTGAACACTACCGCAGGAGCAAATGCCACATTCAAATTCGGTTGAAGAATTTCAAGATTCGCTTGCGAAACCGGAATCTGCGATTGGTTGCTTACATGATAATACATCACATAATTTCCGTTCGAATCACAGGCAACACTGTCAATCCAGAAATCAGCGCACAAACTATCAGGGCATGGATAAAGAGTAAGATTCAGAACTCCTGTCGTATCAACGCAGCCATAACTGTTTGTCACAATCACCGAATAACTTCCACTGGTGCTGGTGGTTAAACATTGCATGGTATCTCCCGGCAGCGGCAGCCCGTTGTTCAGCCATTGCCATGAACTTCCTGCAGGAGCGCAAATAGTATATGGCGCACAGGTATCAAAACATCCTTCGTAGAAAGAACATAAGTCGGGCAGAGGATTTACGGTTACGCAGAAACTTGCCTGGCTTGCGCAACCGTTGGTATCCATTGCAGTTGCATAGTAGCAACCGTTCTTTGTAACGAGAATGGTATCGTTCACCGCTCCCGTGTTCCATTGCAATGTAACCGTTGGGTCAGGATGTGAAGCCACCAGCATTACAGTATCTCCATCACAAACAACAGAACTTCCTACCGCAACAATTGTTGGCGCCATAGGCAACGGATGAACAACAATCATATATGGAAGCGAAGTATCGCTGCATCCGGTGGTAGTATCGGTAATTGTTACCTGGTAAGAATAAGTCCCCGGAGGTGTGGTGGGTAAAACTGTAACTCCGTTTGCTGTTGCTCCGTTTGCATTCGGGTCGTTACTTATCCAATTGTAAAGCCAATTGATATTGTAAGTGGTTGAGAGATTGGTGAATTCACCGAAACACAATTCATCATCGCCACTATTAGTAATGATAGCGGGTGGACCGTTGTTTACTAATATAGTTATAAAAGTTGTATAAGGACAACCGTTTGCATCGGTAATACTTACGGCATACACCCCTGTAGTATTTACCGTTATGGAATCGTTCGTTGCTCCATTGCTCCACAAATAAGTGCAGGTGCCGCAAGCGGGAGCTACAAGTAAAACATTTGTTCCTGCGCAAACAATGGTATCAGGGAAAGCAGAAATATTTCCGCTGATAGATGGAGCAACGATGGTGATGATTTGTTGCGTGGTATCGTAGCAACCATAAATATCATGCACAATCAATGTAACGGTATCAGTTCCTGCGTTGCTATAGCTATGAGTTGGATTTTGATTTAAAGAAGTTCCTGCATCGCCAAAATTCCAGTTCCAGTAATTGATACTGCTGAACGAAGCATCGGTAAACAGCACGGGATTATTAATGCAATTCGGACTGTTGAAACTAAACGCAGCAGTTGGTTGCGCAGGAACAACGATCGTATCGGTAAAGAAATCTGTGCAGAGTCCATTAGTAACGCTCAGTGTTACAATATAAGTTCCTGAGATGCTGTATAAATGACAAGGGTCTTGCGCGGTGGAAGTATTGGCGTCACCAAAATTCCAAAGCCATCCCGTAATGTTATTTCCAGAAGTGAAAGTGCTGATATCATTAAAGCAAACACTGTCGTTCCAGCAGCCTGTACTCACATCAAACTTTGCAGCAAGCGGAATTTCAATATGTGCGGTGTCGCTTACCACACAGGTATCTATGCCGTTAATGTCGGGAACAAGTCCTGTAAGCGTAACGAGATAAAACCCTGCCTGAGAATAGCTATGAGTCGGACTTGTGAGATTGGAAGCAGTAAGGTCACCAAAATACCAGGTGAAGTTGAAAGCATTCACGGAAGTATTGGTAAACGAAATCGGATTGCACGATGTGTGAGTAAAATCTACAATTCCATTGGGTGTGCAACTTCCGGGTCCGCTTCCATTGCAGGAATCTTCCGTAACGACAATTGTATTTGAAAGTGCAGTGCAGTTATTCGTAATATCTGTTACAATCACAGAGTAACTTCCCGGAGCGTTGAAACTTCTGCATTGTGTAGTAGGTCCACCCACATTCCATGCGTACGTATAATTTGCATTTCCAAGCGCACAAATATTTACTGAGTACGTAGCGCCAATGCAATAACTTAAATAATCCGCAGTGCTGATACTTGCAGTCGGTCCGCTTACATACTGAACATTTATTTGCGAATGTGCAGTGCATGTATTTGCACCTGTAACTGTTACCTGATACAAGCCATTCAGAAATATAGTTGCAGGATTAGTAACTGAAGTATATCCACCCGGTCCGCTCCATTGATACGTTCCACCGCCTGTTGCTTGCAACTGTGCGTTTCCTCCCGCGCATAAACTTACTAATTGAGTTACAGTAACTATTGGAGGAGGATTCAAAGTAACGTTGATGGAATTTGTATATGGTTGTCCGCAGGCATTTACCGTAAGTGTAACTGCCACAGTTTGCGGAGCGTTATTCCCCCATTGGATTTGAATGGCTGTCGTTCCTTGTCCGCTTGTAACTGCTCCTGCATTTGGCGGAGAAATACTCCAAGTGTAAGTACTTCCTGCCGGATACAATGTTGAAGTGGAGTAATTACTCGTACCGTTCGCACAACCAATTAAACTGCCATTCAGGGCAGGTGGAGCTCCTGCAAACATGAACACATTTTGTGTAGTAGTATCTGAACTGCAATAGGGAGAGCCGGGCATTTGTGTGTAAGCCTGCACAATAAACGGAGGAGTATTTCCCCAAGTAACCGTCACACAATTTCCTATGGAAGTAGTTGGAGTTCCACCGGTTATAATCCAGTTTACAGTACTCGTTGTTGGAGTAGTGCAGTAGGAAACAGAACTGTTCGGACAAACAATGGTATCGCCCGTAATGACAGGTGCAGGTGGTGGTGCAATTACTTTCACAAAAATAAATGCCGAGTCATTACATACCTGATTAGGGTTTTGCGGAGCTGCAGTGAGCAAAAATGTACCTGTCATTCCTCCCCAGTTTACACTGACATTTGGTGAAGGGCTTGGTGAAAGAACAGGACCTGCCGGAGAAATATTCCAAAAACAATTTACACCGGGAAAATTTCCGAAGAAAGAAATTGCGTTAGCGCAAACAGGAGTGTTGCCGATAATGCTAAGTTCGGGACGAACATAAATAATGAGTTGCCCTGTTCCTCCACAATGCAAAAACGAATCATAAAAAGAAACCGTAAGTGTATCAGCGCATGCCTGCGGAATATTGGGCCAGCAGATTTCAACTTCTTCGCAGCACGTAGAATCACCAAGTGTACCACAGGAGCCGTTATTCAAACTCCAGGTATAAGTTGCTCCGCTAAAACGCGGCAACGAATAAGTATGGCAATCACCCGGACAAACTTTGTTGGGCCCGCTGATAACTGCCACACTCGGAACTATTGGTATGTAAACTTTAGTTGTATCGCTGCAAGTGCCAACACAGCCTGTTACCACCAATCCAAGAGTGCCAAGCTGTCCTGCACCCCAAGCCACAGTTACATTCGGTGTTCCCTGTCCTGAAACAATTGTTCCTCCAATGGCAAACCAGGTATAAATACAACCTGTTGCTGAAGGTGTGCTGTATGTGGCTGTATCAAATGCACACAAAGTAGAAGGACAGGTAATAGTTGGACCTGGTAGTGAATCAACATTAATTACACTTTGAAAAGTATCGGAACAGAAACAATCGTTGAAAGCAATCAGCGTAATGGTATATGTTCCTGCATTTGAATAAGAGTGAGTAGGATGTGTTTGAGCAGAAGTTCCTCCATCGCCAAAATTCCATTGATAAGAAGTGGCTCCTGACGACAGATTGGTAAACAACACCGAAGAAAATTTACAGACATTGGTTTGATGAGAGAAGTTTGCAACCGGTAAATCAACTTTCTCTACACAAAGTTCAGCTGAGTCAACACAACCCCATTGATTGGTTTCAATAACTAGCAAAGTTCCTGTACCTGTGGAATCCCAGGTTACGGTCGCACAATTTGTGCTTGCTCCGGTTACGTTCAATGCACCATTTATAAACCATTGGTAAGTACTGCCTACGTTAGGTGCTGTGCAATAAATGACGGTCGAAAATTTGCAAACCTTTTCGCATTCCGGTCCCCGGTCAGGTTGACCACCCAACGAACCATGACCAGTATCGCTCGGACAGGTAGGATAGGGTGTATGTGTAATCTGCGGATTCGGGTTTGGATGAATAGTGATATTCAGGAAATAATTGGCGACAGGATTAATTTGAGAGAGAGTAATTATTCCCACTCCCGAATTTCCCCAATTAATAGTAACGCTATCCATTGAGGGCGAACCAAGAACATTGCCCCCGGTTACATTCCACGCATAACCGGCCCCGATTGTGGGAGAGATGTAATACTTGACTATTTCTCCTGCACAAACAGAAGTATCGCCAATTATTTGTGCGGAACTATTTTGAAAGGAGAAAATGAAGAGCAGAGAAATGAGCGTGTAAAGTTTCTTCATGGCACAAAGATTTAGGTTGCCTAAAGATAGAAGTGTATTCTGCATAAAAAGAAAATGCCTTTGTGTTTTTTCCACAAAGGCACTTTCTTTTGTATCAAAGTTCCCTTCAGGGTTAGGGATTTACACTGTCATTATCTCTTTTTCTTTTATCTCCAAATGCTTCTCCACTTTTGCTGAGAAATCATTTGTTATGTTTTGAACGGATGTTTCAGCATTCTTGACTGAGTCTTCCGGCAAACCATCTTTTTGAAATTTCTTTATTTTTTCGTTGGAGTCCTTGCGAATAGTGCGGATCGAAACGCGACATTTCTCTGCTTCGTTCTTAGTACTCTTTACTAAATCTTTTCTGCGCTCTTCGGTCATGGAAGGAATATTCAAACGAATAATTTTCCCATCGTTTTGCGGAGTGATACCGATGTTCGCTTTTAAGATTGCCTTCTCAATTTCAGGTAATATAGATGCATCCCAAGGTTGAATGGTAAGTGAACGGGCATCGGGCGTAGAAATATTTCCAACCTGATACAATGGAGTCATAGCTCCGTAAGCATTTACTTCAATGCCATCAAGCATTCCTGAGCTGGCCCGTCCGGTCCGAATTTTAGATAATTCAAATTCGAAATGCTCTAATGCTTTTTGCATATGAGCGCGGGTTTCGTCTAAAAGATTTTTTACATCGGCTTCAGTCATAAAATTGATAATTTAATATTGATAATTGAAGATTTAGTCAGTGACTATCGTACCTATTTTTTTCCCACTCAAGATTTTTTTCAGATTTCCCTTTTTGTTTACATCGAAAACAATAATGGGTAAATGATTTTCCTGGCAAAGAGTAAATGCAGTCAGGTCCATCACATTCAGTTTCCTTTTCAGCGCTTCCCGATATTTTATTTTATCGAATTTTTTTGCTTTTGGATTTTTTTCTGGATCAGAATCGTAAATGCCATCAACGCGGGTCCCTTTTAAAATTACATCGCATTCTATTTCTGTTGCTCGTAATGCTGCTGCAGTGTCAGTTGTGAAGTAAGGATTACCGGTTCCAGCGCCAAATATTACCACTCTTCCTTTTTCTAAATGGCGAACTGCTCTTCGTTTTATAAATGGTTCTGCAATTTCTTTCATTTCAATGGCAGAAAGCAAACGGGTAAATACTCCTAATTTTTCCAATCCGCTTTGAAGTGCCATGCTATTGATAACAGTAGCTAACATGCCCATGTAGTCGCCCTGCACTCGGTCAATTCCGTTAGCAGAAGATTGAATGCCACGGAAAATATTCCCCCCCCCAATTACCACAGCCACCTGCACACCGGCATCTTTTGCCTCTTTAATTTCTTTAGCGTATTGCATTACCATGTTGGCATCAATACCGAATTGTTTAGCGCCCATTAGTGATTCACCGCTTAGTTTCAGAAGAATTCGTTTGTATCGCATGGGCAACGAAAATATAAAAATCGCGAACGATTGAAAATCAAGAGCAAGAAAGTTTGGCGCTCCTTATCTTATTTTCGGGCGCGTGGAAATCATTTATCTTTTCATTATTTTTTTTGCGGGAATTGTTGTTGCTTTCATTAATACGATATCCGCAGCCGGTTCGCTTGTTTCACTTTCGGCCTTTATGTTTACCGGTCTTTCTTCGACAGAAGCAAATGCCACCAATCGCATTCCTATTATCTTTCAAAGTTTTTTCTCCGCCCGTGGTTTCGAGAGTAAGGGTGTAACAGGGGATGGTTATAAATGGTGGCTTTCCTTAGCGTGCATACCAGGTGCTATAATTGGGGCCTTGTTCGCAGTAAAAATTCCGGAAGAAATTTTTGGTAAAATATTGCTGGGGGTGATGTTATTGTTTCTTTTCATTACCATTATTAATCCGCTGAAAGCAAAAACCGATGCTGAAGAAAGAATTTCACTTCCATACAAAATTGCGGGCGCGGTAATTTATTTCTTCAATGGAATTTACGGAGGGTTTATACAGGCAGGTTCAGGATTTTTTCTGATGGCGCCAATGCTTCTGCTTCATCGATTCGACATCAACAAAACCAATTACTACAAAGTTTTTATCACACTAATTTATACGTTTTCCGCGCTAGCTATTTTTATTTGGAAAGGAAATATCCATTGGTATTATGGATTAGTGATGAGTGCCGGCACTTCACTGGGCGGATGGATGACCAGTCGCTGGAGTGTAACCGTAAATGAACTTTGGATGAAAAGAATAATTGTGAGTTTGATTTCTTTTCTCACCTTGTATGTGTGGTTCTTTAAATAAATCAGCCGTTCTTATTGGCTAATTGTCCGCAGGCGGCATCAATATCTTTTCCGCGGCTTCTTCGAATAGCAACATTCACCTCCTTAGCTCGCAAATGCGCCACAAATGCATCTCTGTTTTCTCGTTTTGCTTTTCGCAAATCAACTCCGGTTACATTGTTGAACTCAATGATATTTACAAACGAAGGCACCTGGTCGGTTAGATAATAAAGGCGGTCAGCATCCTCGATAGAGTCGTTGAATTTATCGAACAAAATGTATTCGAACGTAATTTTGTTGCCCGTTTTTTCATAGAAATAATTAAGTGCATCCATCACCTCTTCAATTGGGTTCGATTGGTTGATATCCATAATCTTATTCCGCTTTTCATTCGTAGGCGCGTGGAGCGAAAGTGCGAGATTAAATTTCATTCCTTCATCAGCTAATCGTTTTATACCGCGTACAATACCTGAAGTAGAAACCGTAATCCGTTTTTGCGCCACATTCAAACCATCGGGGGAAGTGATATAACGGATGCTTTGCATCACATTATCATAATTCAGCAGGGGTTCACCCATACCCATATAAACAATATTCGTGAGTCCTTTGCCACTGTGCTCTAAAGCATGTTTGTTGAGCAACACTACCTGATCATAAATTTCACCGGCTTCAAGATTTCGTTCACGTTTTAAAAACCCGGTAGCGCAAAAAGTGCAACTGAGAGTGCAGCCCACCTGGGAGGATACACATGCAGTGTTACGCTCTTCATCGGGAATCATCACTCCTTCCACCAATCGCTCATCATGCAGTTTCATCCCGAGCTTCACCGTTCCATCCTGGCTTTTCTGAATAATATTTTCCCTCACCGAATAAAATGAAAATTGCTCGGTAAGCTTGTTCCGCAGTTCTTTCGAAAGATTTGTCATTTCATCAAACGAACGTGCAGATTTTTTCCAAAGCCATTCATGCACCTGCTTCGCCCGAAATTTTGGTTCAGACAATTTTTCGAATTCAACCGCCAGTTCTTCTACTGAAAATTTTCGTATGTCATTTTTTAAATTCATTACAACGCAAAGGTAAGGCAGTTAAAAAGAAAACGGGCTTGAGAATTTCTCAAACCCGTTTTGTATGATTGAACTAAAAATTAATGATTAGTGAGGTGCAACCGGTGATGCTGGTGCTACCGGAGTGGCATTTTCAGGCGTTTTTCCTGCATCGGGATCGTTAACTGTTCCTGTAATTTTCAATGTCTCGTTCGGGCTTTTTGCATTAGAAGTTACGGTTACAGTTTTGGTAAAAGGACCTACGCGATTAATATCGTAATGAACTTTAATCGAACCCTTTGCTCCTGGCAGAATCGGCTCAGTCGGACATGTAGGAACGGTACATCCGCAAGAACCTTTACACCCTGAGATGATAAGGGGGGATTTACCGGTATTTGTGAATTTGAACTCGCGCGAAGCGTTTGTCTCGTCCGCTTTTGTAACTGTTCCATAGTCAAGCGTTGTGCTTTCCCATTTAAATTCAGGTGCATTCGGATCCGGGGCTGCAGCCGGTTCCTGTGTAGGTGGAGTAGCAGTTTGTGCCGGTGTCATGGCTTTCGCAGGAACTGCCTTATCCTGTGCTGTACCTGACAAAACTGTTCCGGTAATACTTAACATTAGAAATAGCTTTTTCATTGTCGTTGTTTTTTAGTTTAAAATTTTTTTCGTTCGATTAAGAACAAATGTAATGCCTTTTACTGTTCAGTCAATAGTATTGTTACCTGTGTTTAACTTTTTTTAGGCATTAATTATTTCTCCGGCACATTCAATTTCGCGCATTTCAAATGGAGTTTCCAAATTACCTGTTTCACTTCACCATCCCTCCAAAATTGGTTTAATTCAGGAAGCAAAAATTCAACGGGATCGGCATTGTGCTTTGCAACATAGTTGTTATAAGAAGACCAGCTTCGTATATAATTTAGCCATTGCTCTTTACTCCAATTCATTTTACAGAAAAAATCCGGAGTGGGAACCAACTCAAACGGAAACGGAAGTGTTTCATATTTGTTCATCACATACCATCTTCCATCGGGCCAGTAATCATAAAGGAACGTATACATAAACCATTCCATCAGCTTTTCAATTTCCTCGGAAATATTTGCACCCGAATAAGTCCAAACCGCAAGAACTCCATTCTGTTTCGCAGCTCTTTTTGCTTCGGCATAAAATAGGTCATGATTAAACCAGTGCGCGGCTGTTGCAACAGTTATCAAATCAATAGACGAATTTTCCAAACCGCTCTGCTCGGCACTGGTAATGCGATATTCAATACTTGCTTTAGGAATTGAATTTTGAATTTGCTTTTCACTGGCATCGGTAGCAATTACCTTTTTAAAATAATTTGATAACGAAACAGCTGCCTGTCCATTTCCGGTGGCGCAATCCCAGCAAAGTTCGCGGGAGGGAGAAATGGAGGCGAGATATTCAAAAAGCTCATCCGGATAAGTTGGGCGTGCCTTAAGATAGATTTCGGATTGGCGCGAAAAGTGATCCTGAAAATTCATACGAAGGCAAACTTAAAATATCTGCTTCATTGTGAGAATAATACGCTTTAGGATGGTTCTTGGAAACTTTGGAACTTTTTTTTGTTTCCAAAGTTTTTATCGCATACATTTGCGCCCTCTTGAAAAACAAACAACTAAATCTCTTACTAGAAAAGTCGGGTGAGCTTTTTAAAAAGTATGGTGTGAAGAACCTGACCATGGATGACGTGGCGAAGGAACTCGGCATGAGCAAGAAGACCATTTACCACTTTGTAGAAAATAAGGCACAGCTCGTTCAGTTGACGATGCAGAGTTACTTGGAAGAAGAACGCAAACAATTGGAAACGATTCTAAAACCATCCAAAAATTCGGTGGATGAAATGATTCAGATGATTTCTTATTTCTTTAATCAGGTTCGGGAGTTCAACCCCTCTGCGCTCAATGATTTGCAGAAATACTATCCGGAAACATGGAATATTTATAACGAATACCGCTTTCATTTTATGCTTACGCGCATAGCTGAAAATCTGAAGAATGGCGTGAAGCAGGGTGTTTATCGAAGCGATCTTAATCCCGACATCATTTCAAAAATTTACATTGCCAGCGTAGATATCCTTATTAACCAGGATTTCTTTCCGGCTAAGAAATATGTTTTTATTGACACTTATAAAGAGTACCTGAATTACCACCTGCGCGGAATTGTTTCACCTAAAGGACTGAAATATCTGGAGCAGCACAATTTATTCGAGAGTTGAACGACAAGATAAAACTGAAAGTGATGAAAAGATTTTTGTTTACCGCTGTTATTTCTGTTTACATATCCTCGGTTTTTTCGCAAGTCAAACCCGTGCAGAGTTTTTCGCTTCAGGAAGCGGTGAGTTTTGCTCTTGATAATAATAACTCAGTGAAGAACGCGAAGTTGGGCATTCCTCAGGCGAAGGCCCGTAACCTTGAAATTATCACACAAGGCTTGCCGCAGGTTTCAGCTAACATTGATTACACCTACAATTTCAAAAAACCGGAAATGCCGGGGTTCAGCAAAATTTTTTTAGATACTACAAGTGCTAATGCAAGAATTTTTGCGAAGCTGGCAGATACTTCAACAGCTACCGGCAGAGCAATTGCGGGTATTTTATATCAAAGTGCTATTGATGGCAAAGATAAGAAAGTAACATTTGCTCTTTCACATAACGTTAGCGCAGGGTTGTCTGTTACACAACTATTGTTTGATGGCAGGTATGTTTTTGGTATTCAAGCCACAAAGGATTTAATGAAAACCTCGCGGCTTTCAGTTCAAATGAGTGAGCAGGACATAAAATATACTGTGACAAAGGCATATTATCAGGCACAGGCGGCTCAGGAAGCAAAAAGTTTATTAAAAGATAATTTAAAGCTGGTTGAAAAATTAGTAGGAGACACGCGAAAAATATTTAATGAAGGGTTGACGGAAGAACTGGATGTAAACAGACTGGAATTGATTCAGGCGAATCTTGAAAGCCAAATCAATTCTCAGAGCCAAATGAGTGATGTGGCACTAGCGAATTTGAAATTCCAAATGGGATTGCCATTGAATGATGAAATAATTCTGAAAGACCATCTTAATGAATTGAAAGCAAATGTTCCTGCGCAACTTTCGACTCAGTTTGATCCACAGCAAAGGGTGGAATACGAATTATTGAAAACTGCTATCATCTTGCAGGGATATGACGTTAAACAAAAACGTGTCGGTTACTATCCTTCGCTTTATGGCTTCTTAAACTACGGCTGGAACGCGCAAAGCGATGAATTCAAAAGTATTTTCAAAAAAGAAACTACCGTTTATCCCGATGGCGATACCCGAAGCAGAAGTCCTTGGTATGATCAGGGGCTCGTTGGCCTTACACTCAAGATTCCAATTTTTGACTCGGGGTTAAAAATGGCGCAGGTTAAACAGGCAAAAATTGAGCAGCAAAAACGTGCCAATGATTTCGAAAATTTTAAAAATGCATCCGACCTGCAATTCAGAGCAGCTCAAAGCAGTTTCAACACAGCCCTCGCAGATGAGGTCATTTCAAAGAGGACAGAAGATTTGAGTTCTAAAATTTTTAAGACCAACACAATCAAATTTACCGAGGGCGTTGGTTCCAGTTTTGAACTGGTCCAAAGCGAACAGGATTTTGTCACTAATCAATTGAAATATATTCAGAGCATAATGAATTTACTGAACGCAAAGGCGGATTTGGATAAAGCGATGGGAGTGAAATAAGAAGAAGGAATAAGTAATCGGAAAATAAAAATCAACAACATGAGATTTCAAAAATTTGCATTAATAGTTATGGTGGGAGGAATACTTAACTCCTGTGGAGGAGAAGCCGAGAAGATTGGAATAGCTGACAAGAAGAAAAAATTGGCCGCTTATAAAACTGAATTAAAAGAGCTGAACGGCAAAATTGAATTGCTTGAAAAAGAAATCGCCAAGGTGGATACTTCGTTCCACATTCAGCAAAAAACAAAGCTGATTCAGGTAGCAGAAGTGAAGAAACAGGATTTCAAGCACTTCATCGAGGTGCAGGGCAATGTAGATGCGGAAGAAAATATTATGGCGCTTAACCAGCAGCCCGGTATTGTTACCGCCATTTATGTAAAGGTGGGAGATCGCGTAACCAAGGGACAGATTCTGGGATTGACTCAAACAACTGCTGCGCTCGAAGATCAGGTTCGTTCTACCGAAACACAATTAGCGCTTGCTAAAACTGCGTTTGAAAAGCAATCTCGTCTTTGGGATCAAAAAGTAGGAAGCGAAATTCAATTCCTTCAGGCAAAAACACAAAAGGAGGTTGCCGAGAGCGGCCTATCAGCTTTGAAAAAGCAATTGGAAATGACAAAAATTATTGCCCCCATTAATGGAACAGTAGATGCGGTAAACTTACGTATTGGCGACATGGCCGCTCCCAGCCAGTTAATGCCCGGTATTCGCATTATCAATGATCAGAATCTGAAAGTGAAAGCAAAATTAGCCGACAGCGATTTTGGGAAAGTGAAAAACAACGACAAAGTGACTATTGAATTCGCGGATATCAATAAAACCATTCAGACTACTGTAAGCTACGTTTCAAAAACAATTGATCCTCGTTCTCGCACCTTCATGCTCGAAGCTAAACTGAATAACACGCATGGCGAATATGCAGCCAACATGATTGCCAAACTAAAAATAAATGATGCCACGCTTAAAAATGTGCTGATTGTTCCATCGAATGTCATTCAAAAATCTTCCGAAGGGGAATATATATTGGTAGCGCGTGATGAATCCGGAGTGAAAGTGGCGCACAAGAAAATGGTAAAGCTCGGTGCGGATTATGGCGGAAACACCGTGGTTACGGAAGGCTTGGACGAAGGTGATAAGATTATCACATTCGGTTTCAGCGAAGTAGTGGATGGTCAGCGAATTGAATTTTAATCTCCTCATTAAACCTTGCAGGTTTTTGAAAACCTGCAAGGTTTGTAACGAAAGAATATGAATACCGAACGTTTAAAAGAGTTGAAGTTTACAAGTTGGTGTATTGATAATGCCACCAGCATATATGTATTCATCGTCATTATTGTTGTTTCCGGTTTATTGATTTATCAGAGTTTACCGAAAGAGCTTTTTCCGGATGTAGTAGTACCTACAATTTCAGTTGCCACCATTTATCCGGGTGCCACTCCCCAGGATATCGAAAACCTCATCACCAAGCCAATTGAAAAGCAGGTAAAAAGTATCAATGGTGTAAAAAAAGTGACCAGCAATTCTCTTTCAGATGTTTCCATTATTACGGTAGAGTTTAATACTGATTTAAAGCCAAGCGATTGCAAGCAAAAAGTAACCGATGCGGTTGCGAAAGGGAAAAAGGACCTGCCCAATGATTTAAAAGACGACCCCCAGATTCAGGAATTCGACTTCAACGAATTGCCCATCATGAATATCAATATAGCCGGAGATTTCCCGCTCGATCAGATTAAGAAGTATGCCGAAGATCTCAAGGACAAAATTGAAAGCATGAAGGAAATTACCCGCGTGGATATTGTGGGCGGTGTCGATCGCGAGATTCAGATAAATGTTGACCTGTATAAAATGACAAGTGCGGGAATTGCCTTCATGGATATTGAGAATGCCGTTCAGCGCGAAAACTTAAATATATCGGGAGGAGAAGTTCGGGTCAATCAGCTTCGCAGAAATTTGCGTGTCACGGGTGAGTTCAAGGACCCGAAAGAAATTGGTGATATCATCGTCCGCTCATTCACAGGAACAACGGTCTTTATAAAAGACATCGCCACCGTTGAAGATGCATTTAAAGAAAAACAGGATTTCGCCCAGCTCGATCACAAACCTGTTGTTACTCTCAATGTTGTAAAGCGCAGTGGAGAAAACCTTATCAACGCTACCGATCAGATTTATGAAATTCTCGAAGACTATCAAACCACCAAGTTTCCGCAGGGATTAAAAATCAAGGTAACGGGCGATACTTCCGAAAACACGCGTGTTCAATTGCACGATCTCATCAACACGGTTATCCTCGGTTTCATCTTTGTGGTTTTCATTCTCATGTTTTTCATGGGATTCAGCAACGCATTTTTCGTTGGCCTTTCAGTTCCTCTTACAACCCTCGTTGCATTTCTCTTCATGCCCGGCTTGGGAATGACCATGAACGTAATGGTTCTTTTCTCGCTTCTTCTTGCGCTCGGAATTGTCGTGGATGACGCAATTGTGGTAATTGAAAATACCCACCGTATTTATAATCGTTATGATTTCGGAATTGTCCAAACCGCCAAGTATGCGGCCGGTGAAGTGTTCGTGCCCGTACTTGCAGGAACTCTAACTACACTCGCCCCGTTCTTTCCGCTATTATTCTGGCCCGGCATTGTAGGGAAATTCATGAAGAATCTTCCAATCACCCTCATCATCACTTTGGGTGCTTCGCTGTTTGTAGCATTTGTAATGAATCCTGTGTTTGCCGTTTCGTTCATGAAGAAAGATGACCACAACAAATCGAAACTTAAAGATTACTACAAAGGCTTCCTGTTCTTCGGCATTATGGCAATTGCCGGTTATGCCACTAAAAACTGGGGCATCGGAAACTTCGGAGTTACCTTTATTATTCTCATTTTGGTTTATCACTTTGCTCTTTCACATGCCATTAAGTTTTGGCAGACTAAACTTTGGCCCGCAGTTGTAAATGCGTATAGAAAAACGCTGCGCACTTTTATTAAAGGCTATCGCCCCATTTGGATTCCACTTGCTGTCGTTGCATTTTTGATCGGAAGTTGGATGTTATACTTCGCCACCAAACCTCAAATAGAATTCTTCCCCAATGGCGACCCGAACTTTGTCTACGTATACTGTAAGTTACCAATGGGTACCGATGCAAACGTTACCGATTCGGTAACCCGCGAAATTGAAAAGCGCGTTTACAAAGTCATTGGCGAAAACAACCCCGATGTAACTTCTGTTATCGCTAATGTCGGTTTGGGTGCAGGCGATCCGCAAAATCCGGATAAGGTAGCCACACCGCATAAGAGTAAAGTGACAGTGGCATTTAAAAAATATGCCGATCGCGTACATCCTAAAACTGGCGTTTGGCTCGACTCAATGCAAAAAGAATTCAGGAAAGGAGTTGCTGGGGCTGAAATTTCTGTAGAGAAAGAACGCAACGGGCCTCCTGTTGGTAAAGCCATAAATATTGAAGTCAGCGGTGACGATTTTGCAGTCATACAACAACTTGCAACGGAGGTAAAAACAAGGATAGATGCCGAAGGTATTGACGGCATCGATGACTTAAAAAGCGATTTGCAAATCAGCAAGCCCGAAATCATTATTCAAATTGATAAAGAAAAAATGCAGCGCGAAGGAATTTCGCTTGGGCAGGTGGGTGGTGAACTGCGCACTGCGCTTTTCGGAAAAGAAGTTTCCAAGTTCCGCGATGCCAATGATGATGCGCCCATTCAGTTGCGCCTAAAAGCTGAAGACAGAAGACAGGTGGAGCAACTGATGAACGTAAATATTTCCTACATGGATTTCAGCTCGGGGCAATTCCGCCAGGTTCCTGTTTCTGCTATCGCAAGCCTTCGCTACGATAATTCCATCAGCGTCATCAATCGCAAAAATCAGAAACGCGTGGTCACCCTCGCTTCCGACCTAACCGAAGGCCACGCAGCCAATGAAGTTATTCCTCTTGTAGAGCAGGTTATCACCAACATGACCATTCCCGAAGGCTATGAAATAAAAATGACCGGTGAGCAGGAGCAACAGGCCGAAACCGGTAACTTCCTCATGGTTGCTTTCGGCTTGGCATTATCACTCATGCTCATGATTCTTGTTACTCAATTCAATTCGGTCGTAAAACCGATGATCATTTTCACCACCGTGGCTTTTTCCCTCATCGGTGTAGCCCTTGGTTTCACATTCGCTCATATGAAATTCTCCATCGTCATGAGCGGTGTAGGAATCTTTGCGCTGGCAGGTATTGTTATCCGAAATGGAATCTTACTCATTGAATTTACAGATGAACTGCGGGAGCGTGGTTTATCGGTCGAAGAAGCCGTAGTAGAAGGAGGCGCCACGCGTATGACTCCCGTTATCCTCACCGCCTTTGCCGCCATTCTGGGTTTGATTCCTCTCGGTGTGGGATTAAATATGGACTTCGCAAAACTATTCAGTGAACTCAACCCCCATTTCTACCTTGGTGGAGATAACGTTATGTTCTGGGGTCCTCTAGCTTGGACCATGATTTTCGGTTTGCTCATGGCAACCTTCCTTACACTCCTCGTTGTGCCTACCATGTATATGCTCGGCTATAAAACACGCGGTTGGTTCCGTAGAAAATTTAAGAAGGCATCACCCGTTCATCCCGTTCCTAACACCACAGTTTTGTGATAAACGAACGCAACCTCTTAGACGATCGAACTTATTTATAAGAGACCTTTCTCTAAAAGATACTCCGCAATCTGCACCGCATTCGTAGCGGCTCCTTTGCGAAGATTATCAGAAACTATCCAGCAGTTAAGCGTGTTAGGTTGCGTCTCATCTCTACGGATCCGACCTACAAAAGTATCATCCTTATCATGCGCGTGAATCGGCATGGGGTATTTCAGATTTTTCACATCATCCACCACCACCACTCCGGGCGATGAAGAAAGAAGAATGCGCACTTCATCCACATCAAAATCGCGTTCAAATTCAATATTCACGCTTTCACTGTGACCTCCGATGGTGGGGATGCGGACAGTAGTTGCTGTTACACGAATGGAATCATCACCCATTATCTTCTTAGTCTCATGCACCATTTTCATTTCCTCCTTGGTATAGCCGTTGTCAAGGAACACATCAATATGAGGTAGTGCATTCATGTCAATCTGATAGGCATAAGCCATTTCGCCTTTAATACCCGCACGCTCATTCATCATTTGGTCAACGGCCTTTTTTCCTGTGCCCGTTACACTCTGGTAAGTAGAAACCACCACGCGCTTAATTTTGTATTTATCATGCAGTGGTTTCAATACCACCACCATTTGAATCGTTGAGCAATTCGGATTAGCAATGATTTTATCTTTGGCGGTAAGCACATGCGCGTTCACTTCTGGCACCACCAACGGAATTCCTTTCTCCATTCTCCAGGCCGAAGAGTTATCAATCACGGTACAACCTGCTTCAGCAAACTTAGGAGCCAGCTCTTTCGAAGTAGAGCCTCCGGCAGAGAAAATAGCTACCTGAGGTTTCTTCTCAAGTGCTGTTTGATAACTAACAACATCATACTCCTTTCCTTTAAAGGAAACTTTCTTACCTATGCTTCTCTCCGAAGCAACGGGAATCAATTCAGTTACTGGAAAATTTCTTTCCGCCAACACCTGCAACATTTTTGTGCCCACCAAGCCGGTGGCACCTACTACAGCTACTTTCATTTCTAATTTATTTTCGTTTTTATTTGGGAGCGCAAAAATAAATTTATCTTGCTCGCTGTGAAGTATAGTCTAAGAAATTTTTTCAATTCTCCTCTCCGTGTTCTCTGCGCTTCCGCGAGAACATTTGTATTTCTCATTCTTCCACTCTTCACCTTCTCTCAACTCTCCGACAACTTCACCGATGGAGATTTTACAGCTAATCCTGCATGGGTTGGTATAACCGATTCATTCACCATCAGCAGCGGAATGCTGAATAGTAACGGACCGCAGGCATCTTCCGCAATTTACCTTTCAACCGCCAACACTCTCATTGATTCCGTTGAATGGAATTTTTTATTGCGCGTTGATTTTAATCCGAGTTCCACCAACCAGGTTAAAGTTTATTTAGTAAGCGACCAATCCAACTTGCGGGGAAGTCTAAATGGTTATTATGTTCAGTTTGGTGAAGCGGGTACTGCTCCCGATTCGCTGGACATCTTTCTGCAAAACGGAACTACTTCTACAAAAGTATTTACAGGAGTTACCGGAATTATGACAAGCGCCACCACCAATTCAGTAAGAATTAAAATAGTTCGATACACTGGTGGTAACTGGCAGGTCTTTTCTGACGCAACCGGTGGAACGAATTTTATACCTGAAGGAACTTTTACTGACAATTCAATTACTTCAACTTCATGGTTCGGAGTGGTGTGCAAGTACTCAACTACTTCCAGATATAACCTTTATTACTTCGATGACTTCTCTATCGCACAACTGGTTGCGGATACCATCAAGCCAACAGTAACAAACGTAAGTGTTCTTTCTTCCACCGCTATTGATGTAAAATTTTCAGAAGTGGTTGAAATCAATTCTGCTCAAACTCTTTCAAATTATTCGGTCGATAATTCAATAGGTAATCCTTCATCCGCAGTTCGCGATGGAAGCGATTTGAGTTTAGTGCATCTGACTTTTTCCAACACTTTTCAAAATGCTACGAATTATATACTTAGTGTTTCTGGAGTAACAGATGAAGCAGCAAATATGATGAACACATCTGCGCATCCGTTTTCGATTTTTGTTGCAGGCAAGTATGATGTTTTAATCAATGAGTTGATGGCAGACCCTGACCCTGCTGTTGGCTTACCTGCTTTGGAATTTGTTGAATTGTATAATAAAACTGCGTTTCCTCTTTCGCTAAACGGCTGGACATTCTCAGATGCTTCCACAACTGTCACTATTCCGAATGTGACTATTCTCCCTGATAGTTTTGTAATTCTATGTGCTAACGCAAATGTTGATTCGTTTACAGCCTTTGGTCATACCGTAGGTCTGAACTCTCTTCCTTCTTTAAATAACACGGGCGATAATCTCACTTTGAAAGACAATAACGCCAACATCATTCACAACGTAAATTATTCCGATAGCTGGTATAATGATGTTGTGAAAAAAGCTGGTGGATGGACGTTAGAACTTATAAATCCGTTGAATCCCTGTAAGAGCACAGGTAACTGGATTGCATCAAACGATTTAAGCGGTGGAACACCGGGAAAGAGAAATTCGGTGTATAATCCAAGTGTAACCTCAAATTTATCATTGGTAAGCATCACCATTTTAAGCGCCTCTCAATTCGAAATTAATTTCAGCGAGAACCTTGATAAAACTTCAGCAGAAACTGTAACGAACTATTTCGTAAATAACGGAGTTGGAAATCCTTCATCGGCTGTAATCGATAGTGCCGACAATACAAAAGTTACGCTTACATTCTCTACACCGCTTGACTCCAATCTTATTCATATCCTTACCGCTACTGTTACCAATTGCGCGGGCAGTTCTATTTCAAGTCAGAATACGGCAGTGATTGCCATTCCGCGTGCGGGTAATCAATACGATGTGGTTATCAATGAAATTTTCCCTGACCCTGACCCGCAGGTTGGTTTGCCGCCTTACGAATTTGTTGAACTGTTTAATACAACCTCCCACTCAATTACACTTAATGGCTGGAAATTTTCCGATGCCTCTACTATAGTCACATTTCCAAACGTGATTATTCTGCCAGATAGTTTTGTGATTCTTTGCGCTAACGCCTTTGTAGATTCCTTTACTCAATTTGGTTCTGTAATAGGTCTTACATCTTTACCTTCTTTAAATAACACAGGCGATAATCTTACACTCAAGGACAACTTCGGCAACATAATCTATACACTGAATTACTCCGACAGTTGGTATGGCGAGGCAGTTAAAAAAGACGGAGGCTGGACATTGGAACTTATCAATCCGCTCAATCCTTGCAGGAGTACGGGCAATTGGATTGCCTCGAGTGATGCAAGCGGTGGAACACCGGGAAGAAGAAATTCTGTTTACAATGTAAGCACCGGAAGTACACTATCGCTGACGGGAATAAATATTTTAAGTGCTTCGCAAATTGAGGTTAGATTCAGTGAAGACCTTGATAAGGTTTCAGCTGAAACAGAAGGCAACTACTCAGCAAACAATGGGGCAGGCAATCCTTCTGCAGCAATTATTGACTCTGCTGACTACACAAAAGTATTGCTTACCTTCTCTCCCCCCCTTGATTCAACTTTCATTTACACGCTTACTGCCAACGTTTCAAATTGTATTGGCACTTCTATCTCCAATCAGAATACGGCAACTATTGCTATTCCCCGTGGAGGAAACAAATACGACATTCTTATCAATGAAATTTTCCCAGACCCCGATCCGCAAGTTAGTTTACCTGCTTTAGAATTTGTTGAATTGTATAACGCAACCACTCATCCTGTTTCTTTAAGTGGTTGGAAATTTTCCGATGCCTCCACTACCGCCACTCTTCCGAATGTTGTTATTCTGCCGGATAGTTTTGTAATTCTTTGCGCCAATGCAAACGTTGATTCATTTTCTTTGTTTGGTGTTACGGTTGGTCTCAGTTCTCTTCCATCTTTAAATAACACAAACGATAATCTTTCTTTAAAAGATAATTCCAATAACCTTATTCACTCTGTCAATTACCTTGACGATTGGTATAACGATGCGGCAAAAACCGATGGCGGATGGACACTCGAACTTATTAATCCGAACAATCCTTGCAGGAATACCGGCAACTGGACCGCTTCCGGTGATTCAAGCGGAGGAACACCCGGAAGAAGAAACTCTGTTTATAATACCGGCACCCTTTCGACTCTATCCTTAGCGAGCATAAATGTTTTGAGTGCCATGCAGGTTGAAGTTCAATTCAGCGAAGACCTTGATAAAGTTTCAGCAGAAACAGAAAGTAATTTTACTGTAAATAACGGAGTGGGAAACCCCTCGTCTGCAATTATTGATACTGCCGACCATTCAAAAGTGTTGCTTACTTTTTCTGCTCCGTTTGATTCAAATCTGATTTACACTATCACGGCAAATGTCACCAACTGTGTCGGCTCTTCAATCACAAATCAAAATATTGCATGGATTGCTATTCCGCGAAGCGCCAACAAATTTGATGTTCTCATCAATGAAATCTTCCCTGACCCTTCCCCTCAAGTTGCATTGCCCGAAGATGAGTTTATCGAGTTGTTTAATCACAGCGCAAAGGCAATTGATTTAAAAAACTGGACCCTCAGCAAAACAGGAACTGGCGGAGCTGTTTTTCCTTCTTTCTTATTACTTCCCGATTCATTTGTAATTGTTACATCTTCCACAACAGCAGTCGATTTTGTTTCGTTCAGAAATGTGGTGGCTGTTTCTTCATTTCCTGCGCTCACGAATACCGGTGACCAACTTTGGTTGAGCGATAACAGCGGCAATCTTATTCATCGTGTTGCTTATACCGATGACTGGTATCATGATAATAACAAGAAGGATGGTGGATGGAGTCTGGAATTAATTGACGTAAACAACACCTGCAACGGAATTGAAAACTGGAGAGCAAGTGTAGACCCGGGCGGGGGAACTCCCGGCAGAATAAATTCAGTGGTCGCAAATAATCCTGACACCATACTTCCTCAATTAAATCGCGCTGCTTTGGAAGATAGCAACACGCTCATACTTTATTTCAGCGAGTTGATGGATATAAACAGCGCTTCAGCAGTTTCAAATTATGTCGTAAATAATGGCTTTGGCTCTCCGATTCTCGCCACTCCGATTGCTCCCGATTATGAAACTGTGCGATTGGACTTTGCAAGTAATTTTTCTGTCGGTGTCCTCTACTCAATCAAAGTTTCAAATGTTACTGATTGCAGTGGTAATTCTATTGGTATGAAAGATTCTGGTCGGTTTGCTATACCCGATAACGCTCAGCCAAATGATATTGTCATCAATGAGATCCTTTTTAATCCAAGAACCGGTGGCTACGATTTTGTAGAGCTCTACAATCGCTCAAACAAAATAATTGATTTAAGTCGCCTGGATATTTTGGAATTGGATATGGATGACCCTTTGTTAGTGTTGGATGAAGCACAAATTACTTCAGAAACTTATCTCTTGTTTCCGCAGGAGTTTGTTGTGCTCACCGAAGATGCGGATAATATCAAGTTGAATTACGTAACTCAAAATCCGGATGCACTTCTGGAAGTTGCATCCCTGCCTAACTTTGCAGATGATGATGGAATTTGTGTATTGAGGGGTAATGACCTGGTTACCATTGATTCACTCTCGTTCAGTAGCAAATGGCACTTTGCTTTGTTGGATATCGAAGATGGAGTTTCACTCGAGCGCATTGATTACAATAAGCCGACACAGGATAAAAACAACTGGCATTCCGCTGCTTCCACTGTAGGTTTTGCAACACCAACTTATCAGAATTCACAATTCACTGAAACAGGAATCACCGATGATGAAATAAAAATTGACCCCGAAGTTTTCACTCCGGATAATGACGGGGAAAAGGATTTCACCTATGTCAACTATAAATTTTCGGAACCCGGTTATATGATGAATGCAAAAGTATATGATGCCAAGGGCCGGGAAATTCGTGAATTGATAAAGAGTGAGTTGCTTGGCAGCGAAGGAAGATTTCAATGGGATGGTATGGATGATGACAACCAAAAGGCACGCGTTGGCATCTATATTATTTATGTAGAAATATTTAACTTGCAGGGCAAACTAAAGAAATTCAAAAAGCAGGTAGTGCTTGGAGCAAAACTGAATTGATGAATTTTCATTGACAACCTGGACAGTTGTCGTAACTTTAGCTAACAAACTCTGGACTGAGAAAGGGCTTTTTTTTAAGCAACGGGACGCATTGTTTTAGTCGTATTTTTAATCTATTTTGAAATTCATTGATGAAGAAAATATTTACGCTCCTTCTTTTAACGCTCTCTGTTTATGCAGGTTTATTTGCGCAGAATAGAAATGTTGGAATTGGCACCACCACTCCCGATGCAAGTTCAATTCTCGAATTAAAATCAAACAGCAAAGGGTTTCTCGTTCCCCGTTTAACCACCACACAGCGAATTGCAATTATCAATCCTGCCGATGGGCTATTAGTATATGATCTTACCGTTGGATGCTTTTTCTATTATAAAAGCAATCAATGGGCATCTCTCTGTAGCGGGCAGGGAGGAAATCCCGGACCTACTGGTGCAACCGGAATTCCCGGTCAAAACGGATTTGACGGAGTGACCGGCCCAACCGGTCCTGCCGGTGCTCCGGGCACTGCTGGTGCCTTAGGAAATACGGGACCCGCGGGAACCAATGGCCTAAACGGACCGGGTTATTTGGCAACTTCAACTTCTCCTGCCACTATCGGTTTAGGAAGTGTAACGTTAACCACTCAAACCGGGTTGGCATATTTGCCAAACGACAGGGCAAGAATTTCTTACTCACCAACCAATTATATGGAAGGCGTTGTAACCGCGTATAGCGGAACAACTCTCACAGTCAATATTGATAGAACGGTGGGAGCGGGACCATCGTCTAACTGGTTTATTGGAATCGCGGGTGATGTGGGAGCTACGGGTCCACAAGGTAGTAGTGGAGTGGGTGTTACAGGTCCCCAGGGAATTCAAGGATTGCAAGGCGTTCAGGGTGTTGCTGGTTTTACCGGTCCAACGGGTACGAATGGTTTGAATGGGGCCACAGGTGCAACAGGGGTTCAGGGTAGTACGGGCTCTACCGGCCCTACCGGTGCTATAGGCATTGGAACCACTGGCCCAACCGGTGATACCGGTCCACAAGGTCTTCCCGGAACTCAGGGTACAACAGGAGCTACAGGCGCAGGTGTTACAGGTCCCACAGGTCCTTCAGGTATCAATGGAAATAACGGTTTAGACGGAACAACGGGTCCTACCGGCCCGACAGGTTCAGGAGGCGGAGCAACAGGGGCGACAGGTGATACCGGTCCTCAGGGTCTTCCCGGAAGTCAAGGGGCAACAGGAGCTACAGGCGCAGGAGTTACAGGTCCAACAGGTCCTTCAGGTCTCAATGGAAATAACGGTTTAG
>JADMIO011575611.1_pt1 | contig 43801 bp, 45 predicted proteins | sample 8958161 | NCBI WGS metagenome assembly JADMIO01 (sample SAMN16585339, study PRJNA669376) | soil metagenome | isolation source: Crop rotation soil | place: USA: Cullars Rotation, Alabama | collected 2011
CGACTTCAAGTCACGTGAATTCCAAGCTTCGGATCCCACTGTGCTGGAAAGCTTCGGCCAGCCACACCGTCTCCACCGCCGGGCCCTGCATGTCCGACGTCACGCGGCTGCCCTACAAGAATCTGCGCCGGCCGGTTTATCCGCTGGATCGTTTGGAGAGTTGATGTTCGACCGCCGGACCGCGATGGGCGCCATGGCGGGGTTGCTGGCCGCGCCGGGTCCGTCCCATGCCCAGGGCCGCCGTGTCATCAACGCCATGATGACGGACGAGCCGCCAACGCTCTGCTATCCGCTGAACAACACGCGGCTGATCCAGCAGATCTGCGGCAACATCAATGAATCCCTGTTGCGCTTCGACTGGCAATTCCGCCCGCATCCCAATTTGGCGCAGTCCTTCAGCATCTCGCCGGACGGTCTGACCTATTCTTTCCAGCTCCGTGACGATGTGCATTGGCATGACGGCACGCCTTTCACCGCCCGCGACGTGGCTTTCTCCTGCGGCACCATGCTGCCGCAGCTCAATCCGCGCAGCCGCAACGCCTTCAGCCATATCGAGCGCATCGACACGCCTGACCGCCACAAGATCGTCTTCCACCTCAAGAGCCCGTTCAATGCCTTCCTGCTGTCGCTGATGGCCTCCAGCGCCCCGATGATGCCGGCGCATATCTATGAAGGCACCGATTTCCGCGCCAACCCTTTCAACTTCAAGCCTGTCGGCACCGGCCCATTCCGCTTCGCCGAATGGAAGCGCGGTCAGTACATTCACCTCGCGCGCAACGACCGCTACTGGAAGCCCGGCCAGCCCGGCATGGACGCGATCTATTTCCGTCTTTGCCCCACGCCGGAGCAGCGCATGGTGGCGATGGAGACCGGGGCGGTGGACATCGCCATGGCCGATGACATCGACACGGTGGTCAATTCCCGAATGGTGTCCAATCCCCGCCTGGTGACCCGCACCGACGCCTATAACGGCACCGGCGAAATCGCGGTGATGGAGTTGAACCAGCGCCGCTGGCCCTTCAGCGACCGCCGCTTTCGCGCCGCCTTCCTGCATGCGGTGGACCGGGAATTCCTGGTCAAGGCGATCAATTTCGGCCTGGGCAAGGTGGCCAACAGCCCCATTCCCTCCACCGCGCCCTATCATGACGACAAGGTGCTGACGAAATATCCCTTTGACCCCAACCGGGCGCGGGCGCTGCTGGACGAAATGGGGCTGAAGCCGAAAGCGGGCGGCATGCGACACCGTTTCGGCCTGATGCTGATACCGGACGGCGGCGGCACCTGGATGCGCGTCGGACAATATGTCAAGCAGGCGCTGTCGGACGTGGGGCTTGATCTCTATCTGGAATCCCCGGATTGGCCCACCCAGCTCAGGCGCAGCGGCAATTGGGAATTCGACTGCGATTGCAACATCTATGGCACCTATGGCGACCCCGCCATCGGGACCTCGCGCTTCTTTCTGACCTCCAACATCCGCAAGGGGGTGCCGCTGACCAATTTGCAGGGCTACAGCAATCCGGAAGTGGATGCCCTGTTCTCGCGTGCCGCGTCCGCCGTCAGCCGGGAAGAGGCCCAGGCCAGCTACAGCCGGCTGCAGCAGATCCTCACTCACGATGTGGCGATGCTGTGGCTGTATGAGCGCAAGCCGGCGCTGTTCCACAACCGCCGTCTCACCGATGTGGTGTTGGGTCCCAACGGGCCGGCCGACGGCCTCGGCGCGGTCAGGCCGGCATGAGCCGCCTCACTTACATCGGCAAGCGGCTGGTGATGACGGCGCTGGTCACGCTGGCGGTGGTCCTGCTGAGCTTCTTTTTGATCCGGCTGGCGCCGGGCGATGCCGCCACGGTGATGGCGGGCCAGGCCGGCTTTGCCGACGAAGCCTTCATGAAAAGCCTGCGCGCCGAATATGGCCTGGACCAGTCCTTGCCGGTGCAGCTGGGAAAATATCTGAGCGCGGTGGCGCGGGGCGACCTGGGCACATCCTATGTGCGCCGCCAGCCGGTGCTGTCGGTGATCCTGGAACGGCTGCCCAACACCTTGCTGCTGGATGGCTTTGCCCTGGTGGTGGCGATAGCCGGCGGCATCTGGCTAGGCGGCATCGCGGCGCGGCGGCCGGGTTCGGCCGGCGATGGCGCGGTGACGACGCTGTCCATGCTGTTCTACGCCGTGCCGCAATTCTGGCTGGGCATGATGGCGATGCTGGTGTTCGCGGTCTGGCTGAACCTGTTGCCGCCGTTCGGGATCGAGACCTTGGGCGCCGACCATACCGGCCTGGCGCGGGCCGGCGATGTCGCCTTGCACATGCTCCTGCCGGGCCTGACGCTGGCGCTCTATTACATGGCCAGTTATGCGCGTTTGACGCGCGTGGCGATGATCGAGGTGGCGGAGCAGGATTTCGTCAAGACCGCCCGCGCCAAGGGCATCAGCGAGGGCCAGGTGGCGCGGCGCCACATATTGCGCAATGCCCTGATCCCGCTGATCACCTATGCCGGGCTGCAGGCCTCGATCCTGGTCGGCGGCAGCGTGCTGGTGGAAAATGTCTTTGCCTGGCCCGGCATCGGCACCCTGGCCTATGAGGCGGTGACGGCGCGCGACAATCCGCTGCTGCTGGGCATCTTCATCGTCACCTCGGTCCTGGTCTGCCTGTTCAATTTGGCCACCGACATCGCCTATTCCCTGGCCGATCCGCGGGTGGAGCTGGGATGAAGACATTCGCCCGCAGATTTTTCGCGAAGCCGGCGACCATCCTGGTCTTCGGCCTGTTCCTCGCCATTGTCGTCATTGCCGTGCTGGCGCCGCTGCTGTTCGCGCGCGGGCCCTTCATCATTGTCGGGATGCCGCTGTTGCCGCCCGGCGCGCCTGGACTTCTTGCCGGCAGCGATGTGCTGGGCCGCGACATGGCGGCGGCGCTGGCCTATGGCGCCCGCATCTCGCTCCTGGTGGGCATCGCCTCCACCATCGGGGCGGTGGGGATCGGCGTCCTGCTCGGCGCCGTCGCCGGCTATTATGGCGGGGTGGTGGATGAGCTGCTGATGCGGGTGACGGAATTTTTCCAGATCATTCCCAGTTTCGTGCTGCTGATGGTGCTGGTGGCATTCCTGCAGCCCAGCCTGGGCTCGACCGTGCTGGGCATCGCCCTGGTGTCCTGGCCGCAGGTGGCGCGGGTGGTGCGCGGCGAATTCCTGGCGCTCAAGGTGCGCGAATTCGTCCAGGCGGCGCGCACCCTGGGCATGCGAGACAGCCGGATCATCCTCACCCAGATTTTGCCCAATGCCCTGCCGCCCATCCTGGTGGTGGGTTCGATGATGGTGGGCAGCGCCATCCTGACGGAATCGGCGCTGAGCTTCCTGGGCCTGGGCGACCCCAACTTGCTGAGCTGGGGCACCATGATCGGCGGCGCGCGCTCGGCCATGTGGGTGGCGTGGTGGACCAGCGTGCTGCCGGGCCTCGCCATCATGGCCACGGTGCTGTCGCTGAATTTCCTCGGCGACCGGCTGACCGATGCCCTCAATCCCAGGCGGCGACGCTGATGCTGGTCTCCATCCAGGGCCTCACCGCTTCCCTCCCGCCGGGCGCCGACCGGAAGCTGGCGCTGGAGGATGTCAGCCTGGACATCGCGCCCAACGAGATCGTCTGCATCGTGGGGGAATCCGGCTCCGGCAAGTCGATGGCGGCGCATGCCGTGATGGGCCTGTTGCCGCGCGGCGTGGCGGTGACCGGCGGGCGCATCCTGTTCGACGGGGTGGATTTGCTGCAGGAGCCGCCGGAGGCGATGCGCAAGCGGCGCGGCCGCGACATCGCCATGATTTTCCAGGACCCGATGGCGGCGCTGAACCCGGTGGTGAATATCGGCCGGCAGATCACCGAGCAAATCCGGGCGCATCGCGCCATTCTTGAAAACGAAGCGCGGCAACAGGCCGTGGATTTGCTCGGACAGGTCGGCTTGAAGGACGCGGCGTCGCTGCTCAGGGCCTATCCGCATCAATTGTCGGGCGGCCAGCGCCAGCGTGTGATGATCGCCATGGCGCTGTCGCTGTCGCCGCGACTGCTGATCGCCGACGAGCCGACCACGGCGCTGGACGTCACCACCCAGGCGCAGATCCTGAAGCTGATCCGGAAAATCCAGGCCGAGCGCCAGATGAGCGTGTTGTTCATCACCCATGATTTCGGCGTGGTCGCCGATATGGCCGACCGGGTGGCGGTGATGCGGCTGGGCCGGATGGTGGAAAACGGCCCGGTGGCGCAGGTGCTGGAGCAGCCGGCCCATGCCTATACCAGGGCGCTGATCGCGGCGGTGCCCAAAGACATATCCGCGCCGCGGGATGTGGTCGCGGGCGAGCCGCTGGTCGAAGTCACCGGCCTGTCCAAGCGATTTCGCCGTGGCGGCCTGTTCTCGTCGCGCGGCGCGCTCACCGCGCTGGACGAGATTTCGCTGACTCTCAACCGCGGCGAGACGCTGGGCATTGTCGGAGAATCCGGCTCGGGCAAATCGACCCTGGCGCGCTGCGTCATCCGGCTGCTGGAGCCCGACAGCGGCGCCGTGCTGTTCGACGGCGCCGATATCGCCAGGATGACACAGGGCAGGCTGCGCCCCCTGCGCCGGCGTATCCAGATGGTGTTCCAGGATCCTTATTCCTCGCTCAATCCCCGCCAGCGGGTCGGCGATATCCTCACCGCCGGACCGCGCGCCTATGGCGAGGATGCGGCAGAAGCGCGTGCCCGCGCCGCCGAGATGCTGGGACTGGTGGGGCTCGGTCCGGAAACCATCGACCGCTTCCCGCACGAATTTTCCGGCGGCCAGCGCCAGCGCATCGGCCTCGCCCGCGCCCTGATGCTGCGCCCCGAAGTGCTGATTGCCGACGAGCCGGTCTCGGCGCTGGATGTGACGGTGCAGGCCCAGGTGCTCAAGCTGCTGGACGATGTCCGCCGCAGGATGAACCTGGCCATGCTTTTTATTACCCACGACATGCGGGTGGCGGCCCAGGTCTGCCATCGCGTCATGGTGATGCGCCAGGGCAGGGTGGTGGAATCCGGGCCGACCGCTGCGCTCTTCGCCGCGCCCGCCAGCGATTATACCAGGGCGCTGCTGGCGGCCATTCCCGGCCGCGGCCGGCTCTAGCCCGGGTTCTGGCTTGAATGGCCGCTTTTGACCCAAAGCGGACATTCGCCTTCCGGCTGTTCCAGCCCTTCCGGCGGGCGGATATCGACCAAAAAAACGCGATATACGCAAAATTCTCCATCCCAACGGCTTGTCCTTCTGTCTGAATGGAACTCTGGGCAGGTCCGGGGGGACGGGTGGCTGAAGAAAACAACGCTGGGGATGCCGGTGCGCAGGCATCGGGCGCTCCCGACACGTCCGGATTGGCGCTCGACCTCGCCATGGAGGAAGCGCGGCGCGATCCTTTTCACCGTTCCAGGGTGGACGCCTATTTTGACCGCCAGATCGCGTTGGCGGCGCTGCAAGAACATCAATTGCGCGAGCAGTTCGCGCCGCAGATGCGCCAGACGCTTCTCGGTGTCTGGGAAAAGCGCATCGGCATGGCGCTGCGCGCGGCGACGCTTGCCGTCGGCCTGGCCGTGGCGGGCGCCTTGGGCTGGATGGTGTGGGATGCCGCCCATGCCCAGGGCCTGTTGATCGAGCCCTTCACCGTTCCCGCCGAACTGGCGGCGCGCGGCCTCAACGGCCAGGCTTTTTCCAGCATGCTGCTGGACAAGGTCACCCTGCTGCAGGCGCAGACCCTATCCAATCGCCCCGGCCAGTCCTATGCCAACAACTGGGGCAACGATCTGAAGGTCGAGATTCCCGAAACCGGCGTCTCGCTGGGCGAGCTGCGCCGCTTCCTGCGCCAATGGCTGGGGCGCGACACCCATATCAGCGGCGAGGTCTGGCTAGGGGACAAGGGCCTGACCATCACCGCCCGCGCCAGCGGCGGCACCGGCGAGCCGGTCACCGGCCCGGAAAGCGATCTTGACGGCCTGATGCTGAAGGCGGCGCTGAACGTCTATCGCGTCACCCAGCCTTATCGCTATGCCAACTATCTCGACCGCGACATCTTCCATCCCGGCTTCACCGACATTCCCGCCGCCGAGGCGATCTATCGCCGCCTGGTCACCGATCCCAATCGGGTGGAGCGCGCCTATGCCTGGAACGGGTTGGCCAACCTGGCCTGGACGGTGCGGGGCGACAATGACGCCGCCATCGCCTATTACCGCCGCGCCGGCGAGACCGACCCCAGCTATCCTGGCGCCCCCTATGGCATCGCCTATCTCAGCGCCATGCATCTCAGCCACCCGGAAGCGGCGCTGGCGGCGGCGCGTGACTATGCCCGGATCTTCACCGGCGAAGGCGCAACCCAATGGGTGAATGTGCTGCTGGGCGACTATGCGGCCGCCATGGCCAGCAACAGGCGGATCGTGCTGCAGGGCGTCAGCGGAAATGTGGGGCGCGCCCGATCCGACGCCGTGCGGGTCCTGGCCCAGCTCCATGACGGACCCGGATTTCGCGAATGGCTGCGCGAGATGCCGGTCCAGCCGGTGACCCAGGCCAGGACCAATCCCAGTACGCCCCTTTTCTGGATAAAACTGGCCGCGGACACGGACTTGCAGGATTGGCGCCGGGTGCTGGCCACTGAGCCCGAGATCGAGACGCGGTTTCTTGAGAGCAATCCCGGCTGGAACGTCAAGGACCTGATTGTCCGCAGCCTGCGGCCGCGGCTGGCGCTGGCGAAAGCCAAGCTTGGCGATTTTCCCGGCGCGGAAGCGGCAATCGCCCCCGCGCCCGGCGATTGTTACGACTGCCTGCGCTATCGCGGCCAGATTGCATCTGAGGCGAAGCAATGGGGTCGCGCCGATTACTGGTTCGCCCGCGCGGCGGCTGATGCGCCGTCCATTCCTTTTGCCCACGAAGACTGGGGCCGTTCGCTGCTGGCGCGCGGCAAGCCGGATGAGGCCATCGCCCAGTTCACGCTCGCCAACAAGAAGGGTCCGCATTTCGCCGATGCGCTGGAAGGCTGGGGTGAAGCGCTGGCGGCGAAGAACCAGTCGCATCTGGCACTGGCGAAATTCGCGGAGGCGGAGAAATACGCCCCCAACTGGGGCCGCCTGCACCTGAAATGGGGCCAGGCGCTGGCTTATGCGGGCAAGCCGGAAGAAGCCAGGAAGCAGTTCGCCCGCGCCGCACAGCTTGATCTCATGCCGGCAGAGAAATCCGAATTGCAGAAATATTTCCCCAACCGCCCTTGAACGTCAGGAGATTGCCATGACCATGGAATTGTCGCCGCGCGGGCCAAAGCCGCTCCTTGCCCTTACCCCAAAAACCGTGCTCTTCGCCCTGATCGGGGCGATGTATGTCTATGTCCTCTATAACGTCGAGAGCTTCCTCTTCGACAAGTCCAGCCCGGAATGGGCGCATATCGCGCCGTTCCAATGGTGGCTGCTGCCGCATGGCCTGGCCGCCGCCTTCGCCCTGTTCCTGGGGCCTTTCCAGTTCTCCGAGCGGCTGCGCAAGAACCACGTCATGGTGCACAAGACTTTCGGCTATCTCTACATTGCCGGCTGCTATATCGGCGCGCCGCTGGGTGTCTATATCCAGTGGATCGAGGAGAAGATCGGCACCTATTCCCACAGCTTCACCATTGCCACCGTGCTGGATGCCGGCATCTGGATGTTTGCCACCACCATGGCGCTCCTGATGATCCGCACCGGGCGGATGGCCCAGCACCGGGCATGGATGATCCGCAGCTTCGCCTGCGCCCTGATCTTCCTCGAGGCGCGGGTGATCCTGGTTTTCTTCCAGCTGCCCGAAAGCGCCGCCGAGTATGTGGTCTGGGGCGGCGTTGCCGCGGCCTTCCCGCTCGCCGACCTGGTGCTGCAGGTGGACGAACTGCTGCGCCAGAAATCCCGCCCATCGCGCGCCTGACAGGCGCGGGGCGCAGAAGATGGACGAACAAAATCCCAAACTGCGCCGCGACTGGCGCAGCTTCGGCAAGGAGTATGTCATCGTCGTGCTGGGCGTGGCGACCGCACTGGCGGCGCAGCAGGCGGCGGAATGGTGGAACTGGCGCGGCCAGGTGCAGCAGGCCCGGGAATTTCTCGCCAGCGAACTGGCGCAAAATATCAGCAACAGCATCTCTCGCCTGCGCACCGAGCAATGTACCGAGCGCAGGCTGGATGAATTGACGCTTATTCTCGAAAAAGCTGCCAGCACTGGCAGTCTGCCGCCTGTCGGCGTGATCGGCATGCCACCTCAGCGTGGCACCCCCCACAACACCTGGGACAGTGTGGTGGCGTCGCAAGCTGCCACCCATTTCCCCCGTGAACAGCTGAATAGGATCAGCGTGACATACTCGGGTATCAAATTTATGGAACCTCTCTATGCCGAGGAATATGACGCCTGGACCGATCTGGCCACCATTTCGGGCCCCGGGGGGCGTCTCGATGCGGCTTCGCTAACCGCTCTGCGCAAGGCCGTCAGCAGAGCACGCTCGGACAACCGCTTCCTGGGCATTCTTGCAATCCGTCTCCTGCAGCGGGTTGACACCATGAACTTGCCTTTCAGTCAGCAGGATCGGAATCTCATCAATGCCTCCCGTACGCGTGCCATGGTGGATGGCAAATACTCCATCCAGAACATTGTGCCGACTTTCGAGATTTGCGCCCCCATGGGTGCGGCGCTACCACATTACGGAAGCGGACAATTTGCCGGCGTCCCCGCCGCCCTCGGAGATATAGATAAATACCTGTCCAGCGTCCTGAAGGCTGTGCCATGACCGCCGAGAAAACCGAGATGGAATTTCAAGAACTCGAGTCTGGCTACGCGCGCCGGCGAATGACCGCTTTCGCGCAAAGCGGACGGAAGAATCGAACCTGAAGTGACGAGGACGAACTGATGGACGAACCCAAACCCAAGCCGGCCCGCAACTGGCGCAGCTTTGGCAAGGAGTACATGATCGTCGTGCTGGGCGTGCTCACCGCGCTGGCGGCGCAGCAGGCGGCGGACTGGCTACATTGGCAAAGCGAGGTCGGCATTGCCCGCAAGTCGCTTCAGGACGAGATCACCTCCATAGATGGATTTTATATCCGCCGCATTGCAATCGCGCCTTGTATTGCAAGACAAGAGCAGGAAATCAAAACCATCCTCGATGGCCTGGACGGCAAGGGCCCTGTGACCGCTCTCACCGCCTTTCGTAATGTTCCGGGCGCTGCTCTGGTTGATTCTGAATGGCAGTCCCAACGATCCGCGCAAGTGCTGACGCACTTTCCCCGCACCGAACTGGCGTTGATGAACCTCTACTACGCGATGCTGCCGCGCATGGAATCCATGTTTGAAGCAGAAAGTGCCGCCTGGTCGGAGTTGAGTATATTCAAAAGCCCGCCAGCCCACCTGACATCATCCGATATCGCCCGCCTGCGCGCTCAACTCAATCGCGCCCACCGCGCGGAATACGGCACAATCCTTTACGCCTACCGGATGTTGAAGGTTAGTGATCAGCTGGGCATCAGCCGTCCGAAACTTCCGCCGGACTATGTAGACAGAATTTGCAACCAGAGCGAAGACGAGATCGAAGCCGGTTTCCTGAAGGCAGAGATGAGGCCCTGACGAATGACTGCTTTTGGCGCAAAGCGGACGGAAGGATCGAGCCTGAAGTGATGAGGATGAACTGATGGACGACCAACAAACCAAGCCGGCCCGCAAATGGCGCGGCTACCTGAAGGAATACGTCATCATCGTGGTCGGCGTGCTGACGGCGCTGGGCGCGCAGCAGGCGGCGGACTGGTGGCGCTGGCAGGGCGAAGTGAAGGCCGCGCGTCAGACCATCCATGCCGAGATGGCCTTCAACAATGGCTTCTATGCCCGCCGCATCGCCGTCTCTGCCTGCACGCAGAAACAGATCACCGAGGCGGCGCGCATCATGGACGATCTGGAAGCCGGGCGTCCGACCGCCCGTTTCACCGTCTTCCAGGAGGGCATGGGCGCATCCCTGCAGGACAATGAATGGCAGTCCGAGCGCGCCGCCCAGTCCCTGACCCATTTCCCACGTGCCGAACTGGCGCTGATGAGCAAATACTACACTGCCATTGGCAATGCCGTGAACTGGATGCAGAACGAAAGCGAAGCCTGGCGTGCACTGAGCGTGCTGCGCCGTCCGCCGAAGGAGATGCCCGTCACCGACCTGCTGCGGCTGCGCACCGCGCTGCAGACGGTGATCGTCTTCGAAGGCCAGATCGCTTCCAGTGCGCAGTTGCAATTGCGCCGTAGCAATCAGCTCGGCATCGAAACGCCGCCTGCCGACACCAGGTTGGTCGAGAAGTTTTGCACCTCGAACTACGATGAATACCGTTCCTACGCCCGCTCACTGGTACCCAGCCAATGACCGACGCACCACCGCCCGGGGGGCCGCAGATGGAGGAACCCAAACCGGCTCGCAACTGGCGCAGCTTCGGCAAGGAATATGTCATCGTCGTGATGGGCGTGCTCACCGCGCTGGCCGCGCAGCAGGGTGCGGACTGGCTGCAATGGCAAAGCGAAGTGGGAACTGCACGGGGTGCGTTGCAGGCGGAAATCTTCGAAAACAACGGCGGCTTTCTGACGCGACGTGTCGCCATCGCGCCCTGCATGGAGCGCCAGCTCAACGAAGCCGACGCCATTATCGCTGACCTGGAAGCGAAACGCCCACCCGGAAAGTTCACCGTCTTCCGCCCCGGCAGCACCACCCTGATCAAGGACAGTGAATGGCAATCCCAGCGCTCCTCCCAGGTGCTGACGCATTTTCCCCGCGCCGAAATGGCCATGATGGGCAGCTATTATGCTTTGCTCCAAAGGTTTGACCCATGGCTGGAAGCGGAAGGCGTCGCCTGGCAGGAACTGAGCATCCTGCAGAACCCGCCCGCCGGCATGACCACCAGCGACCTGATCCGGCTCAGAGTAAATCTCGGCATGGCGCGCCGGATGGAAGGGCTGATTCTCGGGAGTGCAAAGAGAGCATTGAACAACAGCCGGCTGCTGGGTGTCGCCGAGGCCAAGCCCGTGCCAATCCGAGTGAAGTATTTCTGCAACAACCTGACGCCAGCCGAATACCAGCTTTGGCAAAAGACCGTGGATGACGCGCGCTGATGGACATTCCAAAGCCCAGGCCCATCTGCGGGCTTCTGCCGAATGCCGCTTTTGGCGCAAAGCGGACGTAGGGATCGAGCCTGAAGAGAACAGGATGAAGTGATGGACGAGCAGAAACCCAAGTCGGCCCGCAACTGGCGCAGCTTCGGCAAGGAGTATGTGATCGTCGTGCTGGGCGTGGCGACCGCGCTGGCGGCGCAGCAGGCGGCGGATTGGTGGACTTGGCGCGGCCAGGTGGCGCTGGCGCGCGAACAGATCGCCGATGAAATGGCGTGGAACATCAGCGGAGCCATCGATCGCATCCGCAGCGGGCCATGCGTGGAGCAACGCCTCGACGCTTTGGCGCTTATTCTGGATGGCGCGGCAAAAAGCGGCACACTGCCGCCGGTGGGCGATATCGGACTGCCAAAACAGCAATCAGCGCTGAACGGCGTTTGGGAAAGCATGGTGGCGTCGCAAACCGCTCCGCATTTCCCCAGCGGTCAGCTTCAGGTCCTGGCCGGCACCTACAAGATAGTGCAGACGATGGAAGAGGTTAGAAGGCAGGAAATGGAGGAATGGAAGAACCTCTATGCCATTGTCGGCCCGGGCCGCCGCCTTGACACGGGATTCGAGACCATGTTGCGCCAGGCGCTGGGCCGCGCCCGCGCCAGCAATCACGAGGTGATTAACATCAGCAATCAGCTGATCCGTGTCGCACAAGGCGTTGAGCTTTCGTTCAGCCCTGAAGCTCTTGCAAGGTTGACCGAGGCCCGGCAACGGACATTAACGGGCAGAAAACCCAGTCTGAGCATGCCGAACGGGTTCAGCATCTGCGACCGCCTCGGCCCAGTGCCAGCCACCTACGGCCAGGCGCCTTTTTCCGCCATCCCGTCGCTGACGGGCGAAGCAATCAAGGCCATTCCCGACTATTCCGGCGGCGCGAAATGAGCGAGTGCGAATGGCCGCTTTTGGCGCAAAGCGGACGAAAGAGACCGAGCCTGAAGTGACAAGGAAAAGCTGATGGACGAGCAAAAACCCGTGGCAGGCCGCAAATGGCGCGGCTACCTGAAGGAATACGCCATCATCGTGGTCGGCGTCTTGACAGCTTTGGTGGCGCAAGAGCTTGTCGTGATGCTCCACCATCACTCTGAGGTGGCGAACCTTCGCAGAGCGCTCCATACGGAGCTAGCCTGGAATCTTGGAACGCTCAAGGAGGCCGCTGACGATCTACCTTGCGTGGAACAGCGCGTGAAAGAGTTCGAGGACTGGAAAGCATCCTTGCAATCGGGCGGCCAGTCACTGTCGAATATCAATGTTCCACGGCCACGCTACAGGGTCTTCCGCACGTCCACTTGGCGCAGCACCGCCGGGGCGACCTTGGATAATTTACCCCTCGATGAGCGGATCGCCTATGCCCAGTTTTATGATGGCGTGAGTAACAATGCGACTATTCGCGATGGTGTAGTGATCGCCTGGAGGGATCTGGACGATTTTGAAGGCGCCCGTTCCTTGAGCGCGGCGGAAGCCCGGCAGGTTACTCATGGTATCGAGGAAATCAGGGAGGGCTATCGCAGGATGGCCTCCAATTACAACAATGTCTGGAAAGCCGTATATGCCCCGGCGGTGCATCTGACCGACGATGATGTCTCTCCGGATGACGGGGCTCAGCGCCAAGCACGCAACGCAGCCCGCGCCACGTTATGCCAACCGATAACCGCGAAGTGATGACGACGCTGACGAATGACCGCTTATGGCGCAAAGCGGACATAAAAGACCGAGCCTGAAGTGACGAGGATGAATTGATGGACGAACAGAAGCCCAAACCAGCCCGTAAATGGCGCGGCTTCCTGAAGGAATACGCCATCATCGTGTTGGGCGTCGCCACCGCGCTGGCTGGTGAGCAGGCGGTGGAGACGCTTCACGACCATGCGCGTGCGGCCCAGGCGAAGACAAACATTCGTGCCGAGATCGCCCAAAACATTGCTCTGCTCAACCGTCGGACCGAGTCCGAGGACTGCATCTCGCGGCGACTGAATGAAGTGGAAGGCTTGATCCGCACAGCGGCAACCGGGTCGCAGGCGCCGGTCTGGATCGGTCGTCCTCCGAACTGGCTTTTGACGCGCGACCAGTACGCCGCGGCGGTCCAGGCCGGCGCGGTCAGCCTGCTTTCCAACCTAGAACAGGTCAGCTATTCCCGCATCTATTCCGCCACGGCGGATTATTCCCAGGCCGAAAATAGCGAGCAGGCTGCATGGGCCGATCTGCGCATGTTGGAACTTCATCCTGCGGCCACGCCGGTGCTGGACGGGCTATTGCGCAGCGCCTTGCAGAAAGCGCGCACTGCACGTTGGCAAACCGAAATTTCGGCAAGGACGGTCCGAATGGGAGCGGCTGCGCTTGGGATCAAGGCCGACAAATTAGCCAGCTTTCCCCAAGCATCGGCCTGCATCCCCCTGAATACCTCCCGGGAGGAGGGCGAAAAGCTGGTGATCAAGGGCCGCCCCGGCGGCTCCTCCTACCACGAACCGTAGAGCCATGAACGACGTCGCCATTCCCGTCCGATGAGCCGAGAATGGAAATCCGCAAGCCCAAGCGGTTCCAAGGGGAATGTACGAATGACCGCTTTTGGCGCAAAGCGGACGTAGGGATCGAGCCTGAAGAGAACAGGATGAACTGATGGACGAGCAGAAACCCAAGTCGGCCCGCAACTGGCGCAGCTTCGGCAAGGAGTATGTGATCGTCGTGCTGGGCGTGGCGACCGCGCTGGCGGCGCAGCAGGTGGCGGACTGGTTGCGCTGGCGGAGCGAAGTGGTCCAGGCGCGTGAAGTGATCGCCACCGAACTGGCCACCAACCTGGTCAGCGCCATCAACCGTCTGAGCGCCACCGCCTGCGTTGAACGCCGCCTTGACCAGCTGGCCCAGATTGTGGATGAGGCAGCCAGGAAGGGCAGCCTGCCGCCCCTGGGCAACACCGGCATAACACCGCGCGCCGTATGGCCGACAGGCGCCTGGGATAGCATCGTCGCTTCCCAGACCGCGACGCACTTCCCACGCCAGCAACTTGCCGACATCGCCGGTACTTACAAAATCGTCCAGCGACTCGAGGAGAACAACTCGCCCGAGATAGAGGCCTGGAACCAGCTTCTGTCCATGGTGGGGCCGGGCCGGCGGCTCGATCCCGCGTCCGAGGCCGATCTGCGCAGGGCGCTAAGCAACGCCCGCACATTCGACAACATCTATGTCTCCCTGAGCCTGCAGTTGGGTGATCGCGTCAAGTCGTTGCAATTGCCATTCAGCCAGAATGACCTTGATGCCATCAAGGCAGCCAAGGGCCGGCAGCCTTCGACGCTCCCTTCGTGCCAGCCCATCGGCGCGCCGGCCGCCTCTTATGGTCAGGGGGTTACCTTCAACACGAGACTGTCCAATGGAATGCGCTTCACGACCGACAATGCCGCGAAAGCCATCCCCGACTTCGCAGTTAGCGCAAAATGAGAGACGCCCAGCGATCCGCCCCACTCGTGCCCCAGGGACCAAAGATGGAAAGCCCAAAAGTGCAGGGCGCCAATGACCGCTTTTGGCGCAAAGCGGACGTAAAGGATCAAGCCTGAAGAGAACAGGATGAATTGATGGACGAACAAAAACCCAAACCGGCCCGCAACTGGCGCAGCTTCGGCAAGGAGTATGTGATCGTCGTGCTGGGCGTGGTGACCGCGCTGGCGGCGCAGCAGGCGGCGGACTGGCTGCGCGACCGCGCCACGGCGGACGAGGCCCGGGCCAATATCCGATCGGAGATCGCCAGAAACCTGGGCGCCATGGACTGGCGCGATGCCACCGAATCCTGCATGGCCAAAAGGCTGGACGAAGTGGATGGCCTGATCGCGGCCCTGGCGGCGGGCAGGTTGCCGCAGGACCCGCTGTGGATCGGCGGGCCGATCGGCAACAGCCTGTACACCGGCAGGTACGAGACGGCGGTGCAATCGGGCGCGACCAGCCTGTTCGGCAGTGAAGAGCAGGCCGTCTATGCCAGCGTCTATGCGTTTGTCAAAACCTATGGCGAGTCCGCCATACGTGAACATCTTGCCTGGGCCGAACTGCGCAGCCTGGAGAATCATCCGCCGCCATCTGCCGCGCTGGATGTGATGCTGCGAGGCGCCGTGCAGACAGCGCGCATGAATCGCTGGGCGATCCAGGCGACGCGCCTGTCGACGCTGCGGGTGGCGGAGGGCATCGGCATCGCGCCCGCCAAGAGGGACAGGCTCAAGATGCCGGACACCTGCGTGCCGCTGCACACGACGCGGCAGGAGGCCGTGAAGCTGATGATGAAGCCCGACTGGAAGCTGGAGCCGCCATGAGCGACGCCAACGAATGACCGCTTTTGGCGCAAAGCGGACATTGCGCGTTGGTGAGCCGATCCATCCCTGGTTCATCTGGCCGGCGAGGGTAATCCAGTTCAATGGCCCATGGGCGTGACAAGGAACGGTCCCGCGAAAACCGTACCAGGCTGCCAGGATACCAACGTTACGAACCGCAGCCTCACTTCAACTCGAAGATATATGTCCGGTCCGCGCCGGCGGTCTCCTCCCCCTTGTCCACGGTGCCGCGCCGAACGAACGTGATCCGGTGTTTCTGGCCTGTGAAGGCAACGACCACGGCATCCTTTTCATGCCGGTGCGCCGCCGGCTGGGCGCCCTGCGCCGCAATATTCTCCCAGATGACCAGGCGGTCGCTCTCGCGGACCTGCTTGCCGAGCCCCGTGGAAGCGGCGCCCCCGGCGCCCGCAGCCGCGGGTTCCTTAAGCTCAAGGAACACCGCCCGCAGCGGCTCCGTGCCCACCCCTTCTTCACTGTGCGTGACGCCCGTACGGAAGAAGAAAGTATCCCAGGCGGTGGTGTGGGTTGGCGAACGCACGCCTTGCGGAGACACAACGACCCGGTCGCCGCTGGTGTAATAAACGCCGGCATAATCGTAACGGTGGCGGTGTGTGGGATAGGCGCGTTGCAGCCAGGAAACGTCCCAGACGATGACGCGGTCGTTCTCCATCACTTTGGTTGCGCCCTCACGGTCAAACGGCTGGGGAAAGTTCTGGTCCGGCTGGGCCCAGCTTGCGCCGGACAGCATGAGAGTGAAGGTCGTTGCTATAAAGATCAGCTTCTTCATTGGGGTCCTCCGGTACGACTCCGATTATGGGGCGGGACTGGGGAATGGGTCTAGCCGTCACCGGCCACAAAAGGGCAGCCCAATGCCCGCTTTTGGCGCAAAGCGGACATTCCGGGGTGCGCCACCGGCCTCTTGACAGCCTATACCTTTCGCTGAAAGGTATAGGGGATGACCAACCCCAATTTCATGAATGGCGTGCCCGAGCTCCTGATCCTGCGGCTGCTGCAGCGCCAGGAGATGTACGGCTATGAGCTGGTGCAGGCCATCCGCACCGCCACCCGCGAGGCCATCAAGCTGACCGAAGGCGTGGTCTATCCCACCCTGCATGCGCTGGAGCATCAGGGCGTGCTCAAATCCCGCCAGAAGGCCGTGAACGGACGGACGCGGGTTTATTATTCGGTGACGGCGAAAGGCACAAAGCATCTCGCCGGACTGTCGGAGCAATGGAACCGGATCGCCGGCGCCCTGCACAATCTGGCTTGAGGTGATTCATGCCCCATTTCGATGAACTTCGGGAAACATTGCTGCGCGGCGGTGTCGCCCCGCGTCATGTTCGCCGCTATCTGGCCGAGCTGGAACATCATTATGACGATCTGATCGCGGAAGAGCGCGCCCATGGCGTCACCGGTCCGGCCGCCGGCGCGGCGGCGATGGAACGGCTGGGATCGAATGAACAACTGGCGGCGGCCCTGCTGGCCAAGCCGGAGTTGCGCTCCCGGATGGCGCGCTATCCCTGGCTATCATTCGCCATATTGCCGCCGCTGGGCGTGATCCTGGGCTTCGCGCTGGTGGTAGTCGCGACACAACTGATTTTCATACAAGGCGGCGTCTACATTCCGCGCCAGGGTTTTATTGCGCCGGCGCCCACATGGCTGGTTTGGACCCTGCAGGGGACGATGTTCGCACTCAACTTCCTGGTTGTGCCCTTGCTGGGTGCCCTGCTGGCCTGGGTGGCGCAGCGCCAGCGCATGAAGCTGCTCTGGCCGGTGCTTGGCATGGGACTACTCCTGTTGCTGCACTTGCACGGTATTGTCCGCATGGACGCGCAGGGCCGCATTGGCCGCGGCTTTGGCACCATCATTCCCTTGCCTGGGCTGTTCTGGTCCGCCCGCTTCTACTGGCCGGCATTTCTGGCGCAGGCGGCACTGCTTTGTCTGCCATTGGCCTGGCTGTGGCGGGCCCGGAACAAGACCGCCGCCGCGCCATGAAGCGGCTGGCGCTGGCGCTCGCCTTGCTGGCCGCGCCGGCGATGGCGCAGGACAGCCCGCCCGAGACCATTCGTGTCACCGGTATCCATTCCCTGGCCGGAATCTGGCAGATCCAGTTTCCCTACGGCATTTCGCTCACCATCCCGGGCGTTATGGGCGGAACGCGGCGGGGGCATGAAGCCTTTTGCCGGATGGAGGAGGGCCCCAAGGAGCAGGATAACGGCGCGCTGTCGGTCGCTTGCCTGCCCGGATTCGGCAGCGGCACCGCCACGCTGGAAGGTGGACGCCTGCAACTGGCGTTCTGCTGCGCGGCGGTTTTCCGCTACATGATCGAAGCGCCCGTCTTCAGCCCCACCGCCTTCCTGGGGACCTACAAGCTGCGCGTGTTCGGCGACAGCCATGAAGCGCGCACCCCCGCCCGTGGCCGCAAATTGCTGCCGTTGCCGGAAACGCAGGATGCGGCCGGGCATGCCGGAGCGTTGCGGGCGGCGCTGGAAGCCATCGCCGGCGGCACCTTGCCGCCGCCTGATGATGTCACGCGCAAGCGCTTCAGTCCTGATTTCGGCGGCCCGCCGCCCATGTCCGTCGCGGCGCTGCGCGGCTTGGGCGCGATCAGGCAGGTCACCTATCTCGGCGCCAACAAGCCGCCGCTGCCGCCGCCGGGGCCGCCCCAAAACGATCCCCCGCGCCGGGTCGAGGACCCCAAACAGCCCGGCAGGCAATTCGATGTCTATGTCGGCTATGGCGTTTACGAGGTCGAATTCGCCAACGGCCAGCGCCTGTGCGGCGTCCATAAAGATGAAGGCGGCAAGACAAACCTGCTTTGCGTCTGACCAAAAAACGATTTCATCGAATTTCCGGGTCCGGCATTGTGCGATGCACTCTCATTTCGCGCGGTGGTGCAAATGCCGCCGGCGCACTAACATCCCGATACCGTCACGGAAGCCGGCGCGCGCTGATTTTGCAGAGGAACACGCACCAGCAGGATTCAAGGGGGAGAGCCATGTTGAAGAGATACATTCTCGCCGCGGCGCTGTGCGCCGCCTCTTTCGCGCCGGCCTGGGCGGCCACGCCGACCTTCAAGGATGTGCTGATCGCCCGCACCGAGTATCAGGGCAAGCCGCTCGACCTGAAGATGGATGTCTATCTGCCGCCCGGGCCCAAAGGCGCCCCCACGGCGGTCATGCTGGGCCGCGGCGACGCCGCCCTGAAACTGCTCGATCACAATATCGCGGTGGCGACCTATTCCTATCAGACCAACGGCATGCCCGGCATGCTGTATGACCTCAAGGCCTATATCCGTTTCCTGCGCGCCCATGCGGCCGAATACAATATCGATCCCAAGCGCATCGCCTTCTGGGGCGGTTCACGCGCCGGCAATCTGTCGGCGATGCTGGCGGTCACCGGCGACAACAAGGAGCTGGAAGGCACGATCGGCGGCAATCTCAACCAGTCCTCGATGCTGCAGGCGGCCGTGATCTATTATCCGCTGACCAACATCCTGGGCGCCAATACCGACGCCAAGGCGATCCAGATGGTGCCGCTCTATCTCGAGGATGTGGATATTCCCACCTCCAAGAAAATCGTCGCCGCCTACCGCAAGCGCGACACCAAGAGCCCCTATTGGAAGTATGTCGTGCGGATGGAGAAGTTCAATCCGCTGAACTACATCACCAAGGACAGTCCGCCCGCCTTTATCGGCACCGGCGGCGACGACATGGGCAATCCGCTGCGCAACAGCACCATGCTGTATGAGAAATATGTCGAGATGGGCGCGCAGGCGCATCTCTATACCTATTCGCTGGGCATCCACGGCCCGATCGGCAAGAGTATCGACGATGCGACGATTGCCTGGGTGGTGAACCAGCTCTCGGCGAGCCCGGTGCCGGAATTTTCGGCGCCGCTGCGGCCGCAGCCCGGCCCGGAAGAGTGCCAGAAGACCTTCAAGACCGCCTGGTGCACGCCCGATCCGATTTTGGCGAACCGCAAGCCGAAGGCCAAATCGTAAAGCTGCTCTGCGTCCGGGGACCAGCCGGCGATTGCCGCCGGCTGGCTGCGTTTGGCCCAAAGCGGACATTCGGGCGCGCAACGCCGGTGCTGGCAATGTGATGGCGGGGACCGTCCATTATCGGACAGGCGTGACCGCTACCGTCTGTCCGGTTTTTCTTAAACCCTTGATCTATCCCGATTTTTGCAACCATGCCTCGCTGCTAGAATATCCTCGAAAGAGTTGGGGCACATGCTCCCAACAAGCTCGTCATGTTCGCAGCGAGGATTACCATGCGTAACACCATTTTCCGGACCGGATGCGGTATCTCCTTTGCGCTTCTTTTTGGCGCTGTCGCGGCCTCGGCACAGCAATCCCCGGCGTCCGACTCGCCTGCTGCGTCCCTACCGGTCGAAAGCGTTACCGTCAGCGGCGCAAGCTCCAAGTCCGTCAACGAGTTTGTCCAGGCCGCGGCTACACCAACACACATCATTGGCAAGGTTGCGCGCTGGGAAACCCCCATTTGCCCTTATGCCCTGGGACTGCCGGCTGACGTTACCGCCCGCGTCGTGCAACGGGTGAAAGAGGTGGCCGCCCAGGCGCGTGTGCGAGTGGACAGCCGTGCCACCTGCAAGCCCAACATCGTGATCGCCTTTACCAGCACGCCCCAGGCTTTGCTGGACAATATCCGCAAGGATCATGAAGAATGGCTTGGCTATCAGACCAGCTCCGAAGAACTAAACCGGCTCGCCACCATCAAGCGGCCCATCCAGGCTTGGTACAGCACCGCGACGGTGGACCAGCGCGGCCTGAGCCAAATCGACTCGGCGCGCAATAGAAATGGGGGCCGTGGCCTGCTGGTCGTCGGCTCCTGCGCTATCCTGGGGGGAGGGACGCCCATGCTGACCAGGAACGGGCCCATGCCCAACCCCGAACAGCAATGCACCGTGATAGTACCCAATGCCATCGGGACCGATGCCAAGGCGTCGCGGCTGACGAACGGCCTGCGCGCCACGTTCGATCACATAACGATTATCGCCAACCCGCCAGCGGTCGGCGCGAGTATGCCTGCGATAGACGACTATATCGCCGTTCTTGCGCTCTCGCAGGTCGGATCCCTGGATACCTGCCAGGCCCTGCCCAGCATCACCAGCCTGCTGGCGAAGGGCTGCACCCAGACCGCAACGGAAATCACGGACAATGATCTGGCCTATCTAAAGGCCGTCTATGCCGCCGATCCCAGCAAATTGCCGGAGATGCAGAAAAACGAGATCGCATACCGTATGGAACGGGCAGCTACAGGCCGGTGATTGAATGTCCGCTTTTGGCGCAAAGCGGACATGGGCCGTTAGGCCGGGCCATCCGCAGGCTTCTTGACGGGAACGGCTGCCTTTGACCCAAATCGGACATTAACCGAAAGTGCATTCTATTGCGGCGCTCCATTGGTGTATGCTGGCGCGTTCCTAGCGAAGATTGAGCCATGCGGCACATTTTCCGAACCGGATGCGGAATTTCCCTCGTGCTTCTTGTTGGCATCGCTCGTGTCTCAGCACAGTCGTCACCGGCGCCCAAGCCGTCTGCTGCTTTGCCGCCGGTTGAAAGCGTCACCGTCATCGGAACAAGCTCTGAGGCCGTCAATCAATTCGTACGGGCGGCGGCGGCACCGACGTACATCACCGGCAAGGTCGCGCGCTGGGATGTACCCATTTGTCCCTTTGCCTTGGGCATGCCGCTCGACGTCACTGGATTGGTGGTGCAGAGGGTGAAGGATGTGGCGCTCAAGGTCGGCGCGCGCGTTAGCAGCGACCCTACCTGCAAGCCCAACATCGTGGTCGCCTTCTCCACGGTGCCGCAGGAACTAATCGAGAGCATCCGCAAGGACCACAGGCAATGGCTTGGTTATCATGTTGGGCCAAAGGATCTGGATCGGCTGGCGCGGGTAACCCGTCCCATTCAGGCCTGGTACAGCACCGCTACGGTGGACCTGAGAGGTCGCCGCCAGATCGACGGGTCTCTTATCGTGGGCCCATCCGCGTCCCCCTTTGCCATCGAAACCAGAGTTAACGGCTCGCGTATCGCAGACGGCCTGCAGTCCGCCTTTGATCACGTCGTGATCATCGCCAATCCCCGGATGCTGCGTTCAACCGTTTCGACGGTGGCCGACTACATCGCGGTCCTGGCATTGGCCCAGATCAATTCGCTGGACACCTGTCAGGCTCTTCCCAGTGTTACAAGTCTCTTGGCGCAGGGTTGCGGGAGAGCTGCCACCGAGATTACCGGGAACGACCTGGGCTATCTAAAGGCAGTCTATGCCGCCAATCCCGACAAGCTGCCGGATCTTCAGAAACACGAAATCGCTTACCGCATGGAACAGGAAGCCGCAGGCCGGTGATATCGCGTCGGCGCAAATGGACTGAATGTCGGCTTTTGGCCCAAAGCGGACATTGAAGGTTGGGTAGCTCTCAGGCCGAAGTCCCAGGGCCGAAATAGATGCAAGCATCAGCCATTTGGCCGAGGGTCAGAGTGCTGCCTTTGAAAACGCTTCTGCAGCCGCCAGGCGGGAGGCAGGTTGTCAGGGTCCTGCTAAGAAACTCCTCCGCCGTGAAATCTCGAAAGGATTGCCGCTGGAGTGACACGAGAATTGGTCGCGCCGAATTTTTCAGCGCGGCATCAAACTTTCTATAATTGGGAGGTATGTCTGTCGCGGCCTGCGCGGGAGGACGTGGTAGATCGCCTACCACGATCACCCTCAATGTGCGACCGGGATAAGCCTTTTCTAAGAGGTTTCCGATCCCGACGCCGCCGCCCAAGCTGTCGAGGTAAGCCGCCGGACCAGTCCGATAGAAATGAGCGGCTCCATAAATAATCAAAACTTTCCCATGTTTGGGCATCGCCAGACTTTTAACAACAGCAACTGCCGAGCCTTCACGACCCCGATTGTCACCAGGGCCTGGGTCGCCTCCGAAAACCCGGATTTGCGCAGCGGCGGGGAGTTTGGCGTTGACCTCACGGACGGCCGCAAAAAATGCAGGGTATATGGGCGAGTCCCAAACGCCGTTGGGAGCCTGCGTTGTAGTTTTCCACACCTTCTGCAATTCGGAGTCGGACACGCTCTCACCTCGAATATATCGGTCGAGTGTTGTCTGCTCTGTGGTGCTGCCAAATTCCACCACGATGGACCCAACTTTTTTCGCGAAATCAGGATGGCGAACCAGGGCGATCCGAATGTCGGAATCCGTTTTGCGCTGATGTGCTTCGCCCAGGCCGACAATATCAACGTGATCGAACGCTGAAAGCAGCCCCTGGACAATACCATCGATACCCGCGCCTTCCTCCGATAAGGGCAGGCTCGCTGCTTTTGCCATCCCCGGCAAGGCGAGAACGCAAACCGATGCGAGCAGATACCTGCGGTTAAGGAGAAGGCGCAAATGTAAGCCGGGGTCGGAAGCCATGAAATCCGTCTCAGTCCTGCTATGCCGGGCGTTATATCAGCAAGGACGAATGACCGCTATTGGCGCAAAGCGGACGTGGGCCGTTTAGACCGGCCCATCCGCAGGCGTCGTTGACGCGAACGGCTGTTTTTGACCCAAAGCGGCCATCGGAGATAGTCTCTTTCAGACCAAATAGGTGGTGTTCGTGACAAAGGTTTCGCGTCGCCGTATCTTTGAAATTTCTATGGGAGCGTCTTGCTTCCTTGCGAGCTCATCATTTGCTGCAGAAGCAATTGACGAAGCCGACTTCGTACGCATTGGCGGCATTGACCAGTGGGTTGCTATCCAGGGGGAAGACGTCAGCAACCCCGTAATTCTTTTCCTGCATGGCGGTCCGGGCGAAGCGCAGTCGCCATTTCTGGACGAGTTCAAGCCATGGGAACGCGATTTCACGGTCGTTAATTGGGATCAGCGTGGTGCGGGTAGGACCTACGAAAAGAATGGAAAAGCCACTCCCGATGTTAACCTGAATCGTCTCATCGACGATGCCATTGCCGTGGCTGATCATGTCCTGAAGAAGCTGGGCAAGAAGAAATTGGTGCTGATCGGCCAGTCCGCAGGCACTGTGCTGGGATTGAAGGTAGCGCAGCGGCGGCCCGATCTCTTTTATGCCTTTGTCGGAACCGGCCAGCTCGTGAGTATAATCCGGGCAGCCCAGTGGCAGGAAAAGCAGGCGAATGTTCCGACCACCCATGATGCCGCCGAACTGAAGGCGCTGCATCAGTGGGCAATTCTGTCTCCGCCTGACCAGCCCTACTTGAATCGGCTGAATGAATTCATGGGCTCTCGGGAGCGTCCCAAACCGGCGGCGGCGACCTGGCTGGCGGGTTATCTATTTGAATCCGGAAAGATCGGTCCGGAGATGGAGTCATTCGATGCGATGACTAGCGCCCTCGATTTGAAGCTTCCTTTCGTGCTCATTCAGGGGCGGGAGGATCGCATTACGCCCTCCGCGGTGGCCGAAGAGTATTTCGGGAAAGTCCAGTCTAGCGGGAAGGCGTTTGTTCCGATCGAGGGCGGCCATTATGCCTGCTTCACCAATCCGGCGGAATTTGTCGGTGCCCTAAACAGGCAGATCCGGCCATTGGTGGATTGAGAACCTCGAATGACCGCTTTTGGCCCAAAGCGGACCTTGCACCCGGAAATATCCGGAGAGCGGTGCACCGATAGTCTTTGCGACAAATTCGGCACAATGGCGCGATCGGCGCCGGTCAGTCTTCCCTGCCTGGGGGAATGATGGTCATCCAGAAAATATTGGTGCCGATAAATCCCGCCGTGCGGTTCGAGCGCGTCGTCCGCCAGGCGATCTGGCTCGCCATGCGGTGCGACGCGGAATTGCTGCTCCTGCGGGTGGGATCATCGGCCTGGGACGTCGATGACGGGGTTCCGGATGGCGTGACGGTCACGCGCCTGGCCGTGACCGGAGACCCGGTGCGGGAAATCCTGGCCATGGCGCGCCTGCACAATGTCGACCTGATCATGGTGGCGACGCATGAGAAATGGCGCCTGGGCGAGGGCATGGAAGCCGAAATCGCCTTTTCCAGCTTTTTGCGCCAATCCGTGGCGGCGCGGATCATCGAGAAGGCCGGTTGCCCCATCTGGGTGGATACCGGCCGGAGCATGACGGACGCGGCGGTTCACACGCCGCTTTGCTATCTCGATCTGGGGCCTCGCAGCGCCGACATATTGGCAAAGGCCGGAGCATTCGCCGCCGCCGTCGGCGTGAAGCTGACGGCCGGCCATGCCACCTTCAGCACGGAAATCCATGCGCCCGGACGAGCCTCTCCGGTAGCCTGGATGTGGCACGAGGCTTTTGCCAGGGCGGCGACGGAAAAGTTTTCCGGTCTTCAGCGCCAGGCGGGAACCGAGGCGGAATTGCTGATCGAGAATGGTGACCCCGTGAAGGTCGCGTCGCGTCTCGTCGCCAGGGCTGAAGCCGATCTTCTGATTGTCGGCCATTGGCCGCCCAGCGAGCGATGGGTGCGGGGCGACGAGAATCATGAAAGCGACGTCCACCGCATGATACGCTATGCGCCTGTGCCGGTTCTGGTCTTCAAATCCGGATTCCCCCTGGCGTTCCAGGCCACGGACTCTCCCAATCGGCTCGTCGCCAATCTGGTCATTGCCCTGCCTTTGATACTGATCCTCCTGGCTGCGATGGTAATCGGGTTCGAAAAGACGCATCCGGTCCACGCGTCAGTGACCCGGTGGTGGGGTGAACTGTTGGGGAAATAGGCGGGCGGCGGCGTTGCCGGATATGGCGTCACCGAAGTCCGCGCGGCCATTGCCCCCGCCTCTGCCGCAATGGCACTGTAGGCCTATGCGGGGGAGCGGTGTGACGGCGCAAATCGAGGCCATTGGGGCCGGGTTCATGACACATGAATAGCGTCATTCTGGCACCGGCAGTCCTGCTGGCGCTGCTCGCGCTGCTGGGATGGCTGGTGCGCAAGCGCTGGGCGCCGCTGGATGTGTTGCACACCCATGGCCTGGCCTGGCCCGCCCGCTTGCTGCGCCATATGGGCTGTATCAGTTACGCCCAGGACGGCCAGGACCTGGCCGTGCTGCGCATTCTTGGCGAAAACCGGCCGGGCTTTTTTGTCGAAGCCGGGGCGTCCAATGGCGTCATCAGCAGCAACACCTGCCTGTTGGAAAGCCGGCATGGCTGGACGGGCATCTGCGTCGAGGCGGACCCCTGGTTCTTCGAACAGCTGCGCCGCAACCGAAGCTGCATTTGCGTGCCGGCCTGTCTCGATGGGGAGAATGCCCGGATTGCCTTCACGCCCGCGGGCGCGACCGGCGGCATCGTGGCCGGCGACACCGACAATCATGTTCCCCAGGACGACCGCATGCTGACCCTTGAGACGCGCCGCCTGCAGGACGTCCTGGACGCGCATCGCGCGCCTTCGGTTATCGATTTTCTGAGCCTGGATGTCGAAGGCGCCGAGTGGCGCATCCTGCGCCACTTTCCGTTCGACCGTTACAGCTTCCGCCTGATGATGATCGAGCGCCCCTCAGCGCTGCTGCACGCGCATTTGCTGTCGTGCGGCTATCGCCATGTCGGCGAAGCAGGGGGCGATGAGATTTATTGCCATGGCGGGGAGCCGTCGCTGGTGGCCCGGGCCGCCGAAATTCTTCAAGGCGCGGGCCGCGACTGACCCCCTCAGTTCGGCGACACCGCCCCGACCGGACTGTTGCCGGTGGCGGGGCGGGCTTTCAGACCCAGCACGCGCTTGCCGGGATCATAGAGCACCTCGAAGGCGAAATAGGGTGCCAGTCCGCTGCGGATCACCGTGCCCCGGACGCGGTTGTCGGGGAAGAAGTCCAGGCGCGCGGCATGGTCGCGGGAGTTCACCGTGAAGCTCTCCATCGCCCGCGGCGTGCGCCCGTCATAAAAGCCCAGCACGGCGGCGGCGCCCGGTGGCATGGCCGAATAGCCGAAGCCGGCATTGACGACGCCGATGCCGGGGGCGCCGGTGTCCATCGTCAGCAGGCCGCAGGCATTGAGCTTGGTGGTCTGGTTGACGATGCAGCCTTGCACCGCATCGTGCAAATTGCCGCGGCGGCCATCGATCGCCAGGGTGACGTAGTCCTTCACCTCCTCGTCGGAGGGATTGAGGACCAGCCGTCCGGTTTCGTTTTCCGAGCGCGGCAGGGTGATGATCCAGCGCTTCACGCCGATGGCGATCAGCGGGTTGTCGACCTCATTGTCCGCCAGGCTGGTGCCGAAGATGGCCTTGAAGCCCGCTCCGGGAATGCCGTTGCCCTGGATGCCGAACTGCTCCATGGGGATTTTCGAGGCCGGGCAGTTGGGCTGGCGGTTGACGCAGTCCTTGCTTTTGATCAGCTGCAGCGGCGTCGTGCCGCTGGCGCCGCCGATGGTCAGCGTGCCGCGTGCGACCTCGCCGTCGAAGGCGGTGCCCGCGCCATAGGCGATGCTTGTGTCGTCGCCCGTGCCCTTGGCATCGGCGGGCTGCAGCGTGCCGGGCAGGATGCGCAGGCCGGTGGAGCCGCTGTCGAGGCCGGCCTCGATCTCGGTGCCGCCGACCTTGATCGTCACGGCATACCGCCTGGTCCCGTCGCTGAGCGTCACCTCGCGCAGCGGCACTTCACTGCGGGACTGCGCCAGCGCCGGCGCCGCGGCCAGCAGCGCGAACGCCGCCGCCAAAGCTGTTTTCAGCCGCATGCCTGTTCCCCTGTTTGCAGAAGGGTAGCAAGCGGCCGGCTTCCACGGTAGGCGGGGGCGTGTATGTCCCCCTCAAAAAGGGGGGCGCATTCGTCGTGAAGCGACAGGAATTGTGAGGCCTGTCACCGTATTGTTCGCAGCCCGATTGAAGGGGGCCGGACTGGGGGGTAGGGTCCGAACATGACCATGGGAGGCCCTATGTCCAACCGCAAAATTACCGCCCTGGTCTTGTCCTTGAACGGGGCCTATCTCGCCCTGCTGTTCGGCTTCTTTGGCTACCGGCTCCTGTCCGGATTGAGCCCCATGCCGGAAGGCTATGGTCCCTTGGCAATGGGCGCCGCCGCCGCCGTGCCGTTCGCCAGCATCGGCCTTGGCACTTTCCTGAGACATCGTCGGGATGCCTAAATACGGGGACGGGAGCACTGTTTCCCGGAATTCGCCGCCTTTCCTGGCTTTTCGGAATATTTCCCGCACCCTGTAAGAAAAGTCCCGCCCGGCGCTACTAACGCGCTCTGTAGGGTTCGGGGTGGCATGCTCGAAAGCGAACGCAATCGCATCTTCAGCGAATGGCTGGCCGGCCATAAGGGTATCCTGTTCAAGGTCGTCCATGCCTATGCCTTCGACCATGCCGACCGGCAGGACCTCTTCCAGGAAGCCGCGGTGCAGGTCTGGCGTTCCGTCGATTCCTATCGCGGCGAATCCTCGGTACCGACCTGGATGTACCGGGTCGCGCTGAACACGGCCATCGCCTGGAACCGCAAGGAAGGCCGGCATCGCCAGGGCAAGCAGCCGCTGGAGGCGGTGGAAGGCCTGCTGATCACGGACGCCGCCGACATGCGCGATCCGCGCCTGGAATGGCTCTATCGCCAGATCGCGCAACTGAAAGACATCGACCGTTCGGTGGCGCTGCTGCTGCTGGACGGCTTCAGCTACCGGGACATCGCCGGAATCGTCGGCATCGGCGAAAGCAATGTCGGGGTGCGGATCAACCGCATCAAGGCGGCGCTGCGCGCGGAATATTCCGGCGAAGCTTCGTAAGAAAAAGCATCAGCGGCGCGACCAATTGTGCGGAAGACAAATTGAAACAGGACGCAACCATGAACACTCTCGATGACCTGATGGCGGTGTGGAAGGCGCAGGATGCGGCGCCCCTGCATGGCGTCAATGAAACCCTGCTGGGACTGGCGCTGCGCCAGGACGGCAAGACGCTGCGCCGGCAGCGGCGGATCGAGGAATGGATCACCTACCTCACCAGCGCCGGCATGGCCGGCGGCCTGGGCTTCACCTTCTGGGTGATGACGCTCAAATACAGCAGCAATGACGTCATCACGCTCTGGGATTTCGCCGCTCCCGTGGTGGGTGTGCTGGCGGCCCTGGTGTGGGGCGGGGCCCTCTATGTCAGCCGCCGCAACCAGGCGCGGCATGAGCAGAGCTTTGGCGGCTCGCTGCGCGACCAGCTTCGCCTGCATATCGCGCAACTCGACTACCGGATGTCGGGTACCGCCGGGCTGGCGAACATTCTGGTCGCGGTCCTGCCGCCGTTGGTCTGCACCATGGCGTTCCTCTTCGCCATGACGCGGATCAACGCCGAGCCCGGCGATCCCCTGGACATGTGGACCTTCGGCGGCCCGGCTTTCGAAAACCGGCTTGGCGGCTGGGTCATGATCGCCATCCTGGTCGGATCGATTGCCTATGGCTCATGGGACAGCATCCGCCAGAGCCGCCGCCTGGCGGAGCGGGAACTCTTGCCGCGCAAGCGCGAGCTGGAGAGCCTGTTGCAGGAGATGGAGAGCTAGGCTTTTGCGCCGGCACGACCTGTCCATTATCGGACAGGTCGTCATGCCGTCACGGTCTCCGAAATCCCTAACTCGTTGCTTTCCCGAATTTTTTGCTCCGCTCCGGCGCTGGTAGAATGGCGGCGCCAGAGTGGTTGGGGGAGCCATGATCCGTCATATCGTTATCGCCGGCCTGCGCAACATGGCGGGCAACAAGCTGATCTCGGCCATCGCCATTCTGGGCCTCGCCGCCGGCATCGCCACCGCCCTGCTGATGGCGCTGGTGGTGCAGAACCAGATGAGCTTCGACCATTTCCTCCCCGGGCATGAACGCACTTATCGCTTTTTCTGGGTGCTGGACGGCACCACGCCGGGCCAATGCGCGGACGGCATTGTCTGCGGCCCGCCGCAGGAAACCGCCGAGCAGTTGCAGCGCTATCCCGCCATCGAGACCACCGCGCGGTTGCAACTGGCGACCCAGGCCAAGGCCCAGAACGGCGCCGTCATGGGTTGGGAGCAATTTGCCGCCGCCGATCCCAATTTCTTCGACCTGATCAAGCTGCCGCTGGCCCATGGCGACCTGGCGGGCGCCCTGGCGCAGCCCGGCGGTGTCGTCGTCACAAGCGGCATCGCCCGCAAATATTTCGGGCGGGACGATGCGGTCGGACGGCAGCTGACCCTCAAGGGTTTTCCGCTGGAGGTGCGGGCGGTGATCGAGGACCTGCCGCCCAACGCCACCACTCTTTCGACCCAGATCTTCGTACCCTGGAGCGACCTGCCCCGCCTGGATCCGGCGGCGGCGCGGCGCCGGGCCAGCCAGCTTTATGTGCGCCTCAAGCCCGGCGCCACTTTCACCGATGCGCAGGCCACCGAAGCGATGCGCCGCACCGCCATCCTGCAGGGGATCAAGCAGGCGGGCCAGACCCCCACTTATGAGACGCCGGCGCAGCTGATGCCGCTCGGCCGCCTCAACCTCTGGGAATTCTTCAACCGCGGCAGCACCCTGCGCCTGACCGTGGCCGGGGCGGCCGGCGTGCTGGTGCTGCTGATCGCGGCGATCAACTTCGTCAACCTGATGGTGGCGCGGGCGGCGCGGCGCGAAAAGGAAGTCGGCGTGCGCAAGGCCAGCGGCAGCGGCCGCGGCGCGCTGATGCTGCAATTCATGGGCGAAGCGGTGATGACGGTGGCCATTGCCGCCGCCATCGGCGTGGCGCTGGCGGAATGGCTCCTGCCCGCGCTCAATGCGTTCTTGGACACCAATGCCGTGCTGGCCTGGAACGATCCCCTGCTGCTGGCCGCCCTGTCCGGCGGCACCGTGCTGCTGGCGCTGGCGGTGGGGCTGTGGCCAGCCATTGTCCTGTCGGGCTTTCGTCCCGCCTTCGTGCTGCGTGGCGCGAGCGGCGGCAGCCATACCGGGCTGATCCGGGGCGCGCTGGTGACGCTGCAATTCTCCATCCTGATCACCCTTGCGATTGCCGGGGCGGTGATGTGGCTGCAGCGCGATTTCGCGGAACGCGCCAAGCTGCGCACCGATATCGACCAGATGCTGCTGGTGCGGATGGGGCCGGTCTTCGCCACCACCCAGATCCAGGCCAGCCTGAAGGAGCGGACCGAGCTGCGTTCCACCCCCATGCCGCAGCGGACCCGCTATTGCCCGCCGGGCTTCATCGACGAAGTGCGCAAGCTGCCCGGCGTGCAGGGCGCGGTCTGCACCGACGACCAGATCATCGGCGCCCGCGCGCGCAATATTGCCTGGCAGCCCACGCTGGAAACCCTGGATTTCATGATGGGCTACCCCGTCGATCCGCGCCTGTTCGCGCTTTACGGCATCAGGCCGCTGGCCGGTTCGCTGCCGCAGGCGGAAGATGGTGACGAGACCGTCCGGCAAACCGGCAGCGTCATCAACCTGACGGCGATGCGCAAGCTGGGCTTTGCCTCGCCGCAAGCCGCTCTCGGCAAGGACTGGCTTGCCGCCATCAAGGACATGGATGCGCCGACGCGGCAATTCTATGCCGATGAGTATGGCGCGCATGCCGTCATCACCGCCGTGGTGCCCGATTTCTCCTTCGGCACGGCCCGCGGCGAGATTCCGCCCACGGTCTATTCGCCCTGGGCCGACGCTTTCGGCCGCATGGTCCATATCAAGCTGCGGGGCGAGAATATTCCCGAGACCCTGACCGCCATCGACCGCCTCTATGCCCGCAGCGGCATCGACGCGCCGCTGGACCGCGTCTTCGTCAATGAGCATATGCGGGCGCTCTACCGCGACGTGACGCGTGACGCCAGCTTCTTCGCCGGCACGGCGGGCATCGCCATCCTGCTGGCCTGCATGGGGCTGGTGGGCATCGCCGTCGCCACCGCCGAGCGCCGCACCAAGGAGATCGGGGTGCGCAAGGTGATGGGGGCGACCACGGCGCGGATCGTGGGCCTGTTGCTGTGGGGCTTCAGCCTGCCGGTGCTGCTGGCCAATGTCGTGGCCTGGCCGGTGGCCTGGTGGCTGATGCGGCGCTGGCTGGCGGGCTTTGCTTATCGCATCGAGCTGGAATGGTGGATCTTCGCCGCCGCCGGCGGCACCGCGCTGGTGCTGGCGCTGCTGACGGTGACGGGTCAGGCGATCCAGACGGCGCGGCGCAAACCGGTGCTGGCGCTGCGCTACGAATGAGGGGAACGCCGGGGGCCCTTATGGCGCGGCCGGCGCAACATGCAGGCGGCGCGTGCCATAGGTCACGAACAGCCGCAATTGCCGCAGATGCTCCAGTCCCAGCACGATGGCGCCTTCGTCGAAGCCGCGATCCGGCGCGGTCAGATTGACCTGCGGTGACGGCAAGGAGACATTGCCGATCCGCAGTTCGCGGAATTCCCGCGGCGCGACCAGGACGTCGCCGCCATAGGCGCCCCGCGCCCGGCCCGGATTCATTTTCTGGATATCCAGCCCGAATTCCGCCAGCGCCGCTCCGGCCGCGAGATAGCTGCGAGCGGCGCCGGTATCGACAATCGCCCAGAAGGACTTGCCGTCCAGCGTCACGGGAATGCGGATGCGGTTGAGCCGGCCATAGGCGGACGAGCCCAGGCCGGCCATGCTGAGGGCGGCGGCAGGCCCCGGCCCCGGCGCCGCGCCGTTGCAGGCGTAAGGCGTGTAGAGGTTCATGCGCGCGCCGGCGAAATCCAGTTCGAAATCGAAAATGCGCAGCAGGTCGCTGCCCAGAAGGCCGTCCACCGCCAGGTTGCTCACCGGGTAGCCCCGCCAGGTGATGCTGACGGCCGGGCGGCGGCCGGCCAGGGTGAGAATCGCCTGGGCGAATTTTTCAGAGCGGCCGCCGCCGATATCCTGGGCGCCCACGGCCCGGCGGCTGATGGTCGTCAGCTTCAGGCGTTGCACCAGACCCTCGCTGATGACGCTGTTGGCGGCGCCGGTATCGAGCGCAAACCGCGCTGGAATGTCGTTGACCGTGATCTCCACCAGCAGGCGATTGCCCTCAGCCACCAGTGGCAACGAGGCGGCCGCCTTCGCGGTGCAGGACTGCGCCGCGGCCGGGACCGCAGCCGTCAGCCAAATTCCCAGACAGACGATGTGACGAGCAGGCATCAGGCAATTTTACGCCAGGTCAGGTTTTTCAAGAAATCAGCTTGGGCAGGAACTTGGCGCACCGAACGGGAAGGGGCGCAACCGATCTGTCCGGAAACGGACAGGACTCTAATTGCCTCCGGGGGCGCTCGGGGGGTTCTGGAAGCTTTCCGCGGAGTAGGTCCGCACCATGCTGGGCGCGGTGAGGTTGCCCAGCGGCAAGGGTGCGCGGGTAAGCGCAACATTGCGGCCCACCGCTTCCAGCTTGAAGGAATCGCCCAGGGCCGCGCCCTGGGCGCCGCGCAGATAAAAGCCATACACGATATCCTGCGCGTCGGCCGGCACGTCCATCACGATCTCCCGCGCCTGCCAGTCCTGCGTGCCGGAGACAGACCGCGACACCATGGTGCGGACGCTTTCCTGTTCCGGTGAGGCGCCCGAGATCACATGCATCGTGACCTGCACCTCGGTAGCGTCCAGGGTCTTCAGCCGCGCCGTCAGACGGACGCGCTTGCCGCGCCATTCCGCGCCATCCACGCTTTGCGCCACGCCGCCCTCGGCGTCGCGCAGGGCGCCGGGCTTGCCGATGATGACGGCGGCTTCGCCCTCTTCCGTGCCCGGCGTCTTGATCATGCCGACCCGGAAGGCGTCGGGATTGGGGCTGTCGGGCACCCAGCGGGAGCCGGCGAAATCCAGGATCGGCTGCGACAGCAGGGGGGCGGATTCGGTCAGTTGCAGGGCGGCATAGGCCGGCGTCAGCACCGCCAGCAGCGCCACGGTTATCGCGATTTTGCGCATGGGAAACCCCTTCCTGATCGTCCAACAGACTTAATCGCCTGCCGGGCGGCATTGGGGCAAGGCGCCCGCGATTTGTACCTTGCATTAATCAGTACCATGCTGTACATGGCAGCGGCTTTGAGGATATTCCATGGTTCGCGATATTTCCCGGCGCGGCGCGCTGCTTGGCTTGGCGTCTGCCGTGTCCGCCTGTGCGGCACCCGGGGCCGCACGTCCATCCGGGCCCATCGCGGAGGAGGGCACTCCCGCGATTGGCGGCATCGCGCAATGGGTCGCAATCCGTGGCGCCGACCGGGCCAGGCCCGCCATCCTGTTCCTGCATGGCGGCCCCGGCGAAGCGCAATCGCCTTTCCTGCCGGTCTTCGCGCCGTGGGAGGAACGTTATGTCGTGGCGCAATGGGATCAGCGCGGCTCGGGGCGCACCTTCGCGACCGGTGGCGGACTTGCGACGCCCGAGATGACTTTCGAGCAGCATGTGCGGGACGCCATCGCCGTCACCGAATTCGTCCTGCGCCGCCTGCGAATTTCCAAACTGATCCTGGTCGGTCACTCCTGGGGATCGATGGTCGGGCTCGCCGCGGTGCGGGCGCGGCCGGATCTGTTTCACGCCTTTGTCGGCTCGGGGCAGGTCGTCAGCGGCCGGGAGACGGCCGAAGGCTGGCGCAGCTCCGCCATCGCCCGCGCGCGTGACGCGAACAATACCCAGGCGGTGGCGGAGCTCAACGCTCTGACGACGCGCGACCTGGGAGACCTTGCCAGGCTGGACATCGTGTTCCGCTGGCAGGCGCCGTTCATCGGCACGGATCGCAGCTATCTGGGAATGCAGGGCGACGCATTGGCAAAGGTGGCGCCGCCGCTGTTGCCGGCCGACGACTATTATCGCGCCAGGCTGTTCTGCGTCGGCAAGCTCATGCCGTCTGTCCTGGAATATGACGCAAGGACGCCCGGCCTGGATTTGCCGGTGCCTTTCTTTGTCATCCAGGGCCGCGACGACAATAGGACACTTCCCGATGCCGCGCGCGCCTTTGTCGGCCAGGTGCGCGCGCCGGCGAAGAATTACACCGCCATCGAGGGCGGGCACTTCGCCTGTTTCACCAACCCAGCGGGTTTCCTGGGCGCACTGGACAGCGACCTTCGAATGGCGGGGATACAGTCGGCGATCTGAAATCGGGGAATGATGCTCCTGTCACCGTGTTTCATGCAAAGCGCGGGGACGATTTAAGTCAAAAAATCTGTCATGGAGCGCAACTATCCCTTCAGCCTCCCCCACCCATTGGCGAATCTGGGCGGCGCGTTCCGTGTCACCCTGGTTTTCACACCTCATCGCATCATTGTTCCAATTGGCGATCGTACACCGCAATTGCTTGATGAACTCATTGGTATTTTCCATGACTTCCTCATCCGGAGCGCTTGTTTACGGTTGGGGCTGGCCAGGCAATCTGGCCAGCCCCGCACCCGGTCGCACTAGGGAACTACGCCGGGAACACTTATGTGAATACAAATTGCGGCCATGCGGCGCGTGCAATGAATCCTTCAAGGCAGGCTGATCAGAATGCCCTCTCGATCTGGGCGAGATGGACGTCGAGCTTTTCGAGGTCCTCATCGGAGGTGTCGTCCTGGATGCTCATGACCATCGCGTCGATAAAGGGCATCGACAAATCCTTCAACAGGCATGGCCCCAGATCTTTCTGGGCAATCCGCTCCGCCCCCAAGGCGAAGCGCTCCAGCCACAAAGAGCCGGCCATGGCGGCGCTGGTGCGCACATCCCGGATGGCGCAAAGCAGCAGGTATCGCCCATGCGGGGTGTCGAGCGAAGGGCTGCCGGCTGCGCGGCGGACTGCCACCAGGCGTTCCGCAGCATAAAAGCCGTAACTTCGCGCGAGCTTCCCGGCCGCGGCCTCGCCGCGGAGAATCAACTCCGAAATCGGCCTTGCATTCGGGGTGGAGACTTTCTGAAGCAATGACAACCTGCCCATGCTATATTTCCAAATAATCCGCGTGCCGGGAGTTCTCGATCACTTTCACCAGATGGTCCATCAAGGTCGCCGCCCTGAACGGCTTGACGATGTAGCTGTCGGCGCCATCACCCAGCGCCTCCGTCACTTTCTCCGGCGTCGCGTGCCCGGTCACCATGATGATGGGCGTGCGCGCGCCCATTCCGCGGACATCCTTCACGAAAGTCATGCCGTCGACAGGCGCCATCATCCAGTCGCAAATAACCATGTCGGGCTTGTGAGCCAGCAGTTTGCCTTTGGCTTCCGCCACCGTCTCGGCCTCGTGAATTCTCCGCGCGCCAAAGCCCCGCAGAATTTCCGACAGCAATTTGCGGATGAATTTGTTGTCGTCTATCAGCAGGAAGACAATTCCGCTGAAGTCGGCTCCTTCCGCCAGCGGGCGCCATTTGTCCTGCTTCTTACGCACGGCGTACAATTTTCTTCCCCTACGAATTTCGAATGCCGTGCCTTCGGGCACTCTGGCCCTGGCGTTTGTCGGTCAGGCGGGACGATATGCAGACGCCGCCATCATTGCGTTAATGAGGTATTTTCTGGCGGTATACTATTACACCGCCGCGATTCATCAGGGCCTAATTGGCCTGTTCCGCTACCTTGCTGTTTGCCCTATCGTTTGCCAACCGAATCGGGGGATCGGCATGGGGTTGCGGAAAGAGCGCTCGACGATATCTGGCGCGCCGCTTTCCTGCCGCGACTGCGCCATTGGCGGCGGCACCCTTTACCGAAACCTGCATCTTCACGAGCCGGACCAGCTGACGGCGAGCCGCACATGCATCAAGACAATTGCAGCGGGGCGTTTCCTTTTACGTCAAGGTGATGTGCCGGATGCAATCTTTAGCGTCTACAGGGGATGGCTTTGTCGCGTCAGGGAAATTCCAGGCGGAAAAAAGCAGATTTTGAGCTTCATCATTCCCGGCGACGTTATTACCTACTCGACCCTTTTCATCCCCGGTCAGCCGCTCTCCTACGGTATCCGCACCATCAGCAATGTGGAGTTGTGCAGTTTCAGTTCGAAAAGCTTTACGCAACTGATGCATCAACGGCCCGAATTCCTGCAACCATATCATCAGGACCTGGCGGAGTATCTGGAGGCGGTCACCTGCCGTCTTGCCGATCTGGGCCAGCGGTCGGCAAAAGCCCGGCTGGGGCACCTGTTTGCCGAACTCTACAAGCGGCATCAAAAGCGGGGAATGATCTCCGGCGGCAGCTTTGATTTGCCGGTGAGCCAGGAGATGCTGGCAAACAAGTTGGGGATGACCAAGGCGTATCTGAATCGTGCCATCGGATTGTTTCGCAGCGAAGGTCTCATTTCATTGGAGTCGGGCCGCCTGCATATCCATAGCCTGGAGAGGCTTGAGAGGTTTGCAGAACGAGCCTGACCCTGCCAAAGACTCCGGAAAGAGCTTTGCGGGCGGCAGCGCGACGAAATCCAACGCCTATTGTGCGCCCTTGCGCGGGTCGATACCGCGCGAATACCAGATCGCGAAGGTACCCGGCTGGGTGGCGTAGGCGATGAATTGCGCGCCGAGATCCTGGTGCGCCGCCTTGGACGGCACGGCGGCGACGGCGTCGAGATAGCGGCCGAATTCTTCGGGGATCGGGCCGACCACGACCAGGTTATCCCACTTCATGATCTGGCTGATATTCTGCACCGCCATGTCGCCTTCGCCGCGGGCCAGGGCGTCGCCGCCTTCGCCATAGGGGCTGGGGGCATGCTTGACGCCGGCCAGCTCCGGCAGATCGAACAGGCTGCTCAGCATATAGGCGGTGCGGCTGCAGCCGGCGCCGCCGGGCGTGCCGGCGCAACGCGAATGCATCACCAGATTCGCCGACTTCAGCGCGGCGATGAATTTTTCCTTGGTGGAAATGTCCGGCACTTTGGCGCCCCGCATCACCGCCAGGCCCTGATAGGAACGGCCGATGCGCTTGCGGGTACCGGCCCGGATGGCGCCCTTGGCGGTGACTTCGTCCATGTGATCGGCCGGCAAGAAGACCGCATCGACCGAACCGTCGAGGGCATAGCCCATCACCTGTTCCATGCCGCCGCCGCGGACGGTGACTTTAATACCGGTCTCGGCCTCGAAGGCCTTGGTGATGATCTCCAACCCGCCATTGTTGGTGAAGCCCGGCGTGCCGACAATGACTTCGCGGGCGGGCGCGCCGCGCTGGGCGCCGGCCGGAGCGGCGAAGGCCAGAAGGGCGAGAACGGCAGCAAGAGCGGTGCTGAAGAAACGCATGTTTTCCTCCCCAATGCGCCGGGCCGGGCGCCTTTATCGGCGCGTTTCACAAGCCCCAGGCGAGGGGGGAATTATAGGTATTCGGAGACAGGAGCACCATTCCCCGAAAGCCGGTAATTTCAGAATGGGGGAATGGTGCCGTAACCAAGTGTCCATTTCCGGACAGCAAAAGCGCCACATTGCCGCCGGTCGCGAAAAAACCCCGGTGCCGCAAGGCTTCTTCTATTTCCGGACACCCCCTAGGATGGGACCGTCAAAGGGATTGAGCGGGCATGGTTGGGCGCCTTTTCATCGCGATCTGGCGCCACTTGGCGCGGCCGCTCGGCATCTTCCTTTTCGCGCTCGCCATGGCGGCGCCGGCGGCCGCCCAGGAAGCGCGCGATTACCTGCCCGCCGAGTTCGCCCGCTTCGCGCCGCGCAACGCCCTGCAGATGCTGCAACAGGTGCCGGGCTTCACCATCCGCGAGAACAATGCCGACCGCGGCCTGGGGCAGGCGACCGCCAATGTGCTGGTCAACGGCAAGCGGGTCTCGACCAAGAACGGCATCTATGGCGAGTTGGAGCATTACAATGCCGACAGCGTGGTGCGGATCGAGATCCGCGAAGCCACGGCTTACGACGTGGCGGGCCTGTCGGGCATGGTCGCCAATGTCGTGGTCCAGAACAGCCGCATCAGCGGCCAGTTTTCCTGGCAGCCGGAATTTCGCGACCATGTCACCCGCCCGGTGCTGCGGCGGGGCGATATCTCGATCAATGGCGCGCTGGGGCCGCTGGAATATTCGCTGGCTGCCGCCAACCAGGCCTTTCGCGGCGGCGCGGGCGGCCCCACCTTCATCTATGACAGCGCCGCGAAACTGATCGAAACCCGCGAGGAGCGCTGGTCGCAAGGCGGCGACCAGCCCAAGGTCAATGCCAAACTCACCCTGCGCGACTGGAACGGCATCACCGCCAATGCCGCGCTGGAATGGCGCAAGGGCATGTTCGCCTATTACGAGCGGGGCTTTCGCAGCGGCGGCGGCCTGCCCGACCGCAACCGCTTTGTCGACAACGACAATGACAATGACTCGCTCGATCTCAGCGGCGATGTCGAATTCGGCCTCGGGCCCGGCACGCTCAAGCTGATCGGCCTCAACCGCACCAATGCCGGCCTCTATTCCCAGCAGGTGGTGACGCAGCATCTCGGCACGCTGCCCAATGACGGCGGCAGCAGTCTCGTCACTTCGGACACGCTGGAGCGGGTGCTGCGGGCGGAATATCGCTTCAAGCTCTGGGGCGACTGGCAGGTCTCGGCCGAGAATGCCTATAACAGCCTGAGCAACGCCGCGCGGCTCTTCACCCTGACCTCCAGCGGCTTCACGGAAATTCCACTGCCCAACGGCAGCGGCGATGTCGAGGAAGACCGTTATGATTTCGCGCTGGCCTATGGCGCCAGGCTGTCGGACGAGTTGACGCTGCGCCTGACGGCGGGGGCGGAGCAATCGACCATGCGGCAGGTAGGCGCCGGCGGCAAGACGCGCGAATTCTTCCGCCCCAAGGGGCAGGCGCTGCTGACCTGGCAGGCCGACGCCAAGACCAGCATCGCCGTGAAGCTGGAGCGCACGGTGGGCCAGCTGGGCTTCGGCGATTTCCTCGCCTCGGTGGACCTCAACAACAACACGGCCAATGCCGGCAATCCCGAACTGGTGCCGCCGCAGACTTGGGCCCTGGATGTCGAGGCCAAGCGCGATTTGGGCGCCTGGGGCAACACCACTTTGCGGCCCTATATCCAGTCCATCTCGGACATCATCGATATCGTGCCCATCGGCGCCACCGGCGAATCCGTCGGCAATCTGGACCGCGCCCTGGTCTATGGCGTGGAGTGGCGCTCAACCTTCAATTTCGATCCCCTGGGCTGGCAGGGCGCCAAGCTGAACATGGGTGCGGAGGCGCGCCACAGCGAGGTGCGCGATCCCTTGACCGGCGTCACCCGCGCCATCAGCGACGATCTGCACTATCTCTTCAATTTCGATTTGCGCTGGGACATTCCGGAAAGCGACTGGGCGGTCGGAACGGGGGCCAATTACTTCGAGAGCTATTACGGCGTGCGCCTCACCGAAGTGGGCCGCTTCTGGGAAGGGCCGGTCTGGGCCAATGTCTTTGTCGAGAACAAGAATATCTTCGGGCTGGTGGGGCGCTTCTCGCTGAACAACATGTTCAACACCGACAGCACCTGGAACCGCACCGTCTATGCCGGACGGCGCACCGACCCCATCAGCTTCATCGAGTATCGCAACCGGCCCATCGGTCACATCTTCTCCTTCTCGCTGAGCGGGACGTTCTAGGATTCCAGCCGGAATAATGCTCCTGTTACCATAAGGGGAGGTCCAATCTGATGCGCATGTTCGCCGCGGTGCCGGGATTGCTTGCCTTGAGCCTTTTTGTCTTGAATTTCGGGCTTGCAAACGCCCAGGCCGTCAACGATGCAAGCGCGGATACGTCCGTGCCGCGTCCCGCATTTGCCCGGAATGGCGGGCCGGTGGTGGCCGTCGATTCCGCGCATAATAATTATCATACCATCGCGGGCCGTTATGAGCCGTTTGCCGCATTGCTTCGCAACGACGGTTTTCGCGTCGTGGATTCAAGATCGGCCTTCACGGCCGCCAGCCTCTCTCCCTTCAAGGTCCTGGTGATTTCAAACGCCCTGCCATTGGCACTGGTAAAGGATTGGAGCCTGCCCGCAACGTCGGCTTTCTCCCGGAATGAGATCGACGCGATCAGGGCCTGGGTCATGGGCGGAGGATCACTGTTGCTGATCGCGGATCATCAGCCCTTTGCCGGCAGCGCCCGCGACCTGGCAGCTTCATTCGGCTTCGGCCTGGAAGACGGCGTCGTGGCCCGCAACCCGATGGACGGCCGCCCGGACATCTTCACGCTGACGGACGGAACATTAGGCCGCCATGCCGTAACGCGCGGGCGCGATTCCAGCGAAGCCGTCACCGCCTTGCGCACCTTCACGGGGTCTGCCTTCCGGGCGCCTCCCGACGCCAAGCCTGTGATCACTTTCCCATCGGGGTTCAAGGTCCATCAGTGCGGCTTGCCCTGTCCTCCCGGTGTTCCCGAGACGGACGCCGCGGGCCACTTGCAGGGAGCCGTCATGTCCTTCGGCAAGGGACGCGTGGCTGTGTTCGGGGAGGCCGCGATGTTCTCCGCGCAGATAATTCTCAACCCCCAGCCATTTCGCTTCGGCTTCGGCGCCCCCGGCGCGGAGCAGAACAGGCAATTCATCCTCAATCTCACGCGCTGGCTGGCCGGCGTCCTGCCGGATCCCTAAAATTGTAGGGATCGCTTCCCGATAAAGTTAATGACTTTGTAGTCTTATGGACCCCTTGCCCTGTGGGATTTTCGGCGCCTGGCGCCGATGGGAGGGAGCGATGCATCTGGAAGAGACAAGCGCAGAAGACGCGGTCAGCGCCCATAATAGCTGTCCGCTGATCGGGGGCGAGCGCACGCCGTTTCCAATCCTGTTTCTGGTGGTCCTGCTTCTGCCGCTCTATTTCCTGGTTCGCGCGGCCGCCGGCCTGGTGCAGCTGCACCGGCTCATGCTCCGCAAATGGCATGTCCCGGCCGGGAAATTTCCGGACCTGACCCACGCCTGACGGCTTGATTGGCCGCCTCGCGGATGCTTGCCGCGCGTTTTCGCCTGTGGCGCAAAGCGTGCTAGCGTGGCGCCGGTCGAGGAACAGGAAGCCATGTCCGCCATCACGGAGCCTCTGATAACGGCCGGAATAGTGTTTTCCATCGGCCTTGCGGCCATTTCCCTTTTTCCGCAGGTGGAAGGCGAGATGGAGAGCAAGATGGTCGTCCGCTTCCTGCTCGGTCCGCTCTGCCTGGCGGCGGCGATACTTTTCCTGGCCGGGGTGGCGAACCATTTCTATCTGGCGCGATGGTTATAGCCCTGAAGGGTTCTCGATTTGGCGATGATTGACCGGGCCCGGATTGGCACCTAGCCTTCCCCCCGGGGGGCTCGCGCGGGGCGGGATTTTGGACGCGCATTCCGACATTGTGATGCTGGACGCCACCGCCCTGGCCGCGGCTATCGCGGCGCGCCAACTGTCTTGCGTCGAAGTGATGACGGCGTTCCTCGACCAGGTCGAGCGGCTGAATCGATCCGTGAACGCGCTGGTCGCGCTGCAGGACCGCGGCAGCTTGCTGGCGCAGGCGCGGCAACGCGATGACGAACTTGCGCGCGGGCAGGGCAGGGGACCGCTGCACGGACTGCCGCTGGCGCCGAAGGATCTGCAGGCGGTACGGGGAATCGTCTCGACCTCCGGCTCGCCGATCCTGAAGGATTTCGTGCCGGCGCAGGATTCGATTGCGGTGGAGCGCATGCGCGCCGCCGGCGGCATTTTCATCGGCAAGAGTAACACGCCCGAATTCGGCTTCGGCTCGCACACCTATAATTCCGTCTACGGCGCCACAGCCAATGCCTATGACCAGACGAAATCGGCCGGCGGCTCCAGCGGCGGCGCGGCGGTGGCGCTGGCCTTGCGGATGCTGCCCCTGGCCGACGGCACCGATTATGGCGGTAGCCTGCGCAATCCCGCCGGCTGGAACAATGTCTTCGGTTTTCGTCCTGGCCTGGGCGTGGTGCCGGCGGAAGGCGAGGATGCCTGGCTGCCGTCCATGAGCGTCACCGGCCCGATGGCGCGCACCGTGCCGGACCTGGCGCTGCTGCTGTCGGTGCTGGCGGGCCATGATGCCCGCGCGCCGCTGTCGGCGGCGGGCGACGGGGCGCGCTTTCGTGGTGCACTGTCCGGCGATTTCAAGGGTACGCGGATCGGCTGGCTGGATGATTTCAATGGTTGGGTGCCCTATGAGCCCGGCGTGCTGCCGCTTTGCAGTGACGCCTTGAAGAGTTTCGAGACGCTGGGCTGCCGCATCGATTTTGCCGTACCCCAGGCATCGCCGGAGGCGGCCTGGCAGGCCTTCATCACCTTGCGGCACTGGCAGCAGGGCAGCGCCATGCGGCATCATTATGCCGACCTGTCCAAACGCGCCCTGCTGAAGCCGGAAATCCTCTGGGAAGTGGAAGGCGGGCTGAAACTTTCGGCCTTCGATATTTCGGCGGCGACGGCGGCGCGCACCGTCTGGTCGAACGCGATACAGCGCCTGTTTCACGACTTCGATTTCCTGGTGATGCCGACGGCGCAGCTTTTCGCCTTTGACCTTGCCGAGCACTGGCCGAAGCAGATCGCCGGCCAAGCGATGCAGACCTATCACGAATGGATGAAGGCGGTTTGCCTGGTCAGCATGGCCGGCTGTCCCGCCCTGGCGGTGCCGGCCGGCTTTTCCGAGGGCAGGGCGATGGGCCTGCAACTGATCGCGCCGGTGCACCGCGAGATGGACTGCCTGAAGCTGGCCCATGCCTATGACCAGGTTACACAATGGACCGCCCAGAAGCTGCCGCCGCTCCTGTGCGCGTGAATTCCGGGTTATCCGCGGGGCATATGGCATCGGGAAAAATTCCCGGGCTATCGGCCCCGTCGCCGAAATGTTAGCTTGCTCGCGCTCGGTACCGTGCCTGGATTCTCCCTCTATTCCGGAGTTGTCACCATGCGCATCCCCACGCTTATGGCGCTCGCTTTCCTGGCCGTTGTTGCGCCAGTCCAGGCGCAATCCACGCGCACCACGGTGCCCAAGCCCGGCGCCGCCGACCTCAAGCCCAACGATCCCAGGGTGCCGGACGCCTATGCCATCAACGGGCATATCTCCCGTGTCGTGGTGATGCGGATCAAGTACCAGGCCGACCTGTTGCAGGGCATCGAGAAGCTGGTCAAGCAGCAGAATATCCGCAACGCCGTCATCCTGTCCGGCATCGGCTCGCTGCGCGGCTATCATGTCCATAGCGTCTCCAGCCGCAACCTGCCGCCCTCCGACACCTTCATCAAGGACGCCAACGCGCCCGCCAATCTCAACGGCATGAACGGCTATATCGTCGATGGCGCCGTCCACGCCCATGTCACCATGGCGATCAATGGCGGCCGCGACACGATTTCCGGCCATCTCGAGCCGGGCTGCGAAGTGCTGACCTTCGCCATCGTGACGGTCGGCATTCTCGACATGCCGCTGGGCCAGGTACAGGAACAGAATTACCGCTAGCGGAGAGCAGGCGGATGATCCCGATGCTGCATCGCTGGATCTGGCGCGACCGGGACCGGCGGGCGCGCAAGCTGCTCAATTTCGCTGAGATCGAGGAAGACTTTCCAGCACATTGGGATCCTAAGCTTAGAATTCCACGTGGACAAGTTGTCGCG
>JADMIO010806495.1_pt1 | contig 43797 bp, 56 predicted proteins | sample 8958161 | NCBI WGS metagenome assembly JADMIO01 (sample SAMN16585339, study PRJNA669376) | soil metagenome | isolation source: Crop rotation soil | place: USA: Cullars Rotation, Alabama | collected 2011
AGCGGGTGAGCGGGTGAGCGGGTGAGCGGGTGACACGGTGACCTCCAAAGCCGCGCGCCTTCCCGGACCGCCAGGCGCCGTCCGGGCCCAAAGGTGAGAAAGAAAAAGCGCGCACGAATCTTCAGCCCGACACATTCACCCCCTCACCTTGTCACCTTGTCACCTTGTCACCCCTTCACCCTCTCACCTTGTCCCCCAAATCCGCCGTGTGAAAATCTGGACCCACCGTGTGAAAATCCGACCCCGCCGCCCAAAAATCCGGACCCTCCGTGCAAGAATCCAGACCCGCCAGCTGAAAATCCAAACCCGCAGTGCAAAAATATGAACCCGCCGTGCAATCTTCCGGACCCGCCGCCACAAAATCCAGACCCGCCGCGCAATCTTCCGCACCGATCGCAAAATCTTCCGGACCGCCAGTGACTCCGTCCGCACCCTCCGCCGCAATTTCCGCCCCCGCCGAGACAATTTCCGCTCCCGCCACCAAAATCGCCGGACCCGCAGCGACAATTTCCGACTCGTCAGCCACAATAATCGCCCCCGCAGCCAGAGCTTCCGCCCTATCACCCACTCTCGCCGCACCGCCAGTCACAACCGCACCACCCGCCGAAAGAAAAACTCCCTCCGCAATCAGCATCGATCCGCCCCCGGGGACCGCCAAGCGCTCCCCCGCCCGCGAAGCGCCAAACATCGTAGGGTAGGCTTCCAAGCCTGCCTTGAGCGACGCCGCCCGCAAAAAAACCTCCACCCCCCGAAATCTCCCCCTGGCCACTACTTCACTTAAATTCCAGCAATTCTCCAAGAACCCAGTAACCTCGCATCAACCCGACCTTTTCTGAGTTCATGGCTTCCCGCCTCACCCTGGAAAAAAACCCTATCACCCGTTTATCCCCCCGCGTTGACGGCACCACGCGAGCAAAACTTGCTCCCGCCGACGCCAATGACCGCTTCCGAAAAAGACCGCTTGATCCACGAACTCGCCATTCAACCCGCCGACGAGTTCGCCGTGTGCGAGATCCGCAGTTTTGGCCACCGCACGAGACGGATCGCGAGTGGCGCAACCTCGATACCGGGCAGGAATGGGAAGATCAATCCCTTGTGCTTAAGGACGGAGGTCACTCGCGTCTTCGATGCACCTCAACTCCACGATGTAAACGTTCCCGCTATCGATCACATTCGAGATTACGCAGTCGAGCGTGCGACCGGTCGAAAAATGAAGGTGGCAAGTCCGACCGCGGCTCAGACGTTCGCCTGAGCGTACGGTGATCACACTGCGGCTCTGCTCTTCCATTCGGATGATGCTGAGCACTTCCGCAGTGGACCGCATGCCGTCGATTTCGAGAAACGCACTGTTCATTCCGCCCTGTGGCCTGCGGTCCTGAAGTCGCCTGTTCCCCAAAGTCCGCCCCGGTATTCCGCAGGCTGCAAAGCAGAGAGCGCGAAAGCGTGCCGAGACGACAGAGCCAACGCAAGCCAACAGCAAAGTAGCGGTTGCAACCTTGCTAACCCGCCCCATCGTGGACGTCTATGCCTCCACAGATTGAAGTGACGGTCACGTGCGAGAAGTGCGGCCACCGGTTCGAGATGGCTTGGGAGATTTATGAGAGCGATGGCGGTCCTTGTCCGCAGTGTGGGCATACCGACGATCCAGCGCAGCGAGCCATCGCGGCCAAACAACGCGCCGAGCAAATCGAAGAACGGGCCGCCGAGACAAATGAGCGTTTGGAAAAGGACGGAAAGCGCATCGGCTAACCTCGGCGGTAAACAAAAAGGACGGCCCGCGTTGAGCGGGCTGTAAAAAATGCGGGTATCTCCCGCGCGGTTATCTCCGCATTCAATTGATTTTCCGGCCTAGCGCTCCAGCCCTCCCCACGAATGTGTGCAGCGTATTCACTATTCGCCGCATTCAAGATGCTTCGAGCGGACGAATCCTCAGCTTTATGGATAACTGACGACCAAAAAACTTCCGGCCTCCGACAGAGGTGCCGGCTTCACCAATACCGCCTTTCAAGCGTGGGAAACGACCTGCAGCAAAGCCGTCGAAGCACTCCGCTCGGGGGAGGTTTATGTCCGGGAACGTCCGAGAGCTGCCGTGCTAGCCATTCTCGGGGTTGGCTTTCTACTCGGACCAGCGTGGGCCGAAGCTTTCATAATGCTAATCATGAACGTGCCGTGTAGCTCTGCGTTCTGAAAAGAGGATCCGATCACGCGGCGTGCTTCGAGAGTCCGCGTTCGTCCCGGCGCTCGCGAATTAGGCACTCGTTTGGACGACAGCGTTCGATGTGCTCACCGTATGATTCATCGCTTTGACCAACTGGTAGTCGACCTCCCTGAACCCTCCGGCCCCAATCCCGCTGCCGCCGCGGCGGTTCAAGAACTCATGGGAGGCAAGTTCGGTGAGATGTCGACTCTGATGAATTATACGTTCCAGTCGTTCAACTTCCGCGGCAAGGATAAGTATCGCCCCTTCTACGAACTTATCTGCAATATCGCCGCTGAAGAGTACAGCCACATCGAAGCAGTCTCCGCGGCTATCAATCTATTATTGAATGGCGCCACTCCCCGCATCGACCGCAGCAAGACCCCAATGGGTCCCTCCGGAAAGAAAGCGAAGGACAAGAAGCTGGCCGCCAAGCCCGCGGCGGCACCGAAAGGAGGGAAGGGCAATCCGGCCCCGCTGAGTGATCCAAACGTCACCTCATTCTATCCCTACCACTTCTCCGGTTCAGCTCAGACCGCATTGCCATACGATGGATTCGGTAATCCGTGGAATGGCAGCTATGTGACGTCCACCGGGAATCTGAAGATGGACCTCCTCCACAATTTCTTCCTCGAGTGTGGAGCGCGCGCTGGCAAAGCCCGCGTTTATGAAATGACCGACGATCCGACTGCTCGCGCAATGATCGGTTATCTCCTCGTCCGCGGTGGTGTGCACATCGTAGCTTACGCGAAAGCGCTCGAAAAGCTCACCGGCGCAGACGTCGGGCGACTCCTTCCCATCCCAAGCGTGAGCAATAAGCAGTTCCCTGAAGCCGCCAAACTTGAGGCGGAGGGTCTCCACACAATCATGTGGAAGTGGAACACGAGCGACGCTTTTGCCGAAATCGGCAAAATTTGGAGCGGCCCGCATCCCGAAGATGGCCTGGAGCTCGAAGTTCGCAACGAAATGCCGCCGGGTTTCCCATGGCCTGATTTCCCCGAGGAGCCACAACTGTGTGCGCCTGGTGACATCGATCCAGACATGCTCGCCCACTACGCTCGTAAACTCGGCACGTAATATGAAGGCATTATGCTGGCACGGAAAATACGACGTTCGGGTCGACGAAGTGCCTGACCCGCAGATCCTCGAACCCACAGATGCGATCATTCGCATCACGTCGACCGCGATCTGCGGCTCTGACCTGCATCTCTACGACGGTTATATGCCGACGATGGAAGCCGGGGACATCCTGGGGCACGAACCCATGGGAATCGTTGTCGAGACCGGAAGCGCCGTAACCAAGTTAAAGAAAGGCGACCGAGTAGTGGTCCCTTTCGTGATCGCCTGCGGCTCGTGTTTCTTTTGTTCCAAAACGCTCTTCTCTTGCTGCGACACAACGAATCCCAATGCTGATATCGCAGCGAAGGCGATGGGACATTCGCCGGCGGCATTGTTCGGCTTTTCGCACATGCTCGGGGGAATCCCAGGGGGTCAGGCCGAGTTTCTTCGCGTTCCGCACGCAGATGTGGGACCCATCAAAATCGAGTCCGACCTTCCTGACGAGAAGGTGCTATTCCTTTCGGATATTTTCCCCACAGGCTACATGGCCGCGGAGAACGCGGACATCGAGCCCGGAGATACCGTTGCCGTCTGGGGATGCGGGCCGGTGGGGCAAATGGCGATTCAGAGCTGTTGGATGCTTGGGGCGGGTCGGGTGATCGCCATCGATCGCGTTCCGGAACGTCTCGAAATGGCAAAAATCTTCGGGCGTGCGGAAGTGATCAATTTTGATTCCGAGGGTGAGGTTTATGACCGTTTGCAGCAGATGACCAACGGACGCGGCCCTGATCGTTGCATTGATGCAGTCGGCTGCGAGGCACACGGAACCGGCGCGCTTGATGCCGTAGTCGACAAAGTGAAAGCCGCAGTGATGCTGGCCACGGACCGAGCTCACGCGCTCCGCCAGGCACTTTACTGCTGCCGAAAAGGGGGCACCGTTTCCGTCCCCGGTGCTTACGTGGGGATGATCGACAAAATGCCCTTCGGAGGGGCGATGAACAAGGGTCTGACTATCAAGATGGGGCAAACGCATGTGCAGCGATACGGGAAAAAGTTGCTATCCAAAATCGAAGCCGGCGAAATCGACCCCTCTTTTGTGATCACGCATCGCCTTCCCCTTTCGGAGGCACCGGCGGCATACAAGACTTTCCGGGATAAAGCCGACAGGTGCATTAAAGTCGTATTGAAACCATCTTAAATCTAAACTGAGTCGGACCAGCGCAAAGTAGGTTCCGAGTTAAGAACCGCGAAAACGAAAATTTTAATGTCTTTGGACATTGCAACGGATTCACTCGGCCGCTTCCCGCGTGAATCGTTTTGGCGGAGACGCCGGTTATCTATGTCGTTTCGATATATCGGCGGATGAGGACGGCCTATCGTTGCTTGGGGCAACCGCTCCACAAACGCCAGCGAGAGGCTGGAGACGTTCGCATCCAAATCCCTCACTTACACTGGGAGCATCCACTTTCACCCGCCTCGCTAAAATCGGCGCAGGCGGAGAAATGGCTGACTAAATCGGGCACTACGTTCGACGGCATCACAGCTCGAAACCTCGCGAGCCTTTCAAAGCGTTAAGATCCTTCTCCAAAAGCGCGTCGTTGATGGCAAACGCCGCGCGCATTCCTTCTGCCACGGCCGCGATTACCAATTGCACGCCTTTCGTGCAATTTCCCGCGGCGTACACCCCTGGCACGTTCGTCGCTGTATCCTCACCGCAACGGATGCAGCCGATCTCTTCGTCGCATGCTTTGCAGCCGAGCTGTTCCGCGAGATTCGAACGTTGAAATTGGCCGGGGGAGAAGAAGGCTCCTCTCCTTGGAAGGAAAGTTCCATCATTAAACCGCACTCCTTCAAGTTGGCCGCCCTTTCCCTCAAGACGTTGGACGGAAGCATCTAAGATTTTGATTCCAGCCCGCAGCATTGTGCTTCGTGTTTCCTGGGAGAATGACGCCTTCACCCCGTATGTGCATAAGATGATGTCGCGGGTCCAGAGAAGCAGTTCGAGAGCAAGATCCGCAGCCTCTTGAGACCCACCAAGCACCGCCAGCGCCGAACCCCGGAGTTCCCAGGCGTCGCAATACGGACAACTATGAACTGTTTCGCCGTAGAACTGGCGGATCCCCTCGATTTGGGGAAGTTCGTCAACTAAACCCGTCGCCAAGAGAATCGTTCGGGCGGTCAATCGCTCTCCGCTATCGAGCTCGACAGTGAATCCCTGCGGCACTCCCTCGATTCCCACCACCAACGCCTTCCGGATCTCGACAGTCTCATAGCGCTTCAGTTGACCTCGTGAAATTTCGAGAAACTCGTGTGGGGACGCGCCGTCTCGCGAGAGATATCCGTTGAAAACTTTTGCTGCCGCGTTTCTGGGCTTGCCCGCATCGCAGACCACCACTTTGCGGAGGCATCTCCCGAGGCCAAGAGCAGCACTAAGACCCGCGGGACCGCCCCCAACAACAATTGTGTCGAATGGATGAGGGCTATTCACGTGGTCCTCGCCTGTTTCATCAGCCTTCGTTTCCGACAGATAGTCCGTTGTTTCGGAAGAATCTTCATCGGTCACACTTCCTTGCAATCGTCGGTCCCGCAGGCGCAGGCTTTACCGTCCACCAAGCATCGCGTGACGCAAGAACTGAAGCCCTTCTCACGGCGGCAGGCGATAACGCACTTGATTCGGCGCGCCCAGAGGTCTGTCGCCTTCGTCTCGTCCTTCTTCAGCTCCTCAGCTAAGGTATCAACGTCATAGGATTCCGAATACACGGGCAGTCCCTCCACCTCGACCGAATATTTGATGATGACCTTGAGGTTTTTGCCAAGAGGTTCTGATGCAGTGAAAAGTCCGACGTCCGGCATAAAGATTTCGTTTGAGGGGGGCGCGAACCCGTGCGGCCCGCGATCAGAGATCGTGAATCAAGTCGAAGACGGCTGCAGAGGATGGCCCAGCGGACGCGATTAGTTTGCACAGCTCGCCCGTAATGCCATCGACCCGACCTGCCTTTGTAGCTCGGGAATAGGACGGAAGGTCATTCAGCGTGAGACTCAGAGTCGCCGTGGCGGACCCGCCATCGTCGGTCGCCCTGATGAGATAGTTCGCGGAGGGAGCGGTGGTCGTGGGCGTTTCCCGTAACCACGCCGGGGGCAGCGTCGAGGGTGAGCCCGGCGGGCAGTGCCGGCGCGACGCTAAAGGTGAGGCCGCCGCCCCCCCTACTCGCCGGCATGTTGGGCGCGAGCAGCGTGCGCGTGTAAACGGCTGGAATGGCCCTGTAGGTGAGCGTGGTGGGTGCGATGTCGCGCAAAGCCGGTAAGACTTCCACGGCGCCGATGTCCGGGAGGGCCAGTCCGCTTTGATTGAAACTAACCGGCCGCGACCGGCCGCGCTGATCGGTGGCGAGGGCAGACGGCGCAGCCTGATCGGGGGGCGATGCTCGTCGCCATCGGCGGCATCGTGCTGATGTTCCCGAAAGAATTGAGGGTGCTATCAGAGACATCGGGAGACGCCGCCGAAGATTTGCACTTTCTTCGCAAAACTTTCTTCGGCCTTTTCTCCCCTCCCTATCTGCTATCCGCCTCGTTTTTTACTCGTTCCCAGAAACTTACGACACACCGCCTCCCTCGAAAGAAATCTTCACCCCCTGTCACTCGGTGAAAGGGGGTCTCTGCGAAGATCTCCCCCGTCATAACGAGTAACCGAGAGACAGCGCGCGGCCCGCCGAGTGGCGAAAACCGCAAACAGCGCCCGTCACCACGTCGCCCGCCATGACGCAAAACCAAGAACCAAGAACCAAGAACCAAGAACCAAGAACCAAGAACCAAGAACCAAGAACTAGAACCTAAAGAACCATGAAAAAGAAAACCCGTATCCAACTCAACTCGATGAAAGGCGCGAAACAGTTCGTCCTCGATCATGCGATAACTCCACCGAACGTCGCCCTCACCGCGGCTTCCACCGCCCTGGGCGTCTCGATCACCAATCTCGAGACGCTCGACAGCGGCTGGGACCAGGGCAAGGGCACGTTCCTCGGCGCAGTCGAGGAGCGCAGATTCGCCAAGGATCAGCTCCAGGACTTGCTGAGCGATCTGTCACTGGTCTCCAAGAGCCTCGACCAGACGACCTACCCGGACGTCGCCAGCCAACTGAAGATGAGCAATCACAAGAAGACCTACCAGGGAGTGCTCGCGTTCGGTCGCGCCGCAGTAGCGGTCATCGAACCGATCAAAGAGGTCTTCACCGCCCAGGGCTTCGCAACCACGCTGGTCGAAGACCTCGAAGCCCTGATCACCGCGCTCGAAACGGCCGGCAATCGCAAGATCACCGGCAAAGCCAGCCGGACCGGCAAAACTGCCGCTCTCGAGGCCGAAGCGAAGATCGGTATGAAACACGTCCGCAAGATCGACGGTATCCTGAGTCATCTCTACCGCGACAACGTCGAGCTCTTCACGGCGTGGAAAACCACCAAGCGCCAGCAGACCGCGATGGAGGACGACGAAGAAGAGACGCCCGCGCCCGGCAATGGCAGCGGCGGCTCACAACCAGTCGGAAGCTAAGCTTCCGTGGCGGAACCCAATTCAGGCCGTCGTTCGAGCAATCGAACGGCGGCCTGTCTGTTTCTTGAATGCATCTGCCCCATTCGGCCCGCCATGTTCACGGGCGGTGTCATATCGACGCCTCTGAAGATTTATCGAGCAGCGGCTTCCGCACTGGGCGCCGCGATGCACCGCGATGCTGGTCCGGTAGATATCCACCGGCATGGTGAAGCCGTAGCTGTCGTCGTAGTATCCGGTGGCAACGTCGTCTCCATCCTGGGAGTGCTGCACACAGATGCCGTAGAAGCGGGTCGCTTTTCCTTCGGAGTTCTTGATGCTCCCGCCAAAAAAGCCCGTCCTCGACTGCAAGGTTAGACGCAATCCCAAGGCGTTCCGTACCGGCAACAAAGCCGTGTTATTCGCCCGCCAGGTGAACGGGAGAGGATCACCCATCAAGTTGCTGAAACGGGCGGAGCCGTCTCCGCGATCAAAATCGTCGAGGATGCGTTGACCGCGCGTCGGTGGCACATAGTGGCGCCCGGTGAGTTGCGCCTCGTCGACCATGGGGTAAAGGATGTCGTCCATTTCGGTGACCCATCGCAAAGCTCCGGAAACAACGGGCTCTTCCGATGCGACGATCCACGGAGCGCCGGCGATAAATCCCTGGTTGCGACGGAGCCGGATGAAGGTGGGCACGTCTGTTTCCTGCGTAAGCTGGCTGCCTGTGGCAACGGCGGCGTTTCCTGGAACCCGCCCAAGTATTCGCACCGCGCCAGATGCGTGCACCATGAGTGAAAAGTTTGCGGCGCCCACGGTGTAGGTCGCGCCACTGGTGTAAGCAGTGTAGTATCCTTTCTCGGCAACTGGCGCGAGCTGGCTCCCCGATTTCGCCCGCGTGCCGGACACTTCATAAGTCCTTCCATCGTCAGAATAAAACGTGCCGCTCTGATAGCTCGTTCCAAACATGCTAAGCTCCAGCGTGCCGCCGGCAAACTTCCCACTGGGCGGAAAGGTCTGCGAGAACTCCCCAGCCTTCGAGAACGCGCCGCGAATAATCAGGGTTTGGCCGATAAGGCGCATCGTGCCGGTGACCCGCCCGGTCGACGTCGTCCGCGTGCGGAAGGCTCCCATCCGGTAATCACCAAATTGAGCCGCCAAGCCATGGTAGCCGGCATTCTCCATTTCTGCGCGTGCCGGCACTTGGTCGAAAAAGCATAGGACGAGGAAAACGAAGATGCTGCGCAAATACGGGACGCGAGGAAAGGGGTGGCAGGCGGACATGAGGAAGACTGAATGAGAAAGCGGAATAAGGGGAAACGTCAATCCGCGCCGATCGGCCACGTCGATCGGGGTCTCCTGGATTCCGACCTTTTGACCTATATCCGCTTGTCTTTCGCCAGGATCACGAACTGGCCGGACGAGCAACGCACCTTCCAGCCAATCTTCCCGAGTTCGTCGAGTTTCCTGCCCAATTGAGTGCTACTGGATCCCGTCGCATCCCACACAATGTATTCCTCTCCCGACTGGGATTGTTGGGCTTCAGCGGTGCGAAGGAGTGAAACCGCGGCAATCCCAAGGGCCGCGATTGCGAAGAAGATATGCTTTGTCATCAGACGGAGCGTGTCCTCTCACCGGCCGAGTTCAACCACTTCCAACTAACTGCGGGATTAGAGCCCGAACGCATTCTGCGCGAAAGGAGGCCATCAATGCCCCGCCAAATGTCATGGCATCGCACTGAGGGCAGACAGCATTTCCAGGATTACAGGATGAGGCAAAGCGGACGCTGTAGCGCGACCTTCCAAAGTTGCGACCGATCCTGTCCGGCAATTCGAGACGTCGTTTCATTAGCACCGGCAACAACCTAGCGGAGCTCGGCGATGCGTATTCATCAAGGGAGCTTGCATCGGAATCTGCGAAATCTGTAGTTCCGCCTTTGTTGCCCTTCGCCTGTTCCCTTTACTTAACCCACCAGTTCGACGTAGAAACGCTGCCTAGTCGCGGTTCTTTTTCCTCTCCCATGAATTCTCTCATTTCCAACCTGATGCGCGCCGTGTCATTGGCTGCCTGCCTAGCCGCTCATGCAACTGCCCATGCGGGAGATTTGCGGGAAATCCAGGTAATGCAACGCCCGGACCTCCAATCCGTGACTTCGGTCACCATCTCACCAGACGGGAAATACCTTTATGCTGCGGCCTTCAATCCGGGGAATGTCCTCACCTTTAAGCGGGATGTCTCGTCGGGCAAAATCGAGTATCAGGACCTCATCACCGGACCAGGTCTCAAAGCGGCAGTCGCCGTCAATCTCTCGAACGATGGCGGGTATTTGACGGCTTCCTCCTTCGCCGCAAACACGGTGACCCTCATGAAACGCGATGCGGAGAGCGGGAGATTAACCGTCCTGGATGCTCCCCTCGACGGCGCGGCCGGGGCAGCGGGTTTGGACTTCGTGATCGACGCCACGTTCTCGAGCGACGGCAAGTTTGTCTATACGGCATCGTCGGGCGGATTGGGCGTCTTCGAAAAGAAGGACGATAGGCTGACCTTTGTGCAGTATGACGAGGCCGGCGGACAACTGGAGGGAGTCCGCGATGCGACGATCAGTCCCGATGGCAAATGGATCTATGCTCCGGCCTACACCTCCGGCACGTTGGGAGTGTTCCGGCGCGACGCGCAGACGGGAAAGGTCGAGCTGGTGCAACTGATCGCCAACGAGGACGAAAAGTTCCGAGGGATTGCCGGCGCGTTCCGAGTCGCGACCAGCCAGGATGGAAAGCACGTCTATTTGAGTTCCGGCAGGTTCGGCGGGGATCAGGCGGTCAGTGCCTTTGAAGTGCAAACCGACGGAAAGCTGAAGCAGTTTCAAGTGATCGATAGAACGGACGAAGCGTTTGAGAAATTTCAGGGCGGGAATTCCCTCACCCTGAGCGCAGACGGCCAAATGCTCTACGTGGTCGCTTCGGTGTCTGACGGCCTCTTCAGGTTCAAGCGCGACCCCGCGACTGGAAAGTTGACGCTAGTTGGCGGCCAGCAAGTCGGTGACCTTGCGACACCTGGCTCCGCCGGAGTCTGCCTTAGCCCCGACGGAAAGTTCCTCTACGTCGCCGACGAAGCATCGAGTTCCATCGTGGCGTATCGCACGGAGTAGCTCCACCAAGGAGCCGGGCAGCTCCCGGCCCGCTCGTTCACCAGGCGAAGCCCACGCGCCTCACTCGCGCAAATTTCTCGGGGCGAGGGCGCCCCAACTCCTTGGTTCGACCTAACGATGCAAAGTTTCCCTCTCGGTATTCGCCACAGCGAGGACTTTGCTATCAATTTCGCAAAGCGACGGCGTCCCTATTTCTGTCCCTTGGCGCGTTTGCGAATCACGAATTTATACCAGCGCGCTTCTGGTTCCGGGTCCGGGATCGTTACGATGAACTCGTTTCCTTCGACCTTTGACGCGACTTCGGTCCGCTTCTCTATGCCGGATTCACCCTGCTTCTTCGTTACTGCAAGGAGTTCAAACTCGAGGTCTACGCTTCCAAGTCCTACCCGATATAGTTCTGTCCGGTCTTTGCCTCGATCTTCGCGGCTCTTGCCCCAACGCGGCATCCACGCAGTACCGTTAACGTAGGTCGGCTCGTTACGGCCGTTCCACTTGCCTGGTTTCGCTGCGTGGCCACTTTCCCAGTAGACTCCTTCGGGTCGAACATGAAAATAGCCTGGCCCATCGACGATCGCCTCAACAACCAGTTCGGTCGGGGCGAAACCCTGAGCGAGGACGAATGTAGGGAAAAGCAGTGCAGCAATGGTCGTTTTCATTGGGAGGGTCGGCGCCTAAGCAAGGAGTTCAACTGTTGGAAAATGCTGAGTCAAGGCACCGTTGGCACCCTATTTCCGGCGCTTGTCGTCGCAACATTCGTCTTTCTTGCCATCTCGATCCCGCTTGCACTTGTCTTTGTCCTTATCCTTGTCGTTTTCGTCTTGGGAACAGTTGGTTTCAGTGGTGGTGGTGGTATCGGTCGAATCAGAAGAGATCGATGTCACTCTTGGCTGAAGTCCATGCGAGCCGGTGCCGTATCGGCTCTGGACGGCGGCCAGCCGCGCTCCTAGTGCGGCCGCGTCAGTGACTCGCAGCGAAGTCCTTCGATTGAGTAGCATCTCATAGTGCGACTTCAGCGCAGTGAGACTCTCGAGTCGTTGCTGATCCTGTCCGTCCGTTTGCTCCCGGGTATGAAGAGCTCCCACAATCCCAATGCTCCCGTTAAGAAATCGCTCGGTTTCTGAAGCGGTCAGTTTCCCTCGCTTCGCATCTGCAAACACTGACTGAGAGGAGTCAATTAGCCCCTCTACTCTCGCCTGAGCGACGGGATCGTAATGCGGCAGGAAGAACGAGCAGCCCGACATGCAGATGGCCGCGGTAACCAGGAGGAAGAAACGAATCATCGTTCGGGAAAGTAACTCCTCAGGAATGGAGCCACAGACAGCGGTGTTCATCAAGCTGCTTGATGTATTTCAACAAGCAATGACCGGCAGCCCTTTTAACGCTTGCCGCGAAATGTCCCCGCGTCCTACGATCGTGCCAGACGCGCTCACTCAATAATAGCGCGCTCATTTACATCCCCACAGAATCGCTCACCCCATGAAACACCTTGGGATCTTCGCTCCTCTCTTTCTGGCTTTTGCTGCAAACGCCCAGGGACAAACCATCCTCGCAGACAACTATGATGTCGCTGGCAACGGCGACGGCTTTGCGCTGGGTGCCGGATTGAACTCAGGCATCAATCCACCGTCGACTCGGCTGACCGGTTCGGTAACAGGCTCGGCGGCGGGCCTGCGATACATTGCTACAAATGCGGCAAAGCCCAGCACGGCCTACACTATTACCAACGGGAAGTTCCAAGTCGCGGCAACGGCATCCATCGGCCGGGTGTCGCTTTCCAATGATGGGGCCGCGCCGTTCGATCTCGCATCTGCCCTGGGCGCAACCACCGCGACTCCCGCCAACCCCGTGATCTACGAGATCACCACGAGCATGACCAACGCTCAAAGCAGCGCGACTCGCTTTTCCTTTGGGATCGGAACCGTCGAGAACGACGTGACCTTCTGGGATTTTGGGGTTCAGGTCTATCGGTCTGCGGCTGGCAGTGACTCCTACACGATCCAACGGCGGATCGACACCCTCTCCTCTGGTTTGGCCGCCGACGTCAATACGCCCATCACCACGCTCGGGGCCGGAAGCTACGGAACCGAAGTGAACTTCTTCCTCCGGGTAACGGATGCGGGTGCCGAGACGGGCGCCTTCAACTCCCGGGTACAATTGTCGCTCGATGGCGGAAATACCTTCATTTACGACACGCGCACGGACTCCGGCCTGACGAATGGCTGGCGGCTCGATGGAGCGAGCCGGTTTTTGATCTGGGACGTCGCCAGTGCCGGCGCCGCGGCCACCGGATTTGTGACCTACGACAATCTCTCGGTAGTTGTCGTCCCAGAGCCGAGTGGCGCCATATTGGGTTTCGTCGGGGCGCTGGCCGCGGGCTCATTTCGCCGAGTCCGAGACAAGGTACGGCGCCTCTGAACGATGCCCTGCGGACCGTCGGTCTGTCGCAAGCTGATGGCCCACGCCCACGTCCATTCACAAACTTCAAAACTCGCGCTGGAACGCGATTACCGTTTGCCTCCCGACCCCGCGAGCATTCGAGTCGCAGCGGCTTCTCAAGTTTAGATTAGAACTTCTTCCAGCGAGGTTTATAACCCCATCTATGAACAATGCGCCCCCGCGTTTATGGATTGTCGCTGTAACGGCGCTCTTGGGCGGGGCGGGCATTGGTTACTTCGCAGGGAGCATTACTCGCTCCGATGAATCGCCAGTCGATTCCGAAGACGCGTCCCTGCACGATCCCCGCGCGGCAAGGGCGACCTCTGAAACGGCCCCGATTGACTCCACGATGGCCGAACTCCTCGCCGGAAACAAAACGCCGGCAGAGAAACTCACGCTCATTCTGAAACAACCGAGCGGACGATTTCGCCAGCGGCAGATCGCGCTTCTCGCCGAGAGCATTCCGCCCAAAGAAATCCCCGCGTTTCTCGCGGGGATGAGCTGGGCTTCGGGCGACGATGCGCGTGAGGTGGGCGAAGCGCTCACACGCCGTTGGGCTGAGGCAGATCCCATGGGCGCGACGGTGCACGCCCAGGGCCAGGATAGCGCCTATCGCCGAGGTTCTCTCGATATCGCCGCCGGAGAATGGGTCGCCCAGGACGCCGCGCGCGCGGAGTCTTGGGCACGCGCCCTGCCCGCGGGAGTCGATCGCGACGGCGCCGTCTCGGCCATCGCCCGCGCTCTTTCACGCCGCGACCCCGAGGCTGCATTTCGCCTGATGACGGAACTCGGCTCAAACTCCGATCAGGCCTTCGACGTGCAGGAGATCATGAACCGCTGGGCCAGCAAGGCTCCGCTAGCCGCTGTGGCAGCTCTGTCGCAATTGAAGGGTGACGCAATCCGGCAACGGGCCACCATCAATCTCGCGCTTGGTTGGGCGCAGTCCGATCCCGGCGCGGCGTTCGGGTGGGGTTCGAAAATGGAGAGCGCAGCAAGTCGCCGAATGGTGCTGCCGATCCTCGCGCTGCAATGGGCCAAGGGCGACCCGGATGCTGCGTTACGCGCTGCCGAAAGCATGCCCGACGGACTTGAACGGCAATTGGTGCTGGGCGCAGTGGCTGCGGCGATCGCCGGCGCGGACGTTGAGCGGGCATTATCTCTCGTGGGGCAAATCCCAAAGGGAGCTGCGCAAGATCAATCTCTCAGCCGCATCGCGGGCGATCTTGCTGCCAGGGATCCTGCGAGAGCTGCGGGAATGGTGGAGTCCCTCCCGCTTGGTGTCGCTGATCGGGCCATCCGCGAAATCGTCCCGCGACTGCAGAACACGGATCCGCACAAAGCCGCGGAACTCGCGCTTCGTCTCGGCGACGAATCGTCGCGCGCGTTTCTTATCTCAAATACCATGAGCGCGTGGCTGCAATCGGCACCCGAAGCTGCCGCATCGTGGTTGCAAGGGACAAGCGTCGATGGGAGGACCGAAGCGCAGCTGAGCCAATCGTTGTCCAATTGGGCTTCTGAAAACGCCGAAGCAGCCGTTAAACTTCTGGGGAGTTCAGGCAATTCTTCCGGGAAAAGAGGCGTGCTGTGGAATGGACTCCTGGTCGGTCTCGCGAAGCAGCAGCCACGAGTCGCCGCGGACCTGGCGTTATCCCAACCCGCCGACCTCATCTCCGGCGGCACCCTGCGCGAGGTCGGGACCCAACTCGCAACGACCAATCCAGGCGCATCGACCACATGGTTGATGCGTTTGCCCGACAACGATGCGCGGGCGCAGGCGGCGATTGGTGTGGCCAGCGGCTGGGCATCTACAGACCCGCGCGCGCCGGCGGCATGGATTGAATCTCTCCCTGCCGGCAAGACGCGCGACGGTGCGGCTGCGGGATACGCTCGGCACGTCATGGCCGCTGATCCGGGCGCCGGACTGTCCTGGGCGGCAACGATCACCGCAGAACCACTCCGGGATCACATGATGTCTACCACATTGGCGCAGTGGCTGCACAAAGACAGGGCGGCGGCGGAAGCGTGGCTTGCCCAAAATCCCGATTTACCGAATAAGGTCGCTGAAGCCGTCGCAAACGCGAAAGCGGCGCAGTGACATTGGAGATCACCATCCTCAGCGGTTCAAGTTCATCGACTTCGGACTCCTGACCTTCGCCCCTCGGATCACCCATTCACAAACCGCGCTCCCATCTGGAAATCCCAGATCCCTGCATCATCCGAGCTAATCCGTGGCTAAATACCCTGACCGTTCCAACTACGGCTTTGCCTTAAGCGCGTTTAGCTTTTCGATGAACGGCTCGGGACCACCCTGCATGTATCCAAGTTGACCGACCTTCTTTCCCTCCGAATCGAGCACGATGATCGTGGGATACCCTCTGACCGCGTGCTCGGTTTTGAGCTTCTCGTTTTGTTCCTTCAGCTTCTTCGACTGCCGCCTTGCATTCGGAAAATCGACTTCGACCAGCACGAGATTGTCCTTCGCGTAGTCTTTGAACTCTTTCTTCGAAAACACTTCCTTGTCCAGCTTCATGCACCAGCTGCACCAATCCGATCCGGTGAAATCGAGGACCACCATTTTGTTCTCGGCCTTCGCTTTCGCGAGCGCCTTTTCATAATCGTCATCCCATCCATTCGCGGCGAAAGCGATCGGCACACTGAGGCACAGGAATGCGAGGACGGGGATCAGTTTTCGGAGGAGAGCTTTCATAAACTAGTTAAGACTGAAGCTGCCCCTTTTTTGTGCAAGAATTTTTCAAGGCATATAACCGCTGTGATGAATAGAGTCTGAGTCACACTGCAAAGGCAGCAGAAGGCGCCACAGCGGGCGCGTTGTCATAGTCCCATGTCTCGGCAACTTTCGCCGATCGAGGACTTCCGATGGCTATACTTTGACAACGACTTCAGGCGCGTGATCGAGCTTCCGCAACCGTTCTTCCAACGCGTCGTACGCGTATCCCGCGAGCTCCCGCAAACTGACCTCCTCGTTGCGGTCAAATCTTTGGAGAACCATATCGATCGGGAAATTGGCCGCTCCCGTGTCGCCCAAGTCCAGCGCGAGCGAACGTCCCCAGACACCGGTTTTCACCGACCAGGCCAGCGAGGGCACTTCCCTGCGCATCAACTCTCCCAAAACCAGGCCGACCTCGGTCGCAAGGATGCGATCACTGGAAGCCAGCGCCGCGTCGTAACCTTGCTGCAGCACCGCCCATTCATCGCCGGCGCCGGAACCATTCAGAAGATGAAGTGCTTCCTGGATACTCCTGTGATTCCTCTCGAGAAGAGCACTGGCGAATTGCTCCTGAGCCCGTCGTTCGACCAGGCTCTGCATCATCCCGGAAAGATCGTTTTCGATGCGCTGAAACTCTGCGGAACCATCCATGGATTCGGAGACGGTGAGCGAAAAGATGGCAACGTGATTGCCAAATCCCGCTTCCCAAAAGTGCAGGACATAACCGCTTTCCGGGCTCGGTTTGCGACCGCGCGAGAATACCGCCACCTGGTCAAAGATGACTGGTTCGCGCCCCGCTTCCCGCGCCTGCCGCGCAACATACCGGAACGCTGCGTCGCGCTCCTCTTTGCCCTTCGGCTTGATCGTCAGGACCATCACGCGGATCGGCATCTCCACCATTGCGGGATCCCAAATCTTCGTCATGTCACCGCCGTCGAGATCTGCACAGTAGCGATCCGGGCAGGAGATTCGCTTATTGCCGTCGCCAATGGCGAAAAACTTCATCGATTCGCACCGAAGCCACAAACCAAAAAAAAGGCGAGGCGGAAGCGGTGGAGCGCCGCTGATTAACCGCCACCCCCCCGCGCTTCGCGGTTCTAATCACTTTGTGAACTAGGCAGAGGAAAAGTCCGGTCACCTTGACGCGACTTCCGGCGACCGCTAAGCATCGAGACGTTCGGCGTTCCGCATTCTCGCAGCTTGCAACAAATTCCCTCATTATTCCGCCCCATTTCCCGCAGTTCAGGAACTTCCATCACGACCAACCATGACTCGTCTCGCTCAGGTCGCCCTTTTTCTACTCAGTTCCACATGGATGTTTGCGCAGGACGCACATCCAGCCCTGAAGGATTTTCTGTCCCTCATTGAGAAATGGAAACACGCAAGGCTGGACGTCACCTACATGGAAATCGTCGTGCAGCACCCGGCCGTCCAGGCTGTGCTATTCAGCGAGTCTGCGGCAACCGCGGCGGAACTGAAGGGCATCGCTGCGGAAAAGGCGATTGACGTGGATTATTTCCGCCTGATCTCCTGGGAACAGCAATATGCGCGAGCCGCTTTGCGCACGGGTCTCAGCGAGTCGCACCAAACGGTCAAAAGCGCGATTTCCGACGCGAACAATGGTCAGGAATACCGCTCGTGGACGTACTCAACCAAAGAGATCAAGGATCTCTTCTCTCCACTTCCGACGGCTAAATCGAAACATACGAGAACGAAGAGCGAATCCGGCATACCGATTCTAGATCGCGATCGCCCATGGGCAGCTGTCGCTGCCCAGATGCACGAAGCGCTCGGCGATTTGAATGCCGTGGATCCTGCAAAACTGGATTGGAAAATGCGCGACGGGAATGCCCTGACGTGCAACACGGACCGCAAGGATGCACATTACGAACTCACCGTGGCCAGACTGTTCAATGCCTGGGTTCCCGTGGAGCTTGTGGGTCTTCTGGATAATGGGAAAAAGAAGAGGCGCTTTCGCGCAACCCTCAGCTATCAACCCGTGACACTCGACGGGTCGCAGCTCCCCTACCCCAAACAAATCTCGATCACCAAGGAGTTGAATTGTGACGGCACCTATCTTCCATACATCGCGTTTCGAAAGGTCTGCGAAAATGTCGCACCGATTTCGAATGAAGAAATGAGCGCCTGGATGACCCTGGAAACCCCGCTGCTCATTGCGCCGGACGCAATTTCCCGCCTCTCCAAGCAAAATGAATCGCTCCTCAGCGAGGTTGGGCGCTAACTCTGCGCTCCTGGGCGCCCGGCACTACTGGCAACTTCCGACCTGAAAACCGCGATGGATTCTCGCGGGCGCAGCGGAAAGACGTTCAATCCGCGGTGCTTTGTCCGATGGAGGCATCCACATCAGAACAGGCGCGAGCTTTGAGAGAATCCTGATGGAGAAGAATAATGCGCGCGATGGGTTGGCCACGCTGGAGAGTGACTTTGCCAGTGGGACGAATCGGGATCGCAAGGCCGTTGGTGTGGCCATGGCGTTTCGTAAGGGTGCGCGAGTCGAGGACTCCCATCATAACCTCGAGATTCGGAATGGAGCCGAAGGGCAGGATGAGAATCGAATAACTCGGCGGGATCTCAGCTTCCCACCCCAGAACCCACTCGACCGATCCGAGGCCATTGATGAAGAACATGCGTTCTGTGCCCCGCCCCGGCACAATAAAATCGTAGAGTGCGGTCCAACCTGCATTTCGCGTGAAGTGAATGCGCTGACTCTCGCCGGCGTCATCTTTGAAGCTCCAATTCTCCGTGGCGTTGGTGATCATGGAGACGTGGCGGAGCTTGTCTGGCGGACAAATGGCTTCCACATCGTGGATGGCGTCCATGGTCACAGTGACCGGACTTTCGACGATCCACCCGAGTTCCTGGCTTTGTCGCCACGGCCAGCAAAGCTCGGGGGAGCGGGAGGCGCGGACCCAGGCGAAATGCTCTGCCATCAACCGCGCTTCATCGCGCTTGGGCTGAGGATCGATCTTCTGCTTCCTTGGGAGGATGGCCCACGGGTGGACAAGGCGGAACGTGACTTCCATGCGTGCTAGAGCATTTGAACTTCCCCGGTGACGATATGTCGCGGACGATGAAGGCGTCACCACCTGAAGATTGTGTTATTTACGTCGGCACGGCCGCCCGAATACCTCGAAAGCGTAGTTCACCTCTGCCAATTCAAAGCATGACCTTCGAGGAGACGATTCGATCCATCGGCCGAATCATGGAAGTATTTGGCGTGGGCGCGATCGTCGTCGGGATCGGGATTGTTTCCGTCCAATACGCGCTCCGCTTCCGAGAGGAATCCGCCTACCGCGACTATCGCCGCGGACTGGGACGATCGATCCTCCTCGGCCTGGAGATCCTCGTCGCAGGGGACATCATCGCCACGGTTGCGATTGAGCCCACCTTTCAAAGCGTCGGAGTCCTCGCCGTGATTGTGGCAGTCCGCACCTTCCTGAGTTGGTCGCTGGAGGTGGAACTCGAGGGACGCTGGCCCTGGGAGCGCGGCGCTAGCGAGCGTGCCTCCCGCCCGAGCGCTGGTGAAACGTGACGGGTGTAATCGATGAATCCGCGCGAGCGCCGTCCGCATTGCGATCAATGGCGGTCAAATGTCCCGAAGCGCTTCCTTGCGTGTTCGGCGGTGAATCTCCCGACAACCGAAATTTCGCGCCCCTGCCACAGGCCTCACTTGATGGCGGCTTTATAAGTCACGTCACCGGAATTATCCGCCTTGGTGTGGTCGTTGATCCGAAGGAACACCTGCTCGTAGTCCTTTTTGAAATCTTCGTTGAAGGGGCGAGTCTTCGTGCCGTTGGGAATCATCATGATGATCTCTTCTTTCCCGCCCGCGACGCCAACCACCGCAACTTTGGCGAAGGCGTGAGGCGCATTGTCGGGCGAAACTTGAGTATTGCCGCTGCTGGTCCAAGTGCCGTCCACATATTGAACGCGGATTCGCTGGCCTTTCTTGGCCGGTCCGAGGGCCGCTCCGGTATCACTGCGTGAAGAAATCGAGATGGTCTGCTTCGCGGCGGCGTCGCTCGTAATCGCCGCCATCGGCAACGCCCCCTGGCCAGTAAGACTCCGGATCTCGTTCTCTATGGCGAGAGCCTCACTGAGCTTTCCCGCGCGGGTGTATGTCTCGCGCAGGCGACCCAATTCCGAGAGATACTTTGTTTTGAATGGTTCCGTGGCTCGCCGGACGGATTCGCGATAAGCATCGCGGGCAACCTCCAGTTCCTTTGGCTCGTCGGCAGCGATCGCGATTCCCGCGCAAAGTAAAAAGATACCGAGGGTAGAAATGAGGGCGCGGCTCATGGTGAGAGTTTGTGCGAGGGACGCCGAAATGCCCTATCCGCGCTGCGCCGCCAAGCCAGTTTTTTAGACTCGGGAATCGCTCGATTTGATTCGACTGCATCGAAAAATAGAAACCCTACTTTTCCCTAACTGTCCTCGAGATTGAAGATTCTTGTGAATGCGTGAACCCTTCAACGATCAATTGGACATTGAGTCTTCGGCAGGTTGGCAAAGATGGGAAACGCGACTGGGAGTTTCCTGTCGCCGTAAATATCGATGGATTGAAAGCATGGGCAGCCAGCGAGGGTGTGGAGGCAGACTTCGAGAATGGTGAAATCGATTCGAAGAATGCGCGTAGCTGGCAAAAGCTGATCAGCGAGCGAGCTCAGGATCGAGCGATGGGGCTCGCGTGTGAAACATCGGGATACATTGGTCCATTCAAGTTCATTACCTGCAATCTCGTTCGTGATCTTCACGCCACTCCGCGAAAATCATGGGGTGATCACTGGTTTCACTTCGGGAAGCCAAAGTGCGAATTCACTCCCTTCTATGTCGATCTCGACGGCGACGATTCTGACCTTTGATCGGAACAGCTTTGCCAAGCGTCCCCGACCCCGGTGTATTACACCCTCATGCCCACAACCGGCAGCCGCATGCGCGCGAAGACGTATTCCTACGACGAACCCGGCAAGATCACCTGAAGAAGTGACTCACTCGGACTTTGGCCGCGCTCAGTAACTTATCGTAGACGAAGGTGCTCCCGGGTTCTCCTTCCCGTGAACCCGCTCCAGCTCCGCAACGGATTTAAAGCTGCCTCCGCACAAGAAATCGTCGTCGTGAGCCGCGCAACCGCCGACCATAGCCAGCATAAAGGCGGCGAACGCGTAGTGGAAAAAGCGCGTCATGGCCGGATGCTAGCGCCGCCTTGCAGCGTGGCCATCATTTCCTCCACCCGCTTCTGGACCGCTGAATCTATTCTCAGCATCTCCGGCCACGGCCGCGTATAGCCCTCGGTAGCCAGCTTCTTTGTTGCATCGATCCCCATGTGTGAGCCGAGGCATGGAATATTCGGACCGTGGTCCAGCGCATCCGTGGGATTCTTGGTAAACATTGTGTCCCGCTGTGGATCCGTGTTCGCGCAGACACGGAACATCACTTCGCTCAGGTTGTGCACATTGCAGTCTTCGTCGACGATGATGATATATTTGCTAAACATCATCTGCCCCATGCCCCAGAGCCCGTGCATGATTTTATAGGCCTGCCAGGCGTATTGTTTGCGGATGCTCACAACCACGAGGTTGTGGAAGACACCCTCTGCCGGCAGCGCCATGTCGACAATCTCCGGGAAGTTCAGCTGGAAAACCGGCACAAAGATTCGCACGCTCGCTGTGCCCATGTAGAAATCCTCCATGGGCGGTATGCCCACGATCGTGCACGGATACACGGGGTCTTTGCGATGGGTGATCGCGGTGATGCGAAAGACCGGGTAATCGTCGATCGGCGTGTAAAACCCTGTGTGATCGCCGAACGGCCCCTCCGGACGCATCTCTCCCGGTTGCACGTATCCCTCGATCACCACATCCGCATCCGCCGGAACTTCGAGCGGAATGGTCTCACATTTCACGAGTTCGACCGACTTCTTCCGGATGAATCCCGAGAAGAGGATTTCATCGAGCCCATCCGGCAGCGGCGCGGTCGCTGAAAAGATATGCGCTGGGTCTCCGCCAAGCGTCACCGCAACCGGCATGCGCTCGCCTCGCTCGTAATACCTCTTGCCATGGCGCGCACCGACCTTGTGCACCTGCCAGTGCATGCCGGTGGTCTGCTCATCGTATACCTGCATGCGATACATCCCGAGGTTCCGCTCGCCGGTATCGGGATCCTTCGTGTGCACGCAAGGGAACGTGATGAACCGCCCGCCGTCTTGCGGCCAGCAATGGAGAATCGGCAGATCCAGCAAGGTCGGCAGCGTATTTCCGCCGCCGTCGCTCGTCCCATCAAATCGGTGCACCACTTCCTTGCACGGTCCACCACTCACATGCTTCGGCTTCGCATGAAGCAACGACATCGCTTGCTTCGCCAACGTCCAGGCGTGCTTGATAGAAGTCGGCGGCTTAGCCTTGAGCAAGAGGCGCATCTCTTCCGCCAATGCATCGATGTTCTCCAGCCCCAGAGCCATGGCCATGCGGCGCTCAGATCCGAGGGTGTTGATCGCCAACGGTACGCGCGAGGCGACGCCATTCACCATCGGTTTCTCGAACAACAATGCCTTTCCGCCGCCTGGCGACTTCATTTCCCGATCTGCCCACGCCGTGATCTCCAGTTCCGTCGCAACCGGAACCGGCACGCGCTTCAGCTCCCCTGCGCGCTCCAGCGCAATGAGAAATGCCGAAAAACTCGAATATGCCATGCCGCAATTACGGTTGCCGAGCCGTGCAAGGCGAGGTTCTTTGGAGTTCGAAGAGGTCGGAGTTCAGGAATCAAAGGTCTGCCGGGCATCGATCACTTCCCCAAAACGGAAAAAATCGGGCGGCTGTCGAAAACGCGGGCTGCGAAACGACCAGGAGAGTAAGACAACTCTAACCAAAAATAACGTACGATGAAATTCATGATGTTGATGATCCCCGAAGGTTACCACGGCAACAAGAAGCCGACCGACCCGAACTTCCCCGATCCGAAGGCAATGGAGAAGATGGGCAGGTTCAACGAGGAACTCGGCAAGGCGTTCAAGATCACCGATCTGAACGGATTGCACCCGCTGACCGAAGGCGCGCGCGTGAGCTTCGCCAAAGGAAAACCCACGGTGACCGATGGCCCGTTCATAGAGACCAAGGAAGTGCTCGGGGGCTATTGGCTGCTCGAAGCTCCCTCGAAAGAAGAGGTAGTCAAATGGGCGCAAAAGTGTCCCGCAGAAGAAGGCGACATCATTGAAATCCGGCAAATCTTCGAATTTGAGACGGAATAAAACAGGTCGTCGGCAATAAGCCTCAGCAGCGAACGGCGGCGGGCCGCTCGCAGTTGTAACTGGTGCGTTTTGCGATCGAATCGGCCGCGCCGCCAGTCGATCGGCTCCTCCAGGGGTGGCACGGTCGCTTCTCATCCCAGGCGCGCCGCAGCGCGTTTGACATCGCCAACTGCCACGGTAGCGGGCGACGCCTTGCTACTCCGTCGGCGTGATCGGCGTTTTGCAGCTGCGTCACGCCCCCCATCCTTCCGCATCGCTTTACACCGGGCTCCAACACCCCGGCGTAAGCTTCGCGGTCGGCACGTCTCCCTCTCTCGCATCGGGAAAAGGCGGTCATGAATCCACCAACCCGGCTAGCAATCGCGGCGAACGGATTGTTGCACGCTTGCTAAGTATGGCGATAGGCCTAAGCCTGCGGCTATGCCTCACGCCCTGCACATGGTGTGCGAGGATGCGCGATGGGCCGGTTCCGGCTCAGCGGCGGAGGAGTTCAGTCCCGAAGGAGCACGCGGCAAACGACAGAATCCAATACCATGAAAACCATCCTGCCCCGTCGCGCCTCTGTCTTTGCAGTGCTGCTCGCCGGCTGCGCGATTAGCCACGCAGCCACCGTGACCTCAACGTGGACTTCCGCGACGAGCGGAGTTTGGAACGACGATGCGCGGTGGACGAATTCGCCGTTGCAAGGTGGTTTTCCGAACAACGGCAGCGGCGGCGGCGCGACGTACGGTGCGGTGATCAATGCCGTCGGCACAAACTACACAGTGACGCTCGGCACGAACATCACGATCGAAGCGCTCACGCTCAGTTCAGTGAACGCCACAGTCAATCACACGCCCGGCACGTTCACGGCGACGGCAGGAGTGGCATGTCGGCGGGAACGTTTCAAATGAACGGCGGCACGATCAGCAATACGACGATAAACGTGAGCGGCACGGGCAGCCTTGCGATCGCGGCCAATGGCAACAACCTGCTTTCCGGCGTAACGGTCAACGGCGACGTGAGCCTGAGCCCTAGCAATGCGGTGACGAGGATCGGCCCAGGAGCGACCTTCACGACGGTGCACATGGCCAATCAGAGCACCGAGATCGGCTTTTTGGGCGGGCGCGACGATGAACGGCACGATCCTCCTGGAAGGCGCGACGGCCGGCAACCGGTTCATCGGGATGAGCGCCGCCGGCGCGGTGGCGATCGGAGCAACGGGCGTGATTCGCAGCGAAACCGGACTCGGCGGCAACACGCAGATCGGCGTCGGCAACAATTTTTTCTCCGCGATGGCGCTGACGAATGGCGGGCTGATTTCCAGCCAGGGCACCGGACGAACGATCACCATCAACGCCGCGACCCTGGCCAACATCGGCACCGGCAAGCTTGCGGCGAGCGATGGCGGCATCCTGACCATCGCGCCAGCCGGCACGTGGACCAATGGCGGCACGATCGAGTTGAGCGCCGGTGGAATCGTGAACCTGAGCGGCACCTTCGATGCCACGGGAGGCATCGGCACTTTCAACAACACCGGCGGCACGGTGAACGTCACTGGCACGATCAACGCGGGCGGCGGCGCCAATACGCTTACGCTCAATAGCGCTACCGGCTCGTGGACGCTGTCTGGCGGGACCATCAGCGGCGGCGAGGTGAGCTTCACCGGCGGCACATCCCTGCTTATCAACTCCAACACCAACAACCTGCTCACCGGCGTGACCATCAACGGCGACGTGAACCTCAGCGTGAGCAACGCGGTGACGAGGATCGGCCCAAGGACGACTTTCACGACAGCGCATGGCAAACACGAACACCGAGATCGGCTTTCTAGCGGGCGCGACGATGAACGGCACGATCCTCCTGGAAGGCGCGGGGACTGGCAACCGGTTCATCGGGATGAGCGCTGCCGGCGCGGTGACGATCGGAGCGACGGGCGTGATTCGCAACGAAACCGGATTCGGCGGCAACACGCAGATCCGCATCGGCAATAATTTCTCCTCCGCGATGGCGCTGACGAATGGCGGGCTGATTTCCAGCCAGGTGACCGGACGAACGATCACCATCAACGCCGCAAGCATGAGCAATTCGGGCACGCTCTCGGCCAGCAATGGCGGCGCGCTGCTCATTCCCGGCGGCTACGTCCAAAGCGCTGGCGTGACACACCTCGGCGGCGGCACTCTAGCCGCGCAGACTCTGAGCGCAAATGACACGCTCCAGCTGAACGGCGGCATGCTCGAAGGCTTCGGCAGCATCGTCGCGAACGTTTCCATCTCGGGGGTGATCGATCCGACGGTCGGCGCCGCGAATGGCCTCGCGATCAACGACGACCTTTCGCTCGGCACGAACGCGGAATTCGCTTTGCGATCGGCGCCACCACGAAGGGAACGGAATACGACTTCCTCAGCGAAGCCGGAACGGTGCCGCTCACGCTCGACGGCACACTCAAACTCTCGCTCGCGAATGGCTTCGCGCCGGCATTCAGCGACACCTTCACGATCCTCACGTCCAATGCGAACCTCGCTGGTGCATTCGACAACATCGTGTCAGGAGCGCGGCTGACGACGGCCGACGGCTTGAGCAACTTTGTCGTTACCTACAGCGGCCAGAGTGTGGTGCTTAGCGCCTTCCTCGTGCCCGAACCGGGCGCCGGTGTTCTCCTCGCGATCGGCGCGTGTATTCATCTTTGCTGGCGCCTTGTCCGCGCGCATGGCTTCGCGGCTCAGTCGTAGCCAACCTCCAGCCTGCCGATGATTCGCGACTTCACACGCTAACGCAAATCCATACGCTAGCGAACGCTGTCGCTTGTCCTCGGCGACGCGCCGCCCTCCCACCCTGCCACTATGAAGTTCGCTTACACCATCCTTTACGTTCCAGATGTCACTCGCGCGGTAGAGTTCTACGAAAGAGCCTTTGGCTTTCAGCGCGGCTTTATTCACGAGAGCGGCGAGTATGGCGAATTGCAGACGGGCCAAACGACTCTCTCCTTTGCCAGTCTCACGCTTGCCCCGTTCAACATCGAAGGAGGAGTCACTCCGTCCGACCTGCTGCGACCGCCTCCGGCAATGGAAATCGCCTTTTCGACGGACGACGTTGCTGCTGCGTTCGCTCGCGCGACGGCAGCAGGCGCAGTCGCAGCCAGCGCACCCAAACTAAAACCCTGGGGACAGACGGTCGCTTTCGTCCGCGACCTCAATGGCAATCTCGTCGAGCTTTGTACTCCCATCGCGTGAACCGAGATCATCGAGGCGCGTTAATCGCATTGCTTCTTCTGTGTTGGGCTGCGCCGCTGTTGGCGGAACCTCTGGTCGTTGTGAAGGGTGGCGTGTCTCCTGATAAGCGCCTTGCCGTCGCGGTTGTGCCACAGAAGGAAGGCGAGTTCATCGATGAGGCAGACGCGACGGTGCACCTCATCGACAACAAGTCGAAGAAACCCATTGGGCCACTCGAAGAAGTAAGTTCAGGCGGAGGCACCTGGGGCAAAACAACCGAGAACGTGTCCGCATTTTGGAGCCCCGACGGACGCTTTCTCGCCATCAACATGCAGACCGGTAGGCTCACGAAAGATTTCGTTGTCTACGAGATCATCGGCAGACGAGCGCGTCCTCAGAAGCTGCCTGACCTCAAGTCCCACCCCAAGGGCAAGATTTATGAGCAACTCGACTACACTGCAAATACGGGTCAAGTAATCCAAAGGTGGCTCTCGCCCACCCGATTCACGTCCGAAGAATACGGCCTCCTACCTCGCGATGTGGACAAGGGAGTTGATGGATCAAAGTTCGGCTTGCGTGACTTCGACGGTGGATCGCTCGAAAAGATCTTCTCTTTCGAAAAGGATCATTGGGTTCTCAAGGACATCCGGACGCCCAAAGAGAAACCAGAATGACGGAGGGTGCCGACGACGAGGCCCGCGAACGCTTCGACACAATTTATCGGACGGAGTCGCGCCGGATTTTAGCCACTCTCATTCGCTTGCTCGGCGATTTCGATCTCGCCGAAGACGCGCTGCACGATGCATTCGCGGCAGCACTGGAACGCTGGCCAAAAGATGGCGTGCCCGACAATCCTCGTGCGTGGCTGGTTTCAACCGGACGAAACAAGGCGATTGACGCGTTGCGCCGGCGCTCCAGGTTTGATGCATCACAAGCGGCCATCGCTGAAAAACTCGATGCTGACTCCAGCAGCGCTGCCGGGCAGGAAGACCAGAGCGTTGGAGACGATCGCCTCCGCCTGGTTTTCACCTGCTGCCACCCTGCCCTCGCGCCAGAAGCCCGTGTCGCGCTGACCTTGCGCGAAGTTTGCGGCCTGACGACGGAGGAAATTGCCCGCGCGTTTCTGACCTCTACTCCCGCGCTCGCCCAACGAATCGTGCGGGCCAAGGCAAAGATCCGCGACGCGCGCATTCCCTACCAGGTGCCGTCTGCCGAGGAATTGCCCGACCGTTTGGAAACGGTGCTGCAAGTGGTCTACCTAGTCTTCAACGAGGGTTACTCCGCGTCGTCGGGCACGTCGCTGACAAGGGCGGATCTTTCGGGTGAAGCAATCCGGCTCGGGCGATTGTTGTTGGAATTGTTGCCGGAGCCGGAGGTGATGGGGTTGCTCGCCTTGACGCTCTTGCAGGAATCGCGGCGCGCGGCGCGGTCCTTGCCAACTGGGGAATTGATTCTCTTGGAGGATCAAGACCGCTCGCTATGGAATCGCGAACAAATCGTGGAAGGCATCGCGCTGGTGGAGCGGGCGCTTATATCGAGGCGATTTGGCTCCTACACGCTCCAGGCTGCGATTGCGGCGGTGCACTCCGAAGCGGTGAACGCCGCGTCAACCGATTGGCCGCAAATCGTCGCGCTTTATGGCGCCCTGGCCCGGCTGGAACCGTCACCGGTGGTGGAACTGAATCGCGCCGTGGCCGTGGCGATGCGCGATGGCCCGGAATCCGGACTGGCACTGATCGATGCGATCTTCGCGCGCGGTGAGTTGACCGCTTACCACCTCGCTCATTCGGCACGGGCTGATTTGTGCCGCCGATTGGGCAGAACAACCGAGGCCCGTATTTCGTACGAGCGCGCCCTGGCACTCGCACAACAGGAGCCGGAACGGCGATTCCTCGAAAAACGGCTTCGGGAACTGGGTGAAATAAAGTGAGAGCGTTGTCGAATTCCGGAAAGTTCGTTCGACTACCTATTGAAACTGTCACTTCAAACACCCAATCAAATTGAACCTTATGATTATGAAATACATCTGCCTTGGATACATCGAGCCGAACAAGTTTGAGACCATGTCGGAATCCGAACGCAATGCGATGGTCGACGAGTGCTTCACCTACGACGATGAGTTGCGGAAGAACGGCCACTTTGCAGGCGGCGAAGCGCTGCAGGGACCGCAAATGGCCACAACCTTGCGATGGATCAATGGGAAAGTGGCCGTCACCGACGGCCCCTACGCCGAAACGAAGGAGCAGATTGGCGGAATCCTGATTCTCGAAGCACGAGATCTGAATCACGCGATTCAGTTGATGTCCAAACACCCGGGAGTGAAAGCGGGACCGTTCGAAATACGTCCTGCCGCGGACCTCACCGGAATGATCGACGAGAGTGAACAGCGTCGCGTCGGAACCTGACTGGAACGATATTCCCTCGCCGAGAACCAAGCTGCCACGACCTCTTACGCTACCGGCACATTCTCGCGAGGCTGTTCCAATGATGCACTGGCGCCTAAGACGCGATCATAGTCGGCGCCCCATCGGAGCGTCCGATAGAGAAGCCACAGACTGAGAACTACGACAATAAACTCAGCGGTGAGACTCACCACCATGGTCATCAAGTCCAGCATGTCGATGGTCGAGACCCATTTGGCTCGATCGTCGAAGCTTGTTTGAATGACCTGCATCCCACCTTGGGGCGCATTCATAAATAGAAACAGCAATCTGCCGACGGATACATGGAGCAATACCAATGAGATGAAAGCACCCAGGTTCCCTGCCAGGATTCCAACCCATAGATTTTGAACAATCGAAGATGATGATGGGTGTTGTCCGGGAGTGAGCATGCGCTTGGCCAGGCGAGTATAGCGATAGCTCCAAAACATGGTGAACAGCAGGACGAGCAAACTGCCAAAGCCCAGGTATTCCCAAAGATCAAATCTCTTCAGCGGAGGTACGCCGGGGGTGCTGCTAGTTACGACCACGATCAGCATGATCAGCGGAAGAATCACGAGGCCGACTTGAACCCAAAACCCAATCCATCCTAGCTTGCTGAACAACCTCGCGATTGTATCGGGTATGGCCGACGGCAACGGTGCAGTTTGTTCTTTCGACATAGTTCTTCAGGCCTTTTAAGGGCAGAAACTCGTCATCGTCATTGCGCCGGTTTTTACACGAGCGGGTACTTGGACCTCAGCTTTGCGAGCGAGGATAAAGTATCCAGCGACGTGATGCGATGGTGAGCAAGGTGGTTCGTTCTTCAGAAAACAGAACTCATTGCGAAGGCAGCGGCAGACCAAGGCGAATGCGTTTCGAAAAGTCAGGAGCATCTCCGGCCTCCCTGGCCGCGCTGTTGATGTGCGAGCGCTGACGCAATTCTTCAAACGGCAGAGTCGTGTTGATCTTGCCGGAGCTGTATAGATATTGATCGATCAACCCATTGAGGAGATGGCGGAGGTTGAAGCTTCCAGTACGGCCCACCGCATTGGCATAGCGCACCATGTTGAGTGTGCAGTTATTGCTCAGCAGGTGGTAAAACTCGGGGCGGTCCGCCAGCGAATTGATGCGATCGAGATATACCAGGAGCAGTTTGCGGCCGGTTTCCGGGGACACTCGAATGCGGTAGAGAAAAGTATCCTCCTTCCGGAAATTGGTGCGCACACCGACGAGATCATGTTCGTCGCCCACGACGTAGATGAGTTCGAATTGTTTGAAGAGCGAAGCGAGGGGATTAAAGCCTTCGCCCACTTCCGGCCGGGTTTCGATCGAGATGCTGAGAGGCGGCGCATTGTCGAAGTTGAAGCTTAGGAAGGTGTGCGCCACCGGCCCGAGCTGCCAATAGGATACAAAGAAATCCACCGAGGTCAGGTGCGAGAGCAGGATCTCGCGATCTTCGTAATGCACGGTGAAATCATCCACGCTGCGATAGGTGAAATTGCGGACCCCGGTGATCCGCACACGATCGCCATCAATCGTCGCCTTTGGCATCACCGCCACCTCGGGGCGCCAGGGGCGGTCGTGCGAGGGACGGATCGTTTGCCACCACGTGAAGAGCGCCAGATAGAGCATTAAGAATGTCGAAACCGTCCACAGCCGTCGGTGCCACCACAGCGCCCAGATTCCAAAAGCCAGGAAAGCTAGGGCCAAAGTCACCCGCAAACCCATCCAGGGAAGATTGGAGTAATAGATGGCCAATGTGCCCCACCCCAAGAAGAGAAGGAGTACCAGGGTTTTGAAACTCTTGAGCGAAAAGACGAGACTTCTGAAAAACCAACCGCGGCGGATCTTTCCCGTCCCCGGGGCCAGCAATGCGGGTTCCTGAAGCGAGTTTCGGCTCATTGGAATTTGGGCTTTCTGCAAGGAAGCGGAAGTATCCTGCACTTCCTTTCACGGACCTGCTACTCGCCATAAAGTTTTGTCTCGGTTTTGGTTCTCGTCAAGGAATCCATAATCTTTCGGATAGCTGCGCAGCAGGTAGCAACCGAGGGATCCACTAGCCTAGTGTTTAGGCGAAGACTCTGCGCTCCATGGAATTGGACTTCCCGGTCCGACAGGACGCGTTCCCGGATCTCAACCTTGCGCAGATTCGATTTCACTGTGCCCAAATCGCGCTCGCGATTGCGTAGATTGATTCGGGCGCTGCCTGGATCGATCTGGAGAATTTGCGGCGGCGGGCGTGCGAGGGACTGCGCCCTTCTTCCTTCATCACCGCCTCATATGAATAGATCAGGCTAGACGGCTCGCGGTGATCTCACCTAAGTCTTATTAGGGGCACAGCCGTGCAGAACATTCTCGACGCCATCCTCTTTAGTATCTTTGGCAGCTTGTGGCTGGTGTTCACGACATGCCTCGTCCTGCTGCTGGCCAGTGCGGAGCTGGGATACCGTTTTGGGCGGCGTTTGTTCACCACGCGCGACGAGGCTCGCAAGGAGCAGATTGGCGGGATTCAAGGCGCGATTCTCGGGTTGCTCGGTCTCCTGCTCGGCTTTACTTTTGCCATGGCAATTGAACGGTTCGCGGTGCGGCAGAGCATGGTGCTCGAAGAGGCCAATGCCATCGAGATGACGTACCTCCATGCAGCCTTCCTCCCGCCCACGGTACAGACTGAGGTGGAAACATTGCTTGGCCGCTATGCAGATCTTCGGCTGGAGTTTTACGATGCATTGCAAGATCCGTCACACGTTGCAGACGTGGAAGGGAATGCCGTGCTCATCCGGGACCAGATCTGGGCCAAGACCGTGGCGGCGTCGAGGGGGAGCGAGCCCCTTTCGCCGCTCGCGGAGCTATTCTTCAATTCACTCAGCGAAACTAGCCGGCTCTGCGCCACCCGCACGGCAGCGGTTCGCAGCCGCGTGCCAGGAGCAGTCTGGCTGCTCGTCGTCGTGGTGTCTTGCGCTGGTTGTGCGGTGACTGGCTACTACGCGGGAGCCAGTGGTGCGCGTTCTGCTTTCGCAAACTGGCATTTGCCGCTCATGGTGGCGGTGGTCATCACCGTTCTCGTCGATTTCTCGCGGCCGCAAGATGGGCTTATCGGCATCGATCAAAGCAGCATGATCGCGCTGCGGGAGAAACTGCATGCGCGCCTCCAGTCGCGCGGGCTCTCACCCGTGGCCGATCCTTCCCGGTAGCTGCTGGCGGCTGAAGATTGTTGCGAAACCAAATCGCGAGAGTGAGCAGTGATCACGGTGATTCGCTTCACGCTGGCGTTTGGAGAATCAATTGCCCTTCGCTGGAGCTCGTGAATTGGATGGCGTGCAGCGTTCGCCGAGCAATCGGAACAATGCACACCGGGCAAGGGGCAACGCGCGCCGGGATGGGGACATCGTGCGTCGGATGAGGGGGCATCGGTGTTCCAGGTAGGAGGCAGCGCGCGCCGCGACGCTGAAACATTGCGTCGCAGAGGGGGCAGCGCCCGCCGGATCCGGGGGACAATTCGCAGTCCCGGCGGGACATCGTGCTGCGTTGGTTCGGGTTGCGGCAGTCGCGCTGGAACATATCACCGCGTCAGCAGAACACGGGGTCGCGTCTCTCGAACACGGAATCGAGGCAGCAGAATGGAGCGCCGGGACCGAACTGACTCTCACTCAATCGAAGATTCGACTGGGTCCGATCACTTAAACTCCACCACGACGTCGTCAAAGTCGACAATCCCAGCCGCCCCGTATGGCCCGAGGCCGACGCCGAGCGTCTTCGCCCCATCTGGGATCTGCAGCCGGGCCGTGAATTTCTTCCAGCCGCTATCGGTTTTCATCACGGCCTCTTCCTTTGCGATGCTTTCGTCGCGGGCATCCTTTGCGGATAGGTGTATCCCCGGCCACGGGTCATATTCCTTGCCCTTCACGAGTCCTTCCACGCGCATGCGGAAGCTCACTTCTGCATAGCGCGCCTTCGCCGGAATTGTGGTGACTTTCTCCGGTCGGAGATTTGCCTGCTGGATTGCCTGCAGGCGGCGGAAGCGAAGAAACTTCTCTCTCCCCTCACTTACGACTGTAGCGTCCGGAACCTCTTTCCATTCTTTCATCTTCGCCCAACCCATGGGGAATCCTCCGTCAGGCCCCTTCGAAAAATCGCCATTCTCCACGATGTTTCGGTTCTTCTGTCCACCACCTGTGTTTTCAACTTCACCCAGAGCGCGTTGTTTCTCCGCTGCAATCGCTTCGATGAGCGCAGTGTCGTTCGTCTTTCGGGCGGTATCTTCCAGCGCTACGAGCGAGCGATGGTAATTCACCGCAAGCTCGCGCTGCCGCGGCACTAGAGTGCGGGACGCATTTGAAAATGCCAGGGCGGCCGTCCGGCGATCTTGTAGTAATGTCCGAGGGAGATCGGGTGGCGCGGCTTCGGGGAGCGCTCCGCTGTTCACCGCTTCAATCTCGGCTGTGATCGCAGCGAGATCCGCAGTGCGCGTCGCTGCCATCGCGACTTTTTGCCCTGCACTCAGCGCGGCGAGATAACGATCCCTGGGCGCTTTCACCTGCGCTTCAAGCGTGTTGGTAAGCGCAGTCCTTTGCAGTTCGTACGCCGAAGTGAGCGACTTTAAGTTCGCCGGCGCCTGTGCCCAAACCACGGAAGATGCCAGCGCGAGCGCCGCAATGCGGAGTATCCTGGAGTTCATGGCGGTCCGAAATTGCATCACCCGCGCGGCGACGCGTCGAGCGGTGCGATGTAAAGGATTTGTCAGAACCCGAATCAGCCTTCAAGGCGTGCCAGCCTTGCTACAGTAGTAAACAGCAAACGTCGCGAGCCAGTGCTCTCCTTCATAATATCCGCTGAAGACGAGCCCAACACCGGCTTTCGCATGGAGTTCTTCCGCGCGTTCCATCACCGCGCGCCGTGAGTCACCCGCGGGAAGAGCGTTGAGGATACCTTGAATCGTCCACGCGCGGCTCAGATTCAATCCGACGAGGTGAACAATCCGCGGATCGGAGAGGTCGCTGACCTCCGCCGCGCTGCTCCACGCGCCCAATTGTCCCGCCTGCAAGCCCGGCAGATACTGGTCGAGCCAACGTCCGAATTCATCGGCCGGCATAACGCGGCGCATCAGATCGGCCACATTCAATCCCGGTGAGAAGAAGTCCTCACCCGAGGGTTCGTAACCGATCGGATAATCACGATCTTTCAGGTAGTAGTCTGTCGCCCGCCGAATGACCAATTGCTCGAGTTCACCATCGCGAACGCCGCGCGCGTAGTCCAGCAACTGCGCGAGGGCGAACGCGGTATCCGGGTGTACTCCGGTGCGAATCGGATAGGTCAAACGCGGCAGGTAGGCCTTTGCCAACTCAATCAGTTGCTTTTCGAGCGGCGCAAAGTTTGCGGCCCAGCGTTTTGCGTCCGCGTCATCCCAAGTGCGCAATTCCCCCGCGAGCCGCAGAGCCCACGCCCATCCATACATGCGCTCGAAGCTCCGGTTTTCCTTCTTCGCAAAGTACGCGGCCTCCGTCGCCAGCGCTTCTGCGGTAAGGTGGGAGTCCAATCGCTTTCGCACCTCGGCGGCATTCGCCATGTCCGGATGCAACTTGAGCAGGCGAACCAATAACCAATGCCCATGCACGGACGAGTGCCAATCAAATGACCCGAAGAATGCCGGGTGCACTTCTCGCTGTGGCCGCAGGTCCCTTTCACTGGCGAGGATGTCCGCGGGCTTTACTGGGTATTCGCGATCGAGGCCAGCCAGCGCGAGGGAAGCGAACTTGCTCGCGCGGTCGGCGTTTAGCGTGGCCTGGTCCGCAAAGCCGCGAATCGCAGTGCATGCCAGCATGACCAGTAAGAGCTTCCGCATTTCTTCTGCGTGAAGTTTTCGAGTTTCCGACTCAAGCCCGCAGCTCACCGAAGCCATGGGCTTTTGTCGAACGCCTGCACCATTGGGCAATTGCGGATGGCACGGAGGGCGATACAACATCTCGCACAGTCCGCGCTAAGTCTTCGACCCGACGCTGGAGGACACTTCGCAATTTACGCGACTTTGTCGGAGGAGCCATCCAGCCTTGGGGAGCCGCGCGAACCTATTAGCGTTCACTTCTCAGAACATCGCAAAACTTAGCCCGCGGGTCACACCCGCGTTTTACGATGCGCTCCACACTCGCACGTCATTTGGTTGGTCATTGGATTATCGCGCTAACCGCAGGAGGATTGGTTTTATCCACAGGAGTCATGCCTTCCGGTTTCGCTCAAGACGCCACGAAATCCGTCTCACCCGTCCGCGCTGTAGCCGCCGTCAATACCGTCGCCAGCATTACCAAGGCGCCCCCCGCAGTTCGCGCTCCACTCAACTCGCTGCAACCGGCAAAATCGGTCACCGCCACGCACTCAGCGGGGCTGCTGCAATTTGCCATTGGGGCGGCAGGTCACGTTCGCGCAATGTTTGCGAGCGCGCAGGGAAATCTCCTCGCTTGGGCAATCGCATCCCGCCAGCAACGGCTCGTCGATTGGCTGCTCTACGCTGGAATCAATCCAAACGGCCGGGATGCCACAGGACTTACTCCCCTGCTCCACGCCACGACTTTCAAAGATTGGGCGCTTGCTGCACGTCTGCTTGCCGCCGGAGCCGATCCCAACCCGGCAGGGCCTCAAGCAATTACGCCTCTTATGATGGCCGCCTTTGCTGGCGAAACGTCTGTAATGCACGCAATCCTTGAAAAAGGCGGACAGATCGACGCAGCAGATAGCAAGGGACTTCGTGCCCTGCATTACGCGATCAATGCGCGCAAAGCCGATGTCGCTCACGTGCTCCTCGCCGCCAAGGCGAGCGTCACTCAGCCAGACATATTTCCGCTCGCCGCCAACACGAAAGACTGGAACTTCATCGGTCCCGTGCTCGATCGATACGAGGGACGCGCATGGGATCTGCCCGCTCGTGTGGTGTTTGAAGATGCCCTCCGAGCGAAACAAATAGACCAGATCCGGATCCTGCTCGCCAAACACCGCGGAGCAATCACGCCGGAAGGTTGCAAGGATCCGCTCATGGCTTACGCGGTCATCCGCAACGACCTCGAAACTGTAGGCCTGCTCCTCCGAGCCGGCGCCGATCCAAACACCGTTTTGCCCGGCAAGGCTGAAGAACGCCTTCTTGCCTTCGTCCCTTACAAGACCTTGCGCCATTATCTCACCGACGAGCCGGGCATGAACTTGATGACCATCGCCGCCGGCATGGGGCACAACGAAATGCTCCGCCTGCTCATTTCCTTCGGCGCCGAGAAGAATCAGACCACCAAGAGCAAATACCGCCTGATACCCCTCTACTTCGCAGCGTGGGGAGGACACGCCGAATGCATCCAAACTTTGATCGGAAATGCCCCAACCCCAGAACAATACCGGATCGAAGTCAGCCTCACCTCCCAGCAAGCAACTTTTTATAAGAATGGCGTCGCTGCTTTCAGGACACAAATCAGCAGCGGCACGTCTGAAAAGCCCACTCCAACGGGAACTTTCGTGGTTACCGACAAAAAGCGGTATCACACCTCGAATCTTTACGACGCGAAGATGCCGTTCTTTATGCGACTGAGCTGCAAGGACTTCGGCTTGCACGAAGGGTACATCCCCGGATATCCCGCAAGCCATGGCTGCATCCGTTTGCCCGGCGAATCCGCCCGCAAACTCTTCCGCGAAGTGCCCATAGGCACCCTGGTGACAATCCGCTGAACCCAAAAACTTCAGCCAAGGGCAGCGGGGCAAATCCCTCCAAAATGCTCACACTCGCGAATTCACCGCAACTCGTGCTTGTCTCACGCAGCCGTCCACGTAATTTCCGCGCCTCCAACCGCCAGCGTAGCTCAGTTGGTAGAGCAGTTGATTTGTAATTAGGAGGTTTTCCAGAGACGGAGGCTGGAACAGATCGGGATCTGATACGGATTTGCGAAGCGGGTTTTCAGTGCGTGCGTCTGGACTAGGACTTGAACGGCTGGAAGTGGATGCTACGCAATCTGCATGAAGCTGTTCCTACCCTTTACGCTTTGCGCATTAGTCCTTCACGCAGAGGAGGTGAAGTTGGAGCCCTTGGATGATCGATCTGCGGTGGACGTGGCTGCACTAAAGGTGGGACGCTTCAAGCTGCAGTATTTCGGCGAGAAACTTTACCGCTTAGACAGTGCCACTGGTGCGGTGTGGGTGCTCGAATCGACATCCGTGCCCTTAAAAGGTGTCGCCGGTAAAACGACCCTGCCGATGACCGTGACTGGCTGGAAATCGATCCGGAATGGCACTGTCTACTTAGCCAAAAATGGGAAGGTGTATGCGCAGGGCGGATGGGAGGTGAAGATCAACAACCCGGACGCCACAACGGCGGAGCCAGATATCCTGGTGGATCAGGCACGCGCAACTGAGGAGTGGGTCGCGACCATCGAGCGGGCTTGGGCAAAAGCCGGTAGCGAGACCGACATCGATGTCGATGACGGAAAGGGTGGAAGGATCAGGATGACGCCAGACCAAGTGAGAGAATACAAACGGGAGGCGGCTAGGATCCTGAAGAATCTGACAGATGCGGGAGAAACTAAGAAGTAGGGAGCGGGTCGAGGGCGAGCTCGAGTTGGAGGGTGAAGTTTAGGCGACGGGTTTCGCAGGCGAGGCGGGTGCTGGCGCGTTTGATGGCGGCGCAGAGGCCTGGATCTGAGCGGTGGGTGTTCTCGAGGTGGGCGAAGTAGCGTTCGAGGATTTCGAATAGTCGGAGGTCGTCGGGATCGGCGGTGGGTGCGCAGGAGCGTGCCTTGGGGCAATAGTGGCGGTCGGGCATTCGAAGGTTGGCTGTTCTCGTTCAGGGCCGGAGAGTTGCGGACTTCCGGCTGAACGGTCAGGAACACGGCGATTGCCGTTTTGTTACGCGCAAAGCAAATTTCGCGCGCGCGAGGTGACGCTTTAATTTACTCAACGCGTTAAACGCGTAACAGCCGGAAGAAAATCCGGTTATGCTGCTGCCATTACTTCCCTTCCTCGGGAAACTCGGCGGCGATCTGATCCTCAAGCGCGAGCAGGCTGAGATCGTCGCGCTCTGCTGCTTCGCGCAGCTTGGCGAGTGCGCGCTCGATGCGTTCCTCGCGTGTAAGTTTCGCTCCGCCGCCGCGCACCGCGAAGGAGAAGTCGGGACGCGGGATGCCGCCTGGGCGCGCAAGGGAGCGGAACAGATTCATCACGAGATCGCGTAACTCGACATGGATCTGGGCCTGCTCGGCCAACCAGATGATTGCTCGGCGCAGATCTGCGCTAAGCGCCTCGGGTAACTGCGGGGAATCTTCGCGCATTACGGCATCGTTTGGCGCGATGCAGACCAGCGATCGGAGATCCGGCGGGGTCTGATCGGTTAGCCACGCGGATAGCGCTTGCTGGCGATACTGTTCGGGAAGACCGCGAATTACTTTGGATGCGAGCTCCACGCCGGCGCGAGCTCCCTTGGTGACTTTATTGAGTGTGGTGGCGTCGAGGTTGAGATCGTCCGCAAAGGCCTTCTGCGTGGTTTTCTCGGTGCGAAAGAAGTCGTCCAAGACATTCGAGAGCGCGGACATAATTGGTGGAAATAACCAAGTTGAGGCAGCGGATCAATTTTATTCTTGCGTGGCTTGTATGTTCTATGCAAGTTGCATGTCATGACCAAGGCCGCAGCGGACCTCGAGGTTTCACAAGAGGTCTCCACCTTCCTACGTTCCCTCACTCTTTCAGCAGAACCGGAGAAAGTTGCTGCGGCAGCTGAGCGGTATTTGGAGGAGATCCGACGAACGCGGGCGCTAAAGGTGAAGGTGCGGCAGGAGGCAGGTCAACCGGCGGAGGTGCAGGGATGAAACTGCGTTTCCGTGAGAGAGCGCGAGCTGCGGAGATCCGCGAGGTTGTGAACGGCTCCCTTGTTTGCGAGCTGCTCCTCGGCGGCCACACAATAGCTTTTTTGCGTGAGCGCGCTGCGCTGACGTTGTTTTGGAGGACCGTCGAAGCCATCTGGACTGCATACGCCTTCGGTGAACGGAAGGCGGTGCGGTCGTGAGCTCGTTCTTTTTCGAGCTGGGTCTGTTTTTCGCAGGCGGGCTTTTTCTTTGCGGGTGCATTCACCTCGGGGTCTGGCTGGAGGCGCGCAACTTTAGCCGGAGGGATCGGCGCTGATGGCTCGAGCGAAGTCCGCACCTGTTGGCGCGCCGCTGCCTCCTCCGATGGAGTTTCATTGGACGGTGATGCAGATCGCGGTGCATCACCAGATGGAGCCGTCGGCGGTGATTGCGGCGATCGAGCGCGGGGATCTGGAGGCGCTGAAGCCGGGCAAGGCCTATCAGATCCCGGACTCGGCGTACCGGGAGTGGCTGAGTGGCAGCAAGGTCGTGAAGGGAAAGGAGCTGATGGCGCGGTGATGGCGACGACGCTGGCTGATTTTTTGGCGGCGCAGCCGATCTGCGGTCATGACGCGGCTCGCCTGGTGATGGATGCGAGCAAGATCGTGCTGGTGGTTCCGTTCACCAAGAGTGGCGGAGGATCTTCGGAGCATTGGCTCTCGCTGGATAAGGCCCGCGCCGTTTCTTTTTTAGAAAAACTGCCGGTGGATGCTCTGGTGTGGTTGAGGAGCGCGTCAGCTTCGGGGCCGGTTTTTTTGCGTCAGGAGCCGGAAAGGGAGGCTGATCGTGGGTAAGAAGGCTGTAAAGCAATCAGAGCCTCTGGATACGCAGAGCGCGGCGCGTGGGCAGGGCCTTCTTTTTTTTATTCCGGACGCGGCGGATGAGAAGCTGAAGCAGCTGGCTCATGGGCAATTCACGGGTGAGCAGGTGCGGCAGGACTTTCCGGAGCTGCACAAGGTCGTGGTGCGGATGGGTAGCTTGAACATGAGCATCCGTCTCACGGCGGAGCTGACCGGTTTGAGCAAGAACACGGTCGCAGCGATCTATGATTCGTGCGCCGTAGGGACAGCTGCGCAAAACGCGAGCCTCGCGGAGCGCGCGCGTCGGTGTGTGCTGCTGCTGTTTGATGATCTCGAGCGCCGGCTGGAGAATGCGAAGGCTGAGGAGACGAAGGATCTCGCGGTGCTGTGCGGGATCCTCCTGGATAAGCTCTCCAATCTGCAGGGCGGACCGACGATGACGATCAACGTCCGGCACGAGCAGGTGCCAGGCTTCGAGGATTACCTCTCGCAGCTGAAGCGCGTTCGACCTCGTGAAATGGGTTTGATTGGGTCGGCTGGGGAACAAATGGGCGCGGCCGGCGCGGGCTCGGCGGCGGTCGACTTGGAGGCCTCGAGTGCGGGTGTGCGGACTGGATCTGATACGGCAGGTGATGGTTTATCCTCTGCTTTGCGGTCAGTTTCCTCTGACGGATTGGCGGGTGATACGGGATGTGATGCTCAAGGCGGGACTTCGCCTGGGTTGAAGGTAGGGGGGAGGGGGTCGCGGATCGCGGGCGCGACAGGGGGGCATGGAGGGAATAACCCGTCGCGGATTTTGGGACAAATGGCCGATGCCTCCGAGGCGGAGGATCCGCCGGCATAGGTCCCCCTCCCTTCCCAGAACGACAACACCCACTCACCTCGAATGAACGACGACCCAAATTCTGGGCCTGCGCAAAAAAATGCGGGGGCCCCGGTATGCTCGGAAAAAGAACTGGCGGACCAGACGGGGCTTTCGCGCCCGGATCTGGCGCAGATCCGGGCGAAGCTGCTCGAGGGCGAGCATTGGACGAAGGCGGGCAATCTGATCGTGTGGCTGCCGGCTGGGATTGAGGCGCTGCGCGCCGAGCTCGCGAAAAAAGAGGGCGGGGCGCCGGATGGCGCGGATCCCGTCCAGGAGGCGCTGCTGGCGACGGCCAGCACGCCGGCGCGTTCGGAGCCGGAAGTGCTCGAGGTGGCGCGCCTGGTCTCGAATACGCGGGTGGTGATCGCGGTAATGGAGGGTGAGCTGCACGCGAAGAAGCGGGAGGAGATCACGGTGCGGGGGGTGCGGGATAGCCGGCTGCTGACGAAGGGGCAGAAGATCCGGGCGACTCGGGATCCGCATGGGCCGGTTTGGAATTGGTTTGGGCCGTATCCCTCGCGGAAGGGGCAGACCTTGGTCGCCAAGCCTCAGCCGCAAAAAACGGCGAGTGCGGGCGCCCGGACGCAAAAAGAAGGGGGGGCGCTTTGATCGTCGAGCCGGATTTCTTCCGACATTGGAAGACTGACTTGCTGATCTCGATGGTTGCGGAGGCGGCTTCGGAGCTTTGCCAGAAGCATGCGGAAACCCTACGGGAAGCCAGCGGGAACCCAGAGCTAACCCAGAAGCCCGGCTGGGTTTCGTCTGGGTTCTTACAGCAGGAACCTTGGGGCGATCCTAGGTTGATTCAGCCGGAAGCCAGTCCGCTTTGGGTGATGCGTTTGTGGGCGTTTTGCCAGTCGCGGAAGGCTTGGCGGTTCACCGATTTGACGGAGGCGGCGTTGCGTTCGGTGTGTGATGCGAAGCTTCCTCCGACACGCTGGCGGGACATCCTTTTGGAGTGCCGATTCATCCGTTTCGAAGGCGCGGTGCTCGTTGTGCATGAGTGGGATGCGGTGAATTGGGCACTGGTGCGGGCGTGGGAGAATGGGAAGCTCGGCGGGAGGAAGAAGAAAACCCAGAAGGAACCCAGCGATAACCCAGCGGGAACCGATAGAAGTGATAGAAGTGATAGAGGTGAAGGAGACACTACGCGCACGCGTGCGCGAGGGGCGGGTGAATCATCGTCGGCTTCAGGGCAATCGGGTCAAAACGCGAATGCTGGATTCGAGGACCACGTTGCGTTTGCGCAAAAAAAAGTGTGCGGGGTGCTGGGCAATAAGCGGAAATCGCTTGGGGATCTTGGACTGAGGGCGCTGGGGGCTTTGGTGGACGGCGGGGATTTGCCCTGGCCGGATGAGCATTGGGAGCTGCTGACTTGGTTTTACGGGCTTTCGGGGGATGAGGATGACGTGGATCTGCGCGGGAGGTACCGCGACGGGGACCGGCTGGCTCAAAACCTGATGACGGCTTTCGAGCGGGCGACCTATTACGCGAAAAAAGTGGGGCGGAGTCCGGGCGCGGGCACTGATCGCGAAAAAAACAGGGGGCCCTCGCTGTCGTGTCCGCCGGTAGATTGGCGGGCAATCGGGGCGCGGATGTACCCGGACATGGAGCTGCCGGCGGATTGGATGAATCTGCCGGCGCATGCGCGCCAGGCGATCGTGGATGATGCGGTGCTGGGCAAAAAGGAAAGCGGGGTGGCGGCGTGAAGGTTCGGATTTCCAATAAAGATCCGAAAATGCGCCGGCGGATCAGGCGGCTAGTGCGCAAGCACGGCCTCGATCGGCGGAAGGTATATTGCGTTGGGTATTTTGGCGAGCTTGCGACGGTTGGTCGGGCGACGGGTGACTGCTCTGGATGTTCCTGTGACTGCGGTGATGGGTATGGATGCTCACACGGGGCCGGGGGATGCGAGGAGTGTGGCTACACGGGAAAGCGTGTGCAGACGTGGCCGGATCCGGTGCTGCCCGCACGGGCGGAATTCCAGCTGAATCCCCTCACCTGCCACCAGTGCAAACAGCCGATGGCGCATTTTGACGCAGGGTGCGCGCCGTGCGCCGCGGCGATGGCGGCTGCGCCGGTGGTGGGTGGGGAAAAAGGAGGCGGGGGAACTTTATGAACCAAGAAGCTACTCCTAACCCGTCGGATCAACCTAGGCGCGAGACTTTGCGCAAAAAGGCTTACTTGCCGGATGTGCATCGGCTGCTGCCGCAGGCGTCGGATGCGGAGCAAGGGGTGCTTTCGTCGTTTATGCTGGCGCCAAAAGAAGTGGGGGGGCTGCTGGAGTCGAAGGGGGTGACGCCGGATTGGTTTCATGTGCCGGCGCATGGGACGATTTTCCGCGTGATGATGGCGCGGTGGCAGGCGGGGAAGGGTTTGGATTTCATCACGATTGCGCAGGAACTGAAGGATGTGGATACGGGGGGCGGGTCGACGCTGCTGGATGAGGTGGGTGGGGCGGCGTTTGTGAGCTCGCTGTTTACGTTTCTGCCGACGGCGGCGAATGCGAAGTATTACCTGGAGATCATCCATGAGAAGTGGGTGCTGCGGCGGATCATCTCGCTTTGCACGGAGACGGCGGGGCGGGCTTACGATGAGCAGGATGATGTGCCGGCGCTGCTGGATGCGTTCCAAAAAGAGGCGGTGCTGCTGACGGCGGATGCGCAGAGCTCGCAGAAGAAGTTTGTGCATCTGCGGCAGATGCTGATCGGGTCGATGACTCGACTGCAGGAGCGGATGCAGAACCGCGGGAAGCTAAGCGGCGGGGCGACGGGGTTGGCGGATATCGACCGGATGACGGATGGGGTCGGCGATGGGGAGCTGTGGCTGATCGTGGCGCGGCCTTCGATGGGAAAGACGGCGCTGGCGATGCAGATTGCGCTGGGGATGGCGCATCGGAATTCGTACGCGGAGGATCCGGCGAAGTGGGAGCCGCTGAAGGTGCTGATCTTCTCGGTGGAGATGAGTGAGCAGCTGCTGGCGGATCGGTTGCTGGCGCAGATCACGGGGGTTTCGATCAAGCGCTTCGCGGATGGGTTCATGTCGACGCACCAGCACAACAAGATGGTGCATGAGATGACGACGCGGCTGTCGGATTACACGCGGCCGAATGTGAATCTGTGGGTGGATGACACGCCGGGTCTTTCGATCCAGCAATACCAGGCGCGGGTGCGGTATGCGGTGGAGCAGCTGGGGGTGCAGGTGGTGGTGGGTGACTACGCGCAGCTGATGACGAGCTCGAGCAAGCGGGCTTTCCAGCACATTGGGATCCTAAGCTTAGAATTCCACGTGGACAAGTTGTCGCG